>Ga0335072_10000863_pt1 | contig 53013 bp, 57 predicted proteins | sample Lox_Sample_21_FD_206725 | JGI IMG/M metagenome (GOLD analysis project Ga0335072, IMG submission 206725) | Soil microbial communities from Loxahatchee National Wildlife Refuge, Florida, United States - Lox_Sample_2.1 | ecosystem: Environmental > Terrestrial > Soil > Wetlands | place: USA...
TCGAAGGACAACAGTGGTTGGACGCCGCTATCGCGAGCTGCGTCGAACGGGCACGAGGCGGTCGTGAAGCTGTTGCTCGATATCGGCCATGCGGATGTGGACTCGAAGGATAACAGTGGTTGGACACCGCTATCGCGAGCTGCGTCGAACGGGCACGAGGCGGTCGTGAAGCTGTTGCAGTCTTCTAGAGCTGCGTAGCTTGCAAGCCTCCACCCCGCCCACCACCTTGCTACTGCCGCTTCTTTTATATCTACAAATGACACTAGAACCTTCTCTTGCTTTGAAATCATGGCAGAGCATTCTAGTTATCTTGTCCATTATTGCGCTTTCTGGAGTATTCTAAACTATCCCAGCATCACGTAGCAACGTAAGGTAGATTACAAGTTTACTCCTTTTATTTGGCGCTTAACTATAATCTGACACATCAATTATTATGGCTTTCTTCTCTGGACTTGCTCTGATGTATCGTTTCGGTTCCTGCTTACGCACGAGGTATGTATGCAAGCCACATACAGCGGGCCAAAGCGTCCTCGCAAACAAAAAGGGTGAAACCGATTTCATAGAGAGCTGTACAACGTAGGTACTTTCATAAAATGCGTTGGATGCCACCGGAATCGATCACTCAGACAACTTAATATCGTTTCATGCTAAACATCTCATTGCGACTAGTGGCTAACTTTCGTTGATACGCGTTCCGACGATTCCGAAGTCGTGTCGAAACACGTCCAACTTTTCGGATATTGTCTGGAAATGGCCGTTCATGAACAGTCCTCTAGATATTTCGGAGAGGATAATGAAGTAACAACTGAGAAAGAACTTCTTGGTTGGTATTCTTATGGTCTAGCTGCAGAAGTATTCGCTGTATGCGGTGTTGGTCAGTCATTTGACATATCAAGACACGATATGATACTCATGCTCCCAGGTTCATTTTTACCAATCACCTTAGAGCAATTGGCTCGAGAAAGAGGTGTATTGATGTCAGACAGAGTTACACCATGTGTACAGCATACTCCAGTTCCACAATTTCAGTTACGACATCTATCAAGAAGAGACGACAATCAATGTGCTGTACAGATCTTCGGTAACGAAATTAATACTTCAAGCTTCGCCTTATATTCATTTTCACTTGCGATTTTCGTTCAATCGCTTGTACTTGTTTCTATTGGCGCTGTTGCTGACTATGGTATGTCACGAATGGCTACCAAGTGTGACTTTATTGACTGAAATATAGGTGGCAATCGTAAAAGACTCTTGTTGGTATTTGGTTTCATGGGTGCAATTGCCAGTATGCTATTTATTCTGGTCTCTCCAACAATATATCTTCTCGGAGTACTCCTTACGATCATCAGTGTTGCCTGTTTAGGCTCATCATTCGTACTCTTGAACTCCTTCTTACCACTTCTTGCCGCAAATCATCCAACAACTCGCGATAAGGAAAACGAATCTTCAATACCTCTGAACACTATGATTCCAGATGTCGACGATGACCAACTTGACGGTAATATTCTCGTCAATGAAGATCTTCAAAACAATCTACCACAGTTCACTAAGATTGATACTTCATCACCACGTCTTCAACTTTCAAATCAAATCTCATCTAAAGGAGTTGGTATTGGCTATGCAGCTGCCGTATTTGTTCAGATCATCAGTATCATCATCATCTTCATCTTTTCGAAACTTTCACCATCAACATCTACATCAACCTTACCGATGCGTACAGTATTATTTGTGGTTGGTATATGGTGGACATGTTTTACATTTCCAACTCTATTATGGCTTCGTTCTCGACCTGGTCCTCCTCTACCATTTCAATTGACATCTAAAAACCACATATATACCGGATTACGATATATTACGTTTGGTTGGATATCACTGTGGCGGACAATCATTGTCGCTTTTCAACTTCGACAAGTTATCATCTTTCTTATCGGTTGGTTTCTACTTTCTGATGGTATCGCTACAATCTCTGGTACAGCAATTCTTTTTGCTCGAACGGAACTCAATCTAAGTACTGCTGCCATTGCTCTTCTATCCATCACTGGCACTGCATCCGGTATTGTAGGTGCTTTCTGTTGGCCTATCATTGGTCGAAGATATGAATTGAAACCGATATCAATAGTCATTGCTTGCGTTTGTATCTTCGAATTCATTCCACTGTACGGATTGGCAGGTTTTCTACCAGTGGTTAAAGCTTTCGGATTTGGTGGTTTTCAACAATGGTGGGAACTCTATCCACTTGCTTTCATTCTTGGATTCGTCATGGGAGGTATCTCTTCATACTGTCGATCTGTCTTTGGTGCACTGATTCCACCTGGTATGGAAGCTGCTTTTTACGCTCTGTACGCCGTGACCGATAAAGGTAGTTCGGTGATAGGACCTGCGATTGTTGGTCGGATTATTGATGCAACAGGTTCAATTCGTATGGCGTTCTGGTTCTTATCAGTACTGATGATTGCTCCAGCACCGATATTTTGGTGTCTTAATGTAGAGAAAGGAAGAGAAGAAGGAGTTAAGATGACAGAGCAGAGACGGAGGACAAGGATGGAATAATACAGACATATACATGTTTGAATAGAGACCGATGCTACCTGAATTCTTTTGTCATTTCTTCTCTTTCAAGCGCTGTTGAAAGCACTATTACACTTCAATCAGTTACTCCGTTAACCTTTTCATTAAACAAAGTGTCTATTCCTTCATCGAGCCTATAATATTGCATATTCTTACGCCGAAACAAATTCGATCACAATAACAGCTTGTGTACTTCCCAAAAGATTGTTCACTTGTCGAATTTTCAATCTACTATCAGCTGAAGAAATATTCTCCCAATTTGTAAGACTTCGTTCCATCGCATTGTTCAGATTTGCCATTTGTAAATCCATTCTCCTAAGCATGAATGTTAGTGTTGACACGCTTTCATTATCTAATGGTGAATTACCTCATGATCCGTTCCTCATTCAAAGCTATAGCTCCTGGTTCTGGCATACGGTAACTCCTTCACATAGAACGATCTTTGCACCAAGTTTCAATGACCGTACAACGTTCTTGAGAAGCTTTATTGCAAGTTCATCTGGATAGTCGTGTAGAACCATACGTAGAAGGTATAGATCTCCTTCTTTGACAGAATTAGAGTTCCAGAAGTCAAGAGTTTGAAATTGGATTCGGTCTGTCAGGTCTTTCGGCAGTTCTTGTTCACCAACTTCAATGACTTCAGATAAATCTTGAACGACAAATGATAAATCTGGAAACTTTCGTGCAATAGCAATGCTGATGTGACCTTTACCACCTCCAACCCAAAGAAGCATTAGCTAATCATATCAACTTTTCTTTACATTTACGCACATCAAAGACTTTTGCCTTTCCAAGAGTCTTCCAGTCATACCCATTTACTAAATGATCTGCCGAATATCCTGCTCAGTGACCAAGTACTTCCATCGATTCTGCGAAGTGCTTAACATACTCCGGTTTATCTTCAATCCATTGAAAATGGTTCATTTCCGTTTCATAAACAATCTGAAAAGCACTACGTCGAGGATTAGACTGTAGTGCTTCTGGCAATTTGGTTGCAGAGATGCTTGATTCTTCTGTACAGAATGAAATCCAAGATTGAAGAAGAGGATATTTGACAAAGACAGCCGATAGAGCAGTATGTACCACTTTGTCCTTTGATTGTTCGATGAAAATGCCTAGAGTAATACCAAAGCGTACGACTCTTTTCAGTACTTCCTCTTATACTCCAGCTGACTTTGCTAAGTCACTGTAGGAGATAGATGACTCCAGAGGAACATGCGAAGCGATCTTATGTTGATTGATCCATTTCAGTACTACTAGATCCAAAAAACGACAGAATAATTCCCATTATAGGTACTCAGCAGGACCGTCGATCAGAATTTGGAGTTTTCTAGCTGCTTCTCTGACTATAGATCTGGTGATTTCGACTTTATCATTTGTTTTGGAAAATGTCAAAGGTCCAACAGACTCGAGTGAAGGCCCTTCTAGATTGTTTTCGGATAGGAAATTGTTTATCGTTGTTACTGCCTTTGTAATTTGGCTGGATAGATCAGAAAGTTGAGATTAGAACACTATGGTTGTGAAGATTTATTTCTGAAAATTGTCATTCTATTAACATCATGACCTTCAAATACTCGAAGCTTTATATTCATAACTTTGTAAGACGAAGATTCCAATGTTCACTTTCGGATAACTCAAATTTTGGTGGCGATTCATTATGGAGCATTCGCTTCTGTTAGGACGGTACCTGTTACCCTACCCACTACGGGGCAAAAGGACAAGATAATCGAATCTAGTTCGACTCTCACAGGTACCAATACATATGGCTCCTGACAGCTTCCACCCGAATTTGCCATTGGCTGCCGGTGTTTATTTAGGATGAATGATATTTATTGATAAGGTATTGAATCAGCTATAAGTGCTTACTATCGTATTCAGATGTACTATTGACATAGACAGTCTGGGTGGAGCTTTTCGCTCTGAATTCGAATACTTCTCAGTAAGCATCTACTTCTTATCAAAGATAAAGAGCAGTGAAATATCTTCATCCTCGTCATAAACAGTGAAACCGGGTGAAATTTCCTCCTTACTGACCTCAGTCCACTCCCGCACACAATGTCGTTCATAGAAAGTAGTCCAAACCTTCTTTGCATTATTGTCATGATGAAATTGAACTTATGCAGCTTCTATCTTACTGACAATACTTCCTTTACGTACCTCCTCTTCATAACTAATCGTAGGTACAAAGTTATTTGACTTCCAAGCGTTTTGAACACGTTCATACATCTCATCAACTTGTTCCAATGTCAATCCTTTTGTCTCGAAAATACATGTGTATACAAAAATTGAACACAATAGACAGCAAGCTCCCCAAATGAAAAAAACTTTTGCTTTCAATCCTGCTGCATCTGGACCATCATCAACAAGATACGGTGTTGCATAACCGATCGCCCAGTTGAAAAGCCAGTTGGAAGCAATGGAGCAAGCCACTGATATTGCACGAAATCTCAGAGAGAAATTTTCGGCCTTTAAAATCATTAGTGTAATGCGTGATTTGTTGTTGATTTATATTTATTAACTTACCACAACAACCCATCCTACCGGTCCCCAAGACATAGCAAAGAAGAAGATGTACAAGCAGACAAAAGCAATCAAAACTTGATTGGCAACTTCAGATGCTGCTGTTACACCAACAATTGCGACAATAAATTCGCAAATAGTCATTCCAATTGCACCGAAAAGAAGAATAGGTCGTCGTCCCCATTTCTCTACCAGTAAGAGACCTGGAATAGTAGAAACGACATTGACCAAGTTTGTTGTAAGTGAAATGAGAAATGGATCCTTAATTCCAGAGTTCTTGAAGAACTGTGTGCCGTAGTAAAAGATGAAGTTGATACCAGTAAGTTGAGAACCTGCCATAACGAAACAACCAGTCAAAAGTCGTCGTCGTTGTCTACCAGACGTTCCGAAGGCATCTATTAACCTTGAGTTTCCAAGAGAGAGTTCGTATTCGTGATTGGCGACGATTTCTGCCAGTTCTGTCTTGATAGCTTGAGAGTCCGAAGGAAGACGGCGAAGCTTGCCTAGAGATACAGCCGCGTTATCCACCTGACCACTCTTGATAAAATATCGTGGAGTTTCAGGAAGAAAAATCAGTCCAATTGCAAGAATTAATCCCCAAAGAGCTTGAATAATGATTGGAATACGGTAGCTTCCCGAGTCATTGCGACTATGCGTGGAGTTGTTAACAACAGCAGCAAGTAGGAGACCAGTAGTCAAAAAGAACTGATACCTGACGTTATTGTCAGCTAGATACTTAGTAAAAAAACGGATTTTTGATCATACATAGATGTTATGGTTCCACGAATCCATTTCGGACTGCATTCAGCTTGATACAGTGGAATGAGAACAGATAGCAATCCAACACCCAGTCCAGCAACTGCACGACCTGCTGTAAACAACGGAATTGCTGTTGAGATGGTTTGTAAAACAACTCCTAGAATGAAGACGGCGCATGCAACTATCATAGGTTAGTATTCATCGTTCAGTTGTATAGACTTAACCTACGAAGCAAACCAAGCTTTCGACCAATACGATCACCAATACTAGCACCACTTAAGGCACCGACGAATGTTCCAACAGAAAGCATAGATACTATAAGACCTTGTTGACTCGTACCAACAATTTTTTGTCCTTGAACATTCGTTTCAGTGGCGAATAGGTTAACCCAGAAGTCTACCAACATTGTCAACTAAGTCGTCATCATGGATATCGTACACAACAACTTACCCATTGCTAAGATTCCACTGATGGTTCCAGTATCATAACCAAATAAAATTCCACCAAAGGCAACGAAAGCTCCCATCAAAATAGCTGGACGAGCTGAACCTTCTTGGTCCTTTGGAATGTTGAAAAGCTGCATGACGTTGGTCAATTAGATACTACCGGTATAGTAACTAAGTTGAGTATATCTCTCCGGATTATAAATTTGAGAGCAATCAAGTTGATATCCTGTCCATTTCTCGAAGATACCAGTGCCATTTATGAACCATTTCACGGATATTTCAAATCGCATCAATCCGGGGGAGTCTTACCGAATTCAGTAAGTCCGCATTACGAACTTTCAAACCTCCGAAGGCGGAGTGTGGAAATTGCGGAGGCGGGTCTAGATTCTCAGTTCTCCGATCTTGCAGATTTCATCTCCAGAAGAAATAATATCTCACTCCGAACCACAACGATTGGATATGGACATCAAGTCCTCAGGAGTCCATCTATTGAGACGCTATAGTCATTTACACCGTGACTAACTAAGAAACTTGTTGAAATCGATCGAAAATGCAGGATTGGTGTCATCTGCTAACGCTGCGTCGATAACGTTGAGATCGAAATTCGGATCAAAATACTCGAAAATGTCGACATCCGGTAAACTATCCAGAACAGACCAGTCAATTGTCGAATTATCTGCATCTTCCATTGAATACGATCCTGATTCCATTTCATTTGATACCATGACATTCACTCTACCAGTTTCTTCTTGTTGAATATTGTCATTCCTCTCCCGATCATCTTGCATACAATTCCTCATGATCGATGAATAGGCCTTATCTAACTCATTCAGTGTCTGTTGTGCAAGATCGGCCATTACTGTTGCAACATGGAAAATATCACCAAGTTCCCGTAAAATTCCACACGCTGTCATCATCTGTCGGCGAGCTCTGGCACGAAATAGTGGCACTTTGGTGAATCGTAGTTCGCGATAGAATACGCGTAGTGCCAGAGACACGGCGTATGGAACAATCGGTAGCAATGATAGTTTTCCATGAAAGTCTTCGCCAATTATTGATGTTACTCTCACAGCTGCAAGACTCTGTCGAACATAAGACGGAGATGAGTGTGGAACTTCTTGTATCGACTGTGAACGATGTGATAAAATTGCAACCGCATGGTAAAGGGTTTCGATGGTAGCTGGATGAAGTTAATTAATGAATTTTAAGAGATTTTGAAAACATACCAAGTAGATTGGTTCTTACACGTAATGCTCCAGCTTGATTCACAATATCTTCGAAATGTGGAAAGTTCTCTTCCCATCCAAGGACTAGATCATCTGCTTTGGGTCGATACAAGTCCACTACCTTGTCGAGAAGGTATACAATGCGTAGAAAGAGCTGGAAACAGTGATCTTGACCTTCAATAGATGATTCCAGGTTACGTCCAAAGTCTCTTTCATGCATCAAAATTGGTCTTCCATGAAATGCGGCATTCAATCTATCCAAAGCCCAAACGCAACAGAACATCTTCAGTGAATGGTCTCTTTCTCTGTCATTCACCACAGTACGTATGTGGTGCAATCCGAGTGTTTGTAGATGAGTAACTGCTTGCGCATTAAGCTCTGCTGAAATATGTCTATCACCAGAAAATTGAGTAAACAGAGATAGAAGCGCATATACTTGGATGAGTGACATCTTGTCCTTCACGATTCCCAAGTTTAAAGAAGTGCGAATTGCAAGTGACATGTGCTGTGAAAACTCTTTACGACTTAAGGTTGTCATCGATTGACCCGATATTGACAGTTGTAAAAAGCGCGTGGAAGACCAACTTGAGCTTGCTGCGAAACAAATAACTTGTTTCAACAGTATATTTGTTGGAGATTGTGATGAATATCCATCAATCGAATCAAAATCAATGATTGGAAAAATAGGATGAATCTCCTCCAAGTAAATTTTGCGTAGAGCTTCCATATTTGCTGATTCCGGCAATAGAGAAAGACATTGGTCTTCCAGATGAGATAGAAACAATCTGGAGGTTATAGGATCCGGAATATAGATTGAACTCGACTGTACATTCCTCGTAGGTAAGTTAGAATAGAATTTCGGCTTACCACTACCAGGTTTATCAGACAACCATACTCCGATTCGATCTGGTAATGCTGAACCTCCAGTTGTAGATGGACTTGTTGCTGCAAGGAAAATACCCTCCGGATTCAAGTCTCCAACTAAACGAGAGTTTTCATCTTCCGAATTACGCCTCGGAGTCTCAACATGTGGTACAGAACGTGGAGTTTCATGTTGTGAAGTGTTCGTTGGTGAGTTAAGAATGCCGATATGAGGTGAAGTCGGCGACAATGATGATTCGAGATGAACTCTAGATGCCAAAGTTTCTGTTGGACTTCTTGTGGTCGCTCTTGCTCTCGTTTCAATTGAAGCAGCAACTCTTCGTTCCTGAGATGATGGAAGTGGTCCTAAGTCTTGCATCCTTGATTTCTTGTGGAAGAGCGAAGTGCTTGCAGACGACATCTCCAAATCATCAACATGTTCACAGCGTTTCTGCTCTTCTATTAGATTAGATACAAAATATCTATGTTGACATTACCTTTCGTTTACGACAAGAGTCGCAAGCCCGATGAGACGATGCTCGTTTCTGAGGAAGACCGTTCGCATTCGTCGGGACAAATCTGAGCATGGCTGTGAGTTGATTCCTCAAAGTTTCCAATCTTCTCGAGAAGAAGTTGCTATCAGTGTATGCTCTTTGCTGCCGTAGTCGACATCGTGGGGAAATTCGTCCTCTCCCAAGATTCCGCTTTCATTCGGTTCGCCTCCACACCTTTCTTCGATGCTATGACGGAAGCAAAACCTCTTAAGGTAAGTCCCGATTGTCGGACATCACCTAGCGGCAAAATTGAAAAGGAGTCGGATATACCGTTCCAAGGTTAGCGGATCATACCTTGATTCTACATCCTCGCCAACCAGCCGCCCCAGTCATTAAATCTCCAGTATATTGGCTTTAAAGGACAAAATGCAAAGGCTTCTCGTGGAGAATTCAAATTTCACTTCTACTCCAAACTCTGTTACGCGCAAAAGCTCTTGTGAAGACTTTTACCCCTTGGATTTAACCCGTTTTAGCTTCGCGGTATCCCAAGCAAAGAATGGCTTCTCGGATTCTGGGACTTGCTTCTCATCAAACTGAGCTTAATCGGTCTTTCAATTGCCTACTTAAGAACTATCATCCAGAAATTCTCCCACAAAGCTGACAATACTACACCGCTTACTTATTCGGTCGAGAAAGCCAAGCATAAAACACAACTACCTCTCACTCGAAGCATTGAAAAAAAGCTCGAACAAACTAAAAAGAGATGTATTATTTTCTACGGAAGTCAAACAGGAACTGCAGAGAGATTGGCAATGAGATTCGTCAAGGAGTGCAAAGCAAAATTTGATCTGGACAGCATGATCGCTGACCTAGATAACTTCGACTATGACGACCTCAAGACTCTCCAGACCGATCAAATTACGGTCTTTGTGCTTGCTACCTATGGAGAAGGCACTGCAACTGATAATGCTATTGGCTTCGAGCACTTTCTCAGCCAGTCCAAACCTTTCCAGCTGAAATATGCTGCGTTTGGTCTTGGGAGCAGCTCTTATCGCTTCTATAATGCGATGATTCAAGGAACTGACACTTCTTTACAAGCTCTGGGTGCAACTTGGATTGGTCAACTAGGTCTCGGTGATGATGGTAAAGGAACACTGGAAGAAGACTTCTCAGAGTGGAAAGATGATACTCTTACGGCTATCGCAGATCATTTTCATCTACCCAAGATCGAGTACCAGTTCGTGACCGACTTTGAAATCAAAGAATCTGGATCCACTGTCAATTCCGGACTCTTCTTGGGAGAGCCTAACAGAGCACAGCTTCGAAATAAAGTCAGAGGACCATTCTCATCTGTTAATCCTCTTCCAGCACACATTTTGGAAGCCAAGGAAGTTTTCAACTCAGCTCAACGAAATTACGTTCATCTCGAATTTGATATAAGTGGTACTTCCATTGTATACGAAACTGGAGATCATCTAGCTGTTTGGCCAGTAAACTCAGACCTAGAAGTGAACCGATTCCTTCGAGCATTTGGACTCTACGACAAAAGACATACTATAATTGAGATATCTAGTAAGGATACAGCAGTAAAAGTTCCTATTCCTTCACTAACCACTTACGAATCTGCTATACGCTACTATCTGGACATCGCCGCTCCAGTATCGCGCCAGTTTCTTGAAATTCTAGCCGGCCTCATCACTGACGAACATGTGCGGCAACAGATAGCAAATTTGGCTTCAGATACGGTACAGCTGTTCACACAAAATAAGTCGTTCATCGCAAGCAAAATCTTGCACAAATCTTCTTCATGGTTGCTGAAGATAGGAAATTGGATGAGATACCATTCTCGTTTCTCCTGGAATCGATATCACCAATGAAGCCACGATACTATTCAATTTCATCTTCAGCTCTGATGGACAAGAAAAGAATATCTATCACAGCTGTAGTGGAATCTACAAGCTTTTCCGACTCGCCACACTATTTCAAAGGCGTTGCAACAAATTATCTTCTAGCTCTGAAGTTCAAGAAGCAAGAGCTATTCGCATTTGCTGATCAGTTACTCTCAAACGACATTCTTCAGTCTTGTACTCATAAGTTGAATGGTCCACGAGGTAGATTTGAGCAAGCTGCAGCCTTGATTCATGTTCGACGCTCGAAATTCCGTCTTCCGTATTCTCCCTCTACACCTATCATTATGGTAGGACCAGGTACTGGAGTTGCTCCATTTCGAGGATTTATTCGAGAACGTGTAACACAGGCCCAACTGGGAAGGTCGGTTGCAAAAACTATTCTATTTTACGGTTGCAGAAAAGCCGACGGTGACTTTCCATACAAAGATAAGTGGGATGTAAGTTATTCCTAACTTGCATGCAAGTGATATTCCGCTTACTCGGTGGCTTTAGAATTACGCCAGTTCTTTGCCATCACAGACTTTCAGGCTCCACGTAACCTTCTCGAGGGAACATAGTAAAAAAGTCTACGTCTAACATTTACTCCATGAGCATGCTGTAGAACTGATAGAGCGTATATTGCATCAAGGTGCACATATTTACGTATGCGGAGATGCTACAAGGATGGCGAGAGATGTATTCAAAGCATTCTCTGATATCATCGCGGATGGTTCGGAATTGGAAGTTGGAGACGCATACTTGGAAGAAATGAAGCATACAGGACGATGGTCTGAAGATGTTTGGTGAAATATATGGGAAAGTATTTGTAAATTACTAGAGACTACGTTTCAGCATGGCATAGACAGGTTTTTCGGACAGCGTACTTAAATTCGGAGTATGTAGTTTGCGCGGAATGGACCGAATTCTCAACATCCACGTCTGAGGTAGGTATTGGTAGTAAAAACTCCAATTACAGCGCATTATTAACCTCCTATGCTTTTCTCGTCAAATGAGTGTTATTGTGAGCATATCTGGTCCGATATTCATACCTCAACCATGGAAGATTCAATGTCGGCTGCTTCCATATCATTCTAGACTTCATCTGTACTTCTTTTCGGATGTCTTACCAATATCAGTAACTTTGATGTCCTTCTTCCCTTCCATGCAGTATTGCACTGAGTTGGAAATAAATTTCGACTTTGTTTCCTTGTTTACAATATGCACGCAAGGAAGCCGAAGAAATGGCGGACTTTCCTTATTAGGAAGGCCCGACAAGTATCAATGGTGACCATATCAAGAAATCAAGAATAAAAGTGCGAACTATCTCGAAGTCTACATACATTTATTAATCGCAGTACAACAATCGATATCTAATTTCAGCGTGAAAGATATTCATTTCTTGAATCAATCTACGTCGAACATCGACGAGTTTTGACGAGTAGTCTTCGCTAGGTCTTCCATTTCGACAATGCTAATACCTGGTAAGTTTAGTTTACCTTCTTTTGCAATTATATGAAAGTCTCGCACTTACGGTTCCTAAAGCTTTTACTTCTGCGGCTTGCGTGGCTCTGTTTATATGGCCAATCATCTACTATTTTGCTGACCCGAAGCATTTACGCAAATATCCTGCGCCAGCTTTTGCAGGAATTTCTTCATTATGGAGAATCTATAAGAACCTTCAGTTTAAACACTATCTCGCCATACACGAAGCACATACTCAACTCGGGACACATATCCGTATTGCTCCAAATCACATCTCCATTTCAGATCCTAACGCCATGAACGACATTTATGGTCATGGTGCAAATTTCCTCAAAGATGCTTGGTATGACGGTGGAGCAGGAGTGTTCCGCAATATGGCAGATTCCAGAATCAAAGCAGAGCATCAAGCAAAGAGAAAAAAATTAGCTCATGTGTTCGCACAAAAGACTATTGCGACTTTGGAACCGGTGATTACAGATACCGTTGCTTCACTCCTCACACAAATTGATCAACATGCCGAAAAAGGCCAATCGATCAATATACGACGATATTTGAACTACTTCACTATTGATGTATTCTCACGTTTGCTCTACGGCGAAACACAAGGCTGCTTAGAGCGTGGAAATGACATCGTCGAAGCGGAAACACGAGATGGAAACATCTACAAAGTCCCGTTCATCAAATCACTCCACAATGCTACAGTAATCAATACTGCTCTGGGAATGGAAGCTCCTCTCCTTCCTCTTACCCGCCAACTCTTTTCGTGGCATCCATACAAGAAGGCAGGATCGGACTACGACAATATTATCTACCACAACACTACCAAACGATTGCGCGATGCAGATACAGAAGACGACATTTTCTCGAAGCTCTTAATTAACAATAAGGGCGAATCAACTGATATTCCATTCGGAGAACTCTTAGCAGAATGTTCAGTTATGATGAATGCCGGTACAGACACAACAACAGCTGCTTTGACAAACACCATCTTCCTACTGAACAAGAATCCGGCCGTATTGAAACGTCTAAGAGAAGAGCTAGATGAGCATACAGGAACAAGAGATATTCCAGACTACGACATCCTGTCAAAATTACCATATCTCCGTGCCTGTATCGAAGAATCTCTGCGTGTACGACCTGCTAGCTCGATGGGTCTTCCACGCGTCGTACCTAAAGGAGGTCGAACAATAGCTGGCCAATTCATCAATGAGGATGTCACCGTTTCTGTACCAACGTACACTATCCTTCGAGATCCAGAAACTTTTGAAAATCCAGATAGTTTCATTCCAGAACGTTGGTTGACTTGCAACGAAGAGACTAAAGCCAAAATGATGAAAGTTCATCTACCATTCAGTACCGGGCCGCGAGCGTGTATTGGTAGGAATATTGCGTACTTTGAACAACTTCTAGTTGTCTCAGCACTTGTCAAGGGATTTGATTTTGAATTTCATTCGTCCGAATTTGAATTACAAACTTTGGAGAGGTTTAACTCCAACCCTGGAGAACTCATTCTGAAGTGTCGGCGAAGGAATGGGTTCTCAAATTAATGATATGTTCATGGAAGAGATATAGAATGTAAAGTTATCGACTGTAGACATAGAAATGGTTCATTGCTCGTGGTCTGACTTTGAGAGTAGAACGTTTGGGTCTTTTAGCATCAACTTTCAAACGAAGTACGATACGGTACTCTAATCGTTTAACGGTCAGAAATAATGCTTGTATCTTTGGTCGTAACCTGTTTGAAATGACTATTCCTGTAGGTTGTTCCACAGCAGATCTCATACTTGTGACGTTGAACAACCAAATCGCGAATTGACCACCCTTTTTGGCACTCCGTAAGGTTGTTCGTGTCCATCATGAAGGGTTATGAATCCTCTAAGTTGTTGGAAATAGCTGCCAATACTTCGCTGGACGCTCACAGTATAGCTAAGGTAGTTTCCACCAAGGTAGGATATCATCTGCGTTGGTCTGGGACAAGAATCAATATATCTCGATATACGAAGTACGTACTCCAAACCAAATCCGTACACCGAGACTGTGTCTTAGCGGCGTATCGCTACGCCACAAGCTGTTCTACCTACAATTGGATGATGGATACGCCACTATTGGCACCGCAGCAGTCAACAACAATTTCATTCGTTTTGCCGAGTACGAAGGCTTTCAGCTCTGATTTCTGTAAACTAGAACCTCTGATGATCGAATCCACTATTCAAGTGTGTCCTCTGATATCGTACCTCTGCTCTCTGTTTGGTCGACTTGAAACCCTTTCAAACGCATACAACCGATGAACGGAAACAACTTTGCATGGCGAAGTCGGTCATAACTGAGGCCACGCAGTTGAACACGACGCTCAAGATTGTGGAGACTTCACAAGGAGATAAATGGAACCTACAACGACGATCAGGAAGTAATCTACTTCCAGGACAGCCTCTAATCAGACTTGACGATGACCAACTCCTACCATACTTGCGTCAAGCACTGTTGGTACCAAGTCTAGACAAACTAAGCCCTCATTTATGGCTGGTAAGTTGTCAAATCTTTGATTTAATTGATTCGTAACTCTCACTAACGACTTATGTCCAGATTGCGGCCCCAGACTTTGCACATATATCTCCTCTTCATCATCAAGCTGCCAAAAGTCGAACCGTAATTGTTGCGGAAGATCCTCATCTACACCTCGTATGGTACTCTGATCGTATCTTCATTAAACCTCTCCCTCCCTACATCCTCTCCGATGCATTCTGGACGTACATTGAGAACGTAGATGAAGAAATTTGGCGAGCAGCCGCTGGCTTGGTACGCAGCTACTCTCGTCTAATTAAGTATGAGGTGGACTTTCGCAGAGCACAAAGCAAAGAACTAGGTCTGATTCCAACCGATGATGGAACAGATCCCATTACATTTGAGCGGTTTGCCAGATTTATAGTACCGTTCTCAGAACTTAAAGATGAAGATGTAGCAATCCGATTCCAATTCGGTGAACTACGCTTAAATCGCTTGAATATGATGGCACGTTTCTTTCTAGGCAAAGCAACATTCCATCATGTCAACGCGCAATGGGCCAATTATCTAGGTCGATTCCTTGCACCATTCATCACCATCTTCTTGATCCTTACCACTATCTTGAATTCAATGCAAGTCGAACTTGCAGTAATGAGCCTCCCAACCGACTCAGGAAGTTGGCTTACGTTTGCGCGTGCTTCGCGGTGGCTATCGGTCATTGTCCTACTCATTGTCACCATTGTCATCATCGGTCTTCTCATTCTGTTATTGATAATGTTTTTCAACGACCAATACTTTTCGCAGTTCTCTTTACGAGCTAAGCAGAAAGGTAGAAATCAGACATTTGGTGAAATTACGAAGCTTGGTGTTGTATAATAGCACGGTGTTCGATATCTTAGAATGCGAAAAGGTTCAAAGACTATGATCAAATGGTAGAGAACATTCTTTATGCAGTCATAAACGAATTCCGGGTTACTATTCCAGTTGGCGAGGACACTAGCTCTTCGTTTCTCTGATTCTGAATTCAAAAGAGAACAGACCTTCACCTTCAGACATTATTAAGGACTTAATGCGTATGAGAAGTATCGTCTACACTTAATGATCAAACCATGGTTCTCTTTGTAGTGTATGAACGTAGAAAGTTAACCGGAGATGCACATAAGCAACTTTCTCCGGATCCTCAACTCTACTTGCCGAACGAACCATGTAAAGTGACCTATTGAGATCATGGAATCGATGATGGCAAGAATCACCCCAAAGCTAGCAAAAGGTCTCAAGTTGCACTGGCTTACGAATTATTAACCAGGGATATGTCTGTTTCTTGCAGTAGGTCAACCTGACGGGCAAGGTTTCTACAATCCGAGACGCGAAACGTCGAACTTCAACACCAATCACCGATAGCATCCAACCGCCCTTACCAGCAGTCTTCAGTTTATGTTCGTTCCATACCAACTGTCAACGTGTCAGAGAGAAGCGCCAATACCCTGTCAGTTCGTCATTGAGAACCAAAAAGACCTCTCTCTCACAGCTAATTGTAAGCTAACACCCCCTGCTGCCTTAACTAGCCTGCCCTCATCGTAGCACTGTGAATGGAAGACTATTCCTATGTCGCAAAGAAAAACTGTAGAGCAGACGCTTGTTTCCTATAGCCGACGTCTTCTGTTTACTTCACGTTTCCTTTAATTTCTATGTCAAGTTTCATGGTTACTATGATTCTACAGCTCTCCTTTTCTATTGTTGCGCTCTCTCTTTCATCTTCGTGTCTGCAATGTGGTCAGGTACCACCGCAGAATGCATTGGTATAAAGTATTGGCACTGACATGCCTTACTACATTAATTTCTGCCGATTTGAGCGATATCCTTCAGTCTCTTGAGCATGGTCTCGAAAATCCAGGACTTGGCACGTCAAATCCGGAGAAGGGAGCAGGTGAGAATGATGGTGGCTCTACGCAGTCCATAGGAAACCCACACAACGGAACGAACTCGACATTGGCGCACACAACGCAAAAATGGAATGCCACGCACGCGACGGGAAATTTTACCTCGGATCACGGAATGACGCACGACAATTCTTCTCATGGTCATAACGATACACATGGTGGAAATTCGCCGACAGACCATGGGACTGGGAGATTGGGACACAAAACCAGACATTCGACAAGAGACCACACAGCAGTACATTCGACAAGCGATCACACAACCGTACATGGTAATGGGACTATTACGAGCCCAAGCAACTCAGCTGGAACTGAAATAATCACCGCTACAGTTACTCAATTCGCTACTATCACCGATATATCGCAGACTCAATCGACTGTAACTATTCAAGAAACACAAACTTCGAGCGAACTCAATACGGTCATCATCAGCGTATCAGCAGCAACTGTGCAGGCGACTACAACATCCAGTATTGATATTTTAGTCTCCGGAGCCGCTCTTTCAACGATAGAAGTCTCCGCTTCAAGTGTTGATATTCTTGTCTCAAATGCCGCTCCTTCGACATCATATATTATCTCGACTTCGGAATCTTCAGCAATCTCCGCTTTAGCATCCTTCGGCACAACAGATTCACAACCTCAGCCAACATCCATAACAGGATACGCGAGTGTCATGACATTCTCCTTGATATCCACTACCAGTCAAGCTACCTCTACCACAACCGGGGATACTACTTCAACATCCCAAGCGAATGCTCTTCCTGCTATCAGCTTAGCTGGTAACTCTTCAGACTCTTTCACGCTGGATCCCAACACTACGACGTCTGCAACTGCCGGCATGGCCACCACCAACGCAGCATCCAAGGCGACTATTCACGAAGCATTGATTTCACTGGCCATGATTTTGACTGCATTGCTACTGCTTAGCTGAGTTTAATCTACGATGTGATACTGTGCGCTTCTATAGTAAGAGATGTTCTGACAAGGCCGAATATAAAATAAGAATTTCTCAGTTGTTTCGATATCACTGTTCTGCATCTCAACATCCTTGTTCGTTGAAACTTTCAGCGATAGCTCTCCGGAATATCGTAACCTGCACGATCGCGAGTATGAAACTTCTACAAACTTCTTTTGTATTCATTCCCTGGACGCACTCTCCTTGTGGTCCACCGTACCAATTGCTTTCTTTGCAATCCTGCGAAATTTCACTCCTTACGGACTTCATTCATCTTAAACCTCGCTCAATGCCCTGCCAAAGTCTTATAATAAGTGGCCTCAATTAGAACATCATAATATTCTTTCGTATTTTGAGCTACGGTTCACTCAGCAGTTTTGCTTGGTGTGGTGCCTTGTGAGCGTATCTGGTGTGCCGTCTCGATAAGCTCGACATCAGGCCAAAGCTATGGACTAATCGGAAGCTCTATTCATCCGAAAGGATTTTGCTCCCATATTTCATACCTTTTCAAGTTGAAGCCATTCGCACTTCGTTGTAGAACCAACTCTTGGATAGCTTCTAATTCTGACTTAACATGACGGGGCAGAGTAAGAAGCTGAAGTCTAGCCCAACCAATCTAGACCCATTCATGTTATACAGACTCGTCTTCACTTAGTTTTTATTACCGTGGAAGTATCCATTGTTTAGTGAAGGATTTCTAACTCTGAATTCAATCTATTCACCGCGGTTCACCTACGAAGCGCGAGATTCGAGGACATACTTCTACGACCTACTTCGAAGACATAAGTTTGCATTGAAGAAATCCAAAACAAAGGTAACCGTGACTAGAAACCCTTTGATAAATTCAACAAGAGTTTGGAAATATTCATTCTCCATCGTTGTCGGATTCAATCTCACCGATCAGTTATACTTGCTTAAGCAGTCATGCTCTCGATCTTCGCAGCTGGCCATCCTCCAAAACGCTCAAATACTGCTTCACAGAATCCTGTATCCTACGAGGACGGTCGCGCGATTCAATACTTCAACTCAACAGACGAATTAAAGTACTTCTTAACCCTTATCATGCCACCGAAAGGGACTCCGACAATGTTCAACCCTCCTCTACACTTCCACAGCTTCCAATATGAAACTTTCGTTGTGCGGAAGGGTATTGGTCACTATTTTATCGACAAAAAATCACGTATTCCTCACCCAATGAAGCCGATAGTCGTATGAGCTGGGGAGAGCATCGACATACCAATTGGAACATATCACAGATTTGAGACTGCAGATCCCAAGAATGAGCTGGTCGTAGAAGTCTTGCTTGATCCAGATACAAGAGAGATTGAACATCGTTTCTTCAGGAATTTCTTTGGGTAAATTCGAATCGCTGATTGTATCTGCATATCAGCTCGCTAATTCAGGTTTGATAGGTATATTGAAGACTGTCGACTGGCAAGACTCATACCAAGTCTCTTTCATCTGCTTCGTTTTATGTACGATGTAAACGCTCCTCTTGCAGTACCACTACCGGTTCCATTTCTTCCAGCATTTATAGGAAGGTGGGTAAGCTGGATGGTTGCATACATAGACGGAGTAGTCGTCGGGGAGTGGCTGCTAGGCTACAAACCTAGCTACGATGACTATTACAAGAAAGAAGCCAAATAACTGACATCTGGAAATGTAATTCCATTAGCTAGTACGCTTGGAATTCTCTAAAATGGAAGACGGAATCGCGAATATGGTCTAGATTTCACAACTCCTACAATTCGGATGGCTTTGAATGCTAATTCTAGCTTGTAGCTCCGGATCATAGTCAAAGTAACGACCATCTGTAGTATCAATTGATGAATCATTCGATGAGAATTTGAGAATCTTTTTATTTTACATGTATCAGTGGACTTCTTTGGCACGGGAACAAGCATTCTCCACTATGGCTCCCATTCTTCTCCCAATATCGGAGTCGCTTAGACAATTTCCACCTCCCATCACCCATTTTGTGTCTGTCCTTAAATTTTCGATTTTGTACTCTCTCTTTTGCGTTGCGTATTGAGTTTCTGAATGGCTGGATTCCGCATAACATTCGCCATGCTATATTTGCTTCCATCTCCAGGAGCATCGGGATTATCCGCCAAACCATTATCAAAATCACAGATTTGAGCAAACTTTTCTGCAATGGCTTCCGCAGGTGGTACTCCATTTTCGTGTGGGAAATCCACACCTCGAGCACGCTGCCATCTAGTTGCGGCAAACCAGCCTGATCCTGCCTCGTATAGCTGACCATGATTAGGTTGAGGACAGTTTTCACTGCAAAGCACTACAATGAGAGGCGCAACGTATTCTGGCTTTAGTGCTTGAACTTCTGATTCCGGTCTGATCGTACGAGTCATGTTTGTACCAGCACTTGGAGCGACTGTATTGACCAAAATGTTGTACTTCACTCCTTCACGAGAGAGAGACTTCGAAAAGCCAATGATTGCGGATTTCTGTTACAGTAAGCATAGACCACTAGAAAATGTATTGGAAATATGTTTTATATTGTGACTTACCGCTGCAGCGTAGTTTGCTTGCCCAAAGTTACCATAAATGCCTGTTGTCGATGTAATGTTGACGATTCGTCCAAACTTCTGCTTCATCATGAAAGGCCAGGCTGCTTTTATGGTCTTGTATGTTCCTCGAAGATGTACATTGTATACTTGGAACCATTGATCATCTGTCATGTTCGTAAAAGTTTTGTCTCTCAAAATTCCAGCGTTGTTGACCAGTCCATCTATCCTCCCATATTTATCGACGACAGCTTTGACAACCTCATTACCTTTCTCGACTGTGATCTTGATCGCAATGGCATCACCTCCTGCGTTCCTAATTTCTCGTGCTACCACTTCTGCTTGATCAGTGATATCGTTCACTGCAACTTTAGCACCAACTTTGGCAAGTGCTTTTGCGTAAGCTCTTCCTAGCCCATCTCCACCTCCTGTGACGAGAACAACCCTACCTTGCAAATTGATCGGAGTTCCTGGTTGATTCTTTGGCAATGTCAAACCTTTTCGTAACAATCCCATACTATCAGACACCTGATTGGCATGCTCAACACCCTTGCTGTAGTCCCTAATCTCAGCCCATTTGCTTGCCACGACATCCGGTGTCAATGTTTCGTCTGGCCGAAGTGAGACTCCCTTACTCCGCTCATATCTAATTTTCGAGAAATGTCCAGCGGAAGCTTCGAAAATACTACCAGTCTCTTTATTGGAAGAATGACAGAGCACTCCCACAAGAGGTACGACCCAATCGGGCTTCATCACATCCATCATGTCTGGAGGCCAAACAGTAGCCGTAAGTCTTGATGCAGCACCTGGAGCAAGAACGTTGGCGAGGATATTGTACTTGGTTCCTTCTTTGGCGAGTGTTTCGGTAAATCCGACGAGTGCCATCTTCGCACTGGCATAGTTGCTTTGACCGAAGTTGCCGAAAAGACCGGAAGAGCTGCTGGTATTAATGATGCGTCCATATCGTTGCTTTCTGAAGTGTGGCCAGGCTGCTCGTGCTGTCTTGTATGCTCCGTGTAGATGCACTGTATGGATGAGGTCCCAATCGGTGTCTTTCATGTTGCGAAGAGTGATATCTCGCAAGATACCAGCGTTATTCACCAATACATCCACTCTTCCGTATGCTCGGATAGCAGTGTCGATGATACGATCCCCATTTTCCACAGAATCATAGTTTGCAACCGCTTCGTAACCAGCTTTCTTTAACTCATCGACAACCACATCAGCAACCTATCAGTCAGTAAGCAGAGTGTTCGTACAATTTCGAGTGAAAGTATATCAACCTTTGTACTCCCATCTCCAGCACCATTGAAAGAGCCACCAAGATCATTTACCACAACCTTAGCACCGCGTGAAGCAAAGTACTTGGCATACTCCCTGCCGAGACCAGCACCAGCACCGGTTACAACCACAACTTCACCATCATATCTCAATTTCTCAACCATGCTTACGATACGAGTAGATTGCTCAGCTTATTCAATTGGCAAGTAAAAATATGCAAAGACAAAGATATTTTGCTTTGCTCTATTAATCCCGGATGTATATGCTTAAGAGTGGGGTGTTGACCAACCGAGGTTGCTCAATTGCTGAGGAGTTCTACAAAGGTACTAACATGTTTCGTAACTATCAAGCGAGGTCCAAGAATACCCGTAGCTTCCAATCATTAATGCAAAGAAAGGTCTGCCTTGTTTCCAGTTATTCCAAAGTCAATTCTTATACGAATTGTGAAGCTCTTCGCGATAGTGGTAACGGTAACTCATGAAGAAACCACTGTGACAAATAGTTCAATATTTCAACACTGCTGAGAAAAGAGGTGTCAATTCGTATTACAGCAGCTTCAGAGTATAAGCAAATGGTCGGAATTCGTGCTGGTATTTATCTGTTCTGATAATCAACGCTATTCATTTCCGTAGTGTAGAGTAAATACGAACAGAAAGATTGCTACTACTCTGTGGTAGCCTCTGCCTCTGGACGCTCTTCCGTAATTGCCGCCGTAATCATCTGCAACTGACTTGATTGTCTACACAATGGCTTCGGACTTAGCTCTCCTTTACTCCATGTCGTACTACCCATCATCTCAATTGGCATCCGAAGTGTCGCAGGTATGGTACCTGAGCCTGCCTCAATCAATACGTAGCTTCCACGTCCACTTAGAGACTCTGGTTCGCTGGACGAGCTTGGAGAGTTGTCTAATTTCGAATTACGTTGATTGTAAAGTGGAGAGACGACCAAACTTGGCGGAAATATTGATTTTGTGCGCATGGGAGGTGTTTCCGTGTCTTGAAATGCTTGTGTCCTCCGATTGGTACGAAGAAGAGCATGTCGTCGCTTTAACCTTCGGCGTCTTTCGAGTATAAGCCATGAGATGAATAGAGTTAGAAGAGAGGAGAAGATCGCAGTAGAAATGATGAATGCGATAAGGACCGGAGTAGAGATAGCATTTGGTACGGAGTTGTTGTTGTCGTTCGACATGGTATACCGCTACAAGCGGTGGAGTTCAGGAACTGTATCAATGATTTTCGTGTAAGTTGTCTGTTCATGAACCTGTTGCCGTGCGAACATGCTCTTGGTGAGTGTGAAGGATACTCACGAGCTATAATAGTTACACAAGAGAGGTATCCATCAAGAAAGACTTGAAATGTTGTAGACAGAAATAGACAAAACGAGATTGGACCCCAACCCTTCAACCAAGAGGCTTCGCAATGGAGGCACAGCAGCCTAGTTCCAGCGCTGGGTCGCAGATCTGATTCAAAATGCATTTCTAATCGATATTCCACATTTCCTTTATACATGAAAATCTTTACATACACTCTTCAACCTACCCCGCTTGTGATAGCGGATGCATTGTGGATCAAAACGCATCAATTGAATTCTTGGTGAAAGATTATAACAATTTGCAGGAAATGCTTGTACCTTCAAGATCGAGTGGCCATGAGGCGCAGTCCAGGATCCGATGGCTCCGCATCAGCGCTTAACTGCAAGCCTTGTGAAATGCCATGCGTGCGGCGAGGTCAAGAATCGTTTGAGCAATGCCTTTATGGAAAAGCCGATGCAGAAAGGGGAAAGATTTGCAACCATGAACGAAATGAAGGGTTGTTATGGATGTCGTGGCGACCAGCAGAATGATCCCATTGGTGAGCCTGTTAAAACGCGAAGCTTCATAGGTCTTCGTCTATCGGCCTGCGAGCTGGCCAAGATTATGATAGCTTGGAAGTGGTTGCCATGGCGCAAGTTACCAACTGCTGACAGCCAACTGCTAAAATCCAACGAGAGAGTGGGTGCTGAGATGTTGGAGGTTGCTGCACTTACGACTCCTAACGGACCGTCGGATGTCACGTGAAAGCATGGGAGGACGGCAATAGATTTCCTACTCTTGAACTCGTGAAGCTTCCGAGTCACTCATAGACCATCTTATCGTACATATTTCTACATAATATGATAGATTCTATGTTATTTTCTATGGGAGAAACTGTGGCTTACCTTCCGCGGAACTTAGGAGTACGTTCATGATCATCCTCCTAGGGAAAGCTTTGAGCTTTAAGTCGGTGGATAAATGCTAAGAATCTATTCGAAGAGATGGAAAGTAGACTAGACGAGATAATTTATAGCTACGTGAGCCAAAGACATCTTTAGTCAGAATACTTAGAAAGTTCGTATAACGGCCCGATGTGGCATTTGCATGTACGGTAGAGTAATGCGAGCTTGTAGCACCTCATCTTCCGACTTCGCTTCAAGCTCTCTACGCTGACTCTGTGGGTTTGCAATTTTCATCTTCGTATGAACCATCTTACTTAGCTTGTTCGTACACTCTCTACACTTCCCTCTAGGCTGGTGTCCTTTGGAAGCCGAAATCGCAACATGGCCAACATTCCCACCGCCTATTATAATGGTCGGTTCAACTTGCTCCATCGACCAATTTCGTCCTCACTAATTCCTTCCAGAGCCTGTCCACATTGCGGTAATCGGAGGAACTGGAATCCAACACCTTCCACACTTCACACATGTCGCGAGCCTCACACTTGACACTCCATGGGGTTCGCCATCCTCTCCAATTGCGATCCTTCACCATCCTTCTCCTACGAGCGGGAAAGCGATACCGATTGCTTTCATATCTCGGCACGGTTTACATCATGAATATGCACCACACGAAGTTCCTACAAGAGCAAACATAGCCGCACTACGAAGCATTGGGGTCCGAACCATCATAGCATTTTCTGCTGTTGGTAGCCTACAGGAGGAAATCAAACCAAGAGACTTCCTCATTCCAGACCAGATCATAGACAGGACAAAGGGTATTAGGCCATTCACGTTTTTTGAAAATGGTATGGTTGGTCACGTTGGATTTGCGGATCCGTTCGACGAAGGCCTTGCAAAAGTTGTACGGCAATGCGGACACAGCTTAGAAGGAGATGGTGTACGTTTACACGATAGAGGTTTGCTAATCTGCATGGAAGGCCCTCAGTTCAGCACTCGTGCAGAGTCAAATCTATACCGCTCTTGGGGTGGAAGCGTTATCAATATGTCGGCTCTTCCAGAGGCAAAGCTCGCTCGTGAAGCTGAGATTGCATACCAGATGATTTGCATGTCAACGGATTACGACTGCTGGCATGATTCTGAAGATGTCAGTGTAGCCATGGTTATGGCTAACATGACTGCCAATGCAGAAAACGCAAGGAGATTTGTCGCCGCTGTTCTCGACGAGTTGAGCAAGGAAGAACACGCCGAACAGGTCATGGCACGTCATTTGGAAGGCCAGTCCAAATTTTGTGTCAGTACCGCTGAGGCTGGAAGAAATTCTGAGACTCTGAAGAATCTGAATTGGCTACTTCCTGGTTACTGGGCGTAATGAAACTTCAGAAAGGATCATAGAGCGTAATACCCTCATGCAGCATGCACTTCTTTCAACTGTCATTTCAGCTTACGTTTGACGATAGATCATGAATAACGGCAAGCTTCAACGCTATCGCCGACAAAATGGTAAATAGACTATACACGTATAGCTCTGGCATCGCAAAGTGATGAATGGTTTCTCACAACATTCCTGATAACGATATCAGCTCACATTCCAAGAAATCAAAAGATATGTTCATGCAAACCAAATCTCATTCTGAAAGTTTTCAGTCTTCTTTTGTCTAATCGGTAATCTATTCTGCTACTCAAGCGGCCTGATTCTCATTCTATACCGTCGCCATTCTCCGTTTCCAATTGCCATATTTCAATTCAATCTGATTGCCCAGAGTCTGCTCCGCCGACTTATTCTGCATTTCAATCATTCTTCCCGAAATCTCTTTCACACCATTCTTATCAATCCATCTCCCATCATCATCAACCAGGCCGGCTTCTCATGATGCTCGTAATCCGATCAACCTTTTCCATCAATGGTTTCCATACTTTCGAAACCTCTGACGGAGGTGGATTAATACCGCACCTCTGGCAAGCCATCTGAATGCACGCGGCCATCTTCACACCAGTCTCCTCTCCTGCGAAGTCCGTGGATTCATACGGCTGCATGTTTGTCCTATAGATTGCTTGCGCCACTTGACGTACCTCAGAAGGTAGGCCGACGTATTTACAGTGCTGTTCGATCTCGGCTTCCATGATGTTATTGAAATGCTCGATATGTAGACTGTAATAGAGAAATTGATCAAAATTGAGGTTGGATATGTTGTATTGTTTCGGTGCAGTTTCCATAATGGCAGTTTATATATGCTTGGAATACTCCGGCTCAGTTGTTTGCTTTCACAACTCCGTTTGTTGGCAAACAAATCGTTGTAATTAGACCTCAATCGCCACTTATGCTGTTCCATTCATGAATAACGCAGTGGATGTGAAGTGAAAGATTCCGATTCTCATTCTCGCGTGGATAAAGAGCGATAATTCACGTAAGGAGACCACGTGGCGTGAGAACAGGAGGGAGAGATATGGTAATGTCAATTTTGCTCTTCACGGTTTGAAGATGACTTGAACTCTCTAGAAAGTCAACGCAAAAGCTTATTCATTCAACGGTTTCGCTGGCCAAAGTAGCATTTCTCAAGAAAGCTATAGGCGCTAAGTACTGGTCTTCAAATGGATCATCAGTGTCACAGTTTTTACCATACCAGTGTGATCTCGATAATAAGAACAAACAGGTACTCTTCTCTCCCACTTCTAGCCGCGATTGTTCACTCCTACGACTACCTTCCTAACGCTTAGTATTTGTACTATGTCCTCGTGATCGATCTTTTGGTGAGGAGTCGGAGGTTGGTATGTTACTCGCGGTAATAGCCGATGAAAGGCGTAGAACGGGAGCGTGATAGCATGAGAGAGATTTTATGGCGCAATCTAGGCAAATATAGAAGCAATACTTACAGATCATCAATTCTAAAGCATTCTGTGCTGGTGTCGGTTCAAAGATTGAAATCTCGTAGAAAGGTGCTTCACTTCATTTAGCTACCCAGAATCACAGTGAGCCAACAGATATCTCAGGAATTCTGACTGATCCTCTTGCGGACTACTATAAGCGCGCCGTGTACGTACATACGCTCATGGCTAGCTCCATCAAGAGTCATTGTACTCATTCGAAGCTAGCACCGATGATCTAATACGTAAGAAGCCAGAACGAGAAAAGAGGATGTCAGGAGGATTCAAAAGGAGAACATAATCTAATACAGACCTTAAAGAACTACTGGGTGGCTGGTTGCTAACGCTGTCTCGATGCAAACAGCGCACAGCGAAGAGCCTGTTTGTACACAGGATTCCATCGAGAATGAACAGTTCTTTCGCAATATCCACAATCTGGATAACTTTACGGCAGCAAAGTCGGATGACTCTCATGTATTTGTGCTTCCGGGCAACAAAAGAAGTGGTTGTTACCCAAAATTCCCGGAAACTGGACGACGTTGGTACAGGTGGCCAGTCGGATGTCCTTTCAGTCAAAACTTGTCGAATAACGCAGAGAGTCTCATAGCGACGAGGCTCTCGGTTATCACTCAAATTCCAGTTCCCTTTCCATACTTCGAACACAATTCACGGGAGTCTTTTGGTTCTCATGGGATGCCCAGACAGCTGCCGCCGGTCGTCGAAGAAGAAGAAGAATCACGAGAAGAGAAAGTTGTTGAAAATGGCATCGCGGCCGTTGCTAATCAATGCTGCACTCTGCGCTCATCGTCAGTGGAGGCGGTGAAGAGTGATTGGCGCGGAGAAGCAATGTTACCATGTCGAACGACACGATCAGAAGGTTGTGCTCCAAGAAGAAGCGAAAGAACCAGACAGACGGCCGACTCCATGGTTCCACAGTGATACATGCCGAGCAATGATTCAATCAACAATTGTAACTCTTCAACATGCAGACACAAGGTCTGTGGTGTACAGAAATTGACGAAACACTATCCGCGGGACTTCGACACAGCGATGGACGCCATCAAAAATACGGAGGCTCAAGGTTTGTCCTTTGCAACAAAGTCAGTACAACACAATTCCAATGAGTGGCCCAAGAGAATGGAACGTTGTTCAACCGGAAAAAAGGGTTACCAGCATAGTCTGAGTCTCGAAAACAGTCCGCTATGGTATCGTCGTCAGAGAAGGTTATTCCGATTACTCGATGGCATATGTCAGGCATCAAATTAGATGGGCCAGAACAGAATTGGCTACAAGACCGGCTGCAGAATTTGTGTAACGGGAGCATATACGAAAGGATTGACTGCGATTGATTGGGGATGCAAGACTGGACGTCGAAGACTGTTCGAAGAGGATGTTTCTACAGGACCGGTAAGGCCCGTCGATTCAATTCTTTCGTCTACCTTCCACTCCTGTACTCTTTATTAGTCAGATATATGGCTCCTTGATGCCGATGATGATTATAAATACTGCTCTATGATATATTGAAAAACTTTGTCGAAGCGTATTCACACCCAGTTACGATGTCGATTTCACCCCGCTTGAAAGTCCTTACATCAGCTCTCCACAGGACGCAAATCTGGATGTTCATTTACCGCTTTCGTATGAATTTGGCATGTGCTTCATCGAGATGAGGTGCTAATTGCTTACTAGGGTGACATTGCAGAACTGTGACAATGGAGACGAAGACTGTGATTCCAAATCCCATTGGCCAATGTTTTATGGATCTGTCAGCTTACATTACTAACTAGAACTAGTCATGAACGTATGTAGTCCGTGGACTGTGAAAACGAGTTTTATGCCTCGTTGTCACGCCATAACAAACTTCCATGGAATGGAATTCGGCCTTTCTAGTAATCTCCTTACCTTTGCCTCCTCATCCGCCTGATCTGACTCTTTGACATGAATACCAAATATCCATCTTCTCATGCACGGAACCCGTGCAATGTCAGCACTAACTACTCTGTGTCCGCCTGTCATCCTTGCCACAGCTTATTATGTTATGGTAAATGAAATCTGATTAACTAGATGTAACCGACTTTCATTCCGTTCTAACTACAAGAAGAAAGTTATTGGTTGATATGCTCGCTGACTATGGTGGAATCTAAGCCTTGGTTCTGGTGAAACGACATAATATGCCTTGTCATCATTGATGTACGGTGTATTAAAGCTAGAGAAGGTCAGCTACGTTATTTCTCTAGTATTAACCTACCTATTGAAGTTTTCATCATCTTCCCAACTTGTTGAATCTTTTTCGCTGTTTCTCCAATAATGGTTGCCGAAATCCCTTCAAACTTCGAAACTAGACTCTTCATCAACGGCGAGGTAAATTTGTTCACAATACATTGTCGATTAGAATTGCTGAGCTAACTATCTCTTTCAGTTCGTCAAGTCGTCTGATGGAAAGACCTTCGATGTCTCTTCTCCTTACGACCACAATAAGGTCGCCTCCGTCTATGAGGCTACTGTTGAAGACACAAACAAGGCTGTTGCTGCTGCAAAGGCCGCTTTTCCCGCATGGAGTGCTCTCGACCCTCATGAGCGAGGTGTTTATTTGAAGAAGCTTGCACAGCTGGTATTGGAATCTGCAAATGAGCTTGCTGTCCTCGATTCGGCCGTCATGGGTCGCCCTCTCTCTACGTTTTTCGATGGCATCTACGCTGCATCGCTCTTCGAGCACTGGGCTGAAGCAGGATACGAAGCAAAAGGAGAAACCAGTTTGAACACCAAGGGCTACATTAATATGACACTTAGGCAGCCAATCGGTGTTGTTGGATGTATCATTCCATGGAACGTCCCTCAAATTTTGCTGGCGCACAAAATTGCGCCTGCGCTTGCGGCCGGTTGTACTGTTGTGCTGAAATCGTCGGAGAAAGCACCTCTTTCGGTACGTCATTTCTTCAATCGCTCATCATACCGTTCTTCATTGACAACGCAATATAGACATTGAAGATCGCTCAGCTTTGCCAAAAGGTTGGCATTCCACCTGGTGTAGTGAACTTTTTGTCTGGATATGGTAAGCCAGCGGGTAGCACACTCGCGTTGCACCCGGATGTCCGTCTGATCAATTTCACGGGCTCAACTGCAACTGGGAAACTGATCCAGGAAATGGCGGCTAAGTCCAATCTGAAGCGTGTACAGCTCGAGCTGGGTGGCAAATCCCCAACCATTGTCTTCGAGGACACCGATATCGAGAAGGCGGCTGCAGAGACAGCTTTTTCAATCCGCTTCGTCAGTGGCCAAGCATGCATTGCCAACTCTCGAATCTATGTCCAAGACACCATCGCCGACCGTTTCCGCAAGGCCTTTGCTGAGGCATTCAAACAAATCAAAGTCGGCAACCCTCTCGATCCCGAAACCACCCACGGCCCTCAGGCAGACGAGATCCAGTTCAAGCGAGTGAGCGAATACCTCAAGCTCATCAAAGACAGCAAAGCCAAGGTACATATGGGGGGTGGAGCGATCAAGACGGAGAGCGGAAATGGTTTCTTCATCGAGCCAACGATTTTCTCCGATCTTCCCGAGAATGCTAGGCCGATGAAGGAAGAAATCTTCGGTCCTGTTGTCGCCATCAACACATTCCACACCGAAGCTGAGGCAATCGCTAAAGCGGTCGACTCCGAGTATGGTCTGTATAGTTCAGTCTACAGTCAAAATATCAGTCGTGCTCTAAGAGTTGCCAAGGCTATGGAGGCCGGAACTGTTGGCGTAAACTGCACATCTCCCAGCATGGCGTCCGACATGCCATTTGGAGGCTACAAGGGTTCGGGTATCGGTCGCGTAGGTTACGGCTACAGCTTGGAAACCTACTTGGAGACCAAGACGGTGCTTGTCAAAATCGATCCTGCATCGGAAGAAGATCTGAACGGTGCGCATTAATCAATGCTCCGGATTGATTCACTGGCTTAATTGCAAAATCGTTGTCCATAACAAAAATGGCGATGGAAGGAAGTAAACAATCGCTGGTAGTGAGGATCAATTCCGTAGGACGTGTTTCAGACTCTCTATGAATCCCAGATCGTAAATATTCTCCACGTCGGCCAGTTTCCATGCTCGTCGCCAGTGTACATTATCGTCGGGCTGCTGTGCATTGAAAGTTATCACAGAAAATAACCTACTCCTGGTCGGCCACTGATACTCATCTTGAACGTAGGAGTTACCGCTTGCCATTGCACTTTCTCTCTGATCGACGTCTTTGACCCAAACAAGCCCATCATACATGTCTTCCTTAAAATCTGCCCACTTGCCACTCTCATTTGTCGTCATTCCTGCCCATATCAAGTAGATATGATATCCTAAGAGACCAGCGGGTAGTGGCGCTGTTAGTAGTGCTAGCATTCCCACAGCACCAACTGCAACGCCGCCAATCATGAACGCTGTACCCAGAGAGTCAATCCACACCTCTGCTCTCTTCATTATCAAGCGTGAAAACAAATCCTGCCGATCGGTATAATATCTCTGGTGCCAACGCGGAAACCTTGCGATGTGGTCGGAAACCTTAGGCGAAAGATCGAGATAGGCCAGGTAGGCACCGTAGGCTAGTAAGATAGTGCATGAGAGGAGGAGCGCTAGGAAGTACTTGTAGTTGCCGTAACCGACGCAATTGTTCACCCAGACGCAGTGATGATCTGCTCGAGCCACGCAAGCATCGCACAAGCTACAATGTTTGCTCCTCGCCGGTTTTACAAAGTGACATGTTCGACATGTTCGTCCTTCATGATACAGAACGTTATCATATGGATATTGCTTCAGATGGAAACTGAGATTGTCCTCGGTAATGATGCTTGCTTGTCGTGGGCGAGCGCAGAGGTATGTGTAGATGTAGGGTTGCGGAAGGAGAACGAATACCCAGAATTTGTGGGCTAAGGAAAGCGTTGTCCACGTATAGGAGAGGAAAAGTCCAGATGCTCCAGTCAGCAAACCGAGGAAGAAGACCTGTATGAAGCTGTAAGCCAGTCTTTCTCGAGCAAATATTTTGGGAGACAACTCACGAGGACGATTGGATTCTTTTTGTAGAAGAGATAGGTCTCGAGATTAGCAACAGTCCGAGAAATTCGACCTCCAGTTAACCATTCGTCCAGAGCACGGAAGGCTTTGGGAATGTGTATCCAGAGAACACGGTGGAGGAAGCCTATGGGAGTATTCCGGAAGCCTGGAAGACGGCCGAAGAATGCTACGAAGGTGAGGAAAGAAATAGCGAGAATGACAATGATTACAGTCCGAAGAGTACCCATGGAGCCGTAATCCGGAGGAATGATGGGATGTGAAGGAAGCTACATGACGTTTTGATGTTGTGTTTTTGCGAGTTACGCGTTTCTAGGTACTGAGCGCTAATTGACGGCGTGAAGTTGATCCTCGAAGCGCTCACGTATCGTACGACGTACGACATCCATCTTTTCGGAGTATGACCTTGAATACCACGACGGAAAAGATTCAGCTGAACCAAAAAAAAATTATTTTCCTTGTACTTTCTTTAGAATAAATTGATTTCCGACTAAAAGTATCAATAACTTCTCCTAATCCTGCAAAAGGGGTATCAACTTCGATATTAACTATCACGCTCAGAGCGCCGCCATAGAAAACAAATATCCCCTCTGCTTCCTGATGAACAGAAGTAGGAATGTTATTATCATCGCTGAAAACGTGTACCAAAAAGAGCCAAAAAAAAAAAAATTCAATGTCTCCTAATAATCGTCGTCCCTTGGAGTAATTTCAGCAGCATCTTCTTCGTGTGGCCCTTCCAAGAGCGGCGCCGACCGAGACCGTTCTCTCCATTCTCTCCAAGACTCCCATGAGCCCTTCGAAGCATCGTAACTGGCCGCAGCGCCATAAGATAAAGCGTTGTAGCTGGCTACTGCACCGTAAGATATCCATTTGCCTGCCCACTTACCGAAACGCACGAAGACGCTTTCCCACAATATCCCAGCCCAGAGATAGTCGTAATAGCCACCATCGCCAGTTGATTCTTCGACTTCTGCACGCCTTTTCGCGTTTGAGAACCTTCGGCTGCCCAAGAACACGACAATGCACAGCACAACAATTCCCCAGACGCCGAAAGAAGAGACATTTCTGTACGACCTGTCCCTAAACTTGAACATGCTCGCGACCTGGACGGCTGCTCGAACGTCGCTCGTGCTGCCTTGTAGTAGCATCGGCGTCCGATCAATCATGCTGGGCTGATGAGCATATGTTCCGCGAGCGAAGTCGTACACTCTTGTCTGAATACTCGCCAGAGAAGCGGCAAATATATTCTCGACTTCGATTTTCCATTGTTCACGAGCGAGACGAATGCCAATTAGGCGCCTGACCTCTGTTGTCGCGTTCAGCGCGTCTGCTTGTACATAGTTTAATGTCCGCCACGTATTTGAGCCGGCGAGAGAAACGAGAACGAGATAGAGTGCTCGCTGTCTTTCAAGGTCGTTTGAAAAGTGGTCCATGGCTGCTGATGAGTTCGACTGATCCCAGCATAAAGTTTCTGATGGGTCTGCGCATATTTGGTGTGAATCTACACATCCTAGAACGCCAGCCTGCGTGCTGTTGTTATACCAAAAGGACTCATGAGTCTTTGGGTTGACATAGGAATCATCCTGGGCATGCGCGGGAAAGATTGGATCATCACGCTCGGATACATGGAGATGAGAACCTCCAGTTGAGATAAACAAGATAGTCACAGTCTTGCTGCCTGCTTTGAATTCCGGTAATGGAGTGAACGTAGTCATCACAGGATCAGTTGGATCAAATACTGAAAGCCTAGAAATCCACTATTAATCCTGAACTTTCACACCTATGAGTGGTCAACTTACCCCATCTGATATTTAGGCACGTCAGCAATGTCCACGGTGACTAATTTCCATTCTCTAGGAGTAATATACGTATACTCCTTGAACGGTCCGGAGAGAGAAGTTCCATAGTCGTACACCCATTGGGCTGGATAAGCATCGTCTCCAGTAGGAAATACATAGTTTTCCAATTTGAGTGGCGCACAAGACATGGTTCGGCGGAAATGAAACCTCTTAGCTGCTGGAGCATTGACTCCAAGAGTGTTCGAATCCAAGAGCCCAGTAGTTACTTCGTAAGCAGATTGAGCACCGAGTAAGCATGCGTCGCCATCAAAAGGACAAGGTTGATTTGAGGATGGATGAATTGGTAGTTGTCGCGAGTAGAAGGTATCGCAAGCTGCTGAAGAATCGGAGGTTGAGCCGTAGCAGGATTTCTTATACGACCAACTTCGAGATTGCCTGTTCTCAGCAATGACGGACGCTCCACCCAGAAGGAAATCCGTGCTTGATGAATCCATTTCCCAATGTCCAGCTAAATGTGCAGCGGATGAGACGACTGTGCCATCAACCAAATTGGCGGAAATAATTGCAACGTAGATGCCAATAGCAAATAAGACGAGATAAAAGACAATGACTATGATAACGGCAAATGCAAGGGATGGGTCGTTCCACAGCTTTTTCAGAGCATTTCCGACAAACTCCCAATACCTGAGAAATGCCGGCCATATCCCCACTGGACGATCAACGTCATCTTCGAGTCGAATTCGGTTATTGATATTTGCACCAACTTTCTTTACAGCTTTAAGGGGATTATCTTCATCATCAGGAACTTTCAATTGGTCTACCACCTTTGCGAAAATTGTGTTGTCTTCTTCTTCTTCATGTTGTTGTTCTTGAGCTCTTCGAAAGCCGGTATCTTCATCCTCTGTTGTTTCAGAGTGGTAGATCTTGCGACGGGCCCAATAGAATAGCTGTCGTAGGGAAAGCAATAGTGCAAGCGTGATTTCTCTGAACAATACGAAGAAACACGGGATTAGGAGAGTGATGAGAACGGCAATGCCATTCGTCAAGTAGGCCGATCCAATGTCACTGACTAGTATTTGTTCCCCTGGAGAGCTATTAGAAGCAGTTGACATATGTTTCGAGGTTCATGGACATACTGAAAAGAGGAGATCGATCATAGTCATAGAAGGTTGTGAACAGCCCACTTCGGATACCGGCGTCGTGAACCATTGTATGCGCGAGGTGTAAAGACGCCTAGGCTCCTAAGTTGGACCGAGACAGAAGATTTGAGCTACGCTCCGGAGTTTTGGAATCGTCAATTGCTATGCATGAGGTGTGAGCTGGAGAAGTCGGCTTGCAGTGTCCCGCATTACCTCCTGGTAGCAAGGAGACATTGTCGCGTCCAGCCGAAGCTTGCACGTGGCGCACGCAATCTCAGCCTATCCAGCGAACAAATTGTAGTCAAATTCCAAGCATCGTAGTCGCTGATGGTGGAGGACAAGACTGAAGTTAACTGCAACGACGACTATCTATGAAACGAAACGAATCAAGCCGGCAAAAGGAAAAGAAATTGATCAGAATGCACTTGGTTAATGATTAAGTAAGTGAATTCTGGAGGAAACAGCCCTTGTCGAAACGCCCATTCTTCAGTATCATCTGAATACGAAGTACGAAGTGGTAGGCCGTGATTCATGCCACGCCATTTGAAGGCACAGTCTGTTCAATTACATCCTCAAAGGCTAAAGAACTCATTTGACCTCGTTTGAGCCGAGATATATTAATACCTCGCGGACTTAAAGCATAAGCTCACTGCAATTAGCGGTGGGCCAGCACGGTAGAGTAGAAGCAGATGATCTCGCGTCTGCACCTTTCAAACGCGTCTGCTCTCTACCTTCACACTCCCATGACTCCGACCACGAAGCAATCATGACCAACATTTTCGCCGGCGGAAAATTCTATGTCTCATTGCAAGTTCCCGAATGCAATAAGGTGAAAGCAACCATTCGGGATCACGGCGGCGAAGTGACGACCAAAGAAGCCGATGCGCACTACTTACTATTCGATCCCGACAAGGCACACAAAGCTCCCAATGGCGCGCTCAACTACAGAATTATATTGGACTCCGTTAAAGAGAAATGTTTTCAGAATCAAGACCGTTACCGCCTCCAAAACATCGGTCCACGGCCAGTCGGATCCATCAGGCCTATAAAGACAAGGCGAGCAAAATTCACAGCCGAAGAGGATATCACGATATGGACTTTGGCAAACGACTACGAGGCTGGAAAAATTGCTCCAGGGAAGGCCGAGATGTGGAAGAACCTTGAGCGTCAGGTAAATGATTGGGAGCTGCGCAACACTCTGCAATTCAAAGGTAACTGTAACCAGAATCCTCGCCATACGTGGCAGTCATATCAAGATCGATACACCAAAATCCTCAAGCACAATCCTCCTGCCGGTGTAAGAACCGAAACACGAGATTCCGCAAGCCAAACGTCACGTAAGCGCGGACAGAGCGAAGATGACCAGCAGAATGAGTCCAATACAAAGAAGAAGCGTACTTCTATTGAAGCTGATCCGGAAAGGAATGAAGCTTCCAATGGAAGTGAAGGCATTAAAGCTCAGCGGCCAGTCCAGGCAGAGTCAACCACCAAAGGCGTGGACGAAGCTGCTAATACTCATGCACACAATGAAGACACACAGCAGCAAGAGATGGCTCTAAGCCAGCCAGAAAATGGTATTGCGGATCGCGATACACAAATGGGAGAAAGCATGCCGGATATGTTTTCTTTGCCGTTACCGCCTGGAGGATTCGAAACGCAGCCTCAAGAAACAGACGGCGCTGATCACAACTTCAGTCTGGAGTTCGACGATGTGGACCAAGAGGATGAACAACATGAAGAGGAGGAGAGCGATGTACCAGCTAAAGAAACGCAGACATCATTTCCAGAGTTGATCCAAAAGTTCTTGGATGAAGGTTACAATAATAACGAGGTACGTACTGTATCGTCCACCTAATTTCGAAGCTATGGTAGCTAATCTGTGAATCTCAACAGATCCTGATTGCAGCGTACTCGACTTGTGCGCATCCTCATCTTACTATGGCGGTTCTTCAAGCACTGAAAAAGGGCAATGGCGTTCCAGAAGATGTAGCAGGCATTTGGACTTCAGAAGACGACAATAGGCTGAAGAAGAGCAAGCGTAATGGCCAATTCTTGCAGTCTCTGGAGAATAAACACGGAGAAGAATTGATTCGTGTTCGGAGAGAATTTTTAGCCGCAATGGATGTCTGATGGCCACCTGCCAGGACGTACTGCTCTCAAATGCGGCGCAAAGTCACTGTCCGGTTATCGATACATCGTTACCTAGGCTGCGAAACAAACCTTCTGGATGGTCGTGTGAGAGGTTCCACACATGCAGCAATAGACAGCGAGAAAGAGCATGCACGAAGGCGCCACTAACGGCAGTCGACGACCAACGAATTCACAGACGGTGTTTCGGCAGGACTTTTGCAGTTGTACCTTGACTTGCTACCCCGCATGTGGCTCGCAGCAGTGCGCCGTTTCACTCCGCATTTCCACTGAGTTTCGGGCGTGAGAGTGAGCAGTGACCGCCTGAAGGATCGGAAGCAGTATTCAAACCGACACCAGGCCCCCATTGGCCGCCATATGCCGCGGGGAAAAGGGACAGGGTGCGTAAGTGCGTAGAGGGGGAATGTTTGAAGGGCTTGCAGCCACCCACTCGCCCTCTCAATTGCAGTGGAAGCGTTGTTAGAAAGCTTTGAATCCCCGTAAACGCCGCATCACACAAGCTCAAATCTCAAATTCAACTATTCCCACACTCCCAATATTTCCCAACTACTCTCTTCACCCGTCCCCAATTTTGATCTTGACCTCTCCGCGCTGCCGAGAGCATCAGCCGCTGTCGGATTCCGACTCAACCTGTTACCCCACTGCGCACACGCGCAATCTCTCTCTCACGGCATTCGCGGTCTGCAGAGCGGGGAGTTGCCGGCGAAAGCGAAGGCAGAGTGAGACCTGGCCTGGTGAGCCACTATGCTTTCCTTGATACATGTATCACTGCCCAAAGATCGACAAAGCTGGGTTATCGCGGGAAGAGTCGGGCACGCTGTCCCAATGTCCGGATTCCGGCTTCGTTTTGTTGCGGCTCGTCCCACCCCCAATGACGCCGAACTGCATCGAAGCTCGGCGGATGCTATATGACGCTGGCGGTGCCGCTTTGCAAGCTTGTGATTCTTACAATTTCGCATAATATGATTTGTCTTTGAGCCTTCTAGACCTTGCTTCACTTTTTGTTTTTTCTCAATTGCTGACGGCTTTTTCTTGGAAACACCAGCAACTTCCTCCCAACCCGCACCGAAACGGACTTATCTCCGAATCAAGCTCGCCTTGACTTGATCACATTCGAATACTCAATTCGTATCGTATCGCGCTCTGAGCGCTGACACTCAATCTCCACTCCGTCACCATGTCTTCCTCCGCAAATTCAGCTCTGGAAGCTGCCAAAAGAAAGACCAATGAAGCTGTCCAAACCGCAAAGTCCACGATTCAAGAAACACCCGAAGTGCTCACGAAGGCGGCCGAGAATCCTGCCAAAGCCACTCAGGACTTCCTCCACACTCCTTTCATGCGAGCTGCCCTGCCATTCATCAATGGTGGCATAGCAGGCATGACAGCCACCACAGTCATCCAGCCAGTCGACATGATCAAAGTGCGCATCCAGCTGGCAGGTGAAGGTGCAGCGGGAGGACCCAAACCTACACCAATAGGCGTTGCAAGAGACATCATTGCCAAAGGCAAAGTTCTTGATTTGTACACGGGTCTGACGGCCGGTCTGCTCCGCCAGGCCGTTTACACAACCGCGCGGCTAGGCTTTTTCGACACGTTCATGAAGTCACTGACGAAACGAGCGAAGGAGAAAGGCACGAAAGTCGGATTCGGCGAGCGGGCCGGCGCAGGTCTAGCGGCGGGCGGTCTCGCGGCCATGATTGGCAATCCGGCGGATCTGGCGTTGATTCGCATGCAGAGCGACGGATTGAAGCCACTGGCCGAGCGAGCAAACTACAAGAGCGTGGTGGACGCGCTGCTGCGCATCAGCAGGAACGAAGGCATCACGGCGCTCTGGGCCGGCTGCTTTCCAACCGTGGTGCGCGCCATGGCCCTCAACTTCGGCCAGCTAGCCTTCTTCAGCGAGGCCAAGTCGCAGTTAGCGCCGTACAACCTGTCGCCGCAGACCAAAACTCTCACAGCTTCCGCCATCGCCGGCTTCTTCGCGTCTTTCTTCAGCTTGCCTTTTGACTTCGTCAAGACGCGCCTACAGAAGCAGACGAAGGCACCGGACGGCACGTTCCCGTACAAGGGTATGTTCGACTGCTTTCAGAAGGTGGCGAGACAAGAGGGTCTGCTACGCTTCTATCGCGGCTTCGGCACATACTACGTTCGAATCGCACCTCACGCGTAAGTTACTCTCCTTTCGTAAAGTTTTTTACGTGCTCCGAAAGAAAGCTCTCGTTGGACCGGTGCACTAGCCGATGTCGGCTCATGACGATCCGGAATAACTTTTCGGCTGACGGAGAAATTCTAGCATGGTAACGCTCATCGTCGCGGATTATTTGGGTTTCATCACGAAGTAAAATCGGGAGACGCTGCGCTGCCGTTGAGGATTTGGCTGGACGTTGGGCTGGTGGCATTCAGTCTCGGGCCGGATTCGGAGCTGCGGGACGGGAACGGGCAATGATGCTGAAATGGGCCGGCTGAGTGGATGGAAACTCAATTGGAGATTTTTCGATCCACTCTATGGCTGAAGCATGGATGGACGCTTTGACTGACGAGGAACATGCCGCCGATGGAGTAATTTTCCATCGATTTCATTCTTGGATCTTGGATCGACCCTGGGATTGCACATAGCTTGGCGTTTGTCGAAGATTCAGGATTGTTGGGTAATGCCGCTCGTCGACGCGATCGAAGTGTACATAGAGATGAAAATCGTAGCATATAGACGCAATGTTCAGCAGTGGACCGAATTGAAGCAGGAAAGTGAGTAGCTTTTCGGCGGAGCGGGCCATCGAACAGATTAACGAGCAGCCTTTCCAGCCTACCAAGGTCGCTCAAGCGGCAATCCGCAAGGTATTCTCTTTCCAAAGGGATGAAGAGATTACAGGATTAAGGAAAATATATTTCTCACCGTAATCGAGAAGGCATACAGTTTAATGCTTGAATTTCCCGTAGTCACGTGCCACCGCGTTCCTTCCTACGCGTGCTTCGTTCGTCATCACCAGAAATTTCATCCGTAACACGCAAAATCAAACGCGATGGCTCCAACTTCATATTCCGGTACAGCCCGACCGAGTGCCTCCAGAACATCCTCAGATCCAACAGCATTAAGGGGAGTGAGCGCTGCCGTAACTGCAGTTCCTACCTATGAACCGCTGCAACATCCACTGACGCCCGCTGCTCAAAGAGCTTTGAATCAGCTACCTAGAACACACAATCTGGAAGATGTCAAAAACCGGTTAAAGCTCGCGAATGAGTTGTTAAGTGAATGTGCTGGTACAATCAACGATCGACTCGCCGTCAGGGCCCACGAAACAAACCGATTTAAGCGCGAGCTCAGCGGCAAAGAGAATGCACCGCGGACAAGTCAGGGAGCTGAGAGCGCTGAGGATGGTGAGGAGAGGGAAGAAGTAGCCAGTACAGCAGAAAGAGAACAACAGAGGGAAAAGCTTGAGAAGATGGAAAGCGAGTTGGAAGCGCTGAGAACCAAGGTCAGTTCAATGACTGACAGGATGGACGAGCATGTACGCAAAGTTATCGACTCACAAGTTCGAATCGGAGATATCGGTGAGGTGTTGACCGAAACCAATCATATCACATCCGTCGAAGCATTTGAAAACGCAGAGAAACGAGGAACTCAGAAACGGCAGAGAAGACCATCTGATGAAGATGAAGACGATGAAGATATGGAAGATGAGATGGCCGGTACACGGGAGTCCTTCGAGCCTACATTAGATGGCAGCAGATCTCAACGGTCCATTACTGCACCTTCCGGAACCTTCAAATCGAAGCTTGATAAACGAAAAGATGACTGGCAGTCTCTTTCTTTGACAACACGCTATTCCAAACACAACGATTACATTGGATTCAAAGGAATCGTTCATGATGCAGTTCATGGCGATGACGGCACACCGCTTCCACCAGCTACGAAATGGTTTACGGAACTGGAAGGACGAGGATCACCTATACCTGGCACACAATTACAGCCTTCTGTCTCTGGAAACAATCCTGAAGATGAAAGTGATGATGACATTGCCATTGCGCGTGAGATCATCTCAACGAAGTGCCCTATCCTCCTTACCGAACTCGTGGATCCCGTCACCTCGACGAAATGCCCTCATACATATGAACGACGCGCTATCATGGATCTTTTGAGTAAGAGCCGCGAAGATGTCAATCGCCACCCTCTTCGAGGAAGGCACGACATTAACAGAGTAGACAAGGCGCTGGAATGTCCAGTACCTGGTTGCAAAATGATGCTTGTGGCAGACAATCTACGCGTCAATCCAGTTCTGGCGCGCAAGATTAAGCGTCTACAGGCTGCCAAGCGTCGCGCTGAGGCGGATGACGAAGATGACAGCGACAGCTTGACTACATCACAAAGGCGAAGGAGAGGAGAAGCTATGAGCTTGGAGACTAGTAGCATAATTGGAGAAGGTGATGACGATTCCATGGAGCGGGATTGACCGCAAGAATAGGGTGGAATTCTATAAGAATTTCGAGATCTACATGCACTGGCAAAAGCCATTCGATGCTGACGACGATGACAATGGATACGTCATCCAAAGGACTCAAGACAGCCAATGGCTTTAGTTTCAATAGCTTCCTGGCAGAATACATAACCGTCCGCCATCGATGACCAAGATCAAGCCGTTGCAATACGCTCCCGCCTTGCTCGCCAAGTACAACACAGTCCCGCCCATGTCATCCTCATTTCCCAACCTCTCTGCTGGCAAAAAGGTCTTTTCAAAGGCTCCCTCACCACTGTTCACTTTATCACCCAACATGACAGCCGAAATCTCACTCGGAAACAGTCCGGGAGCAAGCGCGTTAACTCTAATCTCGAATGGAACGAAGTAGTTGGCAAGCATCTTTGTCAGGTGCGTGACTGCAGCCTTTGATGTGTTGTAGGCGAAGCTCACTCCTAGCGACCGGTTGAAAGACCCAATGGAGGAGGTGATGAGGACTTGACTCTTCACACGGCCATCACAGAAGTTTCTTGCTGTATTGCCAGCTGCTAGTAGGTCGAGGAAGGCGAAAGCTGTGTAGTACACACCCGTGACATTGACTTCGAATGCTCTGGTGAACTCTTCCGGTGGTGTGGATAGTACTTGGTTTTGGATGTCCTTTATTGATGGTGGATTTGGTAGGCCGTGGCCGTGTGAAGGTCCACTGACTCCGGCGTTGCAAACAACAATGTTAACGAAGCCTACGTCTTTGCGTAGGTGGTCCGCTACACCTTGGAGAGAATCTTTGGACGTCACATCGCACACTACCGGGACAATATTTCCGTGCGGTGAGGAATTGGCAACCTCGTTGAGCTTGTCTATCCGTCGACCTAGAACATAGACTTTGCGTGCTCCATTTAATGCCAGGGCTTTTGCCATCATCGAACCCAAGCCTGTGTGACTCAATTAGCCCAGCAAGATCCGAGTTTGACTTTATGCGATCCAAAGCTCACCAGTTCCTCCTCCAGTTATGACAGCAACGAGATTGTCAACTCTAAAAAGAGATTCTACTTCGATAGGCATCTTAGCGAATTACCAATTGAAAAATCGAGCTACTTAGATGGAAATGGATCGTGGTTGTGGAAAGCAAGATAGGTCGAATCGAAGAAGTGTGGCGTAGCATGGTTCTTCTAATCGTGTTCAGGAAGCACCGCTCAGTGTCAATAAATGAACAGAACAGCTTCAATCCGGAAAATTTCGCGCATTTATCACGATTCAAATCCCAAAAAGCTGCGATTATGTCATTCTCTCGACAAGAAGCTTCTCAGTCGCTTAGAAATTCCGGCTTGCGAATGCGGTAATCGACTTCGGAGATGGATATTTGCACGAAATACTCTCACACCTATGGCACGAGACTTTTGCTATCGCCCTCTTCATTTAATCTTCAACTTTTTCAGATTTAATGGAGGAAATTTCAATTGCAGATATGGATACACCAGGTACTTCATGTCCCACTTACAATTCGATAAAAGACTGAAGTCCGTTGCCTAAATATGAGCGCAAATCACAAACTCCAGCTGATGCAGAAGAAGATCAACTAATTCATACATCAAGGTCCTTCTTTCCGACACCTAATCACGCCGTGCCAGAGACTCCGCGCAGATATCAATGCAGAAATAATCAATCATAAAGTCCCAGTCTACTTGCCGCTTCGTTTTGATTTATCGTCTTCCCTCGAACTTGATCTGGAACGTTCTTTCTCTTCAGCCAACCACCCTGGTTTTGGCCCCGAGTGCTTGCCTTTCTCAAGGTCGATGTCTTTGTCTTTTTTCGCCGGCGTGCGTGAGCCATTAGCCGGAGGAGATTTAAGCATGACGGTGCCTCTCCTATTTGCTCTTGATGAACGGCTGGCAGCGCCAGTATCTCGACGTCCAGTAAGTCTTCTTGAAGCGCGTCTCAACGATTCCCGAATATTCCAATTACGGCGTTTGGCTAGGAACCACAATGCCCAGACCACAGCTACATATCATGGTCAGTAGAGATATTGTAAACAAAGAACAAAGAACGTACTGATTCCAATCACCACAACACCCACTGTAACCGATATTCCCACAATCGCGCCTGTCGACAGGCTGAAAGAACCTTGATCTGATCCTGATGCTCCAGCGGCGGAGCCTGTATCTTGACTGCCAACACCACCATCAGGAACTCCAACTCCGTCTTGACCGCTCATGGTTGGAAATGCCGGTGCTGTGCCTGATGCACTCGAGGAAGAAGTGGAAGTAGGTGTTCCGTCGGCAAACACTCCGATTGACCACAAGGTGATGCTGAAAATCAGCAAAGGGAGATTTAGGGCACCCATCTCCTTATGTCGCTATTAAGTATTGAATCGATAAATGCGAGATTGTCGCCAATGTTTGAACGGAGGTGATGGGCGCAGCGCAGTTCGCAGGAATCACTGTGATATGGGCGCGCAGAGGAAAGGTGATACTTTCCAAGATTCGTGCAACGCCGCCATCACAGCAGGGTGCGTACATTTTATTCCAACCCATTCGGTCAACGCAATGCCGGACAAGGATCTGTTACTCAAAACTGCAGCTTCCGTCCCGTTAGATTGTCCGTAAGCGCCAAGGCAGTGTAAAGCTTGTATCATGGGCGACTGTTGACGACGAATAGTTGAAGTTCGCATGGCTTGAGCTCGGCGGTTAAGTTGTGATGGCGTTCCTGGTTGACCAGGCGGTCTGCAAAGGTAATTGGTTGGAGCTTTCCCACGCCTAAGCTGCACATTAAAATACCTGAAAATAGACAGCTCCTTTCCGTTTGAGGAGAATTTAGTGGACGGGTAGTCTCTGCACGCAATCCTCCCAGCATCATTTCCTCCCATGAACACACGCGGCCAGCAGGCTGCTCACCGCAGATCCGAGCTGAAAATAAATGCGGGGTTCAGTCCGCGGCTCTTGTGTCTCCTCAGAAGTGAAACTGGCCGGAAATGTCGCCCATCGTGGGCGAGTACCGAAGTTGCATACCACCGCAGGTGTGTCTTCTTGTCCAACGACTTCCTTAAAATCAGCAGAAGACAGCCGGATTATTGAATACTGCGAGATTTGATGGACTTCCAGTAATGCTAATGTACATTGTTAGTGTAGATTCTACATCTCGTCAATACTCAGTTGCGGTAAAAGTCGCTGTCGCTACTGCACGAGAACTCCCGAGCCAAAGTTCCAGTCACCTACTCTCTTCGGCATATCCAGCACATATTGAGGATTTAATTGCTCATACTATATATAGGTAGGAACAATTCTTCCGAGTCGTTCGTCGTTACGACTCTAGTACTGATTTTGGGTGTCTGCATGAGCTCCACACTTATTCTCTAGCGTTTGCCTATGTCTCCTTGCTCTTCTCTTTTCGTGGCCGCATATATGCCGCATAAGAGTTACTTGGCACGTATCTCACCATTTCAAGTCTTGCAGTCCCGTGATGGTGTTTCGCTTTCGCCTGTTTTTCGAATGTTAATTCAAAGAATTGATAAACACCATCATCGAACGTCAATGTGAAAAGGCCAATGAGAGAATAGTACAACTTAGTACAAGCGTAGCTGATGAATGGAGTTAAGCTGTCTGTGGGTAAGAATTCTGGCTAATAGCAAGCGTCTTTCCAAAGGTACAGACACCGAGAAACGTAAGCTTCGGGCAATTGTGCCTGATCGAAGTCAGTCAACGGTAATGTCGGTTCTATGAGGGTTATCACGTTAACCTGGCGAGTCTTCTATCATTTCATTCCTTAGTAAGATGTAATCATTTGAGTTCCAGAGATCGAGCTTCACGGAAGAAGCGTCGGGCTCATTGATCCATGGCTAGTCGTCCGTTTCTGTTACATTCCGATTCAAATACCGTGTTATGTTGATCTCGTTCGAATTAAAACTGAATTCAGCATTTGGTCCGTATTAATTCACCTGGATATCTTGAACGAAGTGGACGTTGACTGATATACTGCCTTGGCGAGAGGAGACATTTCTCGCTTTACGTCGTTTTCAACTTCACCAGTCCATCCCCTCCTCGTTTTCTCATTGTCTCACCAAATCGACTTTCCTAATCGCTCTCCCACTCACATCTTGTTGACTATTCGTTTACGTCCAACTTCTTTCAAGTTTCCTACCGACCATCAGATTGCCGTTTGGATTCCTTGATGCCGACTCCGATGGCTGAAGGCTCGAAACCTGAGCTGAGGCCCGCAGAAAAAGCCCACGACAAAGGCCTCGAAATGGAGGAAACCAATGACTGCTCTAATTCCGCGGAGATGAAGTCTGATGATCATCACATCATGCAAGAGCCAATAACAGCATTTTCCTCACGTCCATTGTCCTCAAGTGACGGACATTTCCCATCATTTCGATTCGGGCCATCGCCGCTGAAGAAACCAGACACTCCTCAGACTGATCGCAATCAGATTGGCTTGCCATTGAATACTATGCCAATGGTAACAACGGAGCGACCTTCACATACAAATCTCGGCAGCGTGAAGCCTAACTCTCAACTATCCTCCGTCAAAAGCACATTCACTCAGCTGTGGGTTCTACCTTGGCGATTAGAAGGATTATATAACTGACGGAGCAATTTAGACCAAACTCCTCCGGTTCTTCCGGCTCACTGAGTGCTCCTACTTCAGGTGAAGAAGGTCATGCTCAGAAAACCACAAATTCACGATCGAATGTTTGTGAACATTCAGCCATGAATAACGTTATGGCATCAAAAGACAGTGATAACAAGATGAGGCCATGTACTGCTAACACGACGAGGACGGAACATCTTCAGACTTCGAAAGACAATCCGTCATCCACTGCCGCTCTCTTTCAACCTTCTACATCTCCTGCCCATCCAGATGAACACGACTGTGCCAAAGATGCAGAAAAGGCTCCGAAGCAGCCTGTTGCCTTCGACACGCGTGCTGCCTTAAACATCGCTTTTGGTATAGATCAAGGCGAAACACAGCCATTCCTCCGCAAATGCACAGTTCCAAGTGGGAATGAAATAGCACAGAATCATGACCCTGCAACGTCGAATATTCCGGATTGTAATGAATCGTCTGCAACACCTTCTGCAGAGCTACAATACAACAGAGAAGAGGATGAGGATGTCATGACGCGCACGAAGGATAAGACACTGGTCCAAAATGCGAACTATTCAGCTCCGAAAAATGCATTCAGCAAAGTACGAACAGCAAATGCTCAACATTCGACGACTCAAACGGGCCATCCGTCAAATCGAGATACGCGCGTAGTCAATCTCTCTAATGTTGACTATCGGCTGTCGTCCAAATGCAGCTCAACGCGGGTTACAAAGCAGAGTAGACCTACTTCAAAAGGTGTCCCAACTATAGACGAAGCGTGGAACATTCTCAAATTTGCGCAAACTCAAGAACGAGCCGGATTTGAGAAAGCTCTCGATATTCAGCGAATGGAGCAAGAGCAAGAGCTATCCAGATTAAGAAACAAGAGTGCCCGTCTTGAATCTCAGTGCAGTCGAATAGTCTCCGAACTCGAACAATCTGATGAGAAAATTCAAGATCTCATAAACCTCAAAAGCGGCTTAGAAAGTGATCTTTCTAAGGTTACTGCGAAGCATCACGAGATGCAAAAGGCTTTAGAGAGGGAATCCATCAAGTCTGCGGAGCTGAAAGAAAAGTTTGATACCGAAAAGACCACTCTCAACGATCGAAATTCGGAACTGATACGCCTTTTGAAAGACGAAAAGTTAATCAACGCTAGTTTGGAACAGAAGTTGGAGGTCTTGCTCGAAAGTGTTAAAGCTGTAGAGCAACGTATTCCCGATTTCGATGGGTACTCTCAACGTGTTGACGCAATCAACACTATGTTCAAATTGCAGCAGGAAACAACCGAACACTCATCACATCAACTCCATGAACTTATGATAAGTGTTCGGGATCGCTCGATAGCTTCGCCTGAGGATATTGCGCAGCTGACTTTGCGAGTGGAGGCCATGCTTTCGAGGTAGAGAATATTTCTTACGTTGGTCTATCGACTAGTGCTGAAATCAATCAGATTCGAAACCGAATTTACAATCCTACAATCAGAGCATTCGTCCACCTCAGAATTTGAGAAGAATACTGTTGCCCACATACAATCCTTGAAGGCAGACCTAATTCAAATGCAAAGTCTACAATCTCAGCTGTTAGAGTACCAAACTTTGATTGCGAAACTTCAAGAGGGCAATTTATTCAAGGATAAGCAGATATCAGAAGTACAGCAAAGACTCGCTCGCGTTGAGGAAGAACGGCAGACCTTACGACAAGATTTGATACGCTCTGAACAGCAAGTCGCACTTTTCAATTCCTCAAAGCGGCCTGAGGTCGAAGCTCTTGAGGTAGAACTGCAAGCAGAGCGAGAGAAGCTGAAAAAACGATTAGAAGAGGATCAGTCTCTTCGATCGAAGCTGCAGAACATGGAGGAAAGTGTGGCAAGCAAAGAAGCGGTGATCACCAAGCTAACAGCGGAGAAACTTGATGCTGATCAAACGGTAATACTTTGCTAGATCTCCTCGACGATAGATACTGACTGAAGCAGACTCAAAGGGCTGTGCTGGAGATGCGCACAAAGATGACCAAACAGGCCACGAAGCTTCGCCAAGAGCAGGAAGCGGAATATGAGAACAAACTGCATCAAGCGAACCGGAAACGACAAGAAGTGGAAGAAGCAATGAAAAAATTACAATCACGATGTCAAAATGCCACTTCAAAGGCTCAAAGACTTGGTGAACTCGAAGAATCCTTGAATGCACTTCGTGCGGAACATAAGTCGACTATGGATCATTTATTGCAAAGTCACAAAGCAGAGTTGCAAGCTAATGAGGATTCTCACAGCGAAATTATGCGACAACAGATCGAGATTGTAAAGAGAGACTTGCAAGAGACAAGCAGTCAAGCTATTCATGAGCTGCGCAAGCAACTAACCCATGCGGAAGAGGCGCGAGATCAGGCCGTGCAAAATGAACGCAGGACCAAGCATGAGATGGAGAAGACCTTGAGGCAAACTGCCGAGAAGGCACAATCTGAGTTGACTGGGCAGCAACAAAGGCTTCAACTCGAAACAGAGAAAGAAATTCTCCAACTTCGACAATCATACGACGAAAAGATCCGCATCGTTGAAGAGCGAGCCTCGAAAGCAGCAGCAGCCCTTGAAAGTTTCAGGAGCAGAGTTCAATGCCACGAGAAATCTTCCGCAGGAAATTTCAAATCCTCAGTTCAGTTTGTCCTTGATTTGCCTGGCTTGGAGCATACCGATCAGCAGAATCCACACGTTGAAAGCCGGATAGTGGTACCTGTCGAGCCAGCGAGCTCAGGAGTGCAGACTGTATCTGCTAGTGGAGACTCAAGCAAAGAGAACGTTGATCCTAGACTTCGAACCCTTTCGGAAATCAACACTATGTTCACTGATAAGAGTAGGTTCAACGATTCAAGCCCTTTCTCTTCTCTTTCGGACATCATGACCATATCAACTCCTGATATACACGCTCTTCACGACTCCCAACTTGACAACAGTCCATCTCGGATTCAAATCATTGATAATTCAGACAGCACAGGAGTTCAGGTTCCACCGCTCTCAAACCAATTCACTACTGATGATAGGCCATCTTCGAAGTCTCAAGCCTTAGCAAATAGCGCCTCTCGCCGGGGTCCCACTCCTCGGACTAGAGTCCCTAGCAAGACTGTCATGCCTACGGATCGTATGGAGATCGCTCGCCGTGAACTCAATCATCTTACTGAATCGTACTCGTTGCTCTCCAAACAAACGAGTGAGTTCTCCCAGTTTGATAAACGTGGAAGCGAAATTGCCAATGTCGAGGGCTGCGGTCAAAACACTGAACAAACCAATCCACAGTCCAATTCCAAGATTCAGGAAAGCAGTAGTTCACCGGACTTCATCGCGGATTCATTGGACTCGCAGAACATTACCAAATACAGCTGCCAACAGCTTACCCAATCTCTTCCAGAAAGCGTCCTTGAGAATAACAAGGCGCCCGTCTTTGGTACCAAGCGGAAGCATGAGAATATTGCCGAAATGGGCAACGGAACTTTCAGCAAGAAGACGAAGCTCGGGAAAGGTGGAGTAACTACAACTCAGATTGTTCCAGAGGGTCAAGCCGTTGAAGATTTTCAAAATGTGGCTACCAAAGAACGCCATTCTCAACCTCAATCAATGGAGATGCACCCGCAGATGCTTCCGACTCATGGCCATTCGCAAGGAATGTCGTTCAAATCCTCTCAGCCTCAAGAGCCATCTGACCTTCCAAAGACAAAGCGACAAACATCACAAGTAACGAGTCGCGCTCGCTCATCTCATGGCAACAATCGCAGCCGCAACCTCCGGTCAGCTGGTGCTAAGTCTACAGGTAGAAGTAAGGACCAGATAGCCGTGGAGCTTGCCAAAACTGACTCCAGATAGATGATCGCTACAAGAAGCGTTTCGATCAAGAGCTTAAGCGCCAGTGATTCAACAAAATTCGAATTGATAGCTTCTGTTTGATGTTAATCGCGGGAATATCGTTGCCTCAACTAGCTTCCATTCGCAACTAAACGAATGTGAATGTCTTTCATGGCTAAGATGGGAGTACAGTTCCAAACGAGGACACGGTAAAGAGTATACCTGCGTATGGTCTCTGAAGAGAAGAGTCGAGAAGAGTATTTCCTGCTTCAATTATGCACCTAGCTTCCATTGCTCACTGTCTAGATATTTCACATAGCTCGAATCGATGCTACATCAACTCCTTGCTTCTTGCCTCTGTGAAATTCTGTTCGTCAGAGGCTCTGATAGATATTTGACTGAGCATGGTCATCCAAGTTGCCATATCAACGAGCTTGTCGCTGTCCCGACAACAGATCCGGACTCGATTTGAGAAACGGTATTTCGCTCACAACGCCAATTATGCTTTAAGCCAGTTATATGCAATCCATGCAACGCCCCGCTTGTGTAGAGATCACTTTCTTTCCCCTAAAAAACCATATCACCGATTTCCACCTCTCTTCTGCTCTAGGAACAAAACTTGTCTCTTGACTGTTCAAAGCCAATCCCGTTAGCGCTTTTTATACTTCACGTGTTTATTCCGAGCAAGTTCGGCGGAGGTAGTGAGGAAGCGTACCGACGGGATCGTATTTCAGCATGCTCAGTGGCCTGCTCGTTCGCGGTCGCCGAAGAGTGCGATAGTAGCCGGTCATAGCCATCGAAATTAGTCGCACTGCAATGGTGCGGGATTTGGCTGGAGTACAGTAAGTGCTATTGAGAATCGAGAGTGAATTGGGGGAGAAGCTTACGTTTCTTTGCCATTGTGATGGCGGTGAGAAGGAAATTTGGTATTGGGATGGTCGTTGGAGGTCAGAAAACCCGCAGATCTGTGATTGTGATTTGGGAACGAGAAACCACAAACACAGAACAGTAGCAAGGCATCAAGGCACCAAGGCGATAAATTTTCGCCATGAAGCATTTCACTGCCGGCTATTATACACCACCAAACTCGGATCTCATAACATACTCGGTTCCTTGATTAAAGTTTATATCGTCTTGTCACGTAAGTTATTCGTTCAAACTCATCAGTCCAATATGAACAGCCCTCCCGCCCTCTAAGGTTGATCCCCTTTCAACGTTTACGGGCGCTTTATTCGAAGTAGCATGAACAGGCGTATTTAAATAATTGAGCCACAGGATTTCTTTCTTAACGTAATATTTCCTTTGCAATTTTCTCAGCCAGGCTCCTGCTGCAACTCCAAGCACGACGGCAACTATAATGCCAATTGCGATGCCCACCTTCGCGTCGGTAGAGAGTCCCTGATGAGGCTGACCAGGGGAGGCTGGCGAAATGGATGTTGACGTTGTACTAGCGGGGGAAGAGCTGGTGCTCGCTGTGGTAGATATTATACTGTCGGGAGAAGTTCCCGTGTCTGTAACATTGACACAGTCGACAGTCGTTGTAAAGTCGCCGTTAGCAACAAGAGTCTGTAGAGATCAGCGGCGAGTCAAAAAGGGGAGGCATGGTGTAGATAGAACAGTGACTACAACTCACAATGTCTGGTGTAGGATAACATTGATGACCTGCACCAGCGATTTCAGATGCGTAAGCAAGTTCAGTAGCGAAATCCGACTGAGAGATTGGATCTAAGGTCAGTTAGTAGTCTAGATCATTATACTCTATAGTTAAGGTAGCTTTAACGGAGGATCCGCGTACCATTTACATATGAGATGCGAACAGTGATGTCGTATGCCACCGTGGAAACTGAAAGTGATACTTTGTCGGAGTCTGTTCAATGGTGAATGATTAATCATATTCAGCATAAGACAAAGCAGCATGAACGACGCACCAGGAGGAAAGGTAGTCTTGTTGCTCACTGTTGCATTTGTCCCGCAAGGACTTGCCGTTTGGTATAGAGCATGCCACGGACGTTGACCTGGCCAAATGAATGATACGGGCCCGGATATTGTTTCTTAGGAAGCAGATACGTAAGAGTTGAAGGCAGTCAGAAGACTGAGAACTGCAAAATGTCGTATGGCGAACATTATTACAATCTGTCAACGACTAAGCAAATGATCTCCAAACTCGGTGGTTGCGCACTAAGTAACAAACCGCAGGATTCAATTCACTGGTGATATGATGCCTCAATATCTAGAATTCCACAGAAGGCCAACTGGTTTCCTAGGACCAGCATTCGTCTTCTCTATTGGCTTCTTCATCATTTCCGGGCGGCAGGTTTGGCACCAATATGTACGGCACTTGTCACGAAAACCAAACTCAACTGTGCGGGTCCTAGTGGTTGGGCCGGGAATGCTCTCCACCAAGCCGTCTATACGATGCTCGAAGTGGTTATACCAAGGTTGAAGATGTTTACCACGAATGATTGGGTGTGTGAGCGGAAAGAGCAAGTCCACCGTAAGACCCTTAAGGCTAGATCCGACGCATGGTTGTACCGGCATAGTAGCATCTGCAAAGTTCCAAGAGGAACGTCGTAAGCTAGCCTCCTCATAGCAACTTCCATTGCTACTTCGAAGTAGCTAGGAATTCCTCTAAATGGACAGTTCGGCAAGGTTCGGCCTTGATTCACACGTTATCAGATGAATTGAAAGTCCAATGGACAGAAACGAGTGGGTCTTTGACATGGAGGGTTGGAAACAACTGATAGGGCACGAATTAGCCGTTCGAAGCGGAAGTCAGCTGTTCGTGGATTGTAAGTCGACACCAGTAAATTGGGTACGCACACTCGGTATCGGAGGGCGAACTCTGCTCGAGCAAGCAGTCATACACAGATAGAGAGCAGTGAATTATCTCTTCGCTCCGAAGCTAGCAGAATTTGCAACGTTTGGCCTTCTTGGGCGAAGAGCTGGAAAGGTTGAACTGGTGGAGAGTTGCTTCATCGCTAATGCGCTAGTCTAGTGTCGTTGAATATTGCCCATCTAATCTTATCAATCTAATCTGATCATCAGATTATTCCGACATCGGACTCACTTGGTTCGCTACGGCTTTTGATGCTTGTAGCTTCCAACCGTTTACCTAGCCTCCTACATCACTAGTGTATTCCCAGAAGCCAAAGAGCTGTACGAGATCCAAAAGTCTCTACTTAGGTGCATTAGCGTGCTCTCCAATGTGGATGGCAATGCATACAGGGGGTAGTCAACTCCGACCGCTAGCGTGAAAAATGGGGGAAAAGGCGGTGACAGAAAAAAACGTCCCACTTAGGAAATTATTAGTCCAAATCTGGTTAGAGTATTTTATTCCAACCTCATCCCTCGGCTTAATTCTGGAGTATCGGTTTTAATTCGGCAGTAAGAGTTTGAAGCCGCTCCAGCGAGCTCTAAAAACGCAAAAAAAGAGGTTTTTGAGCTGGCAAACAATTTTTTGATGGTATTCTAGCTAGAATAGGAAATTTAAGCGAGAGATACGCACAATTGACAGTGC
>Ga0335072_10000864_pt1 | contig 52930 bp, 46 predicted proteins | sample Lox_Sample_21_FD_206725 | JGI IMG/M metagenome (GOLD analysis project Ga0335072, IMG submission 206725) | Soil microbial communities from Loxahatchee National Wildlife Refuge, Florida, United States - Lox_Sample_2.1 | ecosystem: Environmental > Terrestrial > Soil > Wetlands | place: USA...
CCTGGAATCTGAGCGTATTCCGGACGCTGCTTCATAATGACATTTACGGAATCGCCACCTCGGTAAGCCAGGGGTTCTTCCAGAACATTGGAGATACTCGCCGACAGGGCATCGAGGCCGGGTTGAACTATCGCAGTGAGCGCTGGTCGGCTTTTGCAAACTATAGTATCGTACAAGCGACTTTCCAGTCGGCACTTGTAGTGCCATCTCCGTCCAATCCCTATCAAAATTCTCTGGGCGATATTCAGGTGGAACCCGGCGATCATCTGCCCGGCATCCCCGAGCACCGCCTGAAGTTGGGCCTGGACTACGAGGTCCTCCATGACTGGCTCGTTGGGACTACCGTGAACGTGGTAAGCAGCTCCTACTATGTCGGTGATGAGGTCAACTTACTCGCTCCGATCCCCGGATATACAGTGGTCGAACTGCACACGACGTACAGCCCCCTGGCGCATCTGCAGCTCTTCGCAACGGTCGACAATCTCTTTAATCGCAAATACGCGACTTGGGGCATTCTGAGTGATCCCACGGGAATCGGCGCGCCGGGCATTCCGCCCGATGGCGTCACGAACGGCCCGGGAGTAGACAATCGATTCCTGAGCCCTGCGGCACCGTTCGAAGTCTTCGCTGGCGTGCGCCTGACGCTCTGACCGCAAACGCTGGCGCACTCAGAGAACAGGCTTGGGAATCCGGTTGAGCTTAGGCTGCGCGGATCACTCCTCTTCCGCCTTCGCATTCGGGGTCTTATCCTCGCCCGGCGACCGATCCAAGAGCCTGCCGATCCCGTCCGCAGTGCTCGGGGCTTGAGCCTCTACTTTTGATGCGACGTGGGATACTCACACTTGTGTTCCTCACACTCGCGTTGGGCGATGTCCGGCTCGCTCCACCCCAGCCGAACAATGTGCCGTACGGGCTTGCCACTCGGATCACTCCACGCGCATACCTGCGGATGCCCCCAAGCGCGAACGGCAAGCTGCCGCAGCAGCTCTCCGAGACGGGCGCCTTCATTGATACGCCCAAGCAGATCGTATCGAGAGGTCTCATCCCTTACGACGTCGTCGTTCCCTTCTGGTCGGACGGAGCTCACAAGTCACGCTGGATAGCGGTGCCCCGACGGCACAGTGTTCGTGAAAACCTTCTCGCTGCCGGTCGACGAGCGTCACCCCGAGGTCACGCGACGGCTCGAAACGCGGCTCCTGGTGCGTGACAGTGCCGGCGGAGTCTACGGGGTTGTCTACAAGTGGCGGGCCGACGGGAGCGATGCGGATCTGCTGACCGGGAGCCTCACCGAGCGGATTCCCATCCGAACGGCGAGCGGCGAGAGCCAGATGCAAACCTGGTATTACCGAGCCGGAAAGATTGTCTTTCATGCCACACCGGCAGAGCAGGCGGCGTTCTCGGTGTAAAGACGCGGCAAATGAACCGCGATTTCAGATACCCATCGGGGTCACGGACAACGAGGTGGGTGCTTGGAATCATATCGGGTTGTTCATTCCAGGGTTCAGCGCTCCGAACCGTCAGTATGTCCGAAGTTAGCAGCCACGGACGATACCTCCCGGAGTCTCGAGGACCGTGCTCGATCCTACCCCGATGCGAACTGCGCCCAGTGCCACCGGCCCGGCGGAACCGCTGCATCCTTCGATGCCCGGTACGACATCCCTTTGAACCAGCAGGAGCTGGTGGATGGGCCGGTGCTGTACGACCTCGGGATCGACCACCCGCGTGTGATCTCATCACACGACATCTGGCGGCCGGGAGCTATCAGATCTTCGTATCGAACGAGCGATCTGGGGACGTCACGGTGATCGATGGGAGCGACTTCCACGTCTTAGCCACCATTCCTGTGGGTAAGGCGGCATCGATGCTCCGGGCGGCGCGTGGGAGAGATGGTGAGGCTTAGATTGGCGTGCTTCACACAAGCCTAATCAGTCGCCATGATTTCACAAGCGCAAAGGAAGCCGAGACTGACATGGTTTTCAGGGAAAAATCCCGGAAGTCTCCGGGATTTTCTCTCGTCGGAGCGCGCGCCAGCGCCTTAGAATTCGTGCGGGCTGGCCGACTGGGCTCCCTGCTGTCACAGGAGGTCAAGGTGCAAACGAGTGTTTGGCATGCTCCCGGCGCGTCCCGGACGCCGCTGAGGCTACGCCTCAGCCTTCTGATCACCGCTCTCCTTACCGTAATGACCCTCGCGGGTGGCATCTACATCGTGAGGAAGGCGCGCACCGACACTCAAGCAGAAGTCCGTTCGACGATGAATCTGGCGGCCCACTTCATCGATGCCCGGATCACCCTGCTCCACAAGCGCGCGGCATCCCAAGAGTACCCGCCCGGGGTCTTTGATCTGCGTGACCTCGAGGACATCCGGCATCTGAGAGTGACACTCTACGATGCCTGGGGCCGAGTGCTGGACACCAACGAAACGGCAAGCCCACGCGCGGCCTCTGCTCCGCATTGGTTTGGTTTCCTCGTCGGCATCGGTTCCCCACCGGTTCAGAGCCAAGTTCGTATCGTCCCCTTCGACAGAACCTCCGTCGGTCGGCTGGTCATTGCCCCGGACCCGAGCTACGAGACAGAGGAGATGTGGACGACCTCTCGCGGCTTGCTCGCGCTTCTACTTGCATTCTTTGGCCTCGTGAACGGCCTCGTTTGGTGGGCGGTGTCCCGGGCGATGCAACCGATCGAGCGAATCCTGCAAGCCCTTAACGAGGTTAGCCGCGGAAACCTCCAAGCACGACTACCTCATTTTTGGACGTCCGAGCTGTCGAGCGTGAGTATCGGCTTCAACCATATGGCCGAGACACTCGAGCGAAGCGTCGCGGACAACAGAAACTTGACACGCCGGCTCCTCGAAACGCAGGAGAACGAGCGAACGTACATTGCCCGCGAGCTTCACGATGAGATTGGGCAGTCCGTGAGCGCGATCCACGCCGATGCCGTTGCCATCCGCAACCGAGGCGGTGAAGCGGCCCGTGAGAGCGCGCAAGCGATCGTCGAAGCGACTGGACACATCAAGGAGATCGTGCGGAGCATGCTCCAGAGGCTCAGACCGCCCGCCATCGAGAGGCTCGGCCTGACATCGGCGTTGCGGGATCTGGTCGCATCGTTCCAGCAACGAAATCCGCACGTGACGTGTTTGCTTCGCAGCAGCGGGGATCTCTCGAACCTTCGAAGTGAGGTCGCAGTCGCGATCTATCGGGTGGTGCAGGAATGCCTGACTAACATTGCATGTCACGCGGCGGCCAGTTGCACCACGATCGAGGTGGCTCGGCTCACGGAACCTATCATTAGCGACGATCATGATCGAACCGGAGCTGGCTCGACGAGCGTGCGCGTGACGGTCGCCGACGACGGGGTTGGATTCCCAGCGCCTGTCGTGGGGACCGGCCTGGGACTGATCGGCATGCGCGAGCGAGTGGCGGCCCTGGGTGGAACCTGTGGCATCGACAGCCGCCCCGGTAGGGGCACCCGAGTATCCGTTGAAGTGCCCTTGTCGTCGGCGCTCGAGGCTTCAGCGTGAACGGCGGATCGGTCCGCATCATGCTCGTAGACGATCACGCGATCGTACGTGCCGGGTTTCGACGGCTCCTCGAGCAGCACCCGAACCTTCAGGTGGTCGCCGAGGCCGCGGATGCCGATCGCGCCTACGCCCTCTTCATCGAGCACGAGCCCGACGTGATCGTGATGGACGTGTCGATGCGCGGGGTGAGCGGCCTAGACAGCATCCGGCGCATCATCACCCGGCGGCCGGCAGCTCGAATCCTCGTCTTCACCATGCACGAAGATGCCTCCCTGGCGGAGCGCGCGATTCAGCTCGGCGCCCGAGGCTACGTCACGAAGAGCAGTCCGCCGGAAACCCTCGCCACAGCTGTCTCCGAAGTGGCCGCCGGAAAACTCGCGCTGAGCCCCGACATCGCCAAGTCGATCGCTATCCGCAAACTCTCCGGCCAGGACGATTCTTTGAGCCTCCTGAGTCCCCGCGAGTTCGAGATCTTCCGATTGCTCGCGAGCGGCAATCCCGTGCCAGAGATTGCGAAGCTAATGAACCTGAGCGTCAAGACCATCGCGAACTACCACACTCTGATCAAGCAGAAGTTGCACCTCTCGAGCGACGTCGAGCTCGTTCTACTCGCTCAGCGTCAGGAGGTCATCTGACCACGCGGCTCAAGCGAATCCCGTCACTAGAGCCAGCGGCGAAATTCGCGGCGACCTCTCTCGATGGAGTCGTCTCCGTCGATTCAGCATCGCTCTCCGGCCGGCTATATCTCCTCACGACGAGCGCCCACGGAACCCGGTGGCGTCTCGATGCGCGCAGAGGACGCGCGCTGGCTGCGCGATGCGACGAGCACACTCCAAGTCCGCGAACTTCCCTGTCGATGAACGCGCTCAGCAGCCGGCTGGCAAGCTTCGAGTAGCCCGGTTCCTGGTACATGAACGACGCGAGGACAGCGCCGGAATGGCCTCGTCGAGGCGTTGCCGGATTGCATATTGAGCCAACCTCTTGGCGTCAGCACCGCTGGCAACCACAAGATATTGGGCGTACTAGCTGGCTGTCAAGCTCCGTTGGGGCTTGAGTCTGGGGTCACATCGAAAGGGTCCCGAATAGGCGACCCCGGCGCGCCACCGAACGCTCCCAATGAGTCACCGAAATGGAGCTCGTGGAGGGAGGCTGCCTCGGGGTGCGTATTCGTCAATGACAGCGCCGCTGCGGGCGGCGGTCACTACGACAAACAACCTGGGGAGATCTCATGCAGACGCGGAGCCCGTTCGCGCGCGCGTGCATATGCGTGTGCGCGCTAAGTGCCCTGTTCATCGGAAGGGCCGAGGCGCAGACCGTCGCGCCCACGACGCTGGCTCAGGAGGACGCGCCGTCCTCAAGCCCTCAGTCCGCGAATGCTCAGACGAGCTCGGGTAGCTCGAGCACCCAAGGCGCTCCGAGCGGATCTGTCACTCCAAAGAGCCCGGCGGCGGGACAGCTTCAGGAAGTGATCGTGACGGCGAAGAGTATCGAGAACGAGCTGCCTCAGGAGCTCTCGCAGTACGGCACGCGCGTCGATACGGTGAGCGCCGGGCAGATCCTCTCCGGCGGCTACATCGATGTCCCCGAGGCGCTCGAGGCGTTGACGCCGGGGCTATACATCACATCCAACGCAGGGCCCTTCAACTATGTGGATGTATCCCTGCAAGGCTCGCGAACGGAGGATGTCCTCTGGCTGATCGACGATGTGCGCATCAATAACCGGCTCTATGCCGGCACGACTCCGCTCGACACTGTGCCGGCGAGCATGATCGAACGGATCGAGGTACTCGACGGCGGACAGGCGCTGTTCTACGGAACACAGGCTGTCGCCGGTGCGGTCAATATCGTCACCAAGTCGTTCACCGATCATCCTGATGGCGCATTCACACTCGGGGCCGACAGCAACGAAGGCAAACACATGGACGGCTATTTCCGCGATGCACTCGGGGACAATTACTTCGTGCTCTACGCCACCCACGATGAGTCAAGCGGGATCCAGCCCTTTCCCACCGCCGACTTCCAGCCGAGTGGCACCGAGCGGCATCGGGCGTACAACGTCACCACGCTCGGAGCGAAGTACGCGTACAACTTCACCAGTGACCTCGCATTGAGTGCGCTCTACCAGCACACGGACGCAACCCTCGATCTGCCTCAGCCATTCGTCACGGCGGTCGCCTATAACCAGCGCGACGAGAATCTCGTCACCACCAAGCTCGACTACCTCCCGAGCGATGCCTTCAAGTTCTACGTCAAGGGCTACTATCACTGGTGGAGCTCGTACTACACGGAGTTCGACAACGGTACGACGGCCTATACATACGTGCCCGGAGTCCCCGGGGAGCTGACCGTCGTCAACGACCATGATTTCTGGGGCTACAGGGACTACGGCGCGAACCTGATGACCGAGACCACGCTCACGAGGGGCTTAACGGCCGTTGCGGGCTACGATCTGCAGAACTATATCGGTCGCGATTCCGTACTCGTGATCCAGCAGGAGACCGAGCAGATCAATGCATTCTTCGGCCAGCTGCGCCTCGATCCGGACCTCATCCCGCGGACGCATCTGGCGGCCGGAGTACGCTACAACATTGCAAGCTTCGGGCCCTCGGCGCTGGTGTGGAACGTCGGCGCGCAATTCGATCTGTTACCCTCGACGTACCTCAAGGCCAACGTCGGCACCGCGTTTCGCCTGCCGACGGACGAGGAACTCTTCGCCAACGACCCGGACGACGAGCGCGGCGATCCGAACCTCAAGCCCGAGACGAGTCAGAATGCCAATGTCGCCATTGGCGGGAACGTACCCATCAGTGACACCGCACACGTGCACTGGGAGGCGATGACCTTTTACCGCGTGATCCACAATCTGATCGATTATCAGAGCTTCGATGCGGCAACGGACCAGGAGGTGTTCGGCAACGTCCCGGGTGATGTCCACACCATCGGTGAGCAGCTGGCCTTCGAGGCGCCCCTCTCCGACTCGCTCTCGGCAAACCTCAATGGCACCTATAGCCATACCCGGCAGAGCGGGATCGACTATCAGTTCGACCAGATTCCGCTAACGGTGGTCAAGGCGGGGCTCGACTATCATCCGGCTGTCAGCCCCTTCGGGGGCGGCTTCACGCTCGAGCGTATTGGGGACCTGGACGATGAGCCCTTCGGGCCCGGCAACGGACGCGTCGGATACGGAGACTACACGGTGGTGGATCTCAACGGGCGGGTCTTTCTCGATGCCGATCGTCATCAGCGCATAGACGTGCATGTCGATAACCTCTTCAATCGAATCTATTACTCTGGGGTCGGCACCGGTGTGACCGACATTACGCAAACCATTTATGTAGTGCACGATCTCGCGCTGCCGAGGACTTTTCAGGTGAACTACACCTACTCCTTTTAGCGCGATGATGCCCCGACGCGAGGGAGCGATCGCTGCCGCCGGATACAATCGTGAGCTGGCCCTTGGGCGGTTGCCCCGGGGTCGCTCGAGATCATGATCCGGCTGCTATTCCTCCTTCACCGATACCTGGGCATCGCTGTCGGCGCGTTGATGGCGATGTGGTGCCTCTCGGGGCTGGTGATGATGTATGTGAGCTACCCGGCGCTCGACGGCCGCACGCGCCTTGCGCATCTCACACCGATCAACTGGGGTCATTGCTGTCGGATTTCCGGTTCGATCTTGGGCGATACCGATCCGGTGCCGCCGTTTCGGGTCGAGATGCTCGGCGGCCGGCCCGTGCTCAACCTGCAATTGAGGCCGGAATCCGCGGCCCTGATCGATCTCTCTACAGGGGCTCGGATCGACCAGGTCTCCGCGACGCAAGCGGCCAGTGTCGCAGCCGCGTACACGCCCGTGCCGAGCCGCGCCGGCGCCGCACGTATTCCCGGCGCCTCCGGCATTACTCGGCGTGCACCGCGCTTGATCGACCAACTCGATTTCGACCAGTGGACGCTCGAGGGAATCTCACCTGCGCAGCGGCCGCTTTACCATTTCGATCTGCACGACAGTCGCGGTGGCGAACTCTACGTTTCGAGCTCGACAGGTCGAGCCGTACAGCTCACTACCCGCTGGCAGCGCTTCTGGAACTGGCTCGGCGCGGTGCCGCACTGGCTTTATTTTGCGGATCTGCGTCATCACGTCTGGCTATGGAGCCAGGTCGTCATCTACACCTCCCTCATTGGTTGCTTCCTCGCCGCAACAGGGCTCTACATCGGTGTGCGACAGCTGATCTGCAGCCCGAGGGAGCGCTGGTCACCCTATCGCGGCTTCAACCTCTGGCACCACATCTCAGGCCTTCTCTTCGGCCTTTTCGCGTTGACATGGGTGCTCAGCGGTCTGCTGTCGATGAACCCCTGGGGGCTCATGGAAGGCGGCGGCGCGGGAGCCGAGCGGGCGCAACTCCGCGGCGCCCCGATCAGCGGCATGGAGCTGCGAGCGGCGTTGCAGAACCTCGCGGCGGCAGCACCGGCCGATGCAGTGTCGATCGAGAGTGCATCGCTTGCTGGAAAGCTATTTGTCATCGCAAGTCGCGCCGATGGGCGCCGGCGCCGACTGGATGCCTACGGCGCAGCCACACGGCTCTCGTCCGCTGATCGGCGCTTCATCGCGGCGAGCCTGCACGGCGAGGCCGAAGGGATGCAGCTGCTACGACAGGGAGATGCGTATTATTTCAGCTTCCCTGGCGACCCGGTCGAGTTACCTGTCTGGCGCGTGCTGACTCGGGACGGCACTGGACGACGGTACTATGTCGATCCGGTCAGTGGGACGCTCATCGCAGCGGTGGATCGCGGCTCAGAGCACTATCGTTGGTGGCACGACGCGCTGCATCGCATGGATTTCGCCGCGCTGGTCCGCGGTCGGCCTCAGTGGGACGTACTCATGTGGCTTCTGATGAGCGGCGCCACGGTGATCTGTGTCACGGGCACGTACCTGGGGTATCGGCGTCTCGCGCAGTGAAGACAGCGGACTCGGTCCGGTCGATCAGAACGAGCGGTGTGGGCGGGCTGGGCCGAAATTCAGACCACTTCGGTTGAGGCATGGCAGCGCTGGCGGCGGGCAAGAATCGGGAGTGTTGCCAGATGGACGAGCGGCTGAAGTTTGTCGCCCGGTTGCTGGATGGGGAGAAGATGACGGTGTTGTGCCGGGAGTTCGAGATCTCGCGCAAGACCGGCTACAACATCTTCCAGCGCTACAAGGACTGCGGCGTCGAGGGGCTGGTGCTGGCGCCGCCGTGACGGGTCGAGCACCCGAAGACCTGGTAAAAGTCCATGTGCTCAAAGCTTCCCCAACCGCCTGGCCACTCAGCCTTAGAAAAGGCGACCACGGTGTGCCGTGCGAGCTGCCCGGCTGCTATCAGGTTGCCTCAAACAGGTGTTGGCCGATGAATCCCCCGTGCTTCATCCCTCCCGGACACGCAAAGAGTCCGCCGCCGACGTGTGTGACGAATTGATTCATCATGTCGAACCGCGACAACCGATCCTGGATCTTGATGAATCCCGTGCGCGGATCGCGCTGGTAGGCAATGAAGAAAAGCCCCGCATCGAATTCCAGCCCCTGATGCCAGGGCGGCCAGCGCTCGGTCGTAGGGTTCACGCCTTCGTTGTAGGAGTACGGGCGCCTGAGGATTCGAGCACCATTGTTGCTCGCCGCAGCTGCGAGACGGACATGGGAGCTCTCGGGCGTGAGCGAGTTGCCGTCCGTATCGACGGCATCGAGGTTGAGCGGGTCGAACTCGCCTTTCTGACCGAGCGGCGCACCGGAGTATTTCCGCCGGCCGACCGTCTGCTCCTGGAAAGCGACCTTCATCCGATCCCAGTGCTCCAGGGCGATGCGGATGCGGCGCGCCACGAGGTAGCTGCCGCCCCGCATCCAGTCCGGTCCTTCGCTGCCGACCCAGACGACGCGAGCCATCGCCGCGGGATCAGATATCGAGGGATTGTCGGTGCCGTCCTTGAAGCCCATGAGATTGCGGGGCGTCTCTCCCGGGTGCGAATCCGGCATGAAACCGGTCTGGGCCCAGCGGATCTTCGCGACGTTCGCGGCAAGCCGCGCAAGCTGCCGGACGGCATGGAAGGCGACCTGTGGATCATCGGCGCAGGCCTGCACCGCAAGATCCCCGTCCGTGTGCTCGGCGATGAGCTGGTCACCCGGGAATTTGGGCAAATCGACCAGGGCCTCGGGACGCCGTGCGGCAAGTCCATAGCGATCCTGCCCGTTCCTGATGAACAAACTCGCTCCAAAGCCGAACGTCACGGTCAGTCGAGCGGGCGAAAGGCCGAGCGCTTCCCCCGAATCGGCAGCCGGTGCACCTGCATCAACCTTCGTGCTGGCGCCGTAGGCCGCGGCTGCTCTATTGATGCTCTCAGCTGTACCCACGGTCTGGAGCGATGCGTCAAGCGGCTGAGCGGTGTCACCGACGGTCATCCGCGCGGCAGCGTCTGTCCAGGCGCGCAGCAGGCTCACGAGTTCCTCCCGGCGAGTGGTCGTCACGTCGAAGGTCGCGAAGTACAGCTGCTTCTGCAGCGGGGTAGCAATGCCAGCCTGGTGCACCCCCCAGAAGGGCTCGATGTCGCGCTCGGTCGACCTCGAGGCAGCAGCGCGCGGTCCGATTGCAGCGCCGCCCGCGGCCACCGCCGCAAGACCGGTGGCTCGAGTCAGGAAAGCCCGGCGTTCCCGTCGTCGCTTGTCGTCATGAGTGCTCATCGGGGGCTCGCTCGCATCAGGGTGTTCGTGTCGTCCTGCACGTAGTAGAAGCCATCGCCCTCCGGAGTGAGCGCAAGCCCGAAGAGGTCGCCGTTCCCGGGCGGGCTCTGGGCCTGGTCCGGATCGATCCACTGCGCATAGATCTGCTTGCCACCTGTCGGGTCCACTTCGACCACGCGGCCATCCTTGCCATTGCAGGCGAGCAGGTGACCCGCAGGCGTGTAGACCATCGCGAGCGGCCAGCTGAGGAGACCACCCTGGGTGAGGAGGTGGCCCGTGCCGGCGCTATCGCTGCGGGTGAGCGCCTCCGGAATCGCCGCGATGAGATTGTCGAGCCCGTCGGTGACATAGAGCGTCCCGTCGGGAGCGAGCGCGAGCCCGGTCGGTCCGAGTAGGAAGTTGTCGAGATCGGCGCGTGCCGAGAATCCGTCCGCCACGACCGTTTGACTGCGGATGAGGGGCGGCCCGCCTTGCGGAATCTGTAACTCGAGCCGCAGCACCGTCGCCTTGTGCAGGATCACAGGGTATCCGGTCTTGGGATCGAGTACGTTCGGACCCGGGAGGCCAAAGCCCGCCATGCTCACGAAGAGCGTCGCCGTCGACTCGTCGTCCTTTACGGCCATGTCGCCCCAGGGGTCGTTGATGGTCGGTCCCGCCCAGGCCTCGACCATCCGGCCGTTGGGATCGAGCACGATGAGACACCCATCGCCCTTGGTTGCCGTGGTGCCGTCGGTGCTGGGGGCGCTACCGACAATGATCCAGCCGGACTTGAGCATGGTCATCGCCGTCGTGAGCCCTACACCGCCCGGGCACGCCGACAGCCTCTGCGGGAGATTCGCGAGCAGGAACGTCTGTCGGGTCGAGGGGCGGTAATCGACGACCGTCGTGCCGGTGCCCTGAAGATTCGAGACATCGTTGAAGTTATCGACGAGCACATCACCCTTGACGATCTTGCCGGCCGACACTGGTGCAATCACCACCGCGTAAGGATTGAGATCGCCGTTGTCTGTGACCGTCGAGGTGAGCGTCTGGTGTCGGTGCAGGGTTTCCAGCATCCCGTGCGGTTCGGCGGCAGCTGCACCGCTTGCCAGGATCACTATGGCGAGCGCCGTCCACAGCACCCTGTCGAAGACGCGCTCGCAGCCCGCCGCAGCGCTCATCACCACGCGTGCGGATGGCCTTGACATATGAGGTTCGCCCGAGGTCACAGCAGGATGTTCGTGCGGATGCCGATCACGAGCTCGTTGCGGAGCAGGTGCACCGGAGCCGCGGGGTCGGCGATCCCGGAGCCCGGATTGATGACGTACTGGATGTCGGGCTGCACCTGCCACCAGGGCCGTATCTGCCGCTGGTAGGTCGCTTCGATGTACGTCTCGCCGCTTTGAATCGGAACGAAAGGCCCGGACTGTGAGAGCGCCGCATAGGCGTCGAGGTCTCGATCGAAACCTGCGACCTGGCTGCTCACTCGGACGTACCCCATGCCGAGACCCACGGTATCATCGGGCCGATAACGGAACGGCTCGTGAAGCACGAGCCCGGCGTTCATGCTCAAAGCGATCAGATTGCGGTCTGCCTGGGGCGCGCCCATCACGCGCGCAAAGACATTCAGCGTGTGGTTCGGCCGCTCGCGGTCCCGCCAGAGCATCTGGTCGGCCACGGCGTAAAGGGAGAAGTCGCTATGGTGACTCGCGGGCACACCGTTGCTCGCGGGACTCGCGAGTGAGACGCCCTGCGTGTCGTAGCGCTGATCCGCGAAGCGCTCCGAGTCGTACCAGGCCCCGATCTTGTAGACGAAGGCGAGCGGGGCCGATTCCCCGGCATAGACCAGCGCGCCGAGGGACGGATAGGAGTATTGCAGCTCGGTGAGGACGAGCACGCCGCCACGGAGCGGGAATGTGACTCCGGAAGGATTCTGCTGCTGCGGGTCGCCGCCCGGGTTGCTCACGGGACTCCCGTTGAATACCCCGACGAGCAGGTTGACCGGGTTGATCGGTCGAAAGCGGACACGAACGGCGGGCGCCGACAGCGGATAGGCTGGCCCTCCTCCAGGTAGATCGTAGGAGGGGAGCGCCGGCCAGCCGAACATCGTATTGACGAAGTAACCCGCGTTGGCGCTGACGATGAACTCCTGATCAGCGCTCTGTTGTCCGACTTTCACGTCCAACCGATCCTCGGGGAGGAATTTCTGGTCGTACCAGAACTCCCAGAGGCGAGTGGCACGGTCCGCTTCGATGCCGCTCGCAGTCTGCAGCGTCAGCAGTTGATTGGCGCTCAGGTTCGAGCCGTGGATCTGAAGCGCACTGACATTGAACAAACCACCGTAGTGTCCGAAGGCGCGCTGCGTATCGAGCTGGAGCAGCGCCTGGGTGAGTCCATCGTAGGCTCCGCCAGTCCTCGTGCCGCCCGTGGCATTACCCAGGAACTCGCTCGTTTCCTGCAGAGCGAAGGTCATCCCATAGCGGCTGAGGAACGGGCGCACCCCGAACAGATCCCCCAGGAGGTAATTGCTGCGCTTGAGCTGGGTCAAGATGGTCGAAAGGCTCGTCACCGGCGCCCCTGTTTCCGCCTGCTGGGTGAGTGGAACGGCGATTGGCGGCGGCACGGCAATCGCGCAGGTTGCGTTCGTAAGAGCGACGGTGACCCCCGCAGTCCAGCCCCAAGTGACAGTGCGCCTCACCCTTAGCTTCCCGCACAGCAGCAACGTAAACCCAATGATAAATGAGAATCGTTCGTATTCGCAATCAGGCACTTCGCCGAGTCGGACTGCGCGGCGGCCCGACCGGGCGGAACCTGCATCCGTGCTGCTTGGCCGTCCCGATCGGCTGCGCCGTCTTGTCCTGGGCGAGGTTCTGTCGCCCAGCGCCCGCGAGCGCCTCACCGGTTGGATGGTGGACTGCAAGACGGGTAACAGCGGTAAGGACGCGTCCGGCGACGTCGCGGTGGCGTCGCCCCTTCCGTCCGTGCCTATACTGATCTGCGCCTACACCAGGGCGGTGTATCCACCGCGGCACGGATCGCGCGCGTTTTCGCTGAGATCGGGCGGATGGTCGGTCAGCAAGTCGGTTGACCTCCGGTCGCGCGCTGGCAATAGTCCTGGAAACGGAAAAAGATACTTCACGATGTCAATGCAATCTTAGGGTACGTCCTCTCAAATCTCACACCTCGAAATAATCATCATCAGGAGCAGCAGCCAGATCATGACCACGAACAGCAGCGAGATCATGATGACCAAAAGCATCGGCTTGCCGAGGCGAGGGTCAGCATGATGCGGATTCCGGGCGATGCCGGCCACTGATTCCGGAGCATGCCCGCATAGGGTGTGACGCGGGCTAACCGCGGCCACGATGGCCTCTTTCCTGAACACGAGGAGGTCGATCGTGGCGCAGCAGAGGTTGCCCGTGCGCAAGATACGCGACGTGTTGCGGCTGAAGACCGCAGATTTGCTCGAGCCCCAAAGTTCCCCTTAGACTGCATCGAGCCAGGAGATGGCATGCCTCCTCGAACCGCCGCTCACGCGGCTGATCATGCCTACTTTGCCGAAATCGGCAGAATGGGTATTTTCAGCGATGAACCGATCGCGCAACACGAAAGAGAGAGAGCATGTGGAAGTCGGCTCTGGCGGTTTGTGTAGGTGCCGGCATCGGCGCGTTGCTGCGCTGGTGGCTGTCAATCTGGCTGAACAGCTATTTTCCGACCGTGCCGCCCGGCACGATCGCAGCCAATTTCATCGGCGCATTCATTATCGGAGCGGCGATCGCGTTCTTCGCGAACTTTGCGGCGTTGCCACCGGTGTGGCGGCTGCTCGTTGTGACCGGGTTCTGTGGGGGCCTGACTACCTTCTCTACATTTTCGGCGGAGCTCGTGACTTTGCTGCGCGACGGGCAGCTCGCATGGGCCTGCGCGGACATCGCCATCCACGTGGGAGGATCCGCGCTCTTGACGGCCGCCGGAATCGCCTCGATGACCTGGCTCAGAAGCTAACGCGCCACATTCGCAGGGGGTAGGTATGCGCGGATCATTCTTCCGATTCTACGTTCACGAGGACCACAAGCATCGACATCGACTCGTGTGGGAGTGGCTGCTGGAGGAAGCCAACAAGCTCGGCATCCGAGGTGGCTCGGCGTTTAAGGCGATGGCGGGCTTCGGTCGGCACCATCGCATGCGCGAGGCCCACTTCTTCGATGTCCCGGGGAAGCTCGCGATCGAGGTCGAGTTCATCGTTACGGACGAAGAGGCCGCGAAGCTCCTGGACCTGCTGCATCGAGAAAAGGTCCGGCTCTTCTACGCCCAGGTTCCGGCCCGATTCGGGGTCGTCAATCCCGACTCCGCCGACCCACCCTCGGCGGTGGCCGCGGAGCCCTGGGACAGCGGAGCGTGGCCCATCATCAACAAGTGAGGCAGACGACTCGGGCGCGTCAAGCTCGTCAACCGCGTGCGAGGCCCAACGGACCCGCAAGCACTTAGCGAAGGCTTGTCGGCGAGTATTCCCCCGCGAGGAAGGCAATCACACGGCGAGCGGCCTGCGTCTCTTCGTCTGTAGTCAGGCCGGAGCGAAGACCATCCCGCTTGAGGGCGTAGCGCTGCATGTCCTCCGTAAGGCGTTGCGTTGCGACTGCCTGACGCTCGGCGAGAGCGCGAGTGACGGACGGCGGCCCGCGGTTCGCGATGGCGCGCAGATGCGGCAAGCACACCGCAGGTGGCCCCTGCGATTGAACATCGGCCGACCCCTGATATGCGCCTATGACGGCGCAGATGGCACGCTCTTCCGCGTGACCGTAAACCTCACACACGGGGCACGAATCACCCCAAGTACTTTGCAGCTCTCGCACAGGAGCCTCGCCGCTCTGCACGCCGGATTCAGCGAGTGCGCGCAATGCGGTGCCCACGCGCAGGGCAACGGGTGTCAGTCCAACGCAAGTATCGCGGTCCGAGGCGACCGTCGAATACAGGTGCCAATGCGTGCTGCACAAGCCCCCGAGCTCTGCGAGCTCTGCACGGGTATCCTCTCGCATCGCCAGATCGCGCTGGAAGCGAAGAAGGAAACTGCGCACCGTCTCGTGCACTTGCACGCACACGACGCACCGAGTCATTCCGACCGCTTCGTTCACGGCCGCTGATGGAGCTTTGGAGAGGGTGCTGGGCGAGCTTCGTGCGCCCGCCTCGAGTTTCTGCCTGAACGCTGCGAGTCGCCCTTGTAGCGACTCTCCCCCGGCAATACCGACGAGCAACGACGCGACCCCTGTGCATATGCCTCGCAGAAACCGCCGGTCCTTCTCTTCGCTCAGGAAGCGACTGAGTTCATGCTCCAGGTGCGCAAGTCCACTCGCCTCCACGGCGCTCGTGGCTCCGGTCAGCTTCGCGGTAAGGCCCTGCGTCGCAGAAAGCGAGAGATATGGAGTCGCGCCGATTCCCGCCTCACGGAGTTGCTGTCCTGTGTACCTTTCGACCTCGCCCCGTGCATCCTCCGAGACCAGGTCGCGCTTGTTCAGCACGAGCACTACGGGGCGTCCACTCTGCACGAATTCCCTTGCAACCCTGACCTCTTCTTCCGACAGCGGGGCGTCGTAGCCAGAGACAACGACCGCAGCGTCGGCCTCTGGTAGCAACCTCTCCGTCGTTCGAGTGTTCTCGGGAATCGATGAGCCTAACCCCGGTGTGTCAAGGAAGGAGACACCGCTTCGCAAGATCTCGGCCGGAAGCTCGATCCTTGCTGCGCGCACGTGGTGCATGTTTCCAGGATTACGGGTTTCACTTACGTAATCCGGGAGTGCCTTCAGGCCCACGTCGAATGCAATCCCACCGCTTTCGAATTCGATGCGCGCACGTTCGCGACTCCCGTAAGTCACGATGCTGATAGCGGACGTCACGGGCAGGATGCCGGTCGGGAGCCAGTCCACTCCAAGAATGGCGTTCATGAGCGTCGTCTTGCCGCGGCTGAAGCGACCGAGGAATGCAAGCTGAAAGCGATCCTCGGCCAGTCGGGCAAGCAGCTCCCGGGCATTCGTTGCAGTACCCTCACAGGAGGAGATGCCCGCGGCCGGAATCGCACGAATAATCCCGGCGAGCTCGAACTTGAGCGCCTCGTAGTCACGCCGAACCAGCATTCAGTCCCTCTCCAACAACTGTCGGTAGTATTCCGGGGCGGGATAGTGAAACGGGATGGGTCCGTCGGCCGCGCCGTTCAGGAACTGGCTCACCGCCTCCGAGGGGCTGCGACGCAAGTCACGCGGGCGACCGCTGGCAGCGATGGCCCCCTCGGAGAGAATGCAACTCATGTCCGCAAGTGCCTCGACCTCCGCCACATCATGGGACACGATGACCGTGGTCAGCTTCAACGAGTCGGTGAGCGTCCTGAGCAGGCGCACCACGACGCCGACGGAGATCGGATCGAGGCCCGTGAAGGGCTCGTCGCACAGCAAGAGCGGCGGATCAAGTGCCACCGCACGTGCCAGCGCCACCCGCCGCGTCATGCCTCCCGAGAGCTCCGCAGGCATTAGTCGCGCGGCGCCGCGCAGTCCAACGGCGTTCAATTTCAAGAGGACGACCAAGCGAATGAGATCCTCCTGAAGGTCGGTCTGCTCGCGCAGGGGGAAAGCGACATTCTCAAATACGTCGAGATCCGAGAATAGCGCCCCCTGCTGCAGGAGGACGCCCATGCGAAGCCGCAGACGAAACAGCTCGCGCTTGCGCAGCGATGCCAGCTCTTGACCCTCGACGAAGATCACACCCCGATCGGGGCTTAAGTCTCCCGTCATCAGCCGCAGTAGCGTGGTTTTGCCAGTCCCACTGGGCCCCATGATGGCCGTAACCCGGTGCGCAGGAATAGCCAGGTTGATGCCAGCCAAGATCGTTCGGCCACGAACGGAGTAATGCACGTCTTTGAATTCGATGGCCGTCGAGGTTCGAAGATGGATCATCCCCTGAGGCATTTGCACAGGCTTCAGCCTATTCCCCCCTTTCGCGCTCGCTCACGGGACCCTCTCCGCGAGCGCCCAGCCGACCGCCGAAAATCGTCATCACGTGAGTCAGCGGGTTCTTCGCGAACCGGGCGATGGCAATTTGATCCTTGGATGACCACACGGTCTCCGGTCGGCACTGCAAGAGGAAGATCCCCTTGCCATCCTTGCCCTTCCAGTCGATGGCCCACTCGATGTCCTGCGGACGACCATAGTGACGTTCGACCTTTCGCCCGATCGCGGTGAGCGCCCGCAGCTCCGCATCGCTTAAGGAGGGAGCGTGGCGCAGATCCTCCGCAACCGGCACCCTCTGGATACCACCGCCCGGTGCCGGTACATGTTGAATCGCCTTGTCAGAGATCGTGTGGAATGGCAAGTCCAGAGCCACTTTGTTGATGACCCAATGGTCCGGCGTGACCCCCCCGCCTACCACAGCCGAACCCAGACCCCACGCCGCCTCGATGACGATCACGGAACGATCGCCGGTGGTGGGGCTGCGCGTGAACATCACCCCCGCCGTCCGCGCGTCCACCATGCGCTGAACGACGACGGTCATGGCAGCACCTGCCTCCGCGAAGCCGTGCTTCGGCCGATAGCTCACGGCCTCTGGCGAGTACAGGCTCGCCCAGCAACTGCGAATCCTGGCAATCATGTCGGTGGGATCCCGCACCCAGAGGAAGGTGTCCTGGAGCCCAGTGAAGCTTGCCTGCGTTGTGTCCTCCGCGGTTGCCGAGGAACGCACGGCAACCGCTGCGTTCGCATCCTCTGCGCAGAGCCGCGTGTGTGCCCTCAAGATCTCCTCGAGAACATCGCCCGGGAGCGGTGTCCCCTCGAATCGCCTCCGCACCGCATCCGACTCCGCCCGGATCGATTCAAGGTCTTGCGGTTCGAGCACCGCCATCCGCTCGCGCATCGGCTCGTCTCGTTCCACGCTCGTTAGGAAGCGCTCGAACGCCCCAGTCGTGACGACGAAGCCGACCGGCACCTTCACACCCGCCGGTGCGAGCTCCCCTAGACCTGCACCCTTGCCTCCGACCTCGGGCCGATCGTCCTGTCCAACCTCCTCAAGCCACCGGATGTAGGTATTCATCGCACGCTCGTCTCAAACCGCGCGCCGTTCGTCCCCGGTCACGGGACGCAGTTGAGATGCGGCCCAGCCGTCCTGATTGGGATTGCCGCGCAGGCCGTGGCCGATGACCTCGATCGCCGAGGTGATGGCGGCAAGAACCGAAGTGATGAGCCCCAGGTACCCACCCAATAGAATGAATCCTCGCGTTCCTGTCCATGCACCGATGGCCAGCGCAAGGAGGGTGACCCACAGTCCCAGTAGAAACAGTATGCGCTGCAGCTCCGCCTTCAAAGCGCCGATCCAAACCCAGGCGAAGAAGAGCGTCCACACGAACCAGTACCAGCCACTGTAGCTACCCGGCTCCATCGCACGGTCCTGCGCTCCGCCGATCCCGTAGACAACATGCGTGGTCCAGAGCAACCCGGCTCCGCCGAAAAAGATGATGGATCGAGCGCGCCGCCGTGCACGAAGGCGAGAATGCCCATGATCACAAGCAGCACAGCCAGCGTAGAAAGAATCGCGAGGCCGTGCGCATAGATCTTGTCGAACCAGCCGGCTGTGGACATCGAGACCATCCAACCTGCAAGAGCGAGGCACATGAAACCGACCGTGCCCGTAGAAACGGACTTATCGCTCATGAGTGCTGCCCCTCTTTAGTGAAAAAGGCTCATCGAGGTGATGAGTCTCGTTGATGCGAATGACCCTCGCTCCGTGCGATCGAACGTCCACTTCGCTCACGGCCGCTGGGTGGTGGGCCAAGCGCCAGTAAGCAGAGATCGGTTGCTCGAGAAGTTGCAGGAGCATTGCGCGGATGCCGCTGTCGTGCCCGACGGCCACTACGGCTTCGGTCGAATGGTGCTCAAGGACCATCCGGATCACATTGGACACGCGCGCGATCACATCCTGGAGCGATTCGCCTTTCGGAAAGCGAACGAGGTGCGGTGCAGTGAGCCAGCGGTCGAGCAGCTGCGGCGACTTCGCTCGCGCTTCCTCATGGGTGCACCACTGCCAGGTGCCGTAGTCCAGGTCGTTGAGGTCCTCGAGCTGTACGAAATCGCTTCCGCAGGCAGTCGCGATTTCTCGTCCTGTCTGGACGCAGCGCTGCAACGGGCTGGTATAGACCATCTTTGGATGCCAGCGCGCAGCGATGTACTGTGCAGTTGCACGAGCCTGGCGCCGGCCCTGCACCGTCAGAGGAATATCCCTACGTCCTCGGAAGCGTTCGGGGTGGATGCCTTCGACGTGTCCGTGACGGACCAGAATAAGCGTGGCCATCAGGAGACTTTGTCCGTCAAGACGATCGAGCCGCGAGCGTGCGCAGGCACACGGCGGCCCAACTCGAGGAAATGCAGGGGAGCGAGGTGACGCGCGAAGGAGACGCTATTTCTTACTCGGAGCATCGCATACCCGTCGCGCGCGGCGAGTATGCTTCCCGCCGCGCGTGCAATAACACACACATGGCAGGAGTCATCAGCTTAGACAGCGGTTAGGGGGACTCCATCCCCGCAATAAGGTTACGGCAGCCGCTCAGGGTCGTCAACTGCGCAGAAAGCTTTAGACGGGGTGAGTGTAGACCGGCCCGGCGCGAGAGCTTATTGCGCCCGTCGTCGTGGCCGCCTTGCTGATTTCAATCCACGTCAATATATTCCATCCAGGGAGATGGCACTCCTCCCGATAACCGCCGCCCTTGGCTGATGGTGTCTATCGATTCCGTTCTCGCGTCAGCGAGAAGAAAGGATGGGTAGCACCAATGACGAGCGGGGCACGGCTCTTCGGACCCGCAATATCGCGCGGGAACGACAACGCCCGACGCGTCTGCACGGGCAAACCATCCGTCGGCATTGAGTACGCGCCCAGGAATGGGCGACCGTCCGCCATTGCGCTCCCGGACCCACACCACACGCTTCCCGGAGGATCAGATGACCGAAGCAGAAAAGTTGATTGCCTTGCGTGAGAAGCTCGTTGCGAGGCGGCGCGCGCTCGTAGAGAGCTTTCGACGCGCTTCTCCTGAGCAATTGACGGGCGATGCGATGACGCGGATCCAGAGCGCGATCGATGCGGTGGATCGCGCAATCGAAGGAGATGCGCCCCGAATCTGCAGCGCCCGTCGCTCCGTCCCAGCGTTGAGACGCACGTCAACCGACGACCACATGGGGAGCATCCACACATGAACACGTACATCCGCTTGATTCGCGCCATGGAAATTCTCGATTCCCGCGGCCTACCGACGCTGCGGGTCTTCGTGCAGCTGGATGACGGCATGGTCGAGGCCGCCTCCGTCCCATCCGGCGCATCGAGGGGGGAGCACGAGGCCCTCGAGCTGCGCGATACGGAGGATCCGCGCTACGGAGGCCGCGGGGTTCGTGAGGCTGTCTTCAACGTCAACGAGGTCATCGCCCCTCAGCTGGCGGGCCTCGATGTCAGGCACCAGTCACAGATCGATCGCTTGATGATCCAGCTCGATGGCACCGCGAGCAAGGCGAAGCTCGGCGCCAATGCAATTCTCGGTGTTTCGCAGGCCGTTGCGCGATCGGCCGCGCGCGCATGCGGTCTGCCGCTCTACGAGTATCTCGGGGGCGTGGGCGCTCGGCGCCTACCCATGCCCATGATGAACGTGATCAATGGCGGCAAGCACGCGGACTCGGGCCTTGATTTCCAGGAGTTCATGATCGTACCGGTCGGAGCTCCGACCTTCGGCGAAGCACTCCGTTACGGTTCGGAGACCTTCCAAGCGCTGAAGGTCCTGCTGCGCGAGCGCAAACTCAGCACCGCGGTCGGCGACGAAGGGGGCTTCGCCCCGATGCTTGCAAGCCACGAGGAAGCCGTGCAACTCATCATACTGGCCATCGAGCGCGCAGGGTTGCTGCCCGGGGAGCAGATCGCGGTCGCGCTCGATCCGGCCGCCACCTCGTTCTTCAGCGACGGTGAGTATCGTTTCTCGGGCAGTGGCCAAAGCAGGACCGCCGATGAGATGACCAAGTTCTACAGCAAGTGGGTCGAAACCTATCCCATCATCTCGATCGAGGATGGCCTCGCCGAGAGCGACTGGGAGGGCTTCCGCCGCCTCACGGCCGCACTCGGCGGGCGCGTTCAGATCGTCGGCGATGACAACCTCTGCACGAATCCGATCTACATCCGCCGCGCAATCGCAGAGCGAGCTTGTAATGCAGCACTCATCAAGCTGAATCAAATCGGAACGGTCACCGAGACGATCGATGCCATACGACTGTGTCGCGAGGCAGGCTGGAGATTCGTCATTTCCCACCGCTCCGGCGAAACCGAGGACACCTTCATGGCCGACTTCGCCGTCGCCATGGAGGGAGGACAGATCAAGACGGGTTCCCTCTGCCGCTCGGAGCGCATCGCAAAGTACAACCGACTGCTTGAGATCGAAGCAGAGCTTGGTTCGGCCGCCCTCTTCGAGGCTTGAGGGCGCCCGTTGACGTCTCGAGTGGTCAGGCCTATTTTGTAGCTGTTGGGGATGGAGTCCCCCTCGAACTGCTCCCGGCTGATGACTCCTATTGTGCGATTGCGAGCGGCGCTTGCGCGCTGACGCACGGTAGGTGACATATGTGCGATGCTTCAGCCTTGCTGCCAGGGCGCGAGGCTCTTGTTCAAGCCCTGAAGAACCTGCACGAGGGTCCCCTCGTGCTCCCGCAAGTCCTGCAGCTGGGCGTCTCAGCCGTACCGCTGCTCGAGAGCGTACTGCGCGGGCCGTCCGGCGCAATTCATCATGCAAGATGCCTCGCAGCGGACGGGCTCGGCGCCATCCATGATCCGGAGTCCACGGCTGCGTTGGTTCGCGCCCTAGCGGACTCGGTCGCTCGTGAGCTCGACCCGATCTCGCTCGAAGCAGAATCCGTGATCGTCAACTGCATCGCGGAGCACCTGAGTCGGAGACCGGGACCGCAGATCACGCAGGCGTTGCTAGATGCGCTGAGCGTGCGCGCCTACCCCCAGTGCGCGATGGCGTTCGCGCACAGGTGCGACATGCGAGCCGTTCCGCTCCTGGTGAGGTGTCTGAACGACGATGCAGCACGCCCCGCAGCACTCTACGCGCTGCGTCGTTACGGGCGTGCCGCCTGCCCGGCGCTGGTGCGGCTCCTCCTCGAGCCCCCGCTTTCCAATGCTACCGAGGCACCGAGCCACATCGACGCCCGCGCTGCCGCCGCTTACCTCCTTGGAGAGTCGGCCGACGCAAGTCTGCCGCCGGCCCGCGCGCGGCTGGCACTCCGCGCAGCACTCGACGACGGCCAACGGGCAGTGCGCCTCGAAGCAGCTCTCGCCTTGGCACAACAGCCAAGCGAGGCCGGGCAAGCCGCCGGTGCAGTCCTATTGGACGCGCTCGATGAACCCAACTGGGCTCGCGCGGAATCGAACATGCAGGCTCTCGTGCGCTTGGGCCCCCAAGTGGCTCCTCTTCTCTGCAAGGCGATCACCGCGCCGGCGCGAGATGGAAACGCTCGCCTGCGTCGATTGCGGGCCGTCACCGTGGCAGGCCGCCTGCGGGCCTCCTCCGCGGTGCCCGCGCTTGCATCGCTTTGCTACGCGTCCGACCGTCAGCTGCGTCTCGCGGCGATCACCGCGCTGCTTGAGATTCCCGCCTCCGGCAAGCGCTCGCTCGAGCGTTTTCTCTCCGACGAGGACGGAACGGTTCGATTGCGCGCGCTCGAAGGCTTGCACCAGCGCAACGTGATCGATGCGTCGTTGCTCGCGGTGCTGCTGGGTGACCCGGACGGCGCCGTTCGTCGAGCGGCGCAGCAATTCCTGTCCGAGCAGCGTTCATCCGCCTCGGTCCCTCTACGGCGAATCATCCGCACCTTCGGCTCACCCCAGGAGGGACTGCGCGACCGTGCTCGCCTCTGGTGGCGCGCCTGCGCGTGGCTAGTCACCTCGGGATACGGCGCCTCTCACCCTGGCGCCTCAGCGCCTAGCGCCTCCCTATCCTCAACCGCCGCCCCAAAGATTCGTCGGTAGAGGTCCGCGCCGTAGCTTGTGGTCAGTGGCTCGCCCTCAAGGAGCCTGAACGTGCGCTCCCCATCGGGCAGCCGCTCCGCGCGCAGAAACAGCGCCGCGTCCATGGCCCTATGGTAATAGCTCTCTGCGAGGTCAAAGAGGTGGGTCACACAGCAGACGTTCACGCCACTCTCGAGCAAAGCCGTGACCACCTGCCGCGCGATCTCCGATCCCTCGCGCTCGTTGGTGGCGGAAAATGACTCGTTGAGCAGTACGAGTCCGTTGGGGCGCACCTGATCCACGATTCCACTCATCCGGCTCAGCTCCTCGTCGAGCTTGCCGCTGTTCATCCCCGAGTCCTCTTCCCTCTTGAAGTGCGTGAACACCGCCGAACATAGGCTCGCGTAAAACTCATCCGCAGCGACGAACATTCCACACTGCATCATCAGTTGCGCCTGTCCGCGACTGCGCAAGAAAGTCGTCTTACCCCCCCGATTTGCGCCCGTGATGATGATCAGCCGCTTGCGGTCGGCGCTCACATCGTTGCCTACGACCTTCTCTGCCGTGCCCAGGCGCAGCGACACATCGTACAAGCCCCGCGCGCGGAGCAGGGACTCTCCGGGCAGTGCATCGGGAATGACCGTCGGCGCACCCCGCGCGGCGAGCTGGTCACGTAGATTCAAGCAACCGACATAGAAGCCGAGCTCGACCCGCAGCATCGAAAAGAAGCTGAGCACGTGCTGCGCCGACTGTCCCAGGCGCGCCGCCACGATCGCCGCGCCGTGGTCGCGAATCTCGCCCAATGCCCGAAATCCCGCCTCATCGCGCTCTGCGATCTCGTAGACGTAGCTCGCCTTGCGAGGGGCGGAGAGATCTTCGAGCCAGTCCCCGATCTGCTCCAAGAAGCCTCTGCGGCGCGGCGGCACATGCAGCACGTAGTCGGTCGCCTTGTTCCCTTCTCCCAATCGTGCGCTCATGCGCAGCCCGCTGCGGAACTTAAGCCGTTCCAATTGATCCTGAACTCTTCCCAAGTAGTGATCGTCGAGCTCCTCGATGAGCATCGCAAAGAGCCTGGTGAAGCCCTCGGAGTGGAACCGTGGTGCGGACCTCTCTGCGATACGCCGTAGCCGGGTCAGGATCTCGAGGAAAATGGTGAGCACATCAAGCGAGCGGTGCAACAGGCCTTCCGGGTGCCTCATGTAGCCCCATATTCTCCTTTCGCGCTCGATGGCCTCCCCTGCAAGGGCATACATCTCCCTCACGGTGCGGCTCTGCGCCAGGCAATCGGCGAGTACGCTTTGTCGGTAAGCGATCTCCTGGGTCGACTGAAGGCCCCTCAGGAGGCACGCGCGCGCCACCTTCAGAAGCAGCTCATCCCCTCCCGCCATGGCCTCGAGGATCAGGTCGAGCCCCAGGTCCTGCCGCAGAGCGGGTGCCGTGGTCGGCAAAGCTTCCTCGGGATCGAAATCGCGCCCGTGATACATGAGATAGGCCTTCACGAACGGATACGCTCCTTCACCTCTCGATAGGACAAGCGGTACTTCTGCGCAATGGCGAGCGCATAGGCAAGTCCGTCCGCCCTCTGGCGGACGATCTTGAACGTACGAATGCTCGGATCCGCCGGGTCCACGGCGCTCACCACGCTCACTGTGGAGGGGTCGAAGGATGCTAGTTCATCGAGAAACGTCACGTAGACGCAGATCATTCCGCGCTCGATGATCTGTTTCAGAACCTGCTTGCTGAGGAAGAGCGCATCCCCGAGCGTCGTCGCGCCGAAGCTCTCGTTCATGATGAGAATGCTGCTCGAGGTGGCGTGCGCGAGGATCCGATGCATCCTGAGCAGCTCTTCTTCGAGCTTACCGCTCAAGCTTTCCACCCGTTCCTCCCGCTCGAAGTGTGTGAACAGCTCATCGAACGGAAAGAGTCGAGCCTCTCGCCCCGGAACGGGACACCCGAGGCTCGCGAGGTAGTGCAACTGACCGAACATGCGCGCAAAGGTGCTCTTGCCACCTTGATTCGCTCCGGATACGACCAAGATGCGTTCCAGCTCAGTCAGGTAGAAATCGTTGGGCACGATCGATCCCTGGTTGCCTCTGAGCCTCTGCGCCAGGGCGAGATCGAATGCCTCGCGTGCACAGACCTCCTTGGAGCGAGCTGTCACCTCGGGATAGCAAAAAGGCAGCGGCTTGAGATGCTCCTGATGCTCGAGCACGGCGAGATAGAACTGCACCTCTCGGTCAAACCGCGCGACCCCGTTGTCGAGCCAATCGCGCTGGCGCGTGCAATATTCGGTCAACGCCGAGAAGGCTTGCGGATACAGCAGCGCCACTCGGTCGAGAATCGCCGCCTCGACATGGTTCATGTCGAGCGAGTCATGAAGCTTGAAGGTGTACTCTTGTGCGGCAGCCTGCTTGAACTTTTCGAAGGTTTGCAGCACTTCCGCCCCGTAGTCGCCTTCCGGCTCATACGCCTGAACTTCGATGCGGGCACCGTCGATGAGGAGCGTGTAGCGAAGCGCAGCCAAGTTCTCAAGGATCTGCTGCGCCTGCGACCTCAACGCAGCAAATCTCTGGGAATCGACATAACCGGTGAGAAAGTCACGAAATCCGCGCAAGCCCCGCGACTGCAGCGGCGTTGCCACAAGATCGGAGGCGAGGCGCTGGACGGCGCTGCAGTAGGTGAGCACCGTCTCGAGGAAGTAGCGTTGTGCCTGGTAAAGGTAGTGGAGCTGCTTCGCGCGAACGAGCCGGCCCTGCACCGTGCGCATCTCGTGGGCGAATGAGGCGACTTGCAGAGAGAGCGCCCGGCTCTGAAGGTCACGGAAAACCTCGTGCCGGTAGGAGACGGTACGCACATCGCGAAGTGGCGTGTAGAAAAGGGGCGCAAGGTCGTAAGCCTCGCGGCCGGCGGTGATCGAAGAGACGATCTGATCGAGGTTTAGGTCGTGAAAGCACGCAGGCTGATCGAGCGTCTCGGTCGGCTCGATCGACTGGGTCTCATCGAAGAGGATACTTCGGAACGACACGCCAATGTCCTTTAGCTTGCTCTCTCAACATTGGCTGGCGGCCGAAGAAGATCGAGCGTTCCGTACCTCACCACTACCTCCGCATCCATGCACAGAACGTTGAAGAGAAGCCTTTCGTGGCTCCAGTACCGTTGATCGCATGCGAGCGCCGTGCATTGCACGATCCAGCCCGGCCGGCCCCGCGAGGCATTGATCAATCGATGCTCGTCGTCGGGATGAAGCACCGGCAGTCGTAAGCTCCTGCATCGCGTGAGGAGGAGCCTGCGCAGCTGTCGCCTCGGGGTGAGCGGAATGCGCACCGAGAGCGCCCCGAGCCTCCACGGCCTCATCTGCTCCCGCTCGCGCTGATCATCGACGTCGATGGCCGATAACACTCCGACGATCCCGCCGTGCAAGCGCCGCCGCAGGAAGGAAACCATGGCATTGCTCACGCAATCCAGGTGGTCGAGCAGAATCACCCCTGCCCGCGCGTCCGCTGCCGACCACAAGCGCCATCTCGCCGTCCGTCGTCTCACCTCCCGTGTCTCAACGGCGGGATACGCCTGCTCGAGCGCGTGTGTAATGGACTCGAGGGATGTCGTGATGCTGGATCGCCCGCAGGGAACGCGCAGATCCACGAAGCGCCTTTCAAGCTCGGCGAGTAGCGTCGACTTGCCAACCCCGCGCGGCCCGTAAAGCACCAAGTGCTCCCCGCTTCGCAGGCGCGTGATCAGGCTTGCGAGAAACTCCGGTGATTCAAAGAGCATGCTCGACCCGCGACAGTCCTGACGGGTTGAGATGCCGGCAGCCGGCGCTGCGCTCCTCACATACGGGGGGTTCGCGACCATTCGATGCCTCCACGCCTCTCGGAGTGAACCATGCGCAGGCATCATCAGCCGCGGAAACGGCGGTTTACAGGAGGAATGCCATCTCCTGTTCTTGAGGAAGTCTACGGGCGGCCGAGGAAGGTCGCAAGAGCTGGCAGATCCACGGCTGCGCTGAAGGTGGTCGGCCACAAGATGCCGCTCCGTATGGCTCGAGAAGCCGTGCGAGCGCGACATAAGCGTTGCGTGCGGGCGACAGGTCAGGATGATTGACGGACGATGCTGAGTCAATTACGCTTTTTTCTCGTTGGGGATGGAGTCCCCCCGAAAATCGCGACCAGCTGATGACTCCTACCGTGTGTGCAGTTGCTCACCCGGTGGGCTTTTCCGCCCGTGGCATTGCACGGTGCCGTAAGTAAGGAGTCATCACATGAACGCTTCCATACTCCTGACGAAGGATGTCCCCTCGTCAGCGGTGCTTCCGCCTCGCATTCCGTCATCGCAACTCCCCGCACACCGCTTGTATGGTGGCTGCTCGGCCACCGCGGTCGTAGAGCTGCGCGTGGCCAGCGAGGCCCCTTGCCTTAGGGTCAATGACCCCGCATCGCGCGCGATGACCGACTTCGATCGCGTTCCCGCATTCACCGTTTCGGAGGACGCTGCAATCGACCATGCACTCGATGACATGTTTCGCTTTGGAGTGCGTGCCCTTCTCACGATCCGCGACGGTAAAGTCACGGGATTGCTCACTTCATACGACATTCAAGGCAAACGTCCCAGTGAGCTTATGGCGCGTGCCACTGATCCGCGCCGCTAGGACATTCGTGTGGGGGATATCCGGACACCCTGGTCCAAGCTGCCCTTGATCACCTTCGAGGCGCTACGAAACGCCCGGGTCAGCAACGCCCTGGAGCTCTTCGATGTCACGCAGGCCACGCATCTGATGGTCATCGAGAGTTCCGAAGCCTCAGTCCGCCTGCGGGGAGTCGTCTCCCGGACGCGACTTGAGCGCCAGGTGTGGCAGTCGATTTGATGGCACTCCCCTCCTCGGACATTGGGGTGCCGGGGGACTCCTCGAAAGGGTCCCTCGAGCGCAAGCGTGCAGATCTGGAGCGCTTTCTGCGCGAGGCGGCTGCCTTACCGGGCCTGGACGGCGGTGCCTTGAAATGGCTGGAGGAGAAACTCTCGGAAGAGCTTTTCAATCTCGTCGTCGCGGGTCAGTTCAAGCGCGGCAAGAGCAGCATTATCAACGCACTGCTCGGTGAGGCATTGCTCCCCGCGGGCGTCGTACCGCTGACCTCCGTCGTCACCTTGATCCGATCGGGGAAGGTTGCGAGCGCGCACGTTGAGTTTGGCACCTCGGAGAGGCGGCTGATCCCCCTGTCTCAGCTGGCCGACTACGTCACCGAACGCGGCAATCCGAACAACGCCAAGGGCGTCGAGCGCGTAGTCATCCACCATCCCTCGCCCTGGCTCGCCCACGGAGTTCGCTTGGTTGACACCCCTGGCATCGGCTCGGTGTACGAGCACAATACCGACGAGGCCCGTAAGTATCTGCCGCAGGCCGATGCGGTGCTGTTCGTCGCATCGGTCGATCAACCCGTAAGCCGTGCCGAACTCGACTTCCTCATCGGCGTGCGCCAATACGCCGGGAAGATCTTCTGCCTGCTCAACAAAGTGGACTACCTCAGGCCCGAGGAACTCTCCGAGTCGGTCGTCTTCTCGACCGACACCGTTCGCGACGCCTTGGGAGCTTCCATACCGGTGTTCCCCGTCTCGGCCCGCCTGGCTCTGGAAGGCCGCGTGAGTGGTAACGCCGATCTGATCGCTCGCAGCGGATTTTCGGAATTCGAGGAGGCCTTGCAGCGCTTCATGGCAGAAGAGAAGAGCGCTGCGTGGCTCACCTCCATTGCGCGGAGCCTGCAACGAGTCGTCAAACAGGTGCGATTCACGGTGGATCTGGAAGCGAAGATACTGACAGAGCCCCTGGAGCGGATCGAAGCCAATCTTGGACTCTTTCGACGAGAGAAAGATAAGGCCGAGCGAGATCGGCGCGACTTTCAGCTCCTGTTGCAGGCAGATGCGAGAAGGCTCCTCAAGGAGGAGGTCGAACCGACGCTTGAGGAATTCAAGCAGCAAGAGCAGACCCGCATCGGCTCGGCGATCGAGCTCTGGTTCTCCGAGCTCAGTGAGTTGCCCGCGGGAAAGCTTCAGAGCGCGCTCCAGGAGCGGCTCATCGCCCAAGTGCGTGGCGGTTATGACAGCTGGCTTGCGCGGGAGGAAATTGAGATCTCGAGGGCTTTTCAATCCTTATGTGCCCGATTCTGGAGTCAGATGCAGCAGAGCGTCGATGAGCTCATGCGCCGCTCGAGCGAGCTGTTCGCGGTGGACTTTGAGCGCTCGGCCGCGGAGGCTAAATGGACGACCGAGTCAGGCTTTTATTACAAGTTCTGGTATGAGCCGACGAGCCTCAGGATTCTTTCCTCTTCGGTCGTTCTCGCGCTACCTAAGATCTTGGCCGGGCGGCTGATCCTCAAGCGCACCCGGGCCACCGCACTTGATCTGATCGAGGTACATGCGGGGCGAATACGACATGACCTCCGTGAGCGTCTCGAACAAAGTGTGCGCGACGCGCAGAAGGAGATCGTGAGCCAGTTCGAATCCACGATCTTAAGCATCGAGCGTGCGATCGACGGCGCCCTCACCACTCGCGCGCGTAGCCTGGGGGATGCCATAGCCCGGCGGGAGGAACTCGCAAGCGCACGCGCCTCGATCCAGGGGCTCGAAGCGGGTCTCGCGCGAACGATCGAGGCCACGGTCAGCGGCTCGCAAACTGCGGTTTAGCCTTTTGGGACAGGAGTGGATCGGGAACGTCAACCGGACCCACGGAACCCGGGGCGTCCGTTGGGCCGATCCGCACTCGGCTTCGTTCTCTTGTTCGGCGTGGTAAGTTTCTTCGCCGATTCGACGTACGAGGGATCGCGAAGCATTCTGGGGCCCTATCTCGGTTCTTTGCGAGCCACGGCCACGGCCATCGGATTCATCACCGGATTCGGCGAGCTCGCGGGCTATGGGTTGCGGCTCCTCTCCGGTCGCTGGGCGGATGTCACGCGGCGATTCTGGGCGATCACCATCTTCGGCTACGTCCTGCAGATGGCAGCTGTGCCGGCGCTTGCGCTCACGGGCAGCTGGCCAAGCGCTGCTGCGTTCATCATCCTGGAGCGCATCGGCAAGGCGACGCGCACTCCCCCACGCGATGTGATGCTCTCGCACGCGGGCACAGAGCTCGGCGGTTATGGATGGGTGTTCGGCATTCACGAGTCGCTCGATCAGTTCGGAGCCATGATCGGTCCCCTCATCGTAGCGGCGGTGCTGGCACACCGCGCCGAGTACCGCCTGGCCTTCGCCGTCTTGCTCGTTCCCGCGCTGATCAACATCGGACTGGTGCTGCTCACGCACCGACTCTACCCGCGCCCACACGAGCTCGAGGACGCCGATCCGCCGCGCCACCTGCGTCATCCGGGATTGCCCCGGATCTACTGGACGTATCTCGCGGGTGCATCCTTGGTCGCGGCGGGATTTGCGGACTACCCGCTGATTGCATACCACTGGAGCCGCGAGGCCCTCGTGCCCGCGGATTGGATTCCCGTCTTCTACTCCGTCGCGATGGCCGTGAGCGGCACGGGCTCGCTCGCGTTTGGGCGGCTGTTCGACCGCTATGGCCTCAAGGTGCTGGTCGCGCTCACAGTGCTTGCCGCGGGACTCGCTCCACTGGTGTTTTGGGGCAACCTTTGGCTCGCTCTTCTCGGTGCTGCGCTCTGGGGCCTCGGGATAGGCGTTCACGAATCCATCATTCCGGCCGCCGTCGTACCCCTGGTCGGCCCCGACCGCCGGGCCTCTGCATTCGGCCTCTTCACGGCGGGATACGGAATTTCCTGGTTCCTCGGGAGCGGGATCATCGGTCTGCTCTACGACCGATCGCTGCTCGCGGCGGTCGTGTTCTGCGTCGTCACTCAGCTTGCGGCTGTGCCCGTCTTTGGCTGGGTGAGTCGCCGGCACCCGGTCGGCCAGGTAGCGGCTCGCCCCTAGGAGCTTCGGGCTCTGGCGAGCCCCGGACCCCTTCGGGCATGCGTTACGCCGGCTGCTCCGAGGAAGGCACCGTTGTGCCTGGCATCGCCTCCCCCGACCATCGCCTGAGCCGTTCGAGGTCTTCTCGAGCAGCCCTGGCGGATCCGACCGCAAGCGCCGCCTCGCTTGCGAACCTCTCCCTGCCCTCGCGTGCAGCTACGGCGGCCTCGAAGCGCATATCGAGCTCGTTCACGTACTTCGTGCCCCAGTGACAAAGTGCTTCCCCGTAGAGGCCCAGTTGTGCCTCGATGGGGGCCCACATCGTTCGACGCATTCGGGCAGCGGCGAGTGCGTGCGCGAGGAAGGAAAGTCGCGGCAGCCATGCAGGCCGATTGTAGTGGCTCGATGTCCCAAGGAGGCTCAAGTCGATGATCGGTCGGCCCCTGGGTCGGCCGAGCTCATCGAGCGCCTCGCCGTTGCAACCGCTGGCCTTAAGCACATGAGCCATGCGCTCGAACATCTCGTGCAGCATGTGCGCAACCGCCGCGCCCGCCTCATCCGCACGCTGAAGCATCGCACCTTCCACTCGCTGTGCAAGCGTTGGCTCCGCCCGAGGAAGGCTGAGCCAACACCGTGCGAGCTCCTCGCTGGCCGAACCGACGACCGCATCGGCAAACCCTCCGAGACGGAGTCTCAGGTCGAGGAGTTGCGTGCGCGTGTACTCGAGGTCCGATCGGACCTGTCCGATGCGATCACGAAGAGTCACATCCGCTGGGGTTGCGCTCTGCGGCTCTCGAGAACCGGCGGCGGGTTCGGCTTCAGATCTCAAGCGTGCCTCGAGAACGGTAATAACCGATTCGCGCAGGACCGCAATCTTTCGCTTCAGGGATTGAGCGGCCTGCTCGGCATGCCGGGCGAGCCGCGGCGCAATCTCCTGCCCGAACCACTCGGTCGTAAGGCTCGAGTGCGTAGTGAGGGTGCTCACCGGATGTACGGATACAGGCATCCCGAGCCGCTCCTCGAACTGTTCCCGCACATAGGTCACGGTCTCTCCCAAATCGGATGCTGAGAGCTGATCGGCTTTGCTCGCGATCATGAGCAGATCGCTACCTCCGTCGAGGAGGGCACGCGCGACATCTAAGTCCTCCTGCGTGACCGGGGCCCCCGCATTGACGAGCAGAATACCGAGGTCGCAGCGCGGTAGGTACTCAAGAGTTTGAGCGGCGCCGGCAGTCGCAAGCGAACCCAGGCCCGGAGTGTCCACCAAGCAGACCCCTCCGCGAAGCCTCTCCGAGGGCGCTTGAATCACGATCTCAAGGATTGCCTTGGCGTTGCCTGGATTGCCTTGTTCTGTCGCATAAGCAGCAAGCTCATCCAACTCAACATCGACCGGAGCGCCAGATGCGCGTCGGATGCGAATGCGGGTACGTTCTCCTTGGACGATGCGAACCGGAACGGAGGTGACCGGCGTCACCCCCGTCGGCAACAGCGTTTGTTCCAGCCACCAGTTCAGGAGCGAGGACTTGCCTGCGCTCACTCGTCCGAACACCGCGATCTCGAAGCGCGGGGCGGATGCGCGGTCGATCAGATTCTCGAGCGGAGCTCGCAGCTCCGTCAGGCCGTAGGCTGAGATGACGCGCTCCAATTCGCGAAGCAGCGCGAGCTCATCGCGCGTTGCATCGAGCTTCGCAAGGCGGGCAGTGAGACTCCCCGCATCGCCTCGCACGATGTAGTCCTCGAGCCGTCGAAGGAGCGTCGCAAGCTCCGCCGCGCAGCGCTCTGCGGCCCCGGCCGCCTCGGGATCCACCTCCCCGTATCCGCGCCAGTAGCTCGGGCGCAGTTCCTCGGCTGCGATCTGAGCGAAACTGATGGAGGTGCGGAACGACCACAGGCCGCTCACTCGGCGCCCTTCGTCGTGAAGGGCTTGCGAGAGCATGAAGCGTCGGAGTGCGAAGCGCAGCTGCCCCAGGAAGTCGGCGAGCGTCTTGCGCTGGCTCGATGTGGCATCCGCATCGATCCGTGTGAAGACCCGGCTCTCCTCGCGCGGCTCGAGCTGCTCTGCCGCCTCGCTCAGCATCTCCTCGATGCTGCGCAGCCTGCTGAGCAGATAGCGCTGTTGACTCTCATTTAGCATGACGCCGGCACCGCACAAGTCGGGGGCAGGCGTCATCAGCCACAGGGCGGTTCGAGGAGGAAGCCATCTCCCTCCACCATCGTAGGGTGCTTCGACAACCCCGGCAAGGCTTGCGAACATGCGATGGAGGGATGCGCGCAGCACCTTCCACGCGAGGATCTGCTCGTGCCCGGCCAGGATGGCTGCGACCTGTTCATCCGTCGGCGCGGCCGGCCGATCGTGCTCTTCATGGGGGAATGTCCTGCGTGATCGCATGCGGACTGCCTGCGCGCCAGGCACGCCACGCCGCAGCGCAACAGTCCGGACCGCGCTACGCGCGCTCGCGAGCACGCACCCTCCGGTGCGCGCGAAGGCCTGGACAGCGAGAACGGCGTGGCGGCCTCGAAGCGCCCGAGGCAGTCGCTCGGGTTTCGCGAGATTGCCCTGAATTCGCCGACGGCGCATCGATCCTTGGAACGTTGAGCTCTGCGTTGGATGCCGCGAGACCTGCGTGGACGCGCACCTGAGCTGGACGCCATGCGCGCGATCGGCTGCGCGCATCGGAGTATTTGCGAGCCTTCCGCAAACTCTCGGAGACTGGGGGCAGACTTTCGCGCGCCCGACATGGTAGATCGTGCGACACCGATCACTCGCCCCCCACATTCCCTCAAGGAGACCTCCCCAATGGGGACGCAGAAGACGAACCCCGCTCCCAAAGCCCGACCCTCTCGCGCTCCGCGCTGCCCGTTGCCGTCGTCGAGGCCGAGGCGATTCTGCGCATGAGCCGGGCGCAAATCCCTAACGGCATCAACGACGGGGCGATCAGAGGATGGAGGGCGGACCTACGTGTCGAACTCGAGCGCTACGTCAATTCGTCCGCGTGATCCGGAAGCCGCGCGTTGTGCGAACTGTCGGGGACCTCGCAGAGAATGGGCCATCTCGGGACGCGCAGTATTGTCAAACCCTGCGGCGTGCCACCAAGTGCACACTATGGAAGCGGCGAGGCGAGAGAGTCCGACCTCCATCCTCGGACGAGGCGCCTCTAAGGTCCTGTGAGATCTCGGAGCGCGAGCCTGAGTTCAGCCAGGCGCTCGATGAGCGTTCGAGCGTGCCGGGGCGTGATCTCATCGCGCTCGACACAGCCGGAGAGCGCATGCACTGCAAGGATCGCGAGCGACGCTGCAACGGCTGGCGCCGAGAACCGAGTACGTAGGAGCATCCTCATGCGATGCAGGTCGGTCACGCACGCTTCAACCTCCTGCTGGAACCCATCACGGCCCGAGCCTGGCGATGCGGTCTTGGGCCGCCGCCTCCGGGCGCTCGACTTGCGCATCCGCCCGGCGCTCATCGGCACCGCCTCACCTTTACCAGACGCGCTGCGCCGAGCGGGAGGGTGCACACGGTTGGCCTGTTCGTCTGGCATGGGAGTCCATGATCAAGGCGAACGGACTGCGACACATCGCGAAATTCTGGCCGACGACCAGAAAGGCGGTGCAATGAGGCCATCGAGGATAGACCGAGACTCGAAACCCTACGCAGCCGCGGGCGTTCGAGCTCCCCGCGGCTGCCTCATGCATTCGCGCCGGAAGTACTCGCACGAGGCGCGGATGAGATCGGACGCCATGCACAAAGGCGTCCGGCAGCCTCTGCGGCTAGCGCGCGCGCCCCGGCGCTGAGGGCACATCCTGTCCGGGGCGGGCCTCGGTCGCGCGCTTTCGCGCCACTGGGAGCGCCTCGCCACGCTCGGTCGCATAAGCCAAGCTCTCGCGCACGAGCTTCAAGAACCGCTCCCGACTTCCCGGATCCCGAATTCTCTCCTCTGCGACCTTCGCCGCCGCATCGAGCGCCCAGTAGGCGCCTGCAAGCTCGGGATGGTTGCGGATCGCCTCGCGCCGGGAGGCCCGCGGATCGCGCAACGCCTCGGCGGCCGCGGCGCGCTCGTCGAAGAACTCACGGCGCTCGATGATCCAGTGCCCCCGAGGGGTATCCAGGCGCTTCACGGTCATTTCCCGCCCGTCGGCGGTGCGCTCGCGAGTCACGACGGTCACCGGATCGATTCCGTTCTCGCGGATCCCGATGGCATCCCCCACCGTCGGCTGCGTCCGTGACTCGGTCAAGGCGCGCTCGAGCTCCTGCCCCCAGAGCGTGCGCTCGCCGCGCTCCGTGCGCACGGTCACGAAGTACGACGCCGCACCTTGAGGCTCGAACGCGTAGGGTGCAGCGCCGTGGCCGACGAGCACGCCCGTGACGAGCCGGTCACTCGCCGGCCGTGGAGGCTCCCTCGGTGCATTCGCGGTGGCTTGCGAGGCGGAGGCTGGACCTCTGGCGGTCGTGCTCGCGCCGCCTCGTCTATCTCCCCCCTCTTCCATGGCCTCGAGCGCCTCAGGCGCGCGCCGAAGCCTCGGGCTCTCGACCCGAGCGCTCGGGCGGTGACCTCACACCTGAGCGCTCGCGCAACCGCACAGGCTGCAGCGGTTCGCCCCGCGCCACGGCATCGGCCAGCGCCCCACGGACGATGGCGACGAACTTCTTCTGGTCCTCGGGATCGCGTAACCGCTTCGATGCGATCTCTGCGGCGTGCAGGTTCAGGTAGGTCCCTGCGAGCTGCGGGTGGGACTTGACGGCGACCTTGGGCTCGATCTTCGGGTCCCGCAGCACCTGGGCCGCGACCTCTCTGGCCTCGAAGAACTCGCGCTTCTCGATCACCCAGCGGTTGCGATGGGTGGCAAGATCAGTCTCTTTGAGGAGGTTACCCTCGGGATCGCGCACACGGTGCTTGACGGTCACGTTGTCGGCTCCCGTTCGCTGCAGGCCGATCTCATCGCCGATCTTCGGGCTCGTGAGTGAGCTCTCGAGCGCGCGCTTGAGGTCCTTGCCCCAGATCGTGCGTTTGCCTTGCGCAGTCTCGATGCGCACGAAGTAGGAGATCTCCTGGTGTGGGTCGAACTGGAAGCTCTCCCGCCCGTGATCTATGAGCTTCCCGAGGATCAAGCCCTCACGGGCGCTGATGCTCCCTGGGGCGCCGCGGCGAGCCTCATCGCCAGGCTCTGCAATCCCATTGGGATTTGCCACCTGAGCCTGGGAGGCAACACGCTCGGCTCTGCCCTCCTCGCGCTCGCGCGCGAGCGCACGGTGGAGCGAGGCGCGCTCGGCCTCGCTCGGTCGGTATCCGCGCACGGTGAGCCCGGCGAGCCGCGCCTCTCGCCATGCCCCCTGGCGGAAGGCATCCGTGCCTGAGACGGTGATCTCCGACCAGCCGCGCGCCTGGGCGATCTCGATGAGGCTTGCGATGACCTCGGTGTTCTCACTCGGGGTCGAGAGCTTTCGGCCGTGATCGCGGAACGCCTCAGCACCGTCGGGAAAGTAGAACCGGTGGCCTTCCTGGTGAAAGCGCTCCCGGACGGAGGCCGGCACGGTCCAGGGATCGGTGTCCGGCTTTCCCGAGGACGCATCGTTCGTTGTCTGGGCGGTCGATGCGCCTGCCGGCCCATCGGTGCGCTCGCCTTGGGCGAGGCCAGAAGGCTCGCTCGCCGCGCGCGCTCGGATCTTGCGCGCACGGATGGCGTTCTCCTCACCGCCCTGCGATCGATCACGCGAAGTGCTGCCACGTCCGCCCTCCTCCGGCCGAACGTGCGACGGGGTGGCTGCGCTTGAGGGTCTGTGACTTGCCGACTCGGAGCGATCGCGATCCTCGCCGTTTGCCTTCTCACTCGCCATGGCGCGCCCCCATTCCGAACGCCGCAAGGAAGCTGTCCGCCGCCACCGCCAACTCGTCCTGGGTGCTCGGCCCGTCGTGATCCGGGAACTTGAGCTGCGAGAAATCCACCGCGAAGTCCTCAAGCCCCAGCTGGTCCGCGCGCTCCACATCCTCGGGTCCCGCCTCACGCGTGGTGTACGGGCTCGCGGGCGCCTCGGACGCCGGGAGCGCTGTGCGCACGGGGCCCGCGCCCGCTCTCACCTCGCCTGGCACCTGCGCGGGCGGTGCTGGCTGCTCCTCGGTGAGCCCCCCCTGCCATCGAGGCGCAGGCGTTGCGGGCGGGGGAAAGAGACGCACCTTGAACCTTCGGTCGGAGAAATACCGGATCTTCTTGCAGCGGATGGGTCGCAGGCCCTCGTAGGAGATGATCGCATCCTCGCTCGGGAGCTCCTTGACCTCCTGGGGCAACATGAGCGCGCGGCGCTGCTCGCTCACGTTGATGCTGCGCGAGCGATGGGCGCGTGACTCGAAGCTCATCAGGGGCTTGGTGACCGTCTTCACCTTCACCGTCGTGAATCCGAGCTCATCGGAGATCTCCCGGGCATCGGAGAAGTCCTTCGGGGCGAAGACGATGCGCACCGCAAGGCTCTTCAGCATCGTCTCGGCGTTGTGCACGCCGTACACCTCGCGCAACTGCGCAAGCGTCTGGATGACGAGCACCACGCGCACGTTGTAGCCGGGGAGGTAGGAGATGGCCTCCGCGATGATCGGGATGCGACCCAAGGCGGTGAACTCATCGAGCATCATCATGACCTGGTAGTGAAGATGCGGGTTCTGCTCGGGGAGCTCGCGGGTCTGAAGGCCGATGGCCTGCTGGCACAGGAGGCTCAACACCGGCCGTAATCGATGCAGGTCATCGGGATTGACGCCGACGTAGATGGACATCGGTTTCTTGCGCAGGTCGCGAAGGTCAAAGTCGCTTGCCGAGGTTGCCGCATCCAGGATCGGGTTGAGCCAGAGGTCGAGCCGGCTCGTGAAGGTCTTGCGGATGCTGCTCGCCGTGACCGGCGCCAGATCGATCACATCGTAGAGGGCTCGCACGCACTGCCCCGAGAGCGGAAAGGGGCCGGCCTTGCGTCCCTCGATGATACGCTTCCAGTGCTGCCCGAACCCTTCATCATCACTCGCCATGCCCTGCCGGAGCACCTCGCCGATCGTCTTGCGCAATGTCGGACTCTCGAAGAGGTAGAGCGCGATCCCCAGGAATAGCGACCGGGCGGAGGCCGTCCAGAAGGGATCGACGTTCGGGGGATCGGGGTACAGCATCTCCGCGATCCTCTGCAGGTCATTCAACCTTCGCTGCGGGTCGGCCGAGACGTAGGTAAAGGGATTCCAGCGGGCGGTGCGGTAGTCCTCCGCGAAGGGATCAAAGAGATAGCACTCCTGCCCGCAGCGTGCGCGAAAGCCCGCCGTCAGGTTCCAGTTCTCCCGCTTGATGTCGATGCAGAAGACCGAGCCCGGCCAGTTGAGGAGGTTCGGAACGACGATCCCGGTGCCCTTTCCCGAGCGCGGCGGGGCTGCAAGCGCAACGCCTTGCTGGCCGGAAAGGGTGAGGTACCCCGCACCGATCTTCCCCAGAAGGATGCCGTGATCGGCAAGCAGCCCCGCCCGGCGGATCTCGCTCGATCGGGCGAAGCGTGCATCCCCGTGGAGCGATCGCCGCCGCGGCAGGTACGTGAGGATGATCACACCGAGTACGCAGGCTTCGGCGATCGCAAAGGACAGCGCGAGCCGCTCCCGCACCTTCGGCTCCTCGCCGTAGTAGTAGGCATACCGGGGGAGGGTGAGCGGCGTTGTCCCCTTCGGATCCACCTTGATCGACCACAGGAAGAGGAACCCGCCCAGGTACAAGGCAAGCACGGTGCCCACGATCGCACCCACCAGGGACTTGAGGAGAAGCCCCGGGCCCTTGGGCTGCCTCGTTCGGCGCCACGCGGTGGCGCTCGCAGGGGGTGCGCCCGCCACAAGCGCAGCCGACAGTGCGATCGCTCGCATCTCAGACCCGTCGTTTTCTTTGCGGCTCATACCACACCTCGCGAATGTATCTTTCGTGACGCTCCACCCCGAACTGGATGACGATGTCGATCAGGAGATAGAGCAGGCTCTTGATGTCCTCGCGGGCAAGATCACACCCTCCGCGGCTCTGCTTCACCAGGAGCACCAGCTGCTCGAAGGCAAGCTCCGCGCTTGCCGCATGAATGCTCGTGATCGTGCCCGGATGGCCCGAGTTCACGTTCCGCAGGTAATCGAAGGCCTCCTCGGAGCGCAGCTCAGCAAGGAGGATCCGGTCGGGCTTCATGCGAAGGCAGCTCTCCAAGAGCTGCCGGGGGGTCACGCGCGAGAGGCCCTGATCGTCCTTCGAGTAGAAGAGCCGCACGTGATTGGGATGGCGGTCGAGGACGAGCTCCCTCGCATCCTCGATGGTGATCAAGCGCTCAGCGGGTGGAATCTCCCGGATCAAGGCCTTCGTCCAAGTGGTCTTCCCCGAGCCCGTCGGACCTGAGACCAGGATGTTCTTGCGCGCCCGCACCGCCAGGCGCATGAAGGCCTCGTACTCCTTCGCAGCGAGCAACCGCAGCAGCTCCTGCTCGCTCTCATCGAGCGCATCGCAGGCCCTGCGGGTTGCGCGGAAGATCCCCCGTCTTGCGAGCTCCTCGATGCTCCAGACCTCATCGGATGCCCGGCGGATCGTGATCGCGACCGTCTTGGTGCTCGTGGCCGGCGGGAGCACCAGCTGGATGCGCTCGCCCGTGGGGAGGGATGCCGACAGGAGCGGGGATTCCTCATCGACCCTCTGGCGGGTGTAATTCGCAACGAGCTTCGCAAGCCTCAGGCACCAGTCGAAGTCCGCAAAGGGTAGCGCCCGGTGCTCCCAGCCCGAGCGGGTCTCAACGAAGGCCTCGCCCGGGGAGTTGATGCAAAGCTCGGTCACCTCGGGATCAGCCAGGATCGGCCGCAGAGCCCGAAGGGTGAGCTCCAGTGCGGAGGCCTCCCGGGCCCGAGCCAGGGAGCGTTGCGCCCCTTGCAGGGTGCAGGCCCCTTGCAGGGTGCAACCCCCCTGCAGGGTGTGAGCCTCGATGTCCGTTACGCTCATGGGGTTGCACCCGGTGAGGCCGCACCCGACGCAGCGGACGCGGTCTTGAGCTCGTACACCGATCTGAAGTCGATGTCCCGCGCCACGAGCACCTGGATGCGATCGCCCTGGGCCTTGCGCACGGTCGGTGCGATCGCGAGCGTCCCCTTCAAGGCCTCGGTCGTGATGTCGGTGGAGGCCGTGGGATTGACGATCACCGTCCCGTTCCTGGGCGCTGTGGACTGCGCGGCCGCTTGTGCGCCTGCGTCGATCACCGTGATGAGGATCGCAGCGCCAAAGCGATCCCAGAAGTGCCGGTCCACCTGCCCGGGGAGCCCGGAGCGACCGAGCTCGTCAGTCCCCGGAGAGCTCAAGGGTACGACCACTCCCGTCGGCGTCCTCGCCTCGCTCCAGAGCACGAAGACCCGTGAGGCGCCCTGGATCACCTCACCCTGCGTCTCGCCCACGAGCTTGGTGCCACGCTCGAGGAGCACTACGGTCCCATCGGCCGAGAACGTGTCGGTGGCCGTAACGCAGGTGGTGAGCCCGGGGTAGGTTGAGTCGATCGCGGTCTCGAGCGTGCAGTCGATGAAGGCGCCCTTGGGCAGGAGGAACCGCCGCGTGGGGAGGATGCGTGCACGCACCGCCGGGGTGGGGCTCGGCTCGAGGAGTCTTTCAAGCCCACCCGCGCTCTCGTCAGCCGTCCCTCGATGTGCTGCCACGGCGTACGGCGGGGCATCGAGCACGGATGTTTGAGTGAGCGGCGCCGATCCCGGACCCTCCGCTTGAGAGGCAGGATCGGTCCCCTCGCCCGCCGCGGCACCCCCCGTTGAGACCTTCGCGAACACGGGGCCCGAGAGGCGCCGCTCGAAGGCAAGCTCGCCCGCACTCTTCACGCTTTGCCCGGCATAGGCTGCGGGCGGGTACGGGTTGGCACCCGAGGGTTCCCCCGGGGCGGGTGCTCCATCGAAGCTCGCAGGGGGCGGTGCGGGGCCGAGGACACGCTGGAGTGCGGAAGGCTCGACGGTCTGTGGGTCCGGGCGCGGCGAGCGCACCACCGGCGGCTCGATACGTCCGAGGGATGGCAGTGCCATCTCGCCCTGCGCGCGGGCTCGGGATGCGCTCTGCGCGGCTTGGTGTACGCGATTGGACCGGCCGAGGGCCGTTGCGTAGTACCAGGTGAGAAGCCCGAGGCCGAGCGAGGACATGAGAGCGACCGCGAGGATGCTGCTCACGCGCGACTGGAGCGATCGCACTCGGTTGACCGATGGTACCCCCCGCTCCCCTTCGATCGTGGGATAGCCCTCGGGCGCATCCTTCTCGGTGCCCGTGGCCGCAGCCTCAGGGGCACCGCTCCCCGTGCCGAGGGTCACGGCCCCTCTCCGGCGCTCGCTGCGGCCCCAGGATCGAGCGCGCGCGTCGCCCGCTCGACCGCCGGGGAGACGGTGTGGGTGTCAAGGCGAGTGCCCGAGCCGGAGAACCCCGAGTTCACCACGCACCCGGTAAGCTTGCCCCGTCGCAGGATGAAGCGCCTGGCGACCCGGTGGATGACTACATCCCCGCCCTCCATGCTGAAGTTGAGCAGCGACTCGGAGCCGTCGTCGTTGCGCGCGAAGACCGCCGGGAGCTCCGCCTTCGGAGCAAACGTGAGGCGGGTGTGCACGCCGTCGTCGGAGGCCGCTGTGGGCTTCACCGCCGGGTTTCCGCAGAACCAGTAGTCGATGTTGCGGGGTCTCGTGGCAGGACCTTCGGCGAGCTCCCGGCCGATGCGCGCGGCGTTATCGGCCACCCGCACGGGCGCCGGAGCCTGCGGGTACGTGAATCGCACCACGTACATGACCTCATCGACATCGCGATCGGGCCTTCGAGCGGTTGCGGTGTAATCGAACTGGTAGAGGCGGCGATTCGTGAGAACGGTGAGGTTGGTCCCGACCTTCGCCGCCTTGGGCTTCAAGAAGAGGTGATTGTCGGAGGCGACGAAGCCGATCCCCTCGATGTCCCCTGCCGCAAGGCCCACGAAGGACTCACCGTGCTCGAACTGAAGATCGATCTGATAGCCGACATACCCTTGAAGCGGGTAGACCTCATCTGCGCTGTAGGCGGCGATCCGGATGCGATCATCGAGCGGGCTCTTCTTGAGGAGCGGTGCGGCAAGCGCCTGGACACTCAAGAGCACGGCAAAGATGGCGTATCCGGGGAGAGCTGTGATTCGCATGGCGTTGTTCCTTTTCAGCGGGCCGCCGAGCCGGAAGCGGCGGTGCCGCTCGGGGAGACCTGCGGGGGCACTTCGGGCTCGGGCCTGAAATCCACGATCTTGAACCCCAAGGGATTCCAGCGACGCACCGCAGGATCCGAGGGCGGAGTTGCATAGGCGTACTGGATGGTCGCGATCCAGTGCGTGACCTCCTCATCCACCGCGCCGGCGGTGCGCTTGGCCTTGAGGTACCTCACCTGGGCAAGGTCGCTCACCCCGGAGCCGCGCCTGAAGAAGCTCACCGAGATCACCTCCGCCCGCACGCTCGAGCCGTCCTTGTAGAGGTTCAAGGGCGATGAGGGATTGTTGGGATTCCACAGCGCATACCAGGCGGCATTGCGCGCGGCGGTGTGAAAAGCCCCGCACTCCTGGTAGTCGCTCTCTGCGGTTGCGAAGTTGAAGCGCTCGCACACCGTCACGTAATGCGTGAGGAGATAGCGCGTGAGGGTCTCGGAAAGCTCCGCCTTGCCTGCATACTCCGGCACGACATCGACGAGCCCGGTGGAGCTGTCGACCCGGATGAGAAAGGGCACGACGCGCTTCAAGGGCATGAGAAGCACCAGGGCCAGGGCGGTGGCAACCAGTGCAAGCCACCCCGCACCGGCTACGACCCAGGCGATGCGCGCGCTGCGATGCGCCTGCGCCGCACGGTCCGCATCCCACGAGCGCGCCTCGGCGAAGTAACCCGCAAGCTCCGCATCCGCACTCATCGCGCGCGATCCCCGCTCACCGATGCCGGCGCCTGAGCTTTCGTCGCGGCGGTCGAAGCTGCCTTTGCCACCGGATTAATCGGCGACAGGTGCCCGTCACAGGCAACGGGTGCCTCGTGACAGGCGGCAAGCGCTGCCAGAAGCACTACGATCAGGATCTCTTTCATGTGGGCTCCTCGATGATTCTTCTGCTGAGGTTTTCCGGATCAGGACGCGCGGATCTGGTTGTCGCGGCCGACGGTTTTGCGCCACCCGGCCGCAAGGCCCGCGCGGGTGTAGTGCCCGGCCTTGCGTGACCAGGAGTCCCAGCGGGAGGTCTCGGAATCCGTGAGTCCTCGCGTGAACTGCCCGGTGCTGCGCGCCGCACTCCCCAAGCCCCAGGCGAGCGCCGCGCTCACCACCCCGAACGTGGAGAGGGCAAGTCCGCTTGCAAGTCCGGCCGCCATCGGCATGACTTGCCGCATGACGAGGAAGGTGAGCCCCGCGGCCATGCACACCCGCGCGGCCAGGGCAATCTGGATGCCACCGCCTGCGGCGACCGCCTGCTGCGCGGCCGTCGAGAGCATCGCGAGCATGAGAGCTGCGACCAGCACCGTCAGGATTGCGATGAAGGCGTAATTCGCAAGCTGCGCGATCCAGGACTCGAAGTAGCGCTTGGTCGTGCTGAAGAGCAGGAGTGCGAGGAAGAGCGGCCCGAGGGCAAGCAGCACCGAGAGCGCAATCCTCGAGAGCGTCAGGAGAAAGACCGCGTAGATTGCGGTGAGTCCCACGAAGAGGTAGACGGCGATGCCTGCGAGATAGAAGCCGAAGTTGCCGTTCAGCACCCCGCCCTTGGCCAGCAGGAGGCTCGCCGCATCCGCCCCCTCATCGATGATCTGATCGACGGTCGTGACAGGGTCGTACGCACCGATGATGCTGGAGGCAAGCTCAGCGGGTGCATTGAAGAAGGTATCGACGAAGAACGAGTTGTAGAGCCACAGCTGCAAGGCCACACCGAGCACGATGGCAAGGGTTGCGATGCGCTTGATGCCCCCGATGAGGGGCTCCTGGATCTGTCCCGTGAGCTGCAGGTATCCCCAGACCATGACGTAGATGGTTGCGAGCGTCACGATCGCAGGTCGAGCGCGCTCGCAACCCGCGCGGTGCTCGTGCCGATGTAGTTGATGAGGATGGCGTTGAGCCATGTGCTGAACTCCGCAAAGAATCCCACGATGACGACTCCGATCCTTCAATTCCGCGTTGCAGGGTGCAACCCAGTACCGGGGTGGCAGCCGCTTCCCTACAGACCCATCGGCGGGAGGTTGCGGAAGGACCCGATGTCGGCGATCGCCTGCTCGCGGGCACGCTGCTCGCGCGACCACTCCTGCGCCTGCGCGGTGCGATAGAGCGCCTGGAGCTTGCTCTCATCGTTCGCCAGCATCGTCTGCTCGGCGGCAATGCGTGAGTGAAGATCGAGCGCCCCCTTCTCGTCCGTCGCCGTCGGGATCGCGGCAATCAACTGCTGGAGGATCGAGAATCGAGTGCTCGTGGTCGCGAGCCCGGTTCCTGCGACCCCTTGCAGGAGGGCAGCGTTCTGCCGCGCGGCGACGACCTGGCTCTGCTCGGCGGGAGAAAGCGCGGACACCTGCGCCGGGGTAAGGACGGCGTTCGTGCTGATCAAACCCTGGACGAGCATCGCAAGCGGCGCATAGCTTGCGCTCGTGCCGCTTGCAACCGCCGAAAGCTGCGCCGTGCTCGTGGGCAGGTAGTTGCGATCGATCCCGGAGAGAAGGAGCTGCATCCCCCGGTTGCCGGTGATCGCCTGGTACTGCTGGCGCGCCTGGTTCAGGGTGTTCTCGGCGTTCGTAAGGGTCTGCTGCATGAGCTGCACTTGCTGGATGAGCTGCGCAACCGATGCCACATCGATCACCGCGAACTGCGCGTGCGCGGCGGGTGCTCGAGTCAGGAGCACGAGCGGGATGAGCCAGAGCGGCAAATGCTTCGGTTTGAACATAATCCTCACTCCTTATCTACTGCTTACGGGCGCACCTGAGCCTTGCGCCCGGTTCATGAATCTTTCGAGCCACTGATCGGGATGGGGGCCGGTCTCTGCGATGATCTCGTGCAAGCGCTTGACCTCACTGGCACGCCCCGAGATCACCGAGAGCTCGGAATCAAAGCCCTTGAGATCAAGCTGACAGACCACCGATGCGTGGCCCTGCTTCACGAGGAACATCCGCGAGCCAGGCTCGAGGTGCTCCTTTACGAGGCTGAACTCGCGCTCGCTCAAGGCGAAGCCGCCCATGTACTCCTGGGCGCTCGCATCGATGTTCGGAAAGAAGATCTTGGTCGGGGTCTGCTCGATGATCGTGCGGCTGATGGGACTGTCCAGCACATCGCTTGCGCTCTGGGTCGCAAGACACATGACCGCGTTCAACTTCCTCCAGGTCTTGGGTCCATCTTTCGCGAAGCTCTCAAAGGCCGGATCTGCGAGGAGCCGCCAGAACTCATCCATCCAGCACACGAGCGGCCGCCCATCCAGGAGCGACCGCACGAGGTGGAAGAGATAGAGCGTGACGGGTGCGCGGGCGACCTCATGATCCAGAAACTCCGTCACGTCGAACCCGATCGTCGCGCACCCCGACAAGCGCGGCACAACGACATCCTCGGGGTTATCGAAGATCGCGGCACACTCCCCGCCTGCGCTCTCGCACCAGCGCGCGAGCCGCGCGAACACGCCCTCCGAGCGCGTCGGGTCGGTGAACTCAATCAGGCGCGACAGCCGTCGCGCGCGCACGTCGAGCGCGAGCACACCGCGCAGCGCCTGGTCGAGATCGGATTGCTCACGGCTCGAAAGCGGCGCCGCACCGCGCGCGAGGAGCCGCAGCCAGTCTTTAAGGAACTCGACGTTGCGCGGGGTGGGTGCAAGCTGAAGCGGGTTGAAGCCCGTGGACTCACCGGCCTTGAGCGCCCGGTACTCACCCCCAAGAGCCCGCACGAGGATCTCAAGTCCCCGATCCTTGTCGAAGAGCACCTGCGTGACCCCGCGCCGGGCAAGCGTTGCGGCAAGAAAGCCGATGAAGACCGACTTCCCCGAGCCCGTCGGCCCGCAGATGAAGGTATGCCCGGTGTCCTTGCGGCTCCCCCCGTCGGGGTCCGTCGGGTCACTCGCATGGAGCGAGAAGTAGTACGGGGAGCGGGCGCTTGATACCAGAAGCGTGAGTGCCTCGCCCCAGTGATTGTCGCTCGCCCTCCCCGTCGGGTAGTTGTGAAACGGCGCCATCGCCGCGAAGTTGCGCGAGGTGATCGCAGCCTTCCTCGGTCGCATGAGAAAGGCACCCGGGAGCTGCGCCCAGAAGGCACCCTCGAGCCCCAAGTCCTCCCGCGCGACCGTCATCCCGGTATCCGCAAGAATGGAGCGGGCACGGGCGACATGGTCGTTCAGGGCCCGCAACCGAAGCGCAGGAGACGCATTAATGTCGGCCTCCGGCACCGCAGCGAGTATCTGCAGGGTGAAATGATGATCGCCCATCACGAACTCGTTGCTGGTCAGGGCATCGAGAGCCTCTTTCAGCTCCTCGGCCTGGGATCGGGCGAAGTCCCCGGCGTTCACCATCCGGTTGTACTGGCGCTGGAGGAGTGCCTGCCCGGCGGCCTTCGTGAGGAATGAAAAGGATTGCGCCAGGATGAACGCAAAGGGTGCCGAGAGTAGGCGGTTGTACATTCCCACCGCCGTGGGCGTCGGATACTCCTTGATGCCGAGCATCGCCCCGAGCCAGGTCTCGGTCGCCGAGCGGTACTCGATCACCTCCACCCCGAAGGAGAGCCGCGAGGTGGCAAGCACCTCATTGACGGGAGACCTGGGAACGGGAACCCTCCTGCGCTCGAGGGTCACGAGGTAGGCAAGGAACTCGAGGAGGCTCGAAAGCCGGCGTCCCTCGTGGGAATAGACCCCCAGCACTTCGGGCTCATAGCGGGAGAGGGAGGCCCGGACGGTCTCGCGAAGCTTCTCACACGCATCGAGGCTGTCCTCGAGCTCAAGTGCAGAGTGGCCCGCCTGCGCACGCGAGAGGAGCTTCGAGGTGAGGCTGGTGGCAGCTCCGACTGTGGGCCGGTACACGAGCGAAAGGTAGAGCTCGTTCACCATGAGCGTGACCCCCGCCAGGCGCTCGCGATACCTCCCCTCGAGCGCCCCCGCAAACCCCTCCCCCAGCGCACTTGCAAGGCTTGCCCGCTCGCGCCTGCGAATGATGTGCGTCCACAGCGCCACCTGCGGACTTGCGATGTTGCGCCACAGGACATTCAAGCGCTCGTGCCAGGCGTTGAGACGCTCGTCATCGGCGCTCTCGAAACTCGCACCCCCAAGCCGCATCACCTGCACGTAATCGCCATGCCGGGTCTTTACGATCCCATCGGCCACATGCGCGCTGTAGGGAATGCGCTCGGCAGCTGGGATCTCCCGACGGGCGGCGGAGGCTTTGGGGAAGGCGCTCATCGCGCCCTCCCTGTCCTGCTCATCCAACCTGCAAGGTGTACGGTCCGGCGCTGCCCACGGATGTCGGGTGGATCAAGGGTCAAAGGACTGTAGCTTGATGACTTCCAGATCCGAGCATTCGCAAGCAGCGCCGGGATTCTCGTGCGGCCCGCAAGCAGAATCAGGTCGAAAAAGCGCGCATCGCGCGCGCACAGGAGCGCGCACACCCCGTGGATCGGGGCGGCGATAAGGAGCGTCAGCAGGTTCTTCGTCAGGAGAAACACTTCCATCGTGAACACGAGGTTGAAGAGGAGCGCCGAGTAGGTGACCCCCCAGCGCATCGGCGGGCGCGTCGCCCCGACGAAGAGCACATCGCTCATGAGGCCTTGATTGCGCTCACTCACGTTTGCTTCTCCCGCAAAGCCCGCGCGGACCTAGACCCCGAACAGGCCGCGTACCCAGGTGACGATCTGCGAGGACCCGAAGGCGATTGCGATCCCAAGAATCGCCGCAATGCACCACCCCCAGGAAATTCGATTTGCCATAGCCATGGCGCCGAGCACCATGACGAGGATGATGGCGATCGGGGTGAGCCAGGCGATGATGTTTGTTTCCAGCGCGGTTGCGCCGGTCAGGAAGGGTGAGGTGCTCGAGGATTGCGCAAGGACCGCGGTCGGTCCCATCAGGCACAGTCCTAAGGTGACTCCGGCACTCCTGAAGACGCCCATTGCTCTTGTGTTGGCCACGATGTGCTCCCCGCGTTCGTGATGTCGACGGGTGCTATCGCATCACCGCAGAGGCGCATCGAATAGAGGGAGTAATTGGGCAGTTTGCGCCAATACTCCGAGGGGTTATCGGGGAATTGCACGGATTTTCCCTAAATACTCCGGGAGGAGTTTCTGACCGTTGACCAGAATTTTGTCGTGCTCAGATTCTCAAAAACGAGGCCATCAATCAGCGACTTAGGCACACGAGCGCTCGAAAATCCGCTCGCCCCTGCGTAAGCTTGCGACGTCCAAAACCCCCTCGCTTAAATTGACGTGGATGCCATCGCAGAATCGACCGCCACCGACCGACTCGTGCGGGTGTCGCGCGTGGTCGTCGCGCTCCTCTGGCAGCTGATCCGGCTCCCGGTGCTTGCTTTGCTCGTCGTCCTCGAGCCCGTCGTGCGATTGCTTCTCGGCGCCTGCGCGCTTATCGCAGTGCTGTGTGCGTTCTTCTTCAAGTTGGCCTCGAGCCGCCCTGATTTCCCATTCTGGGGTACGCTCGGGTTTTCGCTCGGTTGCGTCGCACTCCTCGCCGCCTATCACGCGCTGATCCGCGTCTTCTCCGGACGCTGAATCTCTGCAAGCGCTAGGGCAACCTATCCCTCGGAGTGGTCGCACGAGGCTGTCCCGACTGACGCACTGAGACGGGGAAGCGAGTCGGGGCAGAGGTCACCGCGTCGCCCCGAAGCAGCTGGCCGCGGGACTCGGAACGATGGTTAGCACGAAGGGGGCGACCGGAGCGGACACTCGCAGGTTGGGCGCAATTCACCGTGACGCCCCAAAGAGACACTGGCGGCATCCCCATAGCCGTTCGGAGTAGCGATAGGAGACATTCGGTACCGCTGACATATCTCGAGAGGACCGATCGCAACAGCGACGACTGCGACAGGTAGAAGAAGCTAGACTAGCGTTCGCATCGGGCTTCCCTTCGTGTCTGTCTGATAAGCGTCGAAACCGTCAGTTCGTTGTGTACCGCAGCTTGGCGCGAAACCCGCGTTCAGCGCGCTAGATTGTCATCGCGAATGGCCGTAATCTGGGCCAAGCTAACCTGGCGGTGCGCTCTCAGCCAGAGTGATTGCTGTACGCGATGCGCGCGGCGAACAGGGGCTATGACTCTTGATCTTTCAACGATGTTTATGGGATATCCGTCTGACAACCAGGGGGAAGGAAAATGAACATTCCAAACCTGAGAATCAGCTTCGCGGGAGCCCTTGTTAGCCTCGCCCTGGGAGCCCTGGCAGAATCACAGACGTTACCGGGTCCGGATTTGTCGGGCTCCCGACGACCGGCGCACCCGAGTCCACCAGCGGCCAATAGGTCACCATGGTCGATACTGCAAGAGGACGGTTCGTGGTTGGGCGACATAGGAACAATTCATGGTCCCGTGGTGTGGTACGGTGTAGAAGGAATTGGAATTCGTGGTCCTGTGAAGGATGGTTTGCCTAACCCCTGCCACGCGGAAAAACCACCGAGCTGGTGCGGGACCGCCAAAGGCAGAAACAAGTGATTACGGCGACGCGCGTCCGCGCGGTAAAGGCATACTCCGATTTGATCGCGACCTGGGTGACCATCCTTGGCGCATTCGTGGGGGGCATCTGGGCTTTGGGGGAATACCGCGACAAAGTGCGCGATGACGAGGTGGCCGCCACTCTGCGCTACCAGCAGCAGTACAACACCACGCCGATGTGGGAGATACGGGGCAGGCTCGAGACATTCTGGGAGTCGCGATCGAAAGACATATTTGACGCCACGGCGAAAGGCGAGAATGTCATCTCCGACTATGTGGTGAAGACTCTTGGAGCTGACAAAACCGCGCTAGCAGACACAGGTGCAACGATAGACTTCTTCGCAGGTTTGGGTACATGCCTCTGGCCGGGTTGTGCAACCCTCAGAGTGCTATTCAATTGTTTGGAAAGGACGCGGATGACTTCTATGAGCTCAACTACCCGTACATTCAGGCGCAGCGTAAAAATCTGCGCGATCAAAATTACGCGGCAGGACTGACCATAATTGCGACTGCTTACCGAAGCGGTCAGAGTGCGATCGAGAAAACGTCCTGCCCCATCCACTGAGTCTCAACGGCAATCAAGCGAGTTCCAAAAAAAATGAGGAACAACGCCGGCGTGCCTCAGCTGGTGCGGGTGGTTTGTGTGACAATGGACTTTTGGAGAGATGTTTGTCCTGTGATCAAACCTGCAGCGGCCGCGAAGCGCTATTTTTGCATACCTCCTTCTCTCACCTGAGCGCTACGATCTCCTACTACCGCGCAGCATAGCTGCGTGCGAGTGGAACCGGGGGCGCCGGTGGCGACCCAGATCCTTTAGTGCGTGGGTCCGCGCGCGAGCTTCTGCGCGAGCGCAGTCGTTCCCGCGAGCCTGCGAATGGATTCCGTGACTCTCTGGACTTCTCCCTTTTCGAGCACGTGGTTCAGCGCCTTGCAGTACGCGAGAATCGCGCCGAAGAAGGCATCATGGGCGAGCAGCACCTCGCTCTCGGAAGCCCGGGCAAGCATCGTGTTCCGATAGACCTTCCAGAGACTTTCCATGGACACCACCTTCCTTCTGCGTGGCTTCGTGCGCACTGGCATCAGTCAATCCTCACGCTCGGCAACCGCTCAAGTCCCTCAGAAGAGCGATTGCTGCTGTCCGCCTGAGGGCTCATCCTCTCCGGGCCCTTGGGGATCCTCTTCCAGAGGCGGCTCCGCCATGCCCCGCCTGCAGGGCGGGCACCGTCGACGGACCGCACCCAATCGATCGACGATCAGTGCACCCTGACACACTTCGCACCGACCGAGCTCCAGCGTCGTGCGCTCGGCAAGCGCGAATACCAGCAGAATGAAGTGTTCCATGGTGAGCGTTGCGCCGCAGATCACATGACGATACAACTCGAAGGTGCGACACATTCGCTCCCCGAGATCGAGCCCGACGAGCACTGCCTCGGGATTTTCGATCGGCTCAGGCGGGATCACCCTCATGCGATAGGCAAGGGCTGCGAGTGCCGAGGCCTCACTGTGAAGGAGCGGAGATTGAACGAAGCTCAGAGTGCGCGTCGGTGAGGGTCCGCGTCGGCGCTGCTTGAGATTGAGGGTCGCCGCGTAGGACTGGTAGAGGTTTCGGACGCGCTCGCCGGTCAGTCCCGTCCAGGCGCAGATCCAGCGCGTGCGCACCTCGTGCTGGATCAGGCGCTGCGCCAAGTGGATCCGACGCAGGTCCCGAGTGTAGCGATCCTCGGAGATGCGCATGTGTCACCGGCTCCTCAGTCTCGTCTTCGGGCGGCGCCCTTTTTGCGTTCCCCGCGCACTTCGCAATGGCGGATCCGCGGTCTGCGGCTCGTCGTCGAATCGGTACACCCCGATCCCCAAGCGTACCGTCGGCTCATCTGCTCGGCGAGCACGCTCAGCGCGGTGCATGAGGGTATCCATACTCCGCGCGAAGTCGCCTCCGAGCCGTTCGAGCCTGGCATCGATCTCGGCGAGTTTCCGCACCGGAACGCGCGGATTCTCCACCAGCTCCTCGAACCAGGCGCGTGCCTCCTCGCGTGGTCGGCCATTATGCTCGAGCGCACGAAGCATCCCGAGCAGCGGTCGGAGATTTCGTTTGTGCACTGGAGCGCCCGTCCCGCGCATCCTCAGGTCCCGCCCCCTGGGCACGTAGCGCGCACCCACCCGTCGCAACGCATTGACCTTCAGGAGATAAGCGATCGCCTCCGATGGGTCGAGCGCAGGATCGACGCGGCGCGCTAGCGCAACGAGGGATGCACGCCGCCCCCGCGCAGAAAGCGCAAGCGGTGCACCATGAGAATCAAGGAAGTCGGGATCGGAGTACCACACGGTCAATGCGTGTTCGGCATCGATCATGTCACGCATCTCACGACCGCGCTCGTGGACGAATGCCTCGGGAAGTCGCTCGCAGGCCTCGCAAAACGCGCTGGTCAGCGCGCGCGGCGACATCCCCGTGCGCGCGAGCACCCTCACGAATCGCTCGATCGCCTCGATTATCAGAGGCGGTTGCGCAGCACGAGCGCTCCGGGCAATGCTCCGAGGCCGGCGCATACGGCTCATCGGCGCCCGCCCCTTCGGGATCTCCCCTTCCCCCTCCTTGCAACCCTGGCGGCGCGTCCGGTCACGAGCGGATCCTCGAACGCCACCACCATCACGCCCAAGCGTGTGGTCGCCTCCCGGGTCCTGCGCCGCTCCTTGCTATGCATGGCGGAGTCGGCGTGCCGAAGCAACTCGGCCGTGTGCCTGCGTAGGCGCCCATAGAACACCGGCAACTCCCGCACGGGGAAGCGCGGATTGATGGCCGCGCGGTCGAGAAGTCTGTCCTTGGGGTCGGATGAGGCGTTGTGCTCGATCGTACGCAGGATGCCGCGCAAGACGTTGACGAGGAAGAAGATCGCCTCTTTGCGGGTGTGGCCATGGGATACGAAGCGCCCGGCGGGCCGGTAGCGATGCCCCTCTCGCCGGACCGCGCGCAGCTTTCGCAGCGTCGCCAAGACCGCCGCGGGATCCGCCTGCGGCTCGAGGCGCCTCACGAGCTGTGTGATGGAGCGCTCGCCCGAGAATGGTAGGGCTCGCGGCAAGCCCCTCTCATCCAGGAATTCAGGATCGCTGTACCAGTGGGAGATCGCATGTCCATGATCGATACTCGAGCCCGCCGCGAGCTCCTCGGTGAGCTTGGGTACGCGTACAACGCGGCAGATCTCGGCGAACT
>Ga0335072_10000865_pt1 | contig 52928 bp, 46 predicted proteins | sample Lox_Sample_21_FD_206725 | JGI IMG/M metagenome (GOLD analysis project Ga0335072, IMG submission 206725) | Soil microbial communities from Loxahatchee National Wildlife Refuge, Florida, United States - Lox_Sample_2.1 | ecosystem: Environmental > Terrestrial > Soil > Wetlands | place: USA...
CTCACCGCCACCATTACCGTGTTTGACGCCCTGCGCCGCCGCGGCACGCCGGTGCCGGTGGTCTATGCGTCCTCCGCCGCGGTCTATGGCGACAGCCTGGTCGTCCCGATCAGCGAGACCGCCCTGTGCCGTCCGCTCTCGGCCTATGGCGCCGACAAATATGCCTGCGAACTGCACGCCCGCATCGCCGGCCACGTGCACGGCATCCCCGCCACCGGCCTGCGGTTCTTCAACGTGTACGGACCGCGCCAGGATCCGCATTCCCCCTATTCCGGCGTCATCTCCATCTTCTCCGAGCGCGTGCCGCGCGGCACCCCGATCGACATATTCGGCGATGGCGGCCAGACGCGCGACTTCGTCTTCGTCGCCGACGTGGTCGCCGCGTTGCTGGCTGCGATGCAGCGCCCTTCGCTGGACGCACCCGTGTTCAATGTCTGCACCGGCACCGCGACCAGCGTGCTGGATCTGGTGCGTACCCTCGCGGTCCTCGCCGGTACCGCACCCGATATCCGCCACCGCCCGCCACGTCCCGGCGACATCCGCCACTCCGTCGGCGTGCCTGACGCCGCGCGTGCCAGCCTCGGGTTGGGCGCTCCGGTACCATTGCATGACGGCTTGCGAAAGGTGCTGGACTGGCTGGCGATCGGCCGCTAACCACAAAACCGTGTGGCTCAAGGCCTTCCTGTCTTTTCTGCTGCTGCCGCCGGTCAATCTCGTGTTCGCCATATTGGCGGGCGTGGCATTGTTGCGGCGCGCACCACGCTTTGGCCACTGGTTGACCGGCATATCGGCCGTCCTGCTGTTGCTGCTGGGCATGCCGGCTGTCGCCGGTTGGCTGATTTGCGGCCTGGAGGTTGGCCTGCCGTTGATCCCACCAACCGGCAAGCCGCCAGGCGCCATCGTCATCCTGGGAGGCGACGTTGCGCATATGGCGAAATCGGGGGTTACGGTCGGGCCGCTGAGCCTGGAACGGGTGCGGAACGGCGCCGAGCTGCAACGCAAGACCGGGCTGCCGATCCTGGTGACCGGCGGCGTGCTCGGCGGCAGGCCACCGGCGGTGGCAGAGGCGATGCGCACCAGCCTGGAGCAGGATTTCAGGGTCCCGGTTCGCTGGGTGGAAAAACGCTCGGCGGATACCTGGCAGAATGCCCGCGACAGCGCGGAGATCCTGCGTGCGAATGGCATCACCTCGATCTATCTCGTGACGCAGCCCTGGCATGAACGGCGGGCGCTGATGGCGTTTGCCGGCACCGGCATCACGGTCACCGCGGCACCCGGTCCGCTCGATCGGCCGCCGACGCCGATACTGGCGGACTTCATCCCGCGAGTCTCGGCCTGGGTCGGCAGCTATTACGCGGTGCACGAGTGGGCAGGCTGCCTGTGGTACGCGATGCCATGACGGTGGAGGTGCAGGCGTTCGCCGCGCTCGACCCGTTGCCCTCCGAGGCAGAAATCCTGCTCGCCGCCTCACCCGGTCTGTTCTCGAGCGGCGCCTGGTGGCGCACGGTGTCCGCATTCGCCATGCCGCCGGGCGCGCGACCTTGTTTTTTGATCGCAACGCACGGCGGGCGTCCCGCCGGGCTTCTCCCGCTGCGCCAGGACGACGCGGACGGTGCGTTGAGCAGTCTAACGACGCCTTACACGTGCCTTTATGCGCCGTTGCTGTCGCCGGACCTGCCGCCGGCGATCCTGGTGGCGGTGTTCCGGGCCTTTGCCCGTTTCTGCCACGGCCAGGCGACCCTGCGATTGGACGCACTGGCGGAGGACTGGCCGGCGTTGCCGGCGCTCGAGCAAGGCGCGCGCGCGGCGGGATTTTCCGCGGTGCGATTCGCCCATTTCGGCAACTGGCATGAAACCGTCGGCGGGCTGGGATGGACCCGCTATCTCGCCAGCCGCCCCGGCGCGCTGCGCGAGACGATCCGCCGCAGGCTGCGCCGCGCCGAGCAAGCCGGCGACACAAGCTTTGCCGTGATCACCGGCGTGCCGGACCTGGAGGCGGGCATCGATGCATTCGAGCATGTCTATGCACGGAGCTGGAAGCAGACCGAACCGTTCCCCTGTTTCAATGCCGCACTGATGCGGGAGACCGCCGCGGCCGGATTGTTGCGATTGGGGATCTGGCGGATCGGCGGCGTGCCGGTGGCGGCGCAGTTCTGGATCGTCGAGGCAGGCACGGCGACGGTGCTGAAGCTGGCACATGACGAGGCATTTCAGGCGCACTCGCCGGGCACGGTGCTGACGGCGGTGATGCTGCGCCGCTTCCTCGACGAGGAATATGTCGCGGCGATCGACTTCGGCCGCGGCGACGATGCCTACAAGCGGGGCTGGGCACGCGAGCGGCGGCAGCGTATCGGCCTGGTGCTGGTCGATCCGCGAAGGCCGGCAGGGCTCGGTTTCCTGGCGCGCCATGCGCTGGGCCGCGTGCGCGACGCATTGCGCGGCCCCGCAACGATGTCATTGCAGCCGCGTGCCATTCGCGGCGCGCGGCGCGGCAGCGACCCGTCGAGCGGGATTGCGGCCGGCCTGCGCGCCTCATTATGACGGGCCGGGACTGTCCGGCGATGCGCATCCTCTACAGCCACCGCATCCAGTCGCGCGACGGGCAGAGCGTGCATGTCGAGGAACTCGTCGCCGCGTTGCGGGGCCTCGGGCACGACGTGCTGGTCGTCGGGCCTGGCTTCTATGCGCAATCCGGGTTCGGCGGAGAAAGCGGGCTGGTGGCATGGCTGCGTGCGCACGTCCCGGCCGTGGTCTTCGAACTGGCCGAGCTTGGCTACAACATCCCCGCCTGGTGGCGCCTGCGCGCGGCGTACCGCCGGTTCCGGCCGGATTTGATCTACGAGCGTTACAACCTGTATTTCCTCGCCGGCACGTGGGTGGCACGCAGCAACCGCGCCAGATTGTTCCTGGAAGTGAACTCGCCGCTGGCAAGCGAGCGCGCGCGTTTCGGCGGCCTGGCGCTGCCGTGGCTGGCACGCGCGGTGGAACGCCACACGTGGCGCTCGGCCACGCGCGTGCTGGCCGTCACCGGCGTGCTGCGCGACGCCATCGCCGCCGCCGGGGTGGCGCCGCGGAACATCGCCGTGGTGCCGAACGGCATCGATCCGGCGCAGTTCTCCGGCCTGCCCGGGCGCGCGGCAGACGATGCGCCTGTTGTGCTCGGCTTCGTCGGGTTCGTGCGCGACTGGCACGGGCTGGACAAGGTGATCGCCGCCATGGCGCAGGAACCAGGCGAGCCCTCGCTGCGGCTGGTGGTCGTCGGCGACGGCCCGGCGCGGCCGGCGCTGGAGCAACAGGCGGCCGCGCTGGGTCTGGACCAGCGGGTGACGTTCACCGGGCTGCAGCCACGCGATGCGATCCCCATGCTGGTGGCCGGGTTCGATATCGCATTGCAGCCGCTGGCGGTGGCCTATGCCTCGCCGTTGAAGGTGTTCGAATACATGGCGGCGGGGCGCGCGATCGTTGCGCCTGATCAACCGAATATCCGCGAGATCCTGCGCGACGGCGAAACCGCCTTGCTGTTCGCCCCGGACGAGCCCGGCGCGATGTGGCACGCGATCAGCCGCCTGGCGACGGACGCCACGCTGCGGCGTCGTCTTGGCGCCGCGGCGCGCGCGGAAATCGTGCGGCGGGACTATACCTGGCGCGGCAACGCGGCCCGCATCACGGCCTGGGCAAGCGGCGCACCCGACGAATCGGAGGCATCGTCGCCCGCCGCCAACCGCGCTGCCCGCCGGCCGGCGGATTGACCGGCATTACGCGTGACGGATTTGGTTGCGCCGGCCGGGGCCGTTATCGCTGCTGCTTCGCCCACGCCTCATAGCGCGCCTTGTTCTCGGCATTCGGCGGATACAGGCCCGGCAGCGATGCCCCCTTCCCCACCTCCGCCATGATCCATTGCTCCATCCGCTCCTGCTCCGCCGCCTGCGACGCAACGTCGCCCAGCAGCTTTTGCGGGATCACCACCGCGCCGTCGTCATCCACCATGATCACGTCGTCCGGGAAGATCGCGACGCCGCCGCAGCCGATCGGTTCCTGCCAGTTCACGAAGGTCAGTCCGGCGACGGAAGCGGGCGCGGCATAGCCCTGGCACCACACCGGCAGCCCGGTGCCCAGCACGCCCGCCACGTCGCGCACCACGCCATCGGTCACCATCGCCGCCACGCCACGCTTCGCCATGCGGGCGCACAGGATGTCGCCGAACACGCCGGCATCGGTGACGCCCATCGCGTCGATCACGGTGATGACGCCGGACGGCATGTCCTCGATCGCAGCCCGGGTCGAGCGCGGCGAGGCCCAGGATTCCGGCGTCGCCAGGTCTTCGCGCGCCGGCACGAAGCGCATGGTGAAGGCCCGCCCGACCAGGCGCGGCAGGCCGGCACGCAACGGCTTCGGCCCGCGCATCCACACATTGCGCAGCCCCTTCCTCAGCAACACCGTGGTGATGGTCCCGGTGGAGACGGTCTTCAAAGCGGCGGCGATCTGCGGATCAAGGTCCATAGCGGGCTCTCCCAAACGGCACGTCCCATAACCGGACGCCCGATGCCCTTAACGCCGCGGTGCCGCCAAGACCAGCAGCACCGCCGGCCGGTTGCCGCCGACGGAAGGTGGCTGCCCCGGGACCGCCAACCGCCGCCCGACATCCGGTCGCTTCAATACATGTTGTGCCCGCCGTTGACGTGAATCACCTGGCCGGTGACGTAGCCGCCCGCGGCACTGGCCAGGAACAGGCAGGCACCGGCGATTTCGTCGACATGGCCGTAGCGGCCCAGCGGCACTTCGGAAACGATCCGCTCGCGCGGCTGATGCGCGTATTGCGACCAGTCCCGCACGGTATCGATCGGCCCGGGCGAGACGGTGTTGGCGGTGATGCCGTCCTCGCCGAACTCGCGTGCGATCGCCTTGGCGAGGCCGTGCATGCCCTGCTTCGCGGTGACATTGGCGGCACGCAGTTTCACATGGCCCCAGAACCCGTCGGCGCCGGAGATCACCATGATGCGGCCCCATTTCTTCTCGCGCATATGCGGGATGGCGTGCCGCGCCAGATAGAACCCGGCGCTGAGATTGGAACGCAGCACGTCGTCCCATTCCTCCGGCGTGATCTCCAGGAATGGCCGCATTTTGCGGATGCCGACATTGGACACCACGACGTCGATGCTGCCGAACGTATCGACCGTGTGCCGCACCATGCGGCCGACGGCTGCGTCGTCGGAAACGTCGGCCAGCACGGAGATGGCCTCGCCGCCGCGCGATCTGATGCCGGCGACGACGTCATCCAGCGCGGCCTGATCGCGATGGCCGTTGACCACGACCTTGGCACCGGCGGCGGCGAGTGCCTCGGCGATGGCGCGGCCGATATTGCGGCCCGACCCGGTGACCAGCGCGACGCGGCCATCCAGGCGAAAACTGTCGGCGGTGAGCATTGGTCTTGAACATCCTCTTAGAACATCTGAAGATTGTTATCGTACTGGTAGATCAAGCACGCTCTGCGCCAAAGCACTATCCTGGTGCTCGTCAGCTTCGGCATAGCGATCCAGGGAGGAGCATTCAAGATCGCGAACGCCGCAGGCCTGGAGGAACGTCACGATATCGTCGTATACAGCCGGCTTTCGGGTCCTATCGTCTTCGTCTCCATTTGGCACGAAGATGACCGTCTCGTATCGTGCGCGCGTCAGCAAGACACGGTAGGTATTGATTTGGTTGGCGATGACTTCTGCCTGTTGCAGGACCTGCCATTTTGTTCCTCGAAATGTCCGGACGCGCCATTCAACGCGACCAGGCTCGCGGATAAAATCGGCATCCCAGCAGAGACCGACATAATCGAGCTCCAGCCCCTGACAACTGAACTCTGTCGCCACAACTTCCAGTGCCTCTGACGCACGAACGTCGTCGGGAAATCGATCGAGAAACCAATGCGCGACTGATGAGGCATCCATGTGGGGAAGTTCTGCGCCGAGACCTTCAGAACGCAGGCGAGCGGCACCCGAACTTGCGAGTAAACCGGCACGACGCAGGCCCCGCGCGTGCCCACGTAACCATTTCCTCATCGCTATCAGATTTCGAGTGAGCCAAAACGGCGGCTCGCCCATTTCGCGAGCGAGTTCCAATGCGCCGCTTGCGTCGCCCGCAAGAACCCGATCAACCCAAGAAGCGGCCAGGGTGCTCCGTATGTGACGAATCGCGACGTTCAGATGCAGGGAAGGCAGCGACTGAAGGCTGTTCAGCGCTCCAATGCGCTGCCGCGAATCGGCAACATCGAGCAGGTCGGGTGCGGCCCTCGCATGCCACTCGACGCCATGATGCGCAGCATCACGCAGCGCATTTCCCCACTCGGCAATACCGCCCTCCCCCGCGTGAATTTCCTGGCCGCTGCCAACGAGACAGACCATTGCACAAAACCCCGAGCATCGTGCCATTATTTCCAACAAATACGTTGGTTCGGATTGTCTCAACGGAACGGCCTTGTCGCGCGTCTTGGCGATGGCCCAATTCGCCGACCAGCATCGCTGAGCTTCATCCACGACGACGACGCTCTCGGCAGGCGTCTCGGCTGGATGCGAAGCATAGTGATCGCGGAACCTTGGTAGTGCTTGAATAACGCTAAGCATCTTGCGACGGGCGTCGCCACGTTGGGCGCCAAGATCGACCGCGTCCCTGGTCAGCGCTTCCCTCAGGACATGGATCAAGGTCGGATTACCTGTCAGATAGGTACCCCGTCCAGCATCCTCGACGCCAAATATCGTGTTTAGGCCGCATAGTGTCTTGCCCGCCCCCGGAATGCCGGTCACGAACAAGATGATTCGCTGGGCGTTGGTGCGAGCCCACGCAATTTCATCGAGGATCGCCTTGGTTGTAAGGTCGAGATTGTACGCGTCGCTACGAGCCGCACGGATTTCAGCGACATTGTGTTTGGCGTAGAGCATGCAAGCGGCATCGATTATCGTCGGTACGGGCTTATACGCCGCGCCCAACCAGTCAGCGGCGTCTAATCTACTCGCGATATTGTCTGTGCGACGGACAATTTTGGCCAATAATGTAGGCAAAGCACTCGCACTCGTATCCAACGGTGGGGAAACGCCCACGTTGAGAACAAGCGGCATATTGGGCAAAGTATCCGCAGCATTCTCAGCTACCAGTATGGGGAAAATGGGATGCGCGCGAGAGCCTGCGTGAAAATCGTATAGGTCGATCGCATAGTCTTCCACCTGACGGCGATCAGCCGCGGTATGGGTCGAACTCCCTGCTTTGATCTCCAAGACCAAGATCGCTGAATGAGTAAGCAAGATTACATCGGGACGCTTGCCAAGACGAAGCATTGGGTATTCAAGCAAAATGTGCCAAGTCGCCGCCTGCGGAATGGCAGCAAGTGCGGGACACAGCATTGCGATTGTCGCTTCCCACGCACGCAATTGCTGCGCTGCACTGACGCGAAAATGCCTGATCTGAGCCCTGGCCAGCGCGCCAGTGACCTCGGGCATTGGCGTGCGCAAGAAGTCAGCAACAGTACCAGACCAGAAGGGCGCCATGTTCGTTCGCTCAGCCCCAGAATTCCGATCGGACTTGCGCAACTACCTAAGCATGCCGGTTATCGGAACGGCGCGGGCTTCGCCTCGCGGAACGGCGTGCCGCTTTCCGCCAGGTCGCGCAGCAGCCGCGACGGCGCCCAGCGCTCGCCATACTGCTGATGCCAGGCCGCGATCTGGTTATAGACGTCGCGCACGCCGATCCCGTCAGCCCAGTACATCAGCCCGCCGCGATAGCGCGGGAAGCCGAAGCCGTGCAGCCACATGACGTCGATGTCCGACGCACGATACGCCTTGCTTTCTTCCAAAATGCGGCAGGCCTCGTTCACCGAGGAAAACAACAGCCGGCGCAGGATTTCCTGGTCGGTGAAGGCGTGCCGCGGCACGCCCATCTCCGCGGCCACCTGCCTGATGATCGCGGCAACCTCCGGATCGGGATGCGGCGCGCGGTCGCCCTTTTCGTAACGGTACCAGCCGGCGCCGGTCTTCTGACCGTAACGGCCAAGCTCCACCAGTCTGTCGGCGATCGGCAGCTTGCGATAGTTCGGATTGGCGGCGGCGCGGCGCTTGCGGCCCTCGGCGCCGATATCGAGTCCCGCCAGGTCGCCCACCGCAAACGGCCCCATCGGATAGCCGAAATCCACCATCACCTCGTCGACCTGCTCCGGCAGGCAGCCTTCCTCGAGCAGGATGACCATTTCGGAATTGAACGGGGCGCGGGAGCGGTTGGCGACGAAGCCGTCGGTATTGCCGGCCATCGCCGAAATCTTGCCGATCCTGCGCCCCATCGCCATGGCGGTCGCCAGCGTCTCGGGCGAGGCTTTCGAGGGGCGCACCACCTCCAGCAGCTTCATCACATTGGCGGGCGAGAAGAAATGCGTGCCGGCGACCTTGTCCGGCCGTTTCGTCTCGGCAGCAAGTTCGTCCATGTCCAGCGCCGAGGTATTGGAAAACAGGAACGCCTCCGCGCCGATCACCTCGTCCAGTTTGGCGAACACCGGCTTCTTCACGTCCATGCGTTCGAACACGGCTTCCACCACGACATCGGCATCCTTGATGTCGTCGTAGCCGGAAACCGGATGGATGCGCGCAAGGCGGCGTTCCATTTCATCCTGTGCCAGGCTGCCGCGCTTCACCGACGTTGCGTAATTGGCGCGAATGCGCTCCATGCCGCGATTCAGCGCCTCTTCGGTCGCATCCATGATCTTTACGTCGTAGCCGAAATCGGCAAACGACATGGCGATGCCGCCACCCATCGTGCCTGCCCCGATCACGGCCGGCGCGTGGAATTCGTACGGCTTCACGTCCGCGGGCAGGTCGGGCAGCTTCGCCACTTCGCGCTCGGCGAAGAAGGCGTAGCGCAGCGCGCGGGCTTCTTCTGAATTTTCCAGTTCCTGGAAGAACGCGGCCTCGCGCGCAATGCCTTCGTCGAACGGCAGGGTGCAGGCGGCTTCGACCGCCTCGATGCAGCGGTACGGCGCGACCTGGTTGCGCGCGCGGCGGGCAATGGATTTGCGCGTGGCGTCGAAGATGCCGGGATCGTTCAGCGTCACCGTGCGGTCTCGCACGCGCGGCAACGGGCGGATATCGGCAATGCGGCGCGCATAGGCGACAGCGGCGTCGCGCAGGCCGGCAGCGTCCGCCAGCACGTCGTCGATGATTCCAAGCTGCTTCGCTTCCGCCGCCGGAACGTGACGGCCGGAGGTGATCATATCCAGCGCCGCTTTCGGCCCGGCCAGGCGCGGCAGTCGTTGCGTGCCGCCGCCGCCGGGGAGAATGCCGATCTGCACCTCCGGCAACCCGACCTTCGCCGACGGCACCGCGATGCGATAATGGCAGGCCATGGCGTTTTCCAGCCCGCCGCCAAGCGCATAGCCGTGGATCGCCGCCACCACGGGCTTCGCGCTGGCATCCAGCACATCGTAGGTGCGGCTGCCGATCGGCGGGCGCTTGCGGCCGGTGCCGAAGCCGCGGATGTCGGCACCGGCGATGAAGCTGCGGCCCGCGCCGATCAGCACCATGGCGCGGATCCCGGGATCGGCGTTGCCCTGGTTCAGCGCGTCGATGATACCCTCCGACACGCCGGGCCCGAGCGCGTTGACCGGCGGATAATCCACCACGATGACGCCGATATCGCCGTCCTTCTCAAACCGGACCACTGCTGCCTGGCTCATCACGCTCCCCCATCGGTTCTGCCGCATCGTAGCCCGGCGATTCGCGGCGGCAACCGTGGGGCACCGGAAGGCGCCGCGCGCCGCGGGCCGCACCCGCCCGGCGGGGCCGTTATCGATTGAGGTTCGGCACTCCCGGCTGCGCGACCTGACCCGCACCCGCGCCGCGCTTCCAGGATTTGCGCAGCAGATGCGGGATCAGCAGATGCAACGGCAGCCGCAGGTGGTGTGCGCGCCAATACAGCAGGGTCAACGCCAGTTGCGTGCCGATGCCGCGGCAGCTTGGGTGCGGCGGGGTCAGCGCGCGTTCGAACAACCGGTCCATGACCGGCGGCAAGGCAGGCGCGAAGCGTTTCGATTCCCGCAGCGTTGCCTCCGGCACCGGCGTGCCGAGAAAACGCGCCGTATAGCGCAGCGCGTACCAGGCAGGTCGTCCCAGATCCAGTTGCTCCGCGCGCGCCAGCAGGCGGCGCCAAAACCCCGGCTCCTGGCCAAAATGCCGCAGCAGCAAATCAAGATCGACGAGATCGCGCAGCCCCCGGTCGAACTCGCCTTCATTGAACAGATGGGTGGCGGCATGCAGCACCATGTCGGCGGGGGCGAGAACCTTGATGGTGGGATCCAGCGCGGCCGGCCGCGCGGCCTCGAACAGCAGGCGCGCATCGAGCTGGATCCGGGCCGTCAGCGGCACGATGGTATGGTGCAGATCGACCACCGACGCGCTGGCGGCATGCACCAGCGGCGGCACTTCATGCATCCAGACGCGGTAGAAGCGATCGTCCCAGCGGTCGAGTTCTTTCGAACGCCACCCCGAGATCTTCAGATATCGCTCTGCGGCGGCGATGTCCGATCGGGGCACCATAACGTCGATATCGGAAAAGCTTCTCCCGTGTGCCGGCGGCAGATCGTCCAGGACGTAGGCGGCGCCCTTGAGCAAAATTACGTCGGTCCCGGCCAGCCGCAGCGGTTCCGCAACACGCTCGACCTCCTGCCGCACATCGTGCGCCAGCCGTTGCGCGAATCGCCGCTCGCCCTCGAGATGGCGCCAAACCTCGGGCGGCACCAGGCCGGCTCGCCCATCCTGCTCGATCGCATGCGCCAAACCGCCCACGAGCGTGGACGCGCGTGCCTGGCGCAGGAGCAAGTCCCAGTCCCGGCCCGACAATTCCTGCAGCCTGGCCGGTGCTGCCAATATCGCGCGCAGCAGCGGCTCGGCCGTGTCAATCCTCGCCTGCATCAATCGTAATCTGCTCTTGCCATCGCATGATCATAATGGACCGGCATCGCCTTCGGCGATAGCGCCGCCTAGCGGCGGAGGGCCCCACGCGTGAGCCGCTCGCATGCCTGGATCGCCGCATCAAGATCGCTGAAGCGCAGATCATAGCATTGGCAGCGATCGACCATGCCGGCGAGCGTTTCGAACCCACGCCGGCCATACAGGCTCAAACGGTATGTTCCGTCGGCCAGCTCCCGGAATGCCTGCGGCCTGGATTTCGGCTCCAGCAGCGCGGCATCCGCGTCACGCTGGAAGCGCGGCACAACGATGAAAGCCGGCACCGCCCGTTCGCCTATCCGCGCAACGCTGTCCGCCGGGGGTTTCAAGTAGATAACATCGCCCCCTTCGATATTCGGCATCGGTGGCGTCATCCAGCTCTGCGGCGCAGCCCGGCGAATGACGCCGATCGACTCGTTCTTCAGGGCGATCGGCCGTGCCAACGCGGACAGTGTCCCCTCTTCGAGTGACAGCAGCGCGAGCTCATCTGACAGCAGTCGCCAGCCGCGGTGGACAAGGCCGGCGGTGAGCGTGCTTTTGCCCCCGCCAGGCGGAGCGGGCAGGACCATGGCAAGGCCGTTGCGCTCCACCACCCCGGCGTGGATCACGAGAAAGAAGCTGATGTTCTCGGCAATGGCCCAGTTCAGGCCGCCTTCGAGCATCATCAGTGCCTGACCAGAAGCGAGCGGGAAAAACGGGCGAAAACCATCGATGTCGAACACGGCTTGCCGCCGCACGATCCGGCGCATCCCGGAGACGCGATGCACGCCGACATGAAAATCGGCAAACCGGTTGGCCGACGCCTCCCAGGCGGGAAATCCTTCGTAGAGTGTTTCGATCATGGCGGCGAGCAATGGGATATCGGTGCTCAGGAAGAACACAAACGGGCCGATCCCTATAAATTTGCCGAATTTTTCGCCGCTGCGGCCGCGGCCCGGAAGGACTGGCGAGATTGCCACCTCAGCCGGCGGGCGTCACGACTTGCTTGTCACGCAGGATCATCAGGATTTCGCTGACCATCGCTTCCATCTCCGAATCTGCCACGACCTGCAATCGATCGGCCGCAAAGATGACCAGGTCGTCAAATGAACGGGGCCCTTGGACGATCCTTTCGAAGATCGTACTGATCGCCTCGTCGAAATAGTGGATGTCGCCACTTCTCTCGTCGTACAGCACGGTTTCGGTATCCCACGAGAACCATGCCAGGGCCTGCGGCGCTTCGACGGTCCAGTATTGCTCGCGCTCGGCCACCGCATCAGGCGCCGTTCGTGTTCCACCCCTCAAGCTGCGTGGTAATGTTGACTCCGTTGACGGTCGGGGCCACATTGGTCCCGAATATCGAATTGTAGATAGTGGTCGCACTCTGTCCGGTCATGGTGCCCGCTTTATTCTGCATCGAGGTGAACACGGAATTGATGTACGAGATTATCTGTGAGTACGACTGGCCGTACGTCGTCGAACCATAGAATGCCGCATTGAGCAACGCAGCGATCGCCTGCGCGAAGAACTGGCCCTGGTCGCTCCCGCTCTTGGTTTTGTTGCTGCTGTCCACGACCTTCACCGTAAGCTCCACACCGGAGGATGTTCCTTGCAGCGCACCAGAGAAGGTGCTGCTGGTGCATGAAAACGATACGCCATTGAATTTCGATGGGATGGTAAACGGAAAGCTGTTGGTGACACTGGGATTGCCCAGGAAGATGGGGGACGACGAGTTTTGACCCGGCATCAATTGCTTATAGGTGAATTTGTTTGAGGAATAATCGTTGTCGAGCGTGGTATATGCCTGCTCCCAACTGTTGGACGTTCCATTTGCCGGCATGGAGCAGGGCGTGGACTGGCCCGTCTGCGGCGTTGAAGTGCGCGTCGATAACATCATCGAAACGGTGCAGGCGGCCGAGTTAGCGAAGGCGCGCCGGCCCCGAACTGTCATGGCAATCGGAACCGCCGCGCCCCCGGCGATAAGCTTGCGCCGAGAACTGCCCTTGCTGCGCTCCTCATCCACCTCGTCTGACCCCTGGGCGAGCGGAGTGAGCCGGAACCGCCGGAATTCCGGCGCCGGCTTTCCCGATTCAATACGCTCGTCCATCGTGGTCTCCCGATAGGGTTCGCCGCGGCACGCGAGGCGGCGAAAAAATAGCACCTTGTCACGCAAATTGGAAGCATTGGTTGGCGGTGGCCAGGGAAATCGCGCTTGGCTCCCCCTTCGCTCCAGAACAGACCGGGCACATCGGGAAACTTCCCACGCCACATCACGCAGGCTCCTGCATCGCCGGGGGGATGCGGAACAGGCGGCCGGTCGCTTGCAGGGCATCCACGGTCCAGTCGCCGCCAACGCCGGTGACCACCCATTCCAGGATCGCCCACAGGTCGCGATCCACGACGGCGTCATCGAGCGGGTCCAGCGCCGGAACCACCGCATGGAGTTCGACCCCGCAGGGAAACGCTTCCCCGCTGCGGCCCAGGAACACCAGCGCATAGGCGGTCCCCGAGGGGGCACGGATGAAACCCGGCGACGCCAGCCCGACCCGGCCGAGATCGAACGCGCGCACGAAAAACGCGCGGAATTCCGGATAGTGCCCCAGCCGCTCTTCCGCCAGGACGTACGCCAGGCGCATGCCGTGCAATGCCGGTGCGGCGATAACCTGCACGCCCGGGCCGGCATGCGCGGCCCCCGGTGCGGCCGTCATGGCTGCCGCCGCAAAAAATCGATGATCCGCGCGGCGATGGCGGGGGCAGAGTCCTCCTGCAGGAAGTGGCGGCCGGTGACAAGGTGCGGACCCTCGGCCTGTGGCAGCAGTTGCCTGAAGCGCGTGACGAAGATGGCGGGGTCGAACACGTCGTCCTCGCGGCCCCAGACCAGCAGCACCGGCCACCGGCAGGCGCGCAGTTGCTGCTCCAGCCAGGTGAAGCGGTCGAGCGCGCGGGCAGTGTCGTCTAACGGGATCCAGCGCGGCCAGACCCAGGTGAGCATGCGGCTGGCGGGTTCGGGCAGGACCGCATCGTAGGCAGCCATCGCACCGGTTGCGAAGCGGGCGCGATCCACCACCGACAAATAGACGCCACGCCGCGCCAGCGCGCCATGCCGGCCCAGCAGGTACGGGCCGAGCAATGGCGCATGCATGGTGCGCCAGGGAAACACGCGCGTGTGGAACTCGGCGGGGGGCAGCGGCCAGCCCCAGGTGCTCATCAGCACCAGGGCGCGCACCCGGTCCGGATTGCTGAAGGCGAAGCCGAGACCGGTGGGGCCGCCCCAGTCGTGGCACACCAGCGTGATGCGCCGCAGATCCAGCCCGCGCAGCAGCGCGGCGAGGTTGGCGATGTGGCCATCCAGCGAATGATGATGTTCGCTCGTGGGTTTTTCCGACAGGCCGAAGCCGATCATGTCGGGGATGATGACGCGATGACCGGCCGCGGTCAGCGGCGCCACGAAGTCGCGGTACAGAAAGCCCCAGGTCGGATTGCCATGCAGCAGGACGACAGGATCGCCGGCGCCCTCGTCTATGTAATGCATGTGCCAGCCGTTCACCCGCGCAAAACGCGGCGCGAACGGCCATTGTGCACGCACGGTTTCCGGCAGCATTTCGGGCATGCGCAGCTACAGCGTGGCTTCCGCCACCACGCGCATCGCCTCGATGCTGGCGCCTTTCAGGATCATCGTGCCGAGATCGCCGCGCTTCGCGACATCCTGCCACGCCGCCAGGCGGTCCTTGATGCGCGCCGCCGGGCCGCAGAGGGAGATTTCATCGACCAGCCTGTCCGGCACCGCGGCAGCCGCGTCATTCTTCCTGCCGTCGAGATACAGGTCCTGGATCGCCTTGGCCGCACCTTCGTAGCCCAGTTTGATGGCGACATCGTTGTAGTAGTTCTTCGCCCGCGCGCCCATGCCGCCGATATACAGCGCGAGTTCCGGCCGCACCGCATCGCGGCACGCCGCCACATCCGGCCCCAGCTTTACCCGCACATAGGGCGCGACATCGAAGTTCTCCAACGTCACGGGGCGTCCGGCCTTTTTCATCCCGTCGAGAATTGGCGCCGACACGATCGCCGGTTGCTCCGGCGAATAGAAGATCGGCAGCACGCCGTCCGCGCATTCACCCGCGGTGCGCAGTCCGGCGGGCGTGATCGAGGCCAGATAGAACGGCAGCGACGGATCGCCATGCGTGATGCTGCGCAGCGGCTTGCCGAGACCGGTGGCATCGGGGCCGGCATAGGGGATTTCGTATTCCTCGCCGTGGAACTCCAGCGGCGCCTTGCGTTCAAGTACCTGCCTGATGATGGCGATGTATTCCTTGGTGCGCGTCATCGGCTTGCCGAAGCGCACGCCGTGCCAGCCTTCCACGACCTGCGGGCCGGACACGCCAAGCCCGCACAGGAAGCGCCCGCCGGAAAGATGCTGCAACGACATCGCGGTCATTGCGGTGCAGGCCGGGGTGCGGGCGGGGATCTGCATGATGCCGGTGCCGACCTTGATGCGGCTGGTGCGCGCGAGCACCCAGGTGGCCGGGGTGACGGCGTCGGTGCCGTAGGCCTCGCCGGTCCAGACCTCGGAGAAGCCGAGGCGCTCGGCCTCCAGCACACGGTCCAGGTCCAGCTTCGGCGCGGGGCCGGACATGTCGACGGTAATGCCCAGGCGCATGGTTTCCTCCCTTCCCAGCCTGACCTCGCCCACGGAGTGGGGGAGGCTATCGTACCTTCGTCACCACCTCGTCGCGGAAGCGGCGCATGTTGTCGATCGTTGCCGCCAGCGTCGGACCGAACAAGCCGAAATCGAACGCCGACACGCCCACGTCGGACAACGCGCGGATATCGCCCGCCCAGTCCGCCGCGCCGCCGGTGAACAGTTTGCGCTCGCCATCGACGGTGCCTTTGGGCTGGGCCTCGGGGTTGGACGACACCCGATACGCCAACCCGACCGCGGCCGGATTGCGCCCCGCCTTCTCGGTCATGCCCCGCAACCTGGCGACGCCGGCCTTGTAGCGGGTCAGCGTATCCATCGGGAATTGCGGGTTGGTACCGATCGGATACCACGCGTCGCCATAGGTCGCGGTCCGCCGCAATGCCGGGCCGCTTTCGCCGCCGACCCAGATCGGAATCGGGTTCTGCACCGGCTTCGGCGGGAACAACACGTCGGAGAACTTCACGTATTTGCCGTCGAATTTCGGCGCGTCGCTGGTCCACAACTCCTTGCACACCATCATCCATTCGTCGGTAACGTGGCCGCGGTCGTCGAACGGCGGCGCGCCGATCGCCTCGAATTCTTCCCTGCACCAGCCGGCGCCGATCCCCAGCGTCAGCCGCCCCTTCGACAGGTAATCGATCGTCGCCAGGATCTTGGCGGTGAGCACCGCGGGGCGGTGCGGCACCACCATCACCGACGTGACGATCCGCAGCTTCGACGTTGCCGCCGCGATGAATGTCGCCGCGGTCAATTGCTCCAGCCGCGGCGCCGCCGCGCCCGAGGGAAATTCGCCGCTGTCCGAGTACGGATAGCGCGACGCGATACTGGTGGGGATCATCACGTGGTCGCTGACCGTGACGTAGTCGTAGCCGAGCATTTCCGCCTCGGTCGCGATGCGCACCAGGCTGTCGGGCGCGATCAACGGTCCGCTGGTAGGGGCACTGCATCCGATCTGCATCGATCTCTCCCGCTGCCTGAATTGCACCATCGACCGCGATAGCACACGATGCGGCGGCCCGAGGCAACCTTGCCCGGCCAGGGGAACAGTACCGGGAGAGGTTGATGATGACGGTGCAGGACGTGACCGGAAAAGACCTGGCGGACTGGATCGAGGCCGCGCCGCTGGCGGAACTGATGACGGCTGCCGCGGCCAAACGCGATGCGGCATTCGGCCGCCTGGTGTCGTACTCGCGGAAGGTATTCATTCCGCTGACCAGACTGTGCCGCGACGTCTGCCATTACTGCACCTTCGCGGAACGTCCGCGTGCCGATCGCCCGGCCTATCTGTCGCCGGACGAGGTCCTCGCGATCGCCCGCGCCGGTGCCGCCGCCGGCTGCACCGAGGCCTTGTTCACACTCGGCGACAAGCCCGAACTGCGCTACCGCGCCGCGCGCGAATGGCTGGCGGCGCATGGCCACACCACCACGACAGGCTATCTGCGCGAGATGGCCGCGCTGGTGCTGAAGGAAACGCCGCTGCTGCCGCACCTGAATCCGGGCGTGATGACGCGCGACGAAATCGCGTCGCTGCGCGAGGTTGCCGCCAGCATGGGCATCATGCTGGAATCATCCAGCGCGCGGCTGTGCGAGCCAGGGCAGGTGCATCACGGCTCACCCGACAAGCACCCCGCCGTCCGCCTGGAAACCATTGCCCAAGCGGGTGAACTAACTGTTCCGTTCACCACAGGCATCCTGATCGGCATCGGCGAGACGCGGGCGGAACGGCTGGACTCGCTGATCGCGATCCGCGACCTGCACGCGCGCCATGGCCATATCGGCGAAGTCATCGTGCAGAACTTCCGCGCCAAGCCGAACACCAGGCGCGCGAACGCGCCGGACCCCGATCTGGAAGACCTGCTGTGGAGCATCGCCGCGGCACGGCTGATCCTGCCGGACGACGTGCACGTGCAGGCACCGCCCAATCTCTCGCCCGGCGTCTATGAACAATTGATCCGCGCCGGCATCGACGACTGGGGCGGCGTGTCGCCGGTCACGCCCGACCACGTCAACCCCGAAGCGCCCTGGCCGCATCTGGAGGAACTGGCGCGCAACACCGCGGCGATGGGCAAGATCCTGGTGCCGCGCCTGCCGGCCTATCCGTCTGCCGTTGCGCAGCCCGACCGCTGGTTCGCCCCGAAAATCGCGACACGCATCCGGCAGCTCGCCGACGGTGAAGGCTGGGCGCGCGACGATGCCTGGGCGCCCGGCATCCCGATCGTGCCACAGCCGAAACCCGCATTGCTCGACAGCATCGATCCGGCGATGGAGCAAGCCATCGCGAAGGCAAGCGCCGGGCGCCGCCTGGACGAAAGCGAAATCGCGCGACTGTTTGCCGCGCGCGACGCCGATTACCACCGCGTCTGCACCGCCGCCGATGAACTGCGCCAGGCGGTCAGCGGCGATACCGTGCGCTATGTCGTGAACCGCAACATCAACTACACCAACATCTGTTACTACCGCTGCAAGTTCTGCGCTTTCTCCAAGGGCAAGACGCACGAGGCGCTGCGCGGCACGCCGTATGATCTCGACATGAGCGAGATCGTGCGCCGGTCGCAGGAAGCCTGGGACCGCGGCGCCACCGAAGTCTGCCTGCAAGGCGGCATCCATCCCGACTACACCGGCGCCACCTATGTCAACATCTGCAAGGCGATCAAGGCCGCTGTCCCGGGGATGCACGTGCACGCCTTCTCGCCGCTGGAAGTGACGCAGGGCGCGGCGACGCTGGGGCGCTCGCTGAGCGATTTCCTGGCCGAACTGAAGCAAGCCGGATTGGGAACCTTGCCGGGAACCGCGGCGGAAATCCTCGACGACGAGATCCGCGCCATCATCTGCCCGGACAAGATCAACACCGCGCAGTGGATCGCGGTGGCGCGCGCGGCGCATGCGCTGGGACTGCGCACCACGTCCACGATCATGTACGGCCATGTCGAGGGGCCGCTGAACTGGGCGCGCCATCTGCTGGTGCTGCGCGACCTGCAGGCGGAAACCGGCGGCTTCACCGAATTCGTCCCGCTGCCCTTCGTGCACATTGAGGCGCCGATGTATCTGCGCGGCATGGCCCGCAAAGGCCCGACCCTGCGCGAGGCCGTGCTGATGCATGCCGTGTCGCGGCTGGTGCTGCATCCGCTGATCACGAACATCCAGACGTCGTGGGTTAAGATGGGGCCGGAGGGTGCCGCGCTGTGCCTGAATGCCGGCGCCAACGACATGGGCGGCACGCTGATGAACGAGAGCATCTCGCGCGCCGCCGGCACCCAGCACGGCCAGGAATTTCCCCCCGAGGCGATGGAAGCACTGATCTCTGGCCTGGGCCGTGTGCCGGTGCAACGCGACACGCTGTACCGCCCGGTCGGCAATGATCGCCGCGTATCGTCGTTCGGCGCGGCGGAACTGGCCCCGGTCGTGCAGACGCCGCCGCGCAAGGTGCTGGCGGCGGAATAGCCCGCCGCCATCCGTACAGCCCCGTACGCGCTGAACCGAATTTCGCCGCGTCCGCCGACGTGGTTGCCTGCGTCATGCCGGGGCCGGCGACCGCCGCCCGGCGGCGACAGGAGGACAGCCATGCCGCGACGGGACCTGAACGAGGGCATCGGTGCACGCCCGCACCAGCAGCGTATCGCCGCGGTGGCCCGGCTGTTGCTGGGCGCGCGCCCGCGCGTCAGGGCAAGGCCGGTCCGGTCGCCCGCCGCCGGCAACATGCTCGCGAGCTTCGGCATGATCGTCGGCCTGCTGATGATCTGGGCGTTGACGGTCCAGATGTAACCGCCGTGAACGGGAAGGACTGTGAGATGGACATGATGACCCTCGCCCGCACCGCGGCGTTCCCGCCCGGCAGCAGCCATCCCGGCCATGGCCATGGCCTGCAACTGAGCATCAGCGAGTTTCTGCAACTCGGTCTGTTCCGCGTCGCCTACCTGACCCAGGTCGTGGACGAGGACGGCACGACCAGCGTCGTCCTGCATGGGGCGGACGGCATGGCGGTCGCCGCCGTGGAAACGGTGGCACTGGCGGAAGAACTTGCCGAACAACTCGGTCTTGCCCTGGTCGCGGTGCACTGACGCACCCGGCGCAGCGTTGCAAACGGCGAAGCGCCCCGGTTTCCGGGCACCGCGTCAGATTCCATAAGCGTGTGCATCCGGTGCCGACAGATGGAAGCGCAGGCGCCGCAGGTATTCCAGCGGGTCCTTGCGCGTCACCAACGCTCCCGGCGGCGTGTGCAGCCAGTCGTACAGCCGCGTCAGCAGAAACCGCAGCGCAGCGCCCTGGCACAGCACCGGCAATGCCGTTTGCTCGGCGGCGGAAAGCGGGCGCGCCGCCACATACGCTGAGAGCATCGATCGTGCCTTGGTGACGTTGAAGGAAAAGTCCGCCTCGAAGCACCAGGCGTTCAGGCACACCGCCACGTCGTAGGCCAGAAGATCGGTTGCCGCGAAATAGAAATCGATCAATCCGGACAGCGCGCCCTCCAGGAAGAACACGTTGTCCGGGAACAGATCGGCGTGGATGTGACCGACCGGCAGGCCGGTGGGCCAGGCGGCAAGCACCTGTCGCAGCGCCGCGCACAGTTCCGCCGCCAGTCCCGGCTGCACGCTGTCCGCCCCGATGCGCGAGCGCTCGAGCAGTGGCGGCCATCCCGCGGGGCCCAGGGCGTTGGGGCGGCTCGGGGCGTAATCGGCCCCGGCGAGGTGCAAGGCAGCCAGGGCGGCGCCCAACGGACCGCAATGCTCGACCCGCACATGGCGCGGCCAGACGCCCGGCAGGAACGTCGTGATGGCGGCCGGCCGCCCGCACAGATGCCGCAGCGCGGCGCCGTCGCGGCCATGCACCGGCAATGGACACACGATGCCGCGCTGCGCCAGATGGTCCATCAGGCCCAGGAACCAGGGCAGCTCCACCGGGTCCACCCGCCGCTCGTACAGCGTCAGGATGTAGTCGCCGCTGGTGGTGCGGAGAGAAAAATTGGAGTTCTCCACGCCCTCGGCGATGCCGCGAAAGGCGACCAGCGATCCCAGATCGTATTCCGCCAGGAAAGCCGCGAGCGCATCGTCGCTGACTTCGGTATAGACCGCCATCTCAGACCGGCGCCGTGCCGGGCCCAGGCCGGCTGCGCGCCGGCGGCTGCCATGCGATCGACGCCACCCATCCACCTCCGCACCGAAAACAATCCGCCCAGGGTGACGGCGGCATGCCGCAGTGTCGAGTCCGGTTTCAAGCCGCGCGATCGCACCGCCGGTTGTTGCCCTGGCCGCGGGCCGGCACTATGCGCCCGCCTGCCGCCCCGGCACGCGTTCCGGAGTCCTCGATGCGCTTTTCGCCCCGCCGTTTGCTTTGCGCCGCCATCGTTGGTGCGCCGCTGCTGGTGTCCGCCTGCGCGCCGGACCGCGACCAGTTCGCGCCCGCCTGCCCGGGCACCGCGTTGCTTGCCCCGACCGCGGATGTCTCGATCTTCAGGCCGGGCAGCAACGGCCACGACCTGACAGCGCTGATGCTGGCGGGGCGCATGGAGACCATTCAGGGCAAGTGCCAGACCGGGGAAAAGAAGGACACCGTCGCCGCGACCGTGACCGCCGGCGCGGTACTGATGCGCGGGCCAGCCATGCCGGGCAACGAGGCCCGGGTGCCGATCTTCATCGCCGTCACCGAGGGGAACCGCATCCTGGACAAGCATGTCTACACGCTGAGCGCGGTGTTCCCATCCAACGTGGATCGCGTGACGGTCAGCACGCCGCCGGTGTTCATGGTGCTGCCGGTCTCGCCGACCAAGTCGGCCGCCGCGTATGTGGTGCTGGCAGGATTCCAGCTCACGCCCGACCAGCTTGCGAACAATCGCGGGAGCGATGGGCGGTAGCAGCGGGTAGTGGGGGCCGGGCGGGCGGCAGCGCAAGGCTCGTGCTGGCCGCCTGTGCGCGGAACGGGTTCCATGCACGTGCCGCCGGGAGCGCCTTACAAATTTCTTCTGCGTGCGCGGCGCGCGAGCTCGCCATGCCGGTACTCATGCATCACGCGGGAAACCGATTTCCCCGGCTCTATTGTTCTGTTGTGCCACGGTCGTTCTCCGTGAACGCAGCAAGGGCGGGAGCCTGCCGGCACCCTCCCTTCGGCTGCTATGACGCCCGCTGCATCGCCGGCGCCGGCAAAATCTGACGCAACGCGCAATGACACCCGGATGGTGACGAACGCGTCTCTCATCGCCGCAGCCAACGCTATCGATCGCCGCGACCAACGCTATCGATCGCCGCGACCAACGCTAACGCGGGTACTAACGCGTTTCGATCTGCGTCGCGCCGGTGGCGCGCAAGATACCCTCCGCTTCCACGCGCTTCGCTTCGTTCGGCGCACGCACGGACAGGATCAGGTTCCCCATCGCCGCCCGCGTATCCAGCTCCGCTTGCTCCTCGTCATTCACCGCGGAGCTGATGGCGAAGGTTGCGCCGCCTACCGCTGCCCCCGCGGCAACCGCCGCCGCCAGCGCCGCGCCGGCCGCGCCGCCGGTTGCCACCGTGACGCCGGCGCCGGCCAGCGCCGCCATCGCCGCCGCGGTGCTGGTATGCATCGTGCGCGCCTGACGCGCATCCTCATCGGTGTCCGCCGCCAGCGCACCCGATTCCGGCGTCGATCGTTCCGTAGGGGCAGCAACCTCGGGGACCGCGAGATCGGCCCGGTCGAAGCCGGACATGGAGAGTTGCTGAATGGCTTGCTGCATTCGCTCGGTGCTGGAGAACACGCCCCGCACCTCATGCAGAGCGCCGATCGCCGGACCAGGCTCCGCAGTCTGGACGTTATCTGGCATTGCTGTGCTCCGTAATCATCCTGCCAGGCAATCTGGCAACCGCCGCCGGCAAAGACGACGGGCGATCACGCAGGATCGATGTATTGGATTGTCGTTACGGTGGCGGCATCGGCGGCCGCGGCGGCTCGCGATTTTCGTCACCCTGCGGTTCCGGTGGCCGTTCGCGCAGGGTTCCCGCGGGCAATCCGTCCCGCCCGCCGGGAACGCTGCCGTGCGGATTGCGAATGCGCCCGGCGACGCTGTCCGGCGGGCTCGGAAGTTCCTTGCCGTCATGCCGCGTCACGGCAGTTCGCCCGGGCTGCCGTGGCTGTGCAGGCCGCCCTTGCGGCCCGCGGCGGCGGCACGCTCGCGATCCTGTGCAAAATTGCCGGGATTGTTCGGGGCACCGCCGCCGCCGTGGCTGCGCTCGCCGCCCTTTCGCCCGGCGGCGACGGCGCGTTCCCGGTTATGTGCGAAGTTGCCGGAGCTCTTCTGTCCGCCGATCCGCCCGGCGCGTGAGGCTTTCTCGCGATCCAGCGCAAAATTGCCGCGGTTCGTGATGGGTCTGGTGTCCGACATGGCGTGGTTCCTCGCTTATGGCTTGGGAAAAAACGAGGGGGCGGGCCACCGGTTGCCTTTTCGCTTGTCAACCTGTCCCGCCCGGCTGCGTTGCAGGTGGCGGCGACATTGCAAAGGCGGCCAACATGACAGATCCAGAAAATACCACCCGCGGCGATTTTCACGCCGTCATTCGACAGGTGGAACCCGCGCTGTTTCGGGCCGAGTACCGCGCCGAGTTGAACCCGGCGAACCCCGGCGTGCGCGGGTTTCCCGATTATCACATCGGCACCAGCGCCACCGATGTGAAACTTTGGACAGAGCAGATGGCGCGCGCCATGGGATACGCGCGCGTGGTCTGGGATTCGCTGCCGGCGCAAGGGAGAAATTTCGAATGAGCGATATCGGACTGCCGTCGCAGCAACAGGATCATCAGCGGGGGCGTTCGGTCAGTTCTGTTTGACGCGCGCGGTGCTGCCGCACATGCCGGACGGTGGCGCGATTGTGAACACGACGTCGGTCACCGCGGTTGCCGGCCACCTGTCGCCCCCGCACCACCTCGCCTGCACCATCTCGCCCCACACACATGTCGCCCGGCACCATGACGTTCGCGGCGAAGCGCGCTAGCCTGCGCGCGGCGCTCGGGAGGTCACTGCGGAGAGCGTAGCGGCGAAGCAAGACCGGTCATCAGGCGCAAAGCCGCACAGGCATCCGCGCCAACCTGTTTGCTGCGCCGCCGCGCTGCCCGCGATCGCCGTGGGCGGACCGATCGGCACTGACGGATGATCACTGGGAGGAAACAATGCGCGGTGTGGTTTTTACCGGCGGCCGTGAGCTGGAGCTGATGGATTTTGCCGATCCGACTCCCGGCCCTCACGAGGTGGTGGTAGAAATGAAGGCCTCCGGTATGTGCGGCAGCGACTTGCACCAGTACCGCAGGCCGAAGACCAGCGGCGGCGCCAACGCCACCGGGCTGCCGGCCAACCCCAACCCGGTGATCGCCGGCCATGAGCCATGCGGCGTGATCGCTGCGGTCGGGTCCGCGGTTTCGGAGAAGGAAGCGCGTGTCGGCGAGCGCATCATGGTGCACCACTACCAGGGCTGTACGCAGTGCAACCACTGCCGCTCCGGCTGGCAGCAGCTTTGCCAGGAAGTGCCGGTGAAAGTGTACGGCAGCAATTCGCATGGCGGCCACGCGAAATATCTCTGCGTGCCCGCCAACACGATGGTGCCGCTGCCGGATGAACTGACGTTCTCCGCCGGCGCGGCGATCGCCTGCGGTTCCGGTACCGCGTACAGCGCGCTGCGCCGGATGAACCTGTCGGGCAACGACACCGTCGCGATCTTCGGCCAGGGACCGGTCGGGTTGGCCGGCACGCAGTTCGCCAAGGCAATGGGCGCGCGCGTGATCGCGCTGGATGTCAATCCGCAGCGCCTGGCGCGGGCCAAGGAGTTCGGTGCCGATGAAACGGTCAACCCGGGTTCCAACGATCCTGTCGCCGCCATCAAGGATCTGACGCACGGGCGCTATGCCGACCTGGCGCTGGACACCTCGTCCAATCCCGAGGCGCGGCTGAATGCAATCCGCAGCACCAAGGTATGGGGCACCATGTGCTTCGTCGGCGAGGGCGGCGATGTGCACATCGATGTCAGCCCGCACTTGCTGCGGCGGCAGATGACGCTGATCGCGTCGTGGACCTTCTCCAACATCATCCAGGCCGAGTGTGCGCGCTTCTGCGTCGAGCGCAAGATCGACGTAGACCGCTTGTTCACGCATCGCTGGACGCTGGATCAGGCGGAGGAGGCTTACCAATTGTTCGACAGGCAGAGCGATGGGAAGGGCGTGTTCCTGATGTAGGACTGGCGGGGCGGTCGCCGCCATCGCGGCACCGCGCTCCAGCCATGTGCTCCGCCGCCGCCGCGTTCAGGCCAGACCAGCCGTACCGGGTGGAAAGATCTGGCGATCGGCGCGCGGACAACCAAATGGTGGCCTGTCACGCCGAGGAAGAAGGCCGCATTGTGCCATGACGACGCCCGATGACGATCCGCCGCAACCGCCGCGTCACCGCGCGCTGATCGGACTGCTGCTGCTTGTCTGCCTGCTGGCAGCCGTCCTGTTCGTGGTGCACCAGTTGCAGGAGGCGTCGAAGATGCAGGACTGCCTGGCGTCAGGCCGCACCAACTGCGCGCCGATCGAGACCAACGGGCGCTAGGCCGGACGCGTAGCGGCGGAGGGTAAACGAACCGGCCGCGATCAGGCGGGCGACTTGTGAATCGGGTCCACCCAATAGACCGCTTCCGGCTTCTCCACCGGCTCGATGTCCAGGTTCACCACGACCGCCTCGTTGTCGCTGCGCACCAGCACGCATTCCAGCGTCTCGTCGGTACTGGCGTTGATCTCCTGGTGCGGCACGTAGGGTGGCACGAAGATGAAATCGCCGGCCTCCGCCTCGGCAACGAATTCCAGCTTCTCTCCCCAGCGCATGCGCGCCTTGCCGCGCACCACGTAGATCACGCTCTCCAGCGCGCCATGATGATGCGCGCCGGTCTTGGCGTTGGCGTGGATGTGCACCGTGCCGGCCCAGATCTTCTGTGCCCCCACGCGTGCCGCGTTGATCGCCGCCGCACGGTTCATCCCCGGCGTCTGCGGCGTGTTGGTGTCGAGCTGGTTCGCCTTGATCACCCGCACGCCGTTGTGCCGCCAGTCCACCGTGCCGTGGGCCGGGGCGGCATGGTCATGCCCGTGGCTCATCTCGCTTCTCCTCCTCCGAAACTGCCGCCCGCCTATGTGGCGCGGCACCGCCCCGCTGCAAACCCCACCCCACATGCGGCGGCGCGGGGTGTGACCTGTGTCACAGCCGTCGGCGTGATGCGACCGTTATGATGGCGCCAAAATGGGGGTCCGGAAATGAAAAGCGCTGTTGCCGAGCCGGGGTTGCGACTGAGCTACGCGCGCGATCCGTCGCGCAGCGAGGCGTTCGATCCGGGCCGCCTCCTCGACGACCTGTACGCCGAGGGCGCCGCGCGCGCGATGCTGCCCTGGCAGAGTGGCCTGCGCATGGCGGCCAGCGATCATCTTATCCTCGCCGTTCAGAGCAATAACGGCCGTTGCCTCGGCGCGATCGCCGCCAGCGACCTGGCCACCGAGCAGGAACCGTTTCTGTTCTTGGATGCGGCGTATATCGCGCCGGTAGCGGGCGCATCGCTGCTGGTGCAGCGCATGCTGGCCTTCGCCATGCTGCGGATCGCCGGGCAGGACACGGTGCCAGGCATCATCGCCGCCTGCGTTCAGACGCCGTTCTTTGCCAGCACCTTGCGCGGCTTTTCCCGTTGGTTCGGTGGCACTTCATTTTTCCCCGCGGCGCCGGAGGATGTCGTGATCGATCTCGGCATGGCATCGCTGGCACGCCGGATCGTGCGCGTCGTGCGATCCGGATCGCGCTGCGAGGCGGCACACAGTACGTTTCATGCCGCGGCGCAAGCGGGGGCAGGCGGCATCCATGCCGAGATGCTCGTCGTGGTCGACCTGAATGCGGCGGACGAGGCGGCCATCGTTGGCGACGCCCGCCGGCTGTATCGCGCCCGGCGCCCGCGCGACCTGCGGCGGAACGATGCCATCGCGCTGGCAGATACCGCACCAGCGGCGGCATCGCCGCTGCGCGATGCCAGTGCTGTCTGACCGCGCGCGGCCGTAACCCGCGCTCGCCCTTGCCCAGCGAGAGTGCGGGCCGGAACCAGCGTCCGCCCTTGCCCAGCGGGGGCGTGGACAATAGCGCCCGGACGCCCTTGCCCGGCCGGGGTCGCGGGCCGAAATTTGCCCGGGTGCCGAAATCGATTTCCCCCGCCGCAATCCACGGCCAGGATTCGCGTTTGGTATTGCAGCGGCGCTCGCCTCCGGTCACGCATGCCAGCGCGGCGCCGGATGTCGCAACCGGCCAGATGACGCACGAGGAGAGCGTGGACAGCGGACCTCACGGCACCACGCATCACGCAGGCCAGCGCCGCCGCCGGCCGGGAACCGCCGCCTGGCGGCGCTGGCGCGGCAGCATCGCCGGCGCCGTGCGCGACAGCATCACCGACCGCATGTCGCTCGCCGCCGCCGGCTGCGCCTTCTATGCGACGCTGGCCCTGTTCCCGGCGATCAGCCTGCTGATCTCGGTCTACGGCCTGATCTTCAATCCGCGGGCGGTGGAGCAGCAATTGCTGGTGTTGCAGCATATCGTGCCGCCGCCGGCATTCGATCTCATCAGCGGGCGCGTCAGCCAGCTTGTCACGGCGCCGCCGGCCAGCCTCAGCGCCGGGCTCGCCGTCAGCTTCATCATCACCTTCTGGAGCGCCGGCACCGGCACACGCTCGGCACTGTCCGCGCTGAACGTCGCGCATGACCTGAAAGAGCAACGCAGCTACCTGAAGTTTCAACTGGTGGGCCTGGCGATGACGACGGCCGTGATCCTGGTCACGACGCTGGCGATTGCGCTGCTGGTGTTCATTCCCGCCGTGCTGAGCTTCCTCGGCCTGTCGCGCCACAGCGGCGGCCTGCTGCACGCCGCCGCCATGCTGCTGTTGCTCACTTTGTTCGGTGCGTCGCTCGCGGTGTTCTACCGGCTCGGCCCGGCACGGCGCCCGCCGCCGCAGGAGCCGACACTGCCCGGCGTCGTGCTGGCCACGGCGCTGTGGCTGACCGCCTCGCTGCTGCTGTCCTGGTATGTGGGCCACATCAGCACGTTCGGGGTGACCTATGGACCGATCGGCGCGGTGGTCGGTGTCATGCTGTGGTTCTACGTCTCGGCCTACGCGGCGCTGCTTGGAGCGGAACTGAATGTGCGGCTGGGCAAGGGCGGGGCGGTGTGAGGGCGTACAGCGATCGTCCATGGAACCAGCCGGCGGCGGGATAACGCCCGCCGCCGTGGGGTTTTCAGGCAACTGCCGGATTTAGGGGCAATGTTTCTCGTCTGCCTGCTACCGCTCTCGCCTGCTTCCGCATACCGGCTCAGATAATCCTATCACGCTCGCGGATGCGCCTTCCGCCACACCTCCATCAGCCGGGCCGTCTCCACGCTGGTATAGCGCTGGGTGGTCGACAGGCTGGCATGTCCCAGCAGTTCCTGGATCGAGCGCAGATCGCCGCCACCGTCCAACAGGTGAGTCGCGAAGGAATGCCGCAGCGCATGGGGCGTCGCATACTCCGGCAGCCCGCGCAGCCGGCGGAACAGACGCATCGTCCGCTGCGCCACCGCGGGGTCCAGCCGCGCGCCGCGCACGCCCACGAACAATGGCGCATCCGGCGCGGGCGAAGGATGCAGCGCCAGCCAGGCACCGACGGCCTGCCGCACGGCATTCAGCACCGGCACCAGCCGTGTCTTGCTCCCCTTCCCCACCACGCGTAGCGGCATGTCGCCCTCGGGCAGAGGTGCATCGCGCACGTCCAGCGCCAGCGCCTCGGCAATGCGCAGGCCGCAGCCGTACAGCAGAGTGAACAGGGCTTCGTCCCGCGCCTGGACCATCGCGCGGTCGGATACTTCGCCGGCTTGCTCGGCGACCGCGCGCGCATGCTCGGGCAGCAGCGCCTTCGGCACCGGGCGTTTCGCGCGGGGCGTGGCGACCTGCCGGACCGCCGGATTGTCCACACCCTGCCGGCGCGCCAGCCAGCGAAAGAAGCTGCGCACTGCCGCAAGGTGACGTGCCCGCGTGGCGTTGCCAGCGCCCTCGCCTGCCTCGGCGGCGAGCCAGGCGCGGATATCCGCCGGCCGCAATGCGGCCAATGCCGCGAGGTCGGGCTCGCCGCCGAGATGGCGGGTCAGGACACCAAGGAACGCGGCGAGGTCGGCACCGTAGGCCTCGACCGTCAGCGGTGACGCACGCCGCTCCTGGCCGAGCCAGTCGAGAAACGCTGCGCGCGCCGCCTCGGCAAGCATTCAGCGACCGAGCGCCGCGGCAACCGCCCGCCCCAGGAAGGCCAGCGCGCCGGTCCCCTGCCCCGGGTCCAGCGCCCAGGGATCGCGCGCGAGCAGGGCCAACAAGGCAGGCGGCCCCTCCCCCGGGACCAAGGCCAGCACGTCATGCCCAGCGAGGCCGGCCGCTTCCGCGTGCAGCAGGCGCCCATCGGTCGCGACCTCGCGGAACAGTACCTGCCGCCCTTCCAGCAGCCGCGTTACCGTGCCGATCGGAACGGTCCGGGCGCCCGGGTACAAAGCCTCCAGACACAGATGCACCGCATCAACGCCCAGGACGCCGGGCATCTCCTGCGTGATGCAGTCCATCGGATCGGAGGAGCGCAGCAGCGCCAGCACAGCCTCCTGCACCCGGAACGCAAGTCCCGCCGCGGCACGGCCGGCGGCCAGCACATTGTCGGCGCGTTCCGCCATCGCCGCGGCATGCGCGCGCTCCGCCCGCACCATCGCCGCCATATGATCCGCCATCTGCTCGCCATGAACGCGGATCGGCGGGGTCAGCAGGCGGTAGAGCGACGGATGGTCGGCCAGCCAATCCGGGTGGTCGCGCAGAAAGGCCTCGACGAATGCGGACTCCGAATCGTCAGGCTGCACCAGGGGACGGGTCATTGCGCGCGTTATATCAGGCGATGTGCTGCCCGGTCTTCGCCCAATCGGCCAGGAAGGCGGCCAGACCCTTGTCGGTCAGCGGGTGATTGAACAACGACCGCAAAACGGCTGGCGGCACCGTCACGACATGGGCGCCGAGCTTCGCCGCCTCCACCACGTGCATCGGCGAACGCACGGATGCTACCAACACCTCGGTCTTGAACGCGTCATAGTTGCGGAAGATCTGGACGATGTCGGCGATCAGCCCCATGCCATGCTCGCCGATATCGTCCAGCCGCCCGACGAACGGGCTGACGAAGGTGGCGCCGGCCTTGGCCGCCAGGATCGCCTGCGCGGCGGAGAAGCACAGCGTCACGTTGACCATGGTGCCGTCGTCGGCCAGATGGCGGCAGGCGCGCAACCCATCGGGCGTGAGCGGCACCTTGATGGTGACGTTCTTCGCCACCTCGCGCAGCACGCGGGCCTCGGCCAGCATGCCATCATAGTCGGTGGCGGCGACCTCGGCGCTGACCGGGCCAGGGACGGTGGCGCAAATATCAGCCAGCACGTCGAGGAATTTTTTACCGGTTTTGGCGACAAGGGACGGGTTGGTGGTGACGCCGTCAAGCAACCCGCTGGCGGCCAGCGAGCGAATTTCCGCCGTGTCGGCGGTATCGACGAAGAACTTCATGCCAACGCTCCGTTTTGCGGCTACTGCCTGAGTGGGTCGGGACGTATGGAGTGGTTCGGATCATACAGGATGGAGGGGGTCGACAGAAAGCGAAGCGGAGGCGGTGTCCGGCGGGTCCCGGTGCTGCTGCCATACCCGTTCCCGGGCCCGTTTGACTACCGCGTGCCGCCCGGATTCGACCCGCATCCCGGCGACATCGCGCTGGTGCCGCTGAACAATCGCGAGGAGCTGGGCGTGGTGTGGGACGCCCCGCCGGACGACGCGGTGGCCGACCACAGATTGAAGCCGCTGATCGGCATGGTGGAAGCGCCGCCGATGAAGCAGGACCTGCGGCGGCTGGTCGACTGGATGGCGGCGTACACCCTGGCACCTCCGGGCGAAGTGATGGCGATGGCGTTACGGGTGCCGCGCATCGCCCCCGGCCCGGCGACGGGCTGGCGGTTGGCGGACCCGCTGCCGGATGTGCGCCTGACCGAGGCGCGCCGGCGGGTGGTGGAGGTGTTGAAGGAAGCGCCAGGGAAAGGGAACGAAACTGCTGCCCCTGTGCTCGCCGCTGCGACGGTGCGCGCCACGGCCGACCTGGCACAGGCAGCATCTGTCAGCGCCGGCGTGATTCGCGGCATGGCGGATGCCGGCCTGCTGGTTCCCGCCACGCTGACGGCCGCGGCACCGTTTGCCATGCCGGATCCGGATCATCGCAGCGCCAACACGCTGTCCCCCGAGCAGGAGCGGGCCGCCGCGACACTGCGCAACGCCGTGGCCGCACGGGAATTCTCGGTTACCTTGCTCGATGGCGTCACCGGCTCCGGCAAGACCGAGGTGTACCTGGAAGCCGTCGCCGAATGCCTGCGGCAGAAGCGGCAGTCCCTGGTGCTGCTGCCGGAGATCGCGCTGTCCTCGCAATGGCTGGAGCGGTTCCAGCGCCGCTTCGGCGTCGCGCCCGCTGTCTGGCATTCCGACCTTACCTCGAAGGTCCGCCGCACCACCTGGCGCGCGGTGGCCGACGGTGCGGCTCCGGTGGTGGTTGGCGCGCGCTCGGCATTGTTCCTGCCCTTCCCCGATCTCGGCCTGATGGTGGTGGACGAGGAGCATGAGACCGCCTTCAAGCAGGAGGAAGGCGTGGTGTATCACGCCCGCGACATGGCGGTGGTGCGCGCCAGGTTCTGCCAGGCACCGGCGGTGCTGGTATCGGCGACGCCCAGCCTGGAGACCGTCGCCAACGTTGAGGCGGGCCGATACCACCACATCATGCTGCCGAACCGGCACGGCGGCGCGGTGCTGCCCGACGTGGCGGCAATCGACTTGCGGGAAACGCCGCCGGCGCGCGGGCACTTCCTCGCCCCGCCGCTGATCGACGCCGTCCGCGGCACCCTCGCGCGTGGCGAACAGGCCATGCTGTTCTTGAACCGCCGGGGCTATGCGCCGCTGACGTTATGTCGCCATTGCGGCCATCGCATGCAGTGCCCCAACTGCACCGCCTGGCTGGTGGAGCATCGCACCCGCAAGGAGCTGCAATGCCATCATTGCGGCCACACCGTTCCGATTCCGGGTGAGTGCCCCGCCTGTGGCGCCGCCAACAGCCTGACCGCCGTCGGCCCCGGCGTCGAGCGAATCACCGAGGAAGCCGCTTCCCTGTTCCCCGAAGCCCGCCGCCTGGTGATGGCGAGCGACACCATGCCCGGCCCGCACGCCGCGGCGGAAGCGTCCCGCGCCATCGCCGCGCGCGAGGTGGACCTGATCATCGGCACCCAGATCGTCGCCAAGGGGTGGCATTTCCCGCATCTGACGCTGGTGGGCGTGGTGGACGCGGACCTTGGCCTGGCCGGCGGCGATCTGCGTGCGGCGGAACGGACGGTGCAGTTGCTGCACCAGGTCGCGGGGCGTGCTGGCCGTGCCGAGGCGCCGGGGCGCGTGCTGCTGCAAACGTTCTCGCCGGAGCACCCGGTGATGCAGGCGCTGGTGGCCGGCGACCTGGCGGGTTTCATGGCCAGCGAGGCGGCGCAGCGGCGTCCGGGGCATTGGCCGCCGTATGGCCGGCTGGCGGCGCTGATCGTCAGTGCGGACTCGGCGCTGCTTGCAGATGCGCTGGCCCGGGACCTGGGGCGGGCGGCGCCGTCGGGCGACGGTGTGGAGGTGCTGGGCCCGGCACCGGCACCGCTGGCGATTCTGCGTGGGCGGCACCGGCGGCGGTTGCTGTTGAAGACGCGGCGGGACGTGGCGGTGCAGCCGATCCTGCGGGCGTGGCTTGCGAAGGTAACGGTGCCGCGGGGTGGGCGGGTGGATGTGGATGTGGATCCGATGTCGTTTCTGTAGCGGACAGAGCTACCTGTCCGGTCTTGAACATGGGCGCCGCGCCGGACCCCCCAAGACCGTTGCCAAGCTCGCGCAGGCGTTGAACGTTCCGGCCGCTTGGCTTTCGTAGCATATGCCGGGATCGCAGGCGCCGGATTTGTCAGCGGCCCGAATGGCTGAAGTGACGGCTTGCATCACGCGCCGGGATTCGCATCATCGGCGAATCCCACCAGCAACTGCCCCTCCTGCACCGTTTCGCCAACGCGACACGCGACACGCTCCACCACGCCATCGGCTGGGGCAGCGAGGCGGAACACGGTCTTCATCGCCTCCAACACCACCAGCACCTGACCTCGCGTCACCGTATGCCCCTGCACTGCCAGCACCTGCGTCACCTGGCCGGGCAGCGGAGCAATCAACCGGCCACCTGATTCGTCCTCCGCTTCCGCATGCGCCATCGGGTCGGGCAGCGTGAAACGGAACGTTGTGCCCCCGTGCCGCACCGACAGCGTCTCGCCGTCATGCGTCACCCGGATATGCAACCGTACATCGTCGAGAGTCACAGCCAGCACGCCATCCTGGCCACGCGAGGCCGCGGCGTGCATCCGGCGGTCCCCGATCGCCAACTGCCACCCGGCAGCGTCGCGCCGGGCCACCACCGTGTGAACGTCATCACCCGCGTGGAATTCCATGGCACGATCGGGCACCAGGTTCAGCCACCACTGATCGCGCGCATGCCAGGGCGAATACGGATCGGCACTCGCCGCGGCCCGGCGCGCCGTAGCATCGGCCTCATCGGTCAGCACGGCGAGCGCCGCCGCGGCCAGCACTTCGCCGGGCGGCGCGCCCTGTCCCGCCAGCAATGTATCGGCGTGACGCACGATGAACTCGGTGTCGACGCCGCCTGCCAGGAATTGCGGCTGCGATACGATCCGATGGAGCAGATCGAGATTGCTGGCCACACCGGCCACGTCGCACCCGGCCAACGCGTGCTGCATCATTGCCAGAGCGGCATCCCGCGTATCGCCGTAGACGATCAGCTTTGCCAGCATCGCGTCGTAATGGGTGGATACGGTGTCGCCGGCGGTGAAGCCGGTATCGACCCGCACCGTCCCGGTGGTGTCTGGCATATGGAATGTGGCCAGCCGCCCGATCGAGGGGGCAAAATCCCGCGCGGGATCTTCCGCGTAGAGCCGCGCCTCGACCGCGTGGCCGGACAGGCGGATCGCACTCTGCGTCGCTGGCAACGGTTCGCCGGCAGCGACGCGCAATTGCCACTCCACCAGGTCAAACCCGGTGATCATTTCGGTGACCGGGTGCTCCACTTGCAGGCGGGTGTTCATTTCCAGGAAATAGAATCCGTCGGCCTCTGCAACAAATTCCACCGTGCCGGCGCCGACATAACCGACCGCGCGCGCGGCGGCGACCGCTGCCTCGCCCATCGCGATCCGGCGCTGCGGAGCGATGCCGGGAGCAGGTGCTTCCTCGATTACTTTCTGGTGGCGGCGCTGCACGGAGCAATCGCGTTCGAACAGGTGGACGGTGTTGCCAAGGGTGTCGGCGAAGACCTGCACCTCGATATGGCGCGGACGTTCCAGGTAGCGCTCGATCAGCACGCGGTCGTCGCCGAAGGCCGAGGCGGCTTCCTGGCGTGCTTCGCGCAGCGCAGCGCCGAAACCGGCAGCGTCGGTGACGACACGCATGCCGCGTCCCCCACCGCCGGAGACAGCCTTGATCACGACGGGAAATCCGACACGCGCCGCCTGGCTGGCGAGGAACTCAGCGTCCTGGTTGTCGCCATGATAGCCGGGGAGCAGCGGTACTCCCGAACGTTCCATCAGCGACTTGGCCGCAGATTTCGAACCCATGGCCCGCATGGCGCTCGCGGGTGGGCCGACGAAGATCAATCCGGCCGCGGCGCAGGCTTCGGCGAATTGGGGATTCTCGGACAGGAAGCCGTAGCCGGGATGGATCGCCGACGCCCCGGCAGTGCGCGCCGCGGCGATGATGGCGGCAATGTTGAGATAGCTGTCGCGCGCGGGCGCCGGCCCGATGCGCAGCGCGCGATCGGCGGTGCGCACATGCAGGGCATTGGCATCGGCATCGGAGAACACGGCCACTGTCTCGATACCCAGCATTCGCGCGCTGCGCATGATCCGGCACGCGATCTCGCCACGGTTGGCAATGAGCAGGGTGCGGAATATTGCCATTACCCGTGGTGGCCGGGATTGAGGGGACTGTCGTGTTCGCGGCTCATACGCGTCACATCCGGAACACGCCAAAGCGCGTCTCCTGCACCGGCGCGTTCAATGCCGCCGACAGCGCCAGGCCGAGCACCCGGCGCGTGTCCAGCGGATCGATCACGCCGTCATCCCACAGCCGCGCGGTCGCATAATATGGATGGCCCTGCGTTTCATACTGCGCACGGATCGGCGCCTTGAACTTTTCCTCGTCTTCCGCGGTGGCTTCTCCTGCCCCACGCCGTACGGTCGCCAGCACGCCGGCCGCCTGCTCGCCGCCCATCACAGAAATGCGCGCATTCGGCCACATGAACAGAAACCGCGGGTCATACGCCCGGCCGCACATGCCATAATTGCCGGCGCCGTAACTGCCGCCGATGATCATCGTCAGCTTCGGCACCGACGTGGTGGAAACCGCGGTCACCAGCTTGGCGCCGTCCTTGGCGATGCCGCCGGCCTCGTATTTCCGTCCCACCATGAATCCGGTGATATTCTGCAAAAACACCAGCGGAATGCCGCGCTGGCTGCACAGCTCGACGAAATGCGCGCCCTTCAACGACGATTCTGAAAACAGGATGCCGTTATTGGCGAGGATGCCGACCGGATAGCCGTACAAATGGGCAAAACCGCAGACCAGTGTGGTACCATACAGGCGTTTGAACTCGTCGAACTCGCTGCCATCGACGATGCGGGCGATGACCTCGTGCACATCATACGGGGCGCGCAGGTCGGTCGGCACCGCGCCATACAGGTCGGCCGGGTCGTGGTGCGGCGGCGTGGCCGGCCGCAGGGACACGGCGGGCTGTTTCACGTGGTTCAGACCGGCCACGATGCGACGGCACAGCGCCAGTGCGTGGCGATCGTCGTGCGCGTAGTGATCCACCACGCCGGAGGTGCGCGCATGCACGTCCGCACCGCCAAGTTCCTCCGCGGTGACCACCTCGCCGGTCGCGGCCTGCACCAGCGGCGGACCGCCAAGAAAGATCGTGCCCTGCTTGCGCACGATGATGCTTTCATCGCTCATCGCGGGCACATAGGCGCCGCCGGCGGTGCAGGACCCCATCACCACGGCGACCTGAGGAATCCCGGCCGCCGACATGGTGGCCTGATTGAAAAAGATGCGGCCGAAATGCTCGCGGTCGGGGAAGATTTCGTCCTGCATCGGCAGGAACGCGCCGCCGGAATCCACCAGATAGAGGCACGGCAATTGATTGGCACGCGCGATTTCCTGCGCGCGCAGGTGCTTCTTTACGGTGATCGGGAAATAGGTGCCGCCTTTTACCGTGGCGTCGTTCGCGACGATGACACACTCGCGTCCCGATACGCGGCCGATGCCGGTGACGATGCCGGCCGACGGCACCTCGCCGCCGTACAGGCCATAGGCGGCCAGCTGCGACAGTTCGAGGAACGGCGAGCCGGGATCGATCAGCGCGGCCACGCGCTCCCGGGCCAGCAGCTTGCCACGCGCGCGATGGCGTTGACGGGCGGTTTCGCCGCCGCCCCGCGCGACGGAGGCGACCTTGTCGCGAAGGTCGGCAACCAGCACGCGCATCGCTTCGGTGTTGGCAGCGAATTCAGCCGAGCGCGTGTCGATGTCAGAGCGCAGGATCATCGCCGTCATGCAGGCAGGGGCTGGACAAATCTTTGGACACACCGTCCAGGCGCGCGGCACCAAACCATCTGTGTGCGTCAGTGGGCATCTGTGGTTCCATAATGCTTAAGCCGTCTCGGCAAACAGTTCGCGACCAATCAGCATGCGGCGGATTTCGCTGGTCCCCGCGCCGATTTCGTAAAGCTTGGCGTCGCGCAACAGCCGTCCGGTTGGATAGTCGTTGACGTAGCCGTTGCCGCCCAGTGCCTGGATCGCCTCCAGCGCCATCCACGTTGCCTTCTCTGCCGCGTATAAAATCGCCCCCGCCGCATCCTTCCGCGTCGGCCCACCGCGGTCGCACGCCTTCGCCACGGCGTATACATACGCCTTGCACGCGTTCATCGTGGTGTACATGTCCGCGAGCTTGCCCTGCATCAACTGGAACTCGCCGATCGGCTGGCCGAACTGCCTGCGCTCGTGCACGTACGGCACCACCACGTCCATGCAGGCCTGCATGATCCCCAGCGGCCCCGCGGCCAGCACCGCGCGTTCGTAGTCCAGCCCGCTCATCAGCACGCGCACGCCTTCGTCCAGGCGGCCGAGCACGTTCTGTTCCGGCACTTCACAATCCTGGAACACGAGTTCGCAGGTGTTCGACCCGCGCATGCCCAGCTTGTCCAGTTTCTGTGCGGTGGAAAATCCCGGAAAGGCTTTCTCGATCAGGAATGCGGTGATGCCACGCGGCCCGGCTTCGGGCGTCGTCTTGGCATAGACCACCAGCACGTCCGCATCCGGTCCGTTGGTGATCCACATTTTCCCGCCGTTGAGCACGAAGCGGTCGCCCCGCTTTTCCGCGCGGGTACGCATGCCCACCACGTCGGAACCGGCGCCCGGCTCGCTCATCGCCAGCGCGCCGACATGGTCGCCGCTGATCAACCGCGGCAGGTAGCGGCGCTTCTGCGCATCGGTGCCGTTGCGGCGGATCTGATTCACGCACAGGTTGGAATGCGCGCCGTACGACAGACCCACGGAAGCGGAGGCGCGCGAAATCTCCTCCATCGCCACGACATGTTCCAGATAGCCCATGCCGGCGCCGCCCCATTCCTCTTCCACCGTGATCCCCAGCACCCCGAGGTCGCCGAACTTGCGCCAGAGGTCCATCGGGAAGGCATTGTCGCGGTCGATGGCGGCGGCACGAGGGGCGATCTCGTCGGCTGCAAACGCCTCAATCTGGCCACGCAGCATATCGGCCGTCTCGCCGAGGCTGAAATCCAGGCCAGGCAGGCGATTGGGGATCGCGGGCATCGGCAATCCTTCGATATCGAACTATCCGGCCGAGAGGATGACGCATCGCCCGGCGGTCGCCAAGCGACAGCGCCGCACGGTAGCGGTGCATCTTGCGTCACGACCCACCGCGCGTGTGGCGCCGCACGCAAGCCAAACTTACCCCGACGTGTCCGGCCCGCGGAGATGCACCGGGATCACACCTGATTCCCCGCTACTACGGAGCGTTGGCAAATGACGGACAGCGCCCAGCCGTCTGGCGAGATCTGGCTCCTTTGGGCCGAATCAGTCAGATTGAACCGGCATCCAAAAAATAAAACTCGAACTCGCCAGGCGACACCGCCGACGGTTGCTCTGCTGCAACGCCAAACATATAATAGTGGCTGTCCTGTGCCCCCAGGTCGGCATGTGCATGCGGATGGGGTTCAGCCGGCTCGGAAGCGGCGTCTTCCCTGATGCCGAGAATCGCACTGTCGGCCAGTTCACCGGTCTTGGTGTCCGGGATCCCAGGCGGAAGAGAGCCATACATGTAGACCGGATGCCGAGCGAACGGACTCGGATAGGCTTTGGACCGCCGGTGGTTGGGGCGGCTCATCGCTGCAAATTGGTCGCGCATGGACATATCCTTTCAACGGATTTGCGCGACCACACCCTGCCAGCAAAGGGTTAGGATGCAGTTAAGCCGGCCGACAAAATGAACCGGCTGTCGTTACAATGCGGCGAAAGGCCGCGCCTGGCGAACATGGCTGGTACGCCAGCGGGACCTGCCACCAGGACGCGTCCATGCCACCAGGACCCCGACCACGGAGACCTTGACCATCCCCCCGCGGTTGCGCATTTTGGCAGCCTCGCGAGGTAAAGCCATGGCCAAGACCAACATCGTTCAGATCAAGCTCGTCTCCAGCGCCGACACCGGGTTCTTCTATGTCACCAAGAAGAACGCCCGGACCCAGACCGGCAAGCTGGAGTTGCGGAAATACGACCCGGTCGCGCGCAAGCACGTCCTGTTCAAGGAAGCCAAGATCAAGTGAGGCGGGTCGCGTAAGACGCGATCCCCACCCGGTTCCGCCCACTCCGCTTCGCACCGTAGAGCGCCAGGTCGGCAGCGCGCAGCAATCCCTCCGGCGTTCGCGTCTCCTCGGTCGTCCAGGCAATCCCGACGCTGATCGTCAGGCGGCAGCGGCGGCCGCCTTCCGGCTCGAAGCCCAGCCCTTCCACGGCAGCACGCAGGCGCTCGGCGGCGGCCGTCGCCTCCTCGCTGCCGCTGCCCGGCATCACCACCACAAACTCTTCGCCGCCGTAGCGCGCCAGCGAGTCGAAGACGCGGGTGCTCGACCGCAGCGTCTCGGCAATCACCCGCAGCGCCTGGTCCCCCGCGGCATGGCCGTGTTCGTCGTTGACCGCCTTGAAATGATCGACATCGATCATCAGCACCGCCAGGTCGCGCGCCTGAGGCCCCTCCATCAGGTTGCGCAGGTGGCGCATCAGGTACCGATGGTTGTAGAGCCCAGTCAACGGATCCGTCAGCGCCATCTCCAGCGCCGTGCCGACATCGGCGCGCAGCCGGTCCTGGTAGAACTTGCGGCGAATCTGGTTGCGGGCACGCGCGCGCAGCTCATTCTCGTCCAGCGGCAGCAACAGCCAGTCGTTGGCCCCCAGGTCGAACGCCCGCAGCAGCCGGTCGCGTTCCTCCGGCTCGGCAACCAGCAGCAGCGGGATGTCGTGCGTCGCGTCGGCGGCGCGCAGCGAGGACGCAAGCTTCAGCGGATCCTCCTCCGCCAGCGACAGGCTCAGCACGATCAGGTCGAACGGGATCGCCCCGGACAGAGCGATCGCCTCGGCCTGGGACCGGGCACGGCCGGGAATGATGCCGTCGCGGGCCAGCGCATCCTGCAGCGGCTGGGCGCTCAGGTCCCAATCGTCCACCACCAGGGCGCGCGCGCCGGCAACCGAGGGGATCGAGACCCGATCGGATGCAAGGCCCAGCGCCCGCGCCGTCTCCCCGCGCGCCCGCCATTCGTCGAGCAACCGCTTGAGCCGGACCAGGCTCTTCACCCGGGCCATCAGGGTCTCGTATTCGACCGGCTTGGTCAGGAAATCGTCGGCACCGGCGTCCAGCCCGCGCAGCCGCTCCACCGGTTCCCCGAGCGCGGTCACCATCACCACGGGAATATGCAGGGTGGAGGGGGTGTCCTTCAAAAGCTGGCAACACTCGAACCCGTCCATCCCCGGCATCATCACGTCGAGCAGGATCAGGTCCGGCTGCCAGTCCTTGGCCATGGTGATCGCGTCGAAGCCGTTCTTGGCGCTGGACACCTGATAGTACTCAGCCGCGAGTTTCGCCTCCAGCAACCTGGTATTCGCCGGCACGTCGTCGACGATCAGGATTCGGGCAGTCATCGGCGACGGATTTCCTCGTCTGAAGCGAAGCAGTACAAGTGGTGAGGCTAGCAGACCAGAATTTAACGCAGCGTTGCGGCTCGCGGAAGCCAACTCGGCGTAACTGTCGCAATCCGGGCCGTCCGCCGTGAAGCGACGCAGCAAGGCGGCGGTTTATTCCCTTCGGCCGGCGCCGCGTTAGAACATCTCGCCAAGGCCCATGCGGGGCAGTCGAATCGGACCAAGGTTCCCTGGCCGCCTGGCGCTACACGGAGACCCAGGCGGCATCCCGACCGCCGCGAGCGGAGGGAGCATGCTGGACCGGTTGGTGCCTTTTGGCTTTGTACTGCTGTGGAGCTCGTCGTTCATCGCCGCCAGGGTCGGCCTGCGCCACCTGTCCCCGTTGTTGTTTGTCGCGGTGCGGATGTGCGCCTGCGCGGCGATGCTGGTTGGCGCGATGCTCATTTTGCGGCGTTCGTGGCGGCCACTGCGCGGGATGGTCTGGCTGCACTGCGCCGTCGCCGGCGTGCTGATGAACGCGGTGTTGCTCATGACGGCCCATTACGCCATGACCCGGGTTCCCGCCGCTCCAATCGCGCTGATCCAGACGCTGAATCCGCTGCTCACCGCGGCGTTGGCCTGGCCGATCCTGGGCGAGCGCCTGCGGCCCCGGCAGTGGTTCGGGCTGCTGCTGGGCGCCGCGGGCGTCGTGTTGATTGTCGGCGTGGCGGCTCTGCATAGCCGGGTCGAGCTCCGGTTGCTGCTGCTGACCGTGGTCGGGGTGTTCGCGCTGTGCGGCGGCACGCTGTATTTCGGCCGTTTCTGCCGCGGCGCGCCGCTGCTCGAGGGCACCACGGTCCAATTCCTGGCCTCCGCGGCGGCCTGCCTCGCATCGATGGCCGTGTTCGAGACGCCGCACGCGGACTGGACGCCGGGTGCCGTCGCGGCAGTCGCCTGGAACGCCGCGTTCGTCTCGCTGGGCGGGATGGTGCTGTATTTCGTCATGCTGCGCCGAGGCACCGCTGCCCGGGCCACGGCCAATTTCTACCTGATGCCGGGCACCGCCGCCGTGATGGCCTGGGTGCTGCTTGGCGAGGCACTGACGCCGCTTACCGTCCTGGGGCTGGCGGTCTCGTCCCTGGGATGCTGGCTGCTCAGCAGCCGGCGGTGGCCGGCTCCGCGGCGTTAACCATTTGGTCACACGCTTTCGTTAATATTACTGACGAAACCCGGTCGCCAGCGACGGCGCCGGGAAACGCCGGTTGCCGACGTGTTCACAATTTGTAACAGAAGGGATTTCCGCGATGGCGGGACATGCATTGCCTGGCAGTGACCGGCAGCTTCCGCGCGGCGCGCGTGCCATGGGCATCGCCGACCCGGCCGAGCCATGCCAGGTCAGTATGGTCCTGCGCCGGACCACCGGCTCGCTTCCGTCGGGGCATCTGACGCGGGAGGACTTTGCCCGTGCGTTCAGTGCCCACCCGGCAGACATCGCCGCCGTGCGCAGCTTCGCAGCAGCCAATCGGCTGACTGTCACCCAGGCCGACGCGGCGCGCGGCACGGTGCGGCTGTCAGGTCCGGCCGCGGCGTTCAACGCAGCCTTCGGCGTGACGCTCCAACGCGTAGAACATCCGGCGGGCAGTTTCCGTGGCCGCACGGGACCGGTGCATTTGCCCGAGTCACTGAAGGATTCGGCTGTGGCCGTTCTGGGGCTGGACAACAGGCCGGTAGCCAGGCCGCATTTTCGTCACCTGGCCACGCCGGGCAGCGCGCATGCCACCGCCGGCGGCTTCGATCCGCGCACGGTCGCCGCGCTCTATGGCTTTCCGCCCGGCACCGGCGCCGGCCAGTGCATTGCGCTGATCGAGCTTGGCGGCGGCTACCGTGCGTCCGACCTGCAAGCGTATTTCAGCGGACTGGGTATCAGCCCGGCGCCGAACGTCTCGTTCGTGTCCGTAGACGGTGCCACCAATGCGCCGACCGGCGATCCCAACGGGCCCGACGCCGAGGTATTGCTCGACATCGAGATAGCGGGCGCGATCGCCCCCGGCGCGAAGATCGTCGCGTATTTCGCGCCGAACACGGATGCCGGGTTCCTTGATGCGCTGACCACGGCGGTGCACGATCCGGTCAACCGGCCGTCGGTGATCTCCATCAGTTGGGGCGGGCCCGAGGCAGCCTGGACCATGCAGGCCATCGCCGCATTCGACGCCGCGCTCGCTGCCGCCGCGGCGATGGGCATTACCGTGTGCGTCTCCGCCGGCGACAGCGGGTCCGGCGATGGCGACGAGGATGGTGCGGACCACGTCGATTTCCCCGCCTCCAGCCCGCATGTGCTGGCCTGCGGCGGCACCCGGCTGCTGACCCGCGGCGGTGCGATTTCCGGCGAGGTTGCATGGAATGAAGGGGCCAATGGCGGTGCCACCGGCGGGGGTATCAGCAGTTGCTTTGCCGTGCCCTCATGGCAGACCGGACTGCGCGTCACCAGGCTGGGCCAGACCAGGGTATTGCCCATGCGCGGTGTGCCGGACGTCAGTGGCAATGCCGATCCCGAGACGGGCTATGCGATCCGGGTGGATGGCGCCGCGGCCGTGGTCGGCGGCACCAGCGCCGTCGCACCGCTATGGGCGGGGCTGATCGCGCGGATCAACGCCACGAAGGGACGATCGGCCGGTTTCGTGAACCCGCTGCTGTACCGCGCGCCTGGATCGCTGCGGGACATCGCGCAGGGCAGCAACGGCGCTTACAATGCGACCGTCGGATGGGACGCCTGCACCGGACTGGGCAGCCCGAACGGCATGCAGGCGGGCCTGGTGCTGGAGGCGGCATCCGCCGCGACTTGAACGCACGCAGAACGGACGCGCGGTCGCCGAACGATCGTCAGCGCCATTGCCGATGCAGCCAGATGTCCGGCCGCCTCGCCAATTGCCGGGGTTCCCGGGGAGGCGACCTCTGGCGTCCGCCTCTATCCGGCCGTGGGCGGGGATGCGGACGCGGACGCGGCAATAACCTGGTACGGTTGCACCTGGTCCACTTCGATAATCGTGTCGGCCGGCAAGTTCAGCCGCCGCGCGTGCTCCCGCAGCACCTCGGCGCTCGGCGCTTCGTACAGGCAGTAGGTTTTGCGTTTGTCCGCGCTAAGAAACGAATACAACCACTGCACGCCGATCTCGTCGTTGACCTGCCGGATCGTCGCCGCGGTTGCCTCGTCGACCGCCAGCTCGTTGGCAAACTGCCGCTCAATCAGAAACAGGGGCATGACCGCATCCTTTGGCGACGGCAATGTAACACCTGACGATACGGCCGTGGTAGATGTCAAGCACATCGCGTCACATAATCGGGGAGACTCATGGCGGGAGCGGGACAGGCTTTTGTCGGCCGCCAGCATGAACTCGACACGCTGCGTGCCGCGCTCGATGCCGCCCGCGCCGGCCATGGCGGCATCGTCCTGCTGTCGGGGGAACCCGGCATCGGCAAAACCCGCACCGCGGCCGAGCTGGCCGGCCTCGCCGCGCAGGAAGCGGCCGATGTCGTCTGGGGCCGCTGCCATGAGGAGGCCGGCGCGCCGCCCTATTGGCCCTGGGCGCAGGTGATCCGCGCCTGCGTTGCGCGGCTCGATGCGGCATCGCTTGCCGCGGACCTGGGCACCGGCGCGCCCGATGTCGCCGACCTGGTGACCGAAATTCGCGACGCGGTCCCGCATCTGCAAACCCAGCTTGGTCCGCGCGATCCCGCCGAGGCGCGTTTCCGCCTGTTCGATTCGATCACGCGCTTCCTGCTGGCTCAGACTCGCCGCCGCCTGCTGCTGGCGGTGCTCGACGATCTGCACTGGGCGGACGCGCCGTCGCTGCGATTGCTCGAGTTCCTCGCCGCCGAGATCGGCGGCACCCGCCTGCTGCTGGTGGGCACCTACCGCGAGAACGAGCTGTCGCGCCGGCATCGCCTGTCGGACACGCTGGGCGCGCTGACCCGGGTGGCCGCGGTGACGCGGCTGCGGCTGAGCGGACTGGGCGCGGACGAAGTGCGGCATTTCGTGGCGCTTGCCGCCGGCGTGGTGCCGCCGCCGGCGCTGGTTCAGTCGCTGCACCAGCAGACCGAGGGCAATCCCCTGTTCTTGCGCGAAGTGGTGCAGTTCCTGCACCAGCAAGGCCAGTTCACCCCCGGCGCCCAGACCGCCACGGCTTTGCGCGTCCCGGAAGGTGTGCGCGAAGTGATCGGCCGCCGCCTCAACCTGCTGTCGCCATCCTGCAATGCGGTGCTGTGCGTTGCCGCGGTGATCGGCCGGGAATTCACGCTCGACGTTTTGCGGGCCGCCGCCGCGGACTGCGGCGAGGAGGCGGTAACCGCCGCCATCGACGAAGCCCAGGACGCGCGCATACTGGAGGAGACCGCTGCTGCCCGATACCAGTTCACTCACGCCCTGATCCGCATGACGCTGTACGACGAACTGCGTGCCGGACAGCGCCGCCGCCTGCATCGCACGGTCGGTGCGGCAATCGAAGCCGTGCACCGCCGCGACCTGACACCGGTGCTGGCGGATCTCGCGCACCATTTCCATGAAGCGGCGCCAGGCGGCGACGTCGCGCGCGCCATCGACTATGCCATGCGTGCCGGGCGCGAAGCCAACGCGGCGCTCGCCTTCGAGGATGCCATCGCGCATTTCCAGAGCGCGCTCGACCTGTTGGAGCAGGATCCGTCGACCACCGAAAACACGCGCGGCGAAGTGCTGTTTGCGTTGGGTGAGTCGCAACGCAAGATCAACGATTTCGCGCCGGCTCAGGCGACGCTGCGGCAGGCCGCCGCGATCGCACGCGCGGAACACAACGCCGATCTGATGTGCGACATCGCGCTGAGCTATGAACTCGCGGAATGGCGCCGCGGCTATTCGGACGAAACGACCGTGATCGAACTGCTGGAAGCGGCGCGGGCCCTTCTGCCGGCCGCGATCAGCCGGCGCCACGTTCGGATCGTGAGTACCTTGGCCCGGGCACGCACCTATGCCGGGGAGGTGAGCGAAGCGCGCCGCCTGATGCGCGAGGCGTTGCGCATGGCGCGCAGCTTCGACGGCTCGGTACTGATCGATGCCAATTTCAGCATTCTGAACGACATTCCATGGGGTCCCGAGGATTCCGAGGAGCTGCGCGGCTACGCGGCCGATATTTCTGCGGCGGCACGCGCGGCGGGCGATCTCGAAACCCTGTCGATGACCTTGTTTCGCGCCGCCGTCTACAGCCTGGAACTTGGCCGCCCCATCGCCGAATGCGAGGCGATCGCCGCGGAGATGCTTCAGGTCGACACCACGCTGCGCCAGCCGGCGCTGCGCTATTTTGACATCGGCCTGCGCGCGACACTCGCTCTGCTGCGTGGCGACCTGCCGGCGGCAGAGGCGGTGATCCTGGAAGGGCTGCGCCTGCGGGCGCCGGACAGCACGCAAAGTTCCGATCCATTGTCGATGACGATCTTCACGCTGCGGCGCGAGCAAGGCCGCATCGCCGAACTGCGCCCGCTGGTGCGTGCCTTCGCGCGCCGCGCCGAAGGCGGCGCCTGGCTGCCTGGCCTCGCACTGATGCAGTTCGAATGCGGCGACCTGGACGCAGCCCGCGCATTGCTGGAGACGCTCGCCGCCGATGGGTTCGCTGCCGTGCCACGCGACGGGCGTTGGACCGCGACGCTGATCTACCTTGCCGAGCTGTGCGCCCGGCTGGGCGAGGTGCGTCACGCCGTCCCGCTGTATGAGCAATTGCTGCCCTGGGCGGGGCGCAACATTGTGCTGGGTGGGGGCAGCGGCTGCCCGGGCTGCACCGATCGGTTCCTTGGGCTGCTGATGGCAGCGCTGCAACGCTGGGCACAGGCAGAACGGCATTTTGCCGCCGCGATCGCAATGAACGAGCGCTGCGGCGCACTGGCTCCCCTCGCGCATACCCGCCACGATTTCGGACGCATGTTGCTGGAGCGCAATTCTCCCGGCGACCGCGGCCGCGCGCTGGACCTGCTGCGGGCGGCGCACGGGGCCGCTTCGCAGCTCGGCCTTGCCGGACTGGCGCGCACGGTGGCGCCATTGCTCCACGCGCAGCCGGCCGCCACCGCATCCGGGCCGGACAACCTGACCGCGCGCGAAGTCGAAGTGCTGCGCCTGCTGGCGATCGGGCGCGGCAACGCAGACATCGCGCTGGTCCTGTCGATCAGCCTAAACACCGTGGCGACGCATGTGCGCAACATCTTCGCCAAGACCGGCAGCGCCAATCGTACCGAGGCCGCCGCCTATGCCCACCGGCATCTCGGCGGCGAGGGCGCCGCGCAACCCAGCGCGCATCCTTCCTGACGCGCGGGGCCGGCTGCCTGCGACGCCAGAGCCGCCATGCACCATGCCCAGCCTGATCCGCCAGTCACCATTCCTGATGAGACTGGATGATCGGTTCGTGCCGGCCGCCGCCGCGGCGCCTCATCTTCTCTGACGATTTATTTCGCAGCCCGGCCGCCGCTAACCTTCGGCCATCATCAACACCAAGACGGGAGGCTGTCATGACAAAGCACGAATCTGTTCTTTCCGACGCGATGCTGCAGCGCTTTGCCGGGCGCCGCGCCGGCTATGACCGCGACAACCGCTTTTTCGACGAGGATTTCGCGGAGCTGAAGGCGGCCGGCTACCTGACTCTGCCGATCCCGCGCGAACTCGGCGGTGGCGGACTGACCCTGGCGGAGATGTGCAAGGAGCAAAACCGGCTGGCCTACCACGCGCCAGCCACCGCGCTCGGCGTCAACATGCATGTCTACTGGATGGGCCTGATCGCCGATCTGTGGCGGGTCGGCGACCGCTCGCTGGAATGGGTGCTGAAGGAAGGCGCCGCCGGCGAGGTGTTCAACGCCGGCCATTCCGAGCGTGGCAACGACCTGCCGGCATTGCTCTCGACCAGCAAGGCGGAGCGCGTGGATGGCGGCTTCCGCATCACCGGGCACAAGATGTTCGCCAGCCTCTCACCGGTGTTCACCCGCTACGGCCTGCACGCGATGTGGATGGACCCGGACGGCGCCCCGAAGATCGTGCACGCTTTCATGCCGCGCGAGACGCCGGGTTACCGCATTGTCGAGACCTGGGACACGATGGGCATGCGTGCGACGCGCAGCGACGATGTCATATTGGACGGCGTGCTCGTGCCCGACAGCCATGTCGCGCGGATCGTGCCGGCCGGCGGCGTGGATGCGTTCGTGCTTGGCATCTTTGCTTGGGCGCTGCTGGGCTTCGGCGCGATCTATCATGGCATCGCACAACGGGCGGTGGAGCTGGCGGTGGCATCGGTGCGCGGCAAGACCGCGATGGCGGTGTCGCGCAGCATGGCCTACCATCCCGAAATCCAGCACATGGTCGCCGAGGCGGCGCTGGCGCTGGACCCGATCGGCCCGCTGCTGGATCGCGTGGCCGAGGATTGGTCGAACGGCGTGGACCATGGCGCCACCTGGCCGGCGCGGATCGTTTCAGCCAAGTACCACGCGGTCGAGGCCTGCTGGCGTATCGTCGACCGTGCGATGGAATTGTCAGGCGGCGCCGGCATGTTCCGCTCGAATGAACTGGAGCAATTGTTCCGTGACGCACGCTGCGGGCGGTTCCATCCGGCCAATACGTTCCTCACGCATGAGATCGTCGCCAAGACGACGCTGGGCATCGATCTCGGCGAACAACCACGCTGGGGGTAACGGCATCGCGTCGCCATGGCGGCGAGCGGGGCCGCCATGGCGAGGAGCCCGGTGCTCACGGCTTGTTCGAAAACAACCGAATCGCCTGCACGGTCGAACAGGTAAGAGGGGCAAAACCCCGGGCACGCAGGTGCAGCATGGTCGGGGGTCAGCCAAAGGAGCGGCGGAAATCCGCCACTGTTGCGGCTGTGGGAAGCGAAACAAGGACTGACTTTACATAACTTGCCCGGGGTTTTGCCCCTCTTACTCGAACAAGCCCTAAGCCTTTGTTTTGATCGGCAGCTTTGTCGGCGTGCTGACGCACTTATTTGCCGACGCTGCCTCAATGAATAGGCGACGCGCCGCGTGAGTCGAATAAGCGCGGCGCGGCCCGTAGCATGTCATGGCGAACTGGCCGCCGGCCTGGTTTGGTTGCGCGGGATGTTCGATCGCCCGGAAAAGGTGGCGGGTTGTCGCCGGGTGAAGCCGGGCGGACATGGCTCGGCCAAGACGGGTGCACTTTCATGTCGGCAGCGTAGCGACAACACAATCCCGATCGTGTGGGCACACGAGTGGTCCGGAACCTTCCACGGTCGAGGTCATTCCGTCGCCACGCTCCTCGCAAAGACATCGCGCTGGGGACACACGCTGGCCTGACTGCCGCTATTAGCGCACCGCGAACTGCGTCTTGCCGAACATCACCTCGCGCTCGGAATCGGTCATGCCGCCCTTCCGCTGTTTGTCGGACAGCACCGCAACGCCGCGCTGCACCGCCGGGCGGGCGGCGACTGCATCATGCCAACGCTTGACGTTCGGATAGTTCGCCAGGTCGACGTTGCGGCGCTCGGCATTGCGGATCCAGGGGAAGGTGATGATGTCCGCCATGCTGTACTCGTCGCCCGCGAGCCAGGTCGCCTGTCCCAGCCGCTTGTCCAGCACGCGGTGCAGGCGTGCGACTTCGTTGGCGTAGCGATCGATCGCGTACGGCAGTTTTTCCACCGCATAATTGGCGAAGTGGTTGTACTGGCCAAACATCGGGCCAACGCCGCCCATCTGGAACATCATCCATTCCAGGCATTTGTAGCGGCCGACCGGATCTTGCGGGATCAGCTTTCCGCCGGTCTTCTCCGACAGGTAGATCATGATCGCGGCGGATTCGAACAGGGTCAGGGGCTTGCCGCCGGGGCCGTCGGGATCGACGATGGCGGGGATGCGGTGATTGGGCGTGATGGCGAGGAATTCCGGCTTGAACTGATCGCCCTTGCCGATGTTCACCGGGATGATCTTGTAGGGCAGTTCGAGCTCTTCCAGCGTTATATGCACCTTGTGGCCGTTCGGGGTCGGCCAGGTCCAGACTTCGATCATCGCGGTTTCCTCCGGCTCGGTTGGGCGGCGATATAACCTCCCATCGTACGGGAACGCTGCCAAGGCCACGCGGTTGGCAAGACGCTGCGCACCGGCGTCGCCCGCGACCCCCGTTGAGGCACGCCAGGCGGCGGGGCACACGGGGGAATCACACCGCCGGCATCCTCGCCAGATACGCCGCACGCAACGCCTGCTTGTACAGCTTCCCGGTCGGCAGGCGCGGCAGTGCGGCGACGAAATCCACCGTTTTCGGCACTTTATAATGCGCCAGCCGGTCCCGCGCGAACGCGATCAAGGCGGCCGCGAGGCCATCTGACGGCGCCGCATCGTCTATCAGTTCCACCACCGCCTTCACGTGCTCGCCCATGTCGGGATCGGGCAGACCGAATACCGCGACATCGCGAACCTGCGGGTGCGCAATCAGCACATCCTCGATCTCGCGAGGATAGATGTTGACGCCGCCGGAGATGATCATGAACGCCTTGCGGTCGGTCAGGTACAAATAGCCCTCGCCATCCACGTATCCGATATCGCTCAGCGTCGACCAGTTCGGATGCAGTGGATGCTGCGCGGCCTGCGTGCGCTCCGGATCCTTGTGATAGGCAAAGGGCAGGGTGTCGCGTTCGAAATACACCAGGCCGGGCTCGCCGGCCGGCAGGTCGTTGCCGTCCTCGTCGCAGATATGCAGCACGCCGATGATCGGCCGCCCAACCGAGCCGGGATGCGCAAGCCATTCGGCGGACTCGATACGCGTCATGCCGTTGCCTTCGGTGCCGCCGTAGTATTCGTGGATGATCGGCCCCCACCAGTCTATCATCGCCTGCTTCACCGCTACCGGACACGGCGCCGCCGCGTGAATTGCCAGCCGGTGGCTGGAAAGATCCCAGCTCGTGCGGATGTCCGCGGGCAGCTTCAGCAGGCGCACGAACATGGTCGGCACGAACTGGCTGTGCGTGACACGGTAGCGTTCGATCGCCGCCAGAGCCGCCTCGGCATCGAACCGCGGCATCATCACCACGGTCCCTCCCCTGCTCTGCACGCCAACGGAAAACGCCAGCGGTGCCGCGTGATACATTGGCGCGGGAGACAGATAGACGGTGTCCGTGTCAAAGCCGTAGCCGCGAGTGAACAACGCCAGCACGTCGTCCTCGTCCACTTTCACCGGGCGGAGCGGCCGCCGTACGCCCTTCGGCCGCCCCGTGGTGCCGGAGCTGTACAGCATGATCTCGCCCAGCCATTCCTCTGCCAGAGGTTCCGCGGGACAGGCGGCGACGGCCTCTTCAAACGATTCCCACCCGGCGATCGTGCCGTCGGTCATCAGATAACGCCGGCAACGTGGCAGCCGCCCCGGCAGGTGCGCCGCGACATCGGCGCGCGCCGCTGAACTCACCAGCAGCACCGCATCGCAATCGTCGATGATGTAGATGGCTTCCTCGGCGGTCAGATAGCGGTTGACCGCGGTGAGATAGAGGCCGGAACGCCGCGCGGCCCAGGCGATTTCAAGAAAGCGCGGATTGTTTTCCATGAACAATGCGACAGTATCGCCGCGCCGCAGGCCCACACGATGGAAATACTGCGCCAGGCGGTTGGATCGTGCATTCAGTTCATTGAAGGTGATGACCGCCCCGCTCGCGCTGTCGATCACGGCCGGCCGCTCGGGTGCCAGCGTGGCGTACGTACCGATGGACATGACGCTCCCATCCCTGTTCTTGGCTGTCGCATCTGCCGGGACCGGAAGGGCGCCGCCGTCAGCATGCCGGCGCGCCTTGCGGAAGCGCAAATACTGCCAGCGTGTCCCGCGCCTGTCACCGAATGTCTGGCGCTGCCCCGCGTGGTGTGCCGCCAGCGCCCGCCGACCGTTCGAGTTCGATGCCTGCTGCCGCGCCGGCATTTGCCATGCGCGATCGCCGCGCGCACTTTGCGTTGACGCACGCAAACCGTCGAACGCACCGGCTGCACGGCAGGGCGCGGCCCCGCCGCTGCGCAACCTTCGCCCGAAACACGGGAGCACATGCATGGATCCACTCGCCCGTCGCCGCCTCGGCCAGACGCAGGTGGAAGTCACGCAACTTGGCTTTGGCGGCGCCGGCCTTGGCGACTTGTTCGAAATCATCCCCGAGCCACAGGCCGCCGCCACCTTGCAGGCCGCCTGGGACGCCGGCATCCGCTATTACGATACCGCACCGTGGTACGGGCTGACGCAGAGCGAACACCGCTTCGGCCGTGCGCTGTACCGCCAGCCGCGCCGTGACTTCGTGCTGTCCACCAAGGTCGGCCGCACCATGCATGCGGTGCACCACGCCGAGACCTATGACCGCGGCATGTGGTCCGGCGGGCTGCCGTTCCGCGTGCGGTTCGACTACAGCTATGACGGCGTGATGCGCTCGTTCGAGGACAGCCTGCAGCGCCTCGGCCTGCCGCGCATCGACCTGCTGCTGATCCACGACCTGGATTTGCAGTACCACCGGACACCGGAGCGGGTGTCAGCGTTGTTGACCGAGCTGCATAACGGCGGTGCCCGCGCGCTGATGGAATTGAAAACCGGCGGGCTGATAGGCGGGTTCGGTGCCGGCATCAACGAACAAGGCATGATCCCGCGGTTTCTCGACCTGGTGGACGTCGATTTCTTCCTGGTGGCGCTGCCCTATACGTTGCTGGACCAAGGCGTGCTGGACAGCGAGTTTCCCCGTTGCGCCGAGCGAGGGATCGGCTTCGTCATCGGCGCCGTGTTCGCGTCCGGCATTCTGGCGACCGGCGCGGTGCAAGGCTCGCGCTATGCCTACGCGCCCGCAACGCAGGAGATGCTGGCGAAGGTGGCGCGCATCGAGGCGGTGTGTGCGCGGCATGGCGTGCCGCTCGCCGCGGCGGCGCTGCAATTCCCGTTCGGGCATCGTGCGGTCGCGTCGGTGATCCCGGGCGGGCTGGCGCCGGAGCATGTGGCGCAGAACGCCGCAGCGTTCCGCCACCCGATCCCGGCGGCGCTGTGGGCGGAACTGAAACACGAAGGCCTGCTGCGGGCGGATGCGCCGACGCCGTAGGGCGGGTCTCTGTCCTCGGACCCGCCTGGGGGGCCCCGCCCGGGACAAAGCCCTCTCTTTTTCTGCTGGGGTCCAGGCCGAGACCCCTGATACTGCCGCGGTCCGCCTCGATCGCCGCGGGACACGCGGCGAATCCTCGCTTGAGGCATTGTCCGGCCACGCTATGCGCCGCGTCTTTTCTTCGCCACGCGGCGCCTCTTTTCTTCCCGCGCCGACCGGACCAGACTGGGCACCCATGGAGGGACGACAGCAGGTCCACGCAAGCTGTGTGTCGCGCGATGGCGACGGAGTGCTGCTGATCGGCCCCGCCGGCTGCGGCAAGTCCGATCTTGCCTTGCGTTTGCTTGGCCGCGGGTTCGACCTGGTCGCTGACGACCGGGTGGACATCGACGACGGCGTCGCCACCGCGCCCGCCGCCCTCGCCGGTCTGCTCGAAGTGCGCGGCCTCGGTATCGTCCGCCTGCCCTATGCTGCCTCGGCGCGGCTCGCGCTGGCCGCCGACCTCGGTTCGGCCGCCGAGCGCCTGCCGCTGCCCTCCCGCCACACCGGCCTCGGCCTGCCGCTGATCCACCTCGATCCCGGCGCTGCATCGGCGGTGGAGCGGGTGGTTCTGGCGCTGGATTGCGCGCTCGGTCGCGTTGCCCAGGTCGCCGGAGCCTTCGCGGCATGATGGACGCGGCGCCGGCGGACCAGCGGCTGGTGCTCGTCACCGGCCTGTCCGGCGCCGGGAAGGCCTCGGTGCTGCGTGCGCTGGAGGATATCGGCTACGAGGCGGTCGACAATCCGCCGCTGTCGATGCTGGACGAGATGGTGGACCGCAGCGAGCGGCGGCTGGCAATTGGCGTCGACGCGCGCACCCGCGGCTT
>Ga0335072_10000867_pt1 | contig 52917 bp, 47 predicted proteins | sample Lox_Sample_21_FD_206725 | JGI IMG/M metagenome (GOLD analysis project Ga0335072, IMG submission 206725) | Soil microbial communities from Loxahatchee National Wildlife Refuge, Florida, United States - Lox_Sample_2.1 | ecosystem: Environmental > Terrestrial > Soil > Wetlands | place: USA...
ACATTAGCTTTCTATGAGAAGGCTTTTGCTAGCGAATTTCCCCTCCCAAAGATGGACATGGTTGCGGTTCCGGACTTTAGTGCAGGGGCTATGGAGAATTGGGGCTTGATCACATACCGAGTTGTTGATCTGCTGTACGATGAGAAAACGGCCTCTGCTGCGACGAAAGAGCGGATTGCGGAAGTCGTCCAGCATGAGCTTGCGCATCAGTGGTTTGGAAATCTTGTCACGATGGACTTCTGGGATGGCCTTTGGTTGAATGAAGGCTTTGCTACATGGATGTCATGGTACTCGTGCAACGAATTTTACCCAGAGTGGAAAGTCTGGGAGACCTTTGTTATCGATACCTTGCAAGGCGCCTTGGGACTCGACTCCCTCCGCAGCTCACACCCTATCGAAGTGCCTGTGCGACGTGCTGAAGAGATTAACCAGATCTTTGACAGTATCTCATATTCTAAGGGTTCGGCAGTACTGCGCATGATATCGAAATACCTCGGAGAAGACGTATTCATCGAGGGCATTCGCAGATACATCAAGAAACATGCTTGGGGAAATACTCAGACGGGTGATCTGTGGGCTGCACTCAGTGAAGCCAGTGGCAAGGATGTCTCACACGTTATGGACATCTGGACCAAGTACATTGGGTACCCTGTGATTTCTGTAACAGAAAACGAGTCCAATTCGACCATCACCGTAAAGCAAAACCGTTTCCTCCGCACAGCAGACGTCAAACCCGAAGAAGACAAGACTCTTTATCCCGTCATTCTGGGCCTGAAAACCAAGGAAGGGGTAAATGGAGAGGCTATGCTCACAGACCGCGAAACCACCATCAACATTCCTGATCTGTCCTTCTACAAACTAAACGCTGACCATTCATCGCTTTTCCGCACCTCTTACGCCCCAGCTCGTCTGACTAAGCTCGGAGAAGCAGCCAAGCAAGGCCTGCTCACTGTTGAAGATCGTGCTGGTATGATTGCTGATGCAGGCGCACTGTCCGCATCTGGATATCAGAAGACCTCTGGCATACTTTCGCTGTTGAAATCTTTCGACAGCGAAGACAGTTACGTTGTGTGGAACGAAATCCTAACTCGCATCAACGCTGTCCGATCAACTTGGATCTTTGAAGATGAGGCGATAAAAGCCGCCCTCAAAGCATTCCAAATGAACTTATGTTCAGCAAAAGCACACCAACTTGGTTGGGAGTTCTCGGATAACGAGGACCATATTCTGTCCCAGTTTAAGTCATTGATGTTCAGCTCAGCAGGCCTTGGTGGTGATAAAGAGATTATTGCCGCGGCAGATGCCATGTTCAAAAAGTTTCAGAAGGGCGACTTCGATGCCGTACATCCTAACTTGCGGGCCGCCGTCTTCGCTATGGCACTGATCCATGGCGGTGAGTCAGAGTACGAGACCATCCTTGCTCGATACCATGATGCTCCTACGGCAGATGAACGCAATACCTGCCTACGGGTACTTGGCCGTGCGAAATCACCGGAATTGATCAAGCGTACTCTGGGGTTGGCATTGTCTGGAGAAGTCAAGATGCAGGATATCTATATGCCGATTGGTGGTCTTCGATCACATACCGAAGGTATAGAGCGGAGGTGGGAGTGGATGTGTGATAACTGGGAAGAGATCGTCAAGCGGCTGCCGCCAAACTTGACAATGCTAAGTAGCGTGGTGAGCATTTGTGCGGGAGGTTTCACACGACGTGAGCAACTAGACAAGGTCCAGTCATTCTTCAGAGACAAGGACACAAAGGTACTTTACTTCCTGAATTTCTTGCCTGACAGGGACGTCTTCACTAACGCGACTTTTGCTAGGGATTTGATCGATCGCTCGAGCAGACCCTCGATGGTATTCGAGCAAAAAACAGTTGGCTGCAGAGAGATGCAGAGGATGTGAAGATTTGGCTACAGGAGAATGGTTATCTTGGCAAGAGTCAGGGTAAACTCTGATTGTATTCCTGAAAACGGTCCTGGAAGCTAATCCAGTGTGTTGCGTTGCTGCCTCATTAAGATTTGGTCTGGTTTGAAGACGACTTTGAGATCGCATGAGCATGATATGCAGACTTCCATTCCACAGTCGACGGATCACCGCAGATCCCAACAGCAGCAAGTCTCCATGTAAGAACTGCGAGGATGGATTTCGAGTATACTGAACGCGAAGTACCGTGTATCGCAGTGCACATCCCAGAAGCTAGTTGGTAGTGGTAGGGGATTGGTAAACATATGTGTTGCGAATAGGCCGCGTTTCGATTGCTACTCGCTGGGGTCTACTAGGACCTACTGGGACCTACTGGAGCCTGTTGGAGCCTGTTGGAGCCTGTTGGAGCCTGTTGGAGCCTGTTGGAGCCTTCTGGTGTCTGCTGTGGTCTCAGTAAGTACATGGTTACCTGCTTCTAGTGTGTTATCTGCCTGCTACTGCCTGGAGGAGCCTAGGGTTGCCTAGAATGGCGCTGTGTACTTAAGTCACTCGTTATCCATAGAAATAAGACAGTTGCTTCCAACCTATGCATATACATACCTGTCTGCTGCGCGCGACAAAGTCAACATACATACCGTTGCGAAAGACACAGTATCCTCAGAAGGGGCCAGCGCAAACTGCTTGTCTAGTGGTCAAGATCAATCCGGTATTTGACAATGAATCGCCATTAGAGAATAACTGAGAGCAGAAGGGAACTTGCCATAACTAGGTGTCGGCCAGTCCTCAAGATCGAGGTTGCGGTGCTTACTCGCGCGTTGTAATCGCTCAAATTCGATCTCTCTTTGCCGTTTAGATGCTTTCCCAAGCATGAGTTCCATATCCTGAGTGCTGATATTCTTCTCTATGCCCCATTGTTTCGGTTTGTCTTTATAAGCTCGAGAACTGTGTTCGGTGAAGGCATTAGCATAATGCATCGAAGAGAAACCCTTTTTGCAAACAAGAATGTTATCCCAGCTTTGAAGACCGACAGTATTTTGTCAGGATGCGGACAGTAAAGAGGGAAATTATTGGATGATAATGCCAATACTGCGCACATAGTCTACCACGACCTGATTGCCAACGCGCTTTTGTCAAAGACCTAGTAAATCCTTAAATCAAAGCTAGTAGCTGACATATTGCTGTCACATGGTTTCGAGACAGCAATGAGGCGAGAAGTCGCGCGACTTGCGCGGAGAATAGCCGGATACTTCAGTCAGGCTTCACAAGACGCAGCCAATGCGAGGTCACCGTATCTACCACCAGAGCTGCATAGATGTCCAGCGGTATGACGTAGCGTTTGCAAATTGAGAGGGGCCCACCTGCCCACCCTAGCATTGGTGATGGTTCCACTGTGTAGGAATGAGGAAAAGGAAAGACGAAGGGCGAAGTAGTGACTCGTCTTCTGCTAGATGGCATCAATAACGAATGAGCTAGTAGGGGTGTTTAGAAAGTTGACCCTTGTAGTACGACGAGTGGTATCCCTGCCTAAAAGTTGCGAGGATTGCTGCTAATCCTAATGTTCGAGGGTTGAAGGCACTAAAAAGTGCAACGGAGGGGCGCTCGGCGGTGTGGTCACGCTGTGGAGCACGGTAAGTTCCAGCCTCTCAGACTCAATCCGCTGGGCTACACACTTGGACACTTTTTCGACGTTTCCTGCTCCTCAACTCTCATCGCCGCATTCTTATCATCTAAATGACTCAGCTTTTGGAAGAGAACCTGAAATACGGCGAGAGCTTGTGTCGGATCAACTACTAATACTGTTTCAGGGAAGACACAATGCGTCTACCGCGGCACTTTTGGTGTCTTCCGGAGATTTATCTTCAAGCATATGGAGTTAACCTAGGCTTTGCTGAAGTTGCCTTAGATCAGCTATCTGTCTATGACGAGTATACTACTGAGACTTTGGCAAAGCAGCAGGAATGATGAGTATCAAAGGGTTCATAGCCATATAAGGGCCCATTTGTGCAGTAGAAATCATAAATGCAAGACGATCCTTGAGGTCTAATATTTATAAGTGTTGGGGGACACTTCACTATGATGCAAGGGCTGGAGTCAGCCAACGGCCTGCCTCGGCAGAGAAATACTTTGGCAAAACTAAGAATGAAGAGAGTAACAGCCTTGTTGTATTGGGGCGCCTCAGCTCTCGCTCAATCACTAAATCGAAGCCGGGTTCGCAATCTCTGGATGCACTTTTTCACAATCAGCCGATCAGTTTCAGCATTGAATCATCACCTCATGTGTTACATAGGGTTGAAATGTGACAATGCATGTCCCTCCCCAAACGCGAATGGAAGTGCACTAAGAATTGCAGCCAGGGTGGAAACAAAATTCTGGTGCCAGCAAGCTCTGGTGCCAGAAAAGTTCTGGTGTCAGCAAAGTTCTGGTGTCAGCAAAATTCTGGTACCAGAAAAGCTCTAGTGCCAGAAAAGCTCTGGTGTCAGCAAAATTCTGGTACCAGAAAAGTTGCAGGCATTGAAGAATTAGGTGTGGCGGGATAGTGGATATTGGTGCGTTCGGGGCGCCTTGAAGATCCGATGTCCGCATTCGGCAGGACGTTGTGGTGCCACTTTTCTCTACTTGCATGCACTGGCGCCCACCTCGTACGAGGCATTCGGGTCGTGTATAGTGCTGCTCGAGTCGCCACTTCTCATTCTCTCTAACCTCAGTCTGAACCTCTTAGAAAACCTGGTCGAAAACTCTGGAAGCGTTCCTCTTTGCCCCGATTCGTCCTCTTCCCTCACACTTCTGCATCTCAGCCTCTAGCCAACCAATTCGCCCCGACCGCTTCGTCACGGCTTATCACCTTTCGTTCTTCAATTTATGTGCGAGGACTTGCTTTGTGGCACCTTCCGGCCCCACCACCATAGATCTCCTAGTGGCCAGAAGAAAAATGAGCAGTTTCCTCTGCAAAATGACAGTCTGAGATGCTTCAAACGCAATGCGCTGGCCATATTTTGGTTCAATCTGTACCACACACCCTACCTTATCATACTATCTACTTGAATCCATCTGCTTTGATCCGATCCTTCTTCAGCTCAGCTGCTCGACGTCTCGGTTCAAACAGCGTCTGTTCTCAAACGTCCTCTAGTTCAGAAAGATAACAACCCAACCATGATCTATGATGAGACTCAGCCTCCGCATGACGCCGCGGTCTCATTCCAGAAAGCGACAGGCCCTCAGATGGAGCAGGACGTTGTGGCACCATTGCAACTGCGGGAGATGCGTCCAGATTCTAGTCAATTCAAGCACAACATTACCATCATGCACGCCACTCTTGATGCACGAGAACACTTGGCCTTAGAAATGTTCCAACGTTGCGACAGACCTAGCCCACTAGAGGTCCAAAATGGTTATTCTCTTGAGTCTTCGACCTTGCAATCCGACGTTGACACAGAAAGGGACCGAGGCTTGGACGCGCTCTCGCACACAGCAAATGGTGGTGGCAGCCAGACGGAATATTCGTACCAGAGTTCCCCCACTGAAATCATGACTGGAGAAGCACACGACGCGCATGAAGGTGACGGCTTCAACCGCATGACCAACGTGTCGTCCATCGACTTTCTGGTACACGTGGGCAGCCAATTCATACGCTCTGCTCCCACACCCATGACACTTCCCCAAGAAGGTGACAGATTTGAGATGGCAAACATTGGAGATGGGGAGGATATGAACCTACGAGTCGATAGGAAGGAGTGCACGCATGGGCGGGACGGTACAAACCAGAGGATAAGTGCAGTGGTGATAATGATGCGAACAACATGGACGTACGCTGACCAGTATGCACAGAGAAAGTGAATCAGGTTCAGAGCCTTCGCGCAGGCTGAGGAACCGGCACAGTTTCCATACAGCTGTCGCTACCGGCGGAGCCCGTCCTCTGAGTTGCCTGACTAGCCCAACAACTGCATGCGATTAAGAAGAGTACGGGATCAGAGGACAAGAACAATATTCCGCGCCACGCCACAACAATAACATGTCCTCCAGGAAATAACAGAAGACTCATTAGCCGAGGTAGCTGTTTGTGGAAAGAATTACATAGGGCTTTCAGATCAGTCATCTGGATGGGGGCTTGTCCCGTCATTTATGGCAATAATACCTACTGTCTTTAGTCACCAGAAAGGGAGATCGTCTTTTGAACCACAAAATAGATCATGCTTCCGGGCTCAACTGTCGTAGACCGATAGTAGCTTGTCTTCAAACAGTGGTCGTACATATCCAGTCTACCGCTTAGACGGGTCGCAGACGTGAAGAATTATTGTACAGAGCGCTCGTGTCACTTTGGAGGCTTTGAGGCCCTCAAATCTTCCAGCCTCCGGGTCGGAAGTGCAACGTCGCAAAGGGTGTCCGTGTAAGATGAGGGCCTCAAAGGAAAGGTTGCAGCAATAGAGAACTATTCCCGTAAGGCCGGAGCTGAAAACGTCCCCAAGAAATTAGGCAGACGCTTCCCGCTCTCTGGCGAGGCTCAGGCCCCGAATTCCCTAACCTGTCAATGGCGTCGGTCTTTCACGATTTAGCCCCTCTATTTTGTCATTCTAGGAAGAACATCTGACATTGCTGTTCAGCAAGCCTCCGGGCCTGAACGTGATCCATTCGCCTACCCTCTTCTGCTTGCACTTCGACAACGGCGAGAGTACGAATGACGCGTCGCTGAGAATCTAGAGTAGGTCTGGAGAAAGGCCCTTGCCTTCTGAGGAATATGGCCATTCTAGGTTTGTCTACCTCCTTCTTTCGTGAAATTCCAGCATTCTTTGGTGCCTCAAGCGAGGAGTTTAGAACGCTTTCGACATGATGATCCTCGGGGCAGCGGGGCAGCCAAGCACTTGGCGTCCGCAAACAGGGATCTGAAGACGAGGCTGAATCCAAGGTCCCCCATCAAAGGCCCAATCAATCATGGATCATTGGAGCCTTGGATGGCGAAAGTAGCTCATAACAGTATGGGCTCGCCACAACTACTCACCTCCTGCCACTGTCAACCTAAGGAAAAATTCCTCACTTCATTCGTCCAAAATGTCCTGTCCAGACTGCTTCAAAGGCAGTGTGCATTCTCACGCAGGCGAAGCGAAGGGTAAAACAGAGACCCTCTATGGCAAGAACTGCTACGTCGCATCGCCACCTTCTACGTCGACCTCGACCTCCGTAATCATCTACCTTACGGATGCATTCGGCCTCAATCTCATCAACACCAAAATCCTTGCCGACAGATTCGCCGCCGAGACAGGGTGTAAAGTCCTCGTTCCTGATGTCATTCCCGGCGGTGGAGGTCCAGTTAGCCTCATGGGCTACACGGAAACCCTACAGACTCGTGTACCCTTGTGCGATGTTTTTGGTCAGCTGAGACGAATCTCTGCCGCGTTCGCTGTAGCGTATTATTCCGTACCATTCTCTCTCCGCATCCTAACCTGGGCCGCCCCGCAAAGAGCGTACCCTAAGAACATCCTCCCATTTGCTCGGGCTGTGAGAGCCGACCTCCCTCCTGACGCGAAGTTGGGTGTCGTGGGGTTCTGCTGGGGTGGATATGGGAGTACGAGGCTCTGCACGGAGCCAGCTGTGAAGGGAGGAAGTGAGAGGTTGATCGATGTGCAGTTCTGTGGACATCCCTATAATCTGAAGACGCCAGACATGGTAGTTGATGCCGTGAGAGAGTTCAAGGTGCCGTTTTCCATGGCGATTGGAGACAGAGATCGGTTTCTTAGCAAAGGGAAGGTTGATAAGATTGAGGCGGCGTTGAAGCAGAGGGTTGGGAGCGGAAAGGGTGATGATGACTATAACTGGGAGGTTGAGGTCTACAAGGGTTGTAAGCATGGCTTTGTCGTCAGGGCAAACGTGAGTAATGAGGTGGAGACTGCAGCCGCAGAGGATGCGAGGGCGCAGGCTGTGGCATGGTTGAACAAGTATTTGTGATGGGTTTTGTCAACGGTAAATTTCCGTATTCGGTAGAGGTCTGGCATCTCTCGATTCTCGAAAAGAGTCTGGCGTTGAGGAAGGTTCTGGTATGTGTACTAATTCTTGGTCAAGCAACGGCTACGTTATGACAAAGCTTCGGTCGGTGATTATCCCATATATGGGTATATTTCAGGATAGGTTCTTTTACCAAATCTCGGTCCTATTTTTCCACATGACCTCTCCTGCCCTACTCCTTCGAGTGACGGGAAGTGATAACATCACATCTTCTCTGCATCACTTACCAAAGACAACCTGATCTAGCCCATATTAGCAAGTTATAATTCTTGATTCCTCCTAAGCACTACATTCATCCGATGAATCGAATGCACAGCCGGGCTTGTTCATCTGCTCCCTCAATGCCTCCGAACTCCACCCAAGCACACTTGTCAACAACCTCAACATCCAGTTCTCCATTTGGGAGGTATTAACGGGTCAGAGACCTGGTACTAACGACACAGCGCTATTCCCTTTTCAGGCAGACATAATTACTGGTCCCGCTAAGAACAATGACGCAGTGCCAGCCCTGAAAGGCCGCGAAACGTTTGAGGGGTGAAAAAGCACTAAACTAGTTAGAAACTGGCGGCCAACCCCCGCTATGTTCGGAGACCGCTACTCCCCACAGCCGCTTTTTGACGCCCGGTAAGAGGTCTACGACGAGGCAACACCAATGTCGATACATCGTTCCCGAGAAACTCGCTAGCGACGTTCTAAATACACCAAATTCCTTGAGTGCCTGGCGGGAATGATTCAGATTCAGCCATTCTTCATGGTTCTATTCGGCATAAGTTCCATTCTCTCGCCGTCGTGACAGCAATGCAAATATTCCACCGAAATGGCAACAGAACAGCCATGCGTATCGCTGCTTTCGCTTCCTAATGAAATCCTTACTCAAGTCTGCGAGTTGGCATCCCAGAGCGACCGTTACAATTTACTGACTGTCTGCAACACTCTGTACAACATTTCGAAGGCTGTCCTATACTCCACCCCCGCTTTCACAAGCGCCCATAAGCGCTCTGAGGTGACCAATCAGCATAAGGAAAGGGTAACGCCTCCAAGCTACTTCCAGGCCCACTGGGTGTCTGAATTCCGCGCGGCATTCACTCAGCCTGGAAGAAGCCTACGAGTAGTTCGTCTCGAAATTGATGCTTGGCCTGATGGCATCAACGACAGGAACAACTCCTTTGCTAGTGTGGCTGAGACCTTCCACAATCTCAGGAGCCTTGTCGTGCACTCCATCTACTCGGGTACCACCAAAGTGGGTGATGAGTCCCGACTGCTTGAGAAAAACTCCATCCGCGCCCCGCCGCACCTACGCATTCTCCCCAACCTGACCAGATGCACTTTGGAACTTCGCGACCTCCAACGCCTGAGCTGGTTCCTCGACTGCGAGAGTGTATTCCTTTCAAGCACCATCAAATCTTTAACGCTGGTCGGCTGCACGATATGGCCGGGAGTTTGGTACACGTGGACCGAACAAGACAAATTCAAAACGCCGCTCGAAGAGCTTGTCTTCCGGAACTGTAGGCTCTCCATCGACACAATCAGCGGCATTCTCGAACTGCCGAAGAGACTGCGTAAACTCGTGCTGGATAGCGGGATCACACGACTTCATCACAATTGGATGCCCTTGCCAAGGTCCCATACGGGTGGCAGCGCTGACGACGCATATTCGCGCTATGTCCAGGAATGGATAGACGCAGTGCAACAACAAAAGCGCAGTCTCGAGCATTTCGAAGTAGTGAGGCTGGAGACTGAGGGGAGCCGAGGGAATTATGCATCCCGACAGCTGCAGCAGCTATTACTACTCGACTTACGGGAGGTCGACCCTCCGATGTTCAGGGAAAGCATGATACATCTTGTCAGCAGCGTTTTGGACTGATGTAAGGCCTGCAACTTGACACGGTAGTTTTTGGGAGTGGGAAACGCGCGTCAAAGAGACTGGTCGTACAGTTGATGCAAGCATGGTATACGACGGACAGGTAGACACCTAGAGAGATGATTGTCGAGAAAGCTCTCTTGATTTTTGTCGATGTGCTGCATGTGTCCGTGTACTTGAAGCTCTCTTGCAGAAAAGATCTCTGTCCACTTGAAGCTCTTATTGTGAGAAAGATACCTGCTCCACTCATTAGGGGTAATCACCATGCAGCCCGACCGCAGGGCAGAACAGGACACTTATCATCAAACATTCAGATCATCTGAAGCCTGCCTGAAAGGGTTCACGTCGTATGCAAATTAGATTCATTAGAAGCCGGCCAAATTGTTAGTGCACAAGCTTCCACATTGAAACTTGTCACCAGTCAGACTTCTTTCCACGCTCTCAAAATGCCATGAGGGATTCCAGGGTTGCCCAAAAATGAGTTAGTGCCTTGAAGTCACACATAACTTGCCGTTTTTGGGCTAACTCGGAAATGGAAACGGAGGTATCAATGTTAACAGATTCTACGTATTAAATCGAAGTAATCTCCTTGTCAGGCTGATTGGACCACATAAACACCTCATTTTCGTAACGCCATAACCCAAAGGTAGCAAGGGTATTCAAAACGCAGACTGAAGTCATTCCGTGTCCATGCGCAAGCCGCTGCAAGGAAAGTCCCCATTGCACTAGCCACTAAGAGCAGTTGCGAAGACCTTGGCCGCAAGCTCGCTGAGCAGCTTACTCTTGTCACTTTGGGGCAACTCTTGGAACACGGTATACACAGATTTCCCTCTTGCATCTCTTATAGCGCCCAGTCTGTTGCCCGCAACAGCGCCAGCAACGGCACCAGTAAAGTTGGCGATGATGAAACCCATGGCTCCGCCACTCAGCCCACCAACCAGCGACCAAAACTTGCCTGTGGGCCTAGCCTCGCGCCCCTCCGCAAGCCCCTCTTCTTTGAGCATCTCCTCAAATACACTGCCAAACTGTTCGTTGCTGAATTTCTCCTCTTCAGTCTCGCTTGCCCTGCCACCACCGAAGCCGAAAGCGCTCCATGGAAAGCCACCTGCGCTTGCGTTCGGCGGCGGCCGTGGAATCTCTTCGTCTGCATCGCTGGAAGTGTCGCCGCTGCCAAAGTGGTAGGCTCTTGCAGCGTCGTAGTCGCGGCGGCGAGTGGGGTCTGAAAGCGTATAGTATGCGTCATTAACCTGTTGGAACTTCTTCGTACGGGCAGGTCGTTCGGGAGAGTCACTGGGGACTCGGTCGGGGTGCGATTTCAGGGCCGCGCGTTTGTATGCATCGCGGATTTGTTGTTGGGTGGCATTGGGGGAGATGGAGAGGATGGCATCTAGAGAATACGGTCAGCATAAAAAATTTGCAGGGTCACTGTTGCGGCACGTACAGTAATCAATAGGGACGTCAGCCATACTGGGGGTTCGACGCCCTCGAAGAGGTTAGATGGTCTTGGGGCCTCTGGTTTAGGAATCGAGCTCCCAGCAGACTTACTGAAACAAGAGGAGGCACAGAATTAATATGTGTGTACACCGTTAAAAGTGGTAAAGACGCAAGACTTGGAGAAAATCAATGGGTTCTTAAAGACGGGTCGACAAAAGGTCGAGGCAGCAGGATAGCTGCTGGAGTTTGTGGAATGACATCAATGGAAAGCCACAGTGGCTTGACTGGGATCTCCGCCTTGGCCACATCGAGATTAATATGCCAAGCCAGCAAGCAGGGGTCCCGCCTGTCGATCCCTTCCAGCTCTCCCAGCTCTCCACCAGCCACTCGAATATCATTTTTGGAGACAATCCTCAATCTGAAGAGAGTCTATTCCTCCTCCACAGAGCAGTAACTTTGAAGGAGGCTTTCTCTACTTCCACATTCTCTGTCGCGTGTTGCACCATTCTCACCAACGGTCTCGGTCAGCCACTTTAGTCACGGTCTGCGAGCAAGCCTTCGATACCTTGCATTGGCTTTTGCAGAATTGCGAGAAGACTTCTTGCAGCAGCTAAACATAAGGACATCTTGTCGCAAAGTTTGAGGCACACCGGCTGCTCTCCTCAACCACTCCCGCCAACGCCCTTCCGAGGAGCCCAAATTGCGTGAATCCATACTGCAAGCAAACACTACACGGCTTGTGTGAACCACAAACTCCCTAGCGCACAACTACGACCGCTCATCTCAGTCAATTTCCTGTCGCTCCTCCCCCCAAAACCTAACTCCATACCCAGAATGGGTTTCTGGAACGACGGCTTCCGCACCTCCTCTCCCCGTCACTCCTCCCGAGCCTCTACATCCCGCGGCTACGGCTATGGCTCCTCCTCGCGCGCCCGGCCACGCTCTGGCCTCATCGAAAGAACGCGCCGTTTCCTGCGCAAAGTATACGACTACATGCGACGGAATCCGTTGAAGGTTTTCATGCTAGTCATTATGCCGTTGCTCACAAGCGGCGCGTTGGTGACCTTGCTCTCAAGATTTGGTATCCGTTTACCGGGGAATATAGAGAGCATGTTTGGCGGGTCAAGAGGAATAGGTGCAGACGGACGGTACTACGCCCGAGGTGGAGCAAGAGACTTTGGAGGGGGGACTGCGTTACCAGGCATGGGTGGCGGGATTGGGCAGAGTGTGTCGGGGGTAATGAAACTGGCGCAAATGTTTATGTAAGCGCAGCGTTGGTCCAGTTGTTGACTTTAGATCCATTCATGACTTGCCAATTGCTGTCGTTATACCGGCAATCTGAACAACTTCTCCACGGTATCAGACGAATCATCCAAGGAGTCCTGGACTTCGGCTGAATATAATTGTGGATGTTCAGAGACACAACGCTCCTGCACACAGTTTGTCTCCGTCTCACCCAGATATGCCATGAGAGGCCTTCAACGTGTCCGCAATGTGTTAGATGAACAACATTGCTTATTGCAGGCTCAGGCGCAGACACTCCTCATCACGTTCCCTTGAATTTCCTGCAGTTGTGTGATTTGATGGTATGCAAGGGATACCACTACAATTCAACGGCAATCGGTTGGTTTCGTAGCTCATTCTTCATCCCTCCCACAACTGCAGCGTTGACAAACGTTGTAATCCTCTCCGCTCTCATCATCTTTTCTCTGGTGCTGAAGAAGCCACGAACTCGCGCGAGTAAAACACCAGCCGCCATCCAGCTTAATGCTCCCCAGCCAGCCCAACCGCTGAAGATCTCCTCATAAGCACGCCTCACTCTGTCAAGCACGACATCTTCCCTTCCGTACGAGACATGGATATGCCCAAACACAACCAGCTGCGGCCGGACGCGGGCTACCTCCTGTGCAAGGAATGGACATCCCGCGCGATAAAAGTCACGAGTGTCCAAATGCAAACGCGGCGGTCCGTGTGTGATAACGATGTCCGCATTCGACGGGATCCTATCTGCCCAGATGTCTTGCTCTCGCGGGTGTTGGAAAGCTGAGACGCCGTACTGCGGTGTCCAGGGGCTACCGTAGACAACGAATCTTTTGCCTTCAGGTCCTCCGGGCGTCCGGTCGTCGCCTTGGCTGTCAGCGCCAAAGTCCAAAGTCATGGAAGAGTCTCGTAGGTAATTCACACTGCCCCAGTCCAGATCACGTATGGTTTTGGTCTGTCCATATTTCCGCTCTGGGTAGCTTTCCAGAAAGACCTCGTCGAGTAAGACGTCGTGATTCCCAGCGACAAGGACCTTGTAGCGGTATGGTTGTCCCGAGAGCCATGTCAGTTGTGCTTGGATTTCGTCGTAAGACCCGTTTTCGGTAAGGTCGCCTGCGTGGATTAAGACATCGCCAGGCGGTAGATCGGGTTGAGTGTTATGTGTGTCGGATATGCAGATAATTCTTATCGAAGATGTCGCGGTCGTCGAAGGGATTATAGGGGAAGAATGCAGTGGATGCAGCTTGAGTAGAGTTGTTGCAAGACCGCGACATCGTTGGCCCGGAAGCTTGATGACTCGTGGTTTATTTTCAGAACCCATAGATGGTACTTGAAATACGGCAGGGGAGATAGAAGCAATTTAAAAGGACATAGGCGACGTCCCATTTTCCGATATGATCAAGTACAGTCATCACAGTAACAATGGAGTGAATGTTCCGCCAGGAAGAGCCTGAAGCACGAGGAAGAACAGGAAGTCGATCTCCCGTCTGCCCGCCGACATAAGGGCCCGCTCTAGATCCAAGGAGTTGGCACTGCAAAGTATGGGCAAAACGATCTCATCTCAATGGTGCAGAAGCGTCAGCCAAAACCATCCTAATCAACCAGACTAGCGGCTCTATCACCATGCCCTGGCTCAAAAACGTGGACGCAGTATTATAGTGCTGGTTCGCCGACCAAAAAGTTGGCAATGCGCTCGCTGATATCATTAGTGGTACAATAAGCCCCCATCAAGAAAACTGCCAGTCATCATCAACATTCGTCTCCGTTTACAAGTTTAAAAATGCATCCGCCCACTCAAACGACTCGTCTTTTTGCCGCCTGAGGACACCTCTACCTCCTTGTTCGCTTCTCCGCTAGTCACTGCGTCATGGTCAAATCCACTCGCCAATGTCGAACTTGTCGTCATCGTATTAGCCTGCCCATACGGAACTGCATAACCATAACTCGGCCCATTCGCCGCTGGAGCAGTTCCTCGGTAACCACCTTCGAGATTGTCATATGGGCCTGCCGAGTCATTGGTCAAAGGCCCTTGGTATTTTCCACTCACATCCGGGTGGCCGTCGGTCGCGGCCATCTGCACACCCATTGGGCCGCCCTTAAAGCCCTGCGGGACATGATGCCTCGTCTGAACGCTGGGCAAGAGATCCAGTAAGAAGCTCAGAATGTAGAACGTAAATGTGAACGCCACGATCCACTCGAAGACCGCAGCAACGTTCTTTTGCTTGGCGAAGTTGGTGGCAGCAAACACTATCGCAAACGCAAGTTCGACCAAGATGAAGATGAGTTTCACCCAGAACGAGATGCGGAGGATGCGATGGTTTCGATAATGGATTCCTAACCGCTGATACTCGGCGCATAAGAAGATAGCGCTAATGAGATAGCCGGCAATGAAGAGAAGTAGGAAACCATCGTGAAGATGTTTGTGCCGGTAGGTGTCGAAGACGCTCAACAAGATCAGACCTGCGGCACCTGCTATGCCGGAAGCAATACTAAAGCCGGAGAGAATTTTCTGCGACGTGTGCGTATTGCGTGCGAGGCGGCCTATGTGGCGTAACCAGCGCTCAGCTACGAAGGACAAAACAAGGAAAACGGTTGTGACGCTGCTGCCGGCGATAAATAGTGGTTTGAGACCAAACGCACCGACATCGGAGATGTATGCTATGTGTTGTCTTGGGTCCATGGAAGGATAGTGGGGATGGCCGACCACCTCCCAGCGGATGAGCATGGCGAGAATCATGCCGAGCCATGTCCCGGCAGAAATGATAGGGAAGACCCAGTATGGGGGCATTAAGAGCCACATGTTGGCTTGATTTTGCACCTGCTAAGCTCGATTCACGAACTTTGATAGATTCCTTATTGCACAGCAAGTAAGAGAAAAATCTCGACAGCCGCAGAGGTGGACTTCTGACGTGAGGCGAAAGGTGGAAATGTTAGAGGTGCGGTCCTATTAGAAATCAGCTGGGACTATCATTAGGAGTTTATTGAACGCTCACGGCTCCAGTCGAATAAGAAATTCAAAGAAGGGGGAGAATATGGAGACGCGAAGCTCTCGCTTCAAGTCTTCAAAGCCAGTGTTATATACACAAGTAAGCGGTCGGTCTGTCGAAGCCGAGTTTGCAACTGTAACGGCGACAGTTGTAACATATTTGAGGCGCAGGGGGAGTGACACAAATGGCACGTTGAGGAGAACGTCATCATGAGTTAGAAGCGTGCATCAACAACAGCTAGAGGCCCCCTTCTGCCGGATCTCGCGGCCTTGGCCGCAAAGAGGGTGGGAAAAGTTTGGAGTATGATATCATAAGCAACAAGGTGGCGCCCAGATCTGCACAGGGATTCTGCCCTCTCGGCTTCATCCCACGGAAATGATTACACTTCTGATAGAGAAGTTATCGTGCAGAAGAATCAAGACTCGAGGAGTACCCGTCGCTCATGACTATCAAAATCATATACCGAGGCTACAATTATAGCCCTTGGAATTGTTAAACGAGTGTCGCGGAAGTAGGATCGGTCTGCTTCGAGCCCTCCGCCGAATGCCCGCGCTTATTCATAACTTTGGCAATCCAACCACTTCTCTAACTCTACCGGTTTCGACTTCAAAGACATATCCAACAACCTTTGCCTGCGTAGGCAAGAACGGCCATGCTTTGATCGTGGCTACGTCTTGACGAATACTCTCCTCTAACCCCAGACTACACAATATTAGTACAACATCTACTTCAACGATGGCAAAAGCTCACTGTCGAAATGTCCCGAACCATTTGTCCTTGACGGTGCCAGCATGCTCAGGAGCCCGCTTGCTGATCTTCCCTCTCACTTCGTTGTCGGTGGTGAACAATCCTCCACAGTCTCCTCGAAATTAGCTGCCCCGCCTTTCTCTACTTTGGGAGGTACTGACCAGTATGATGCATGACCACAATCAAGCCAATAGGTCCAATGCTTCCCATGACTTCCAGACTTCGGAAGACATCATCGGTAGCGCGTCCACCCGCGTTCCTGATGATTGAAACCTCTGCAGGAGAATAGAGTCAGGCTCTACGGAAGCCTCAAGGTAGGCTGGCGGGATATTCACCTCCTCGAGAAAGGCCAAGAATGTCATATGGGACAACACGTGAGTCGGCGCAAGTCACTATTCAGTCAGTAAAGGTGGGACTGCCGCACAAGACTTCGACGCACGCATGTATATCCCTTCATAACCAGCCGGCATGTTCTCGACTAGGGTATTGAGACCATGGGGAGGTTTGTATGACTCGACATACTTCCTGCTTGGGTTTCAGTGCGAAAGCCCTTTGACGATACGATCAACTTGTTCTACTCATTGCGCGCCAGTATGCCTTCGAACCTCTTTGCAGCCATGTTCGAGTATTTGAAAGAGGAAAGTATAACTTGGAAATGGGACCGAAGGTGGTGACTTCCAGAAGCAAAAATCATTTTCCAAACTAGGACTGAGCACGACTCATTTGTACCTTTCAAGGAATGAGGGATCACAGCTCCTCCATGCATGCTAGGCCAACTACTCAACAAAATAGTACGGCGCGATCCTTCGCAGTCGGAGTGGAAACGGCGTTTTGCAAGCATCGAAGGCTGTGACTCTCCACTGATTGGGTTTCCTCTGGCCGGGATCGCAGGCAACACCGACCACTTTTCGTGTTCTGGATGAGCGGTCAGCCTTTGCTAAGACTCATTGGCCGCATATTGAAATGTTGAGGAAAGGCAACTGCATTTACCTCCTTGGGATGTTGAGTAATCGAGAGTCAAGGCACGAACTAGTCCGTCTCTAAAAGCTAGTCTTCTCTGCAGTCTTGGCTTCTGCAGTCTCCTGCCCTTTGCGAGAACCATAAGCACTCCTACAATGATACGTCTCAATTAACTAGTCCTCAACCCAATATCCATAAGGTTGGTACACTCACTCCCTACGACAAGGTGTTCCGAAGACTCCATCCCCATCCCCCAAACATCTCAAACCAAACCCAGAATATCTTCAACCTTGACCACGTCAGAAAACCTATCCAGCAAATTATCCATGGTGAAATCGTGACTTGGGCTCCCTCCAACTCCCATCCTTTGGCGCGATAATATGAAAGTCCAAATCCGCCCATCCCCCTCATACTGCTCAACACCGCCCCCTCGGTCGTCAACCCGCACAACACGACATTTGTTCATCAACCGTGATCAGCTATGTTGTACCCAGGCCAAAAACTGGCTTCCCCAAGACCTTGTATACCTCCAATCACTACAGGCCTCTTCGAAGCGATGAAAACCCATTACGAATTATAAAGGGAAACAGGGGAAAGTAAACTCACCCTTAACATCCCTCGCTCTCAAATACCCCAACAAGATACTATGCCCCAAAACTGCCCACCCTTGTCCTCTCTAGCACAACCTCATTCACACTCCACCCCATCGCCAACTTTAGCATCCCCCGGAATCGCAAATCACGGCGTATTCGGATCCGCTCCCGGCGGCAACTGCAGGCAGCTCAACCGCTTCGTGGCCCACGTCGAGTTGATCTTGTTGTACGGTGAGATGAAGGCGTGGGAGTTCTGACCCACTGGGATCAGATGGTATATTATCACCGGAATGCCCTCGTTCGGCGCTATTTGATCCACCGAACTGGCTCTGACATTTTCCTTTTCGGCGCGACGAGCTGCAATCTGGGATCTAAAGTGGTCGAGGATTCTCTTGACGGTCTCAAGATACGCCTTCTGAGCGTCCGGGGGCATGCGGAGGAAGATCTGTTCCTGGATGTCGGTGAGGAGCAGGGCTGTGTGGACCACAATAGTTACGAAGGGGGATATATGACAATGATGAACGAAAATATCCCCCCTCAACCAGTGTAAGAATGTAGAGTAAATGCACTAGACGGGCTTACACAGGCTCCTCTTTATGTACAAGAGCATTCCAACTGAGTTCTCCACAGCGGTAATAATGTTGACATGATTAATGATGAAAACTGTCTACGGAAGAAAGCCGGTGAGAATACTACCTAACAATTGGAATAATATCCGATAGCCTGTAGCTGTAAATCTCTCGGAATTAGCCACTGTACTGGTATTAAGCTTTAGTACCAAAGGCGAGTCTCTCATTACTACTCGTATTTCACTTGAACGATCAACATCCTTTGAGTATTCATACGCACATATTTCGTTCGTGTTTGTCGAAAACAGAAGGTTGAAATTGTTCTACATTCTTAAGTGACCTAAAGTAATCATAGCGCCCAGCGATAGAAGCTATCTCGTCCTTTTAGCAGTACCACGTTTAACCTGACCTCCACCCCGACCCTTATTGCCAGCGGCTGCGTTCGCACTAGCCCTTGTCTGCACACTATAGTTACCCCCATGATCTTCCGTGACGTCGACTAGTACACCAGCGTCATCGTCGCTGTCATCATCCACATGGTTCTCTGTAGCAATTAGGCCGTTACCGTGTGGGCCTAGCGCCTCCTGGGGCTGGCGACGTACAGGAGAATGCGACGGGTACATATCTGGAGGACCAGAAGCAACTCGTCGAGCTTGTGGTGAGGCAAACCGAGGGTCATTGGGATCGAAGCGTAAAGGTGCTGGTGCTTGTGAGGAATGTGCTGCAGAGTCATATCGATCGACGGGATACGAGACGAGGTTGGACGTCGAGCGTGCACGCGGTTCCCAATTTGGGTCGGAAGGATCAGGGCGCGGGTATGCCGCTGTGTGAGCTGATGGTGGACGGGCTTGGTATGGATCCGGGTTTGAATAGTATCGGCCCTGCTGGTAAGGATGCTGATATGGAGGTAATGGAGCCGAGTGAGGAGGCTGCTGCTGGCGGAGTGATTGGGATGAGGCAGTCCGAGAATCAGGACGAGAAGAAGATCGAGCGGGAGGTGGAGCATAGTAGCCCTGTAGAGCGGTAGGTGGAGCGTAATAGCCTTGCGGAGCATACATCAGAGCACCACCGCCAATGCCATACGTCTCGTCAGGCAAAACGGGATATGGAAGCATAGCAGCTTCTCTAGCGGCAGTCGAACTTTTGCCTTTTCGACTGGGCTCAATGGCTTTCAATGCCGGACTGTTGCCAGAAGACCGGTCGCTCTTGCTTGATTTCTTTTCCGGTAACTTTGGTCTTGTCTGGGCGCCCTTTTTGCTCTTTGGAGCTTTCGCGGGTGGAGCCGCGAGTCTTTGTCTCCGTTCTACTCGTTCCAAAGCATCAATTTGTGCGCGAGTGAGTGTGACATTGGTCTTACCAAGCTCCCGGGCACGACGCATCCGCTCCAGAGCTTGCTCAACCAGCAGATCCTCCTTCTCCCGCAGTATCAATTGCATGTCCTGGCCAAACTCGTCGCTCGGGCCAGCACTGTATTTGTCTTCCTCGGAATCACCTGAATCATAAGAATCTCCCTCGTAAGCACTTGTAGTCCGTCTTCGCCGCGTGCGTGCAGCGCCAACGTCAATCCCAGTAAATCGAAGCTCATCAGAAACAAACCTCCTTCCCACAGCTCTTGGATCTAAATCAACGCTGTATTCGACATCCTCGCTGTCTTCCACCTCTTCAACTCTCATATCCTCCTCCCACGACTGATGCCACCTCCAATCGCCCTTCCTCCCCAGTCGTGCCCCTGATGGTCTTCCCCAAGGGGCATCGTAAGGAGTTCGCGGCCGACCACCTAGACCGCCTCCTCGGAAAAAGCATTCTCGATAGGCTTGTCCATGAGTGACGCATGGCCGAGAATGCTGACTCCTGTTGCTCCGATAAGCCACAAAAATGTTGTTAAGGGTGAGGCAAAGAAGAACGTGGGCACAGCAATGACGGCAAGCCCCGTGTAAAGCTGTGATGAGGTTGCCTTGACGACACCAATATCCAGGTCTGCTCCACCTAGCTTGCGGATTCCCCACAGGCCTCCACCAACCAGTATTATGAGGAAGAGCAATGTAAGATTTGTAAGTAGGCTGTAGATGCTGAGCATGATGAATACGACAGCATAGTTGCTTGAAAAGTGGCCGAGGTTGTAGTTAACCCTGCTCTGGGCTTCGGCCATGTTGGCAGGCTTGGACAGTCTCTTCAGGTCAAGGAATTCTGATATCGGTTTCAGATTTGCAAAGCGAGATGCTATGGGCTGCGATGTGACACTGTTGAAGCGTTCGCCCAAGTTGAGCCGAGAAGTGAGAGCATCAAGAGGGATGCTGATTTTAGCCATTTTCCAGTGTAGTCAAGGCAAGGATGTTAGGCCAATTGGATGGAAAACGAAGGCTGGGACTTCTGGAAGATTTGAAAAGGACAAAATCGTTTGGAAAAGGTTGAGCTTCTGTAAAAGGGGCGATCAGCATCTTAGCCGTTATATGCGCACATTCCGCAGGCAGACACAAAGGACCCTTGCCACTGACTTACGAATTGAACGATGTATAAGCGACTGTCGTACTGAATACGTGTGGGAGGACGTTGATGTCTCTGCAAGAAAATCCTGGCGCCTGAGAAAATCCAAGTGTCTGACAAAGAGGCGGAGTCGTCACTTGTTTCGTCTGAGTTCAAAGGGGAAATATTTTTGGGGGGTGGCTTGCGGGAACGAGTCCGCGTCGGGTCTAGAATCTCAGCTCCGGACACGCACAAAAAGTGGCTCTGTGATCCTCGACCGCCACCTTCCTGCCACGCTCCTCGAGTGCCCACCGTGCAGCGAGATCAAGGGGTTGTGATCATCTCCTGGAGGCGAGGCCGACCTAAAGCTCTCGAAAGATCAAAAGGTGCGGATGCGGGGAGTGCCTGCCTTGATAAGTGATTTTTAATCCCGAGCTACTGCGCGTTCCAAGGCGGCACCTGCGGGCCATTCGCCAAACCCAAAACTCTTGATTGGGCCACGTTTTGGGTAGCATCCACAAAAACGAAAAAAAGCTCTCGCCTCACCTCTGATGTCGGGGCAGCGGATAACAAGCAAGCAAGATGCAGTCGACGTTACTGCGAGTGGTGGTGCTCTGCACTTTCCTGGTACTGGTGGCTTGCTGGACCAAAGAAGGTAGGTTGTCCCATTCTTCGCAACCCAGCAACGTGGCTGACTAGAAGCAGACCATGAAATTTTCCGTCTTCGCGACGAAGTCCAGGCGTCGGAGGGGCAAGGCGTGACATTTTACGACTTCCTCGGCGTTTCTCCATCGGCGTCTCACGACGACATAGTCAAAGCACAACGCAAAAAGTCGCGAACGCTGCATCCAGACAAGATCAAGCAATCTTTCATTGCTGCCAAATCCACCGCCAAGCCCAAGAAGAAGAAAGCGGGTGAAAAGTCCAAGCCCGGGGTACACGTGTCGAAAGGACCGAGCGAAAGAGAAGTGCAGGCGACTGTGAAGAAAGCTACAGAAAGATACCAGCGGTTGACAGTTGTTGCCAACATTCTAAAGGGCGAAGGGAGAGCACGTTATGACCATTTCTTGAATAATGGCTTCCCCTCATGGCGAGGGACCGGCTACTACTACAAACGATTTCGTCCAGGTCTGGGTACCGTCTTGCTGGGGTTATTCATCGTTGGAGGTGGTGCTGCTCATTACGGGGCCCTTGTGCTAAGCTGGAAGCGGCAGCGCGAATTCGTCGATCGATATATCCGCCATGCGAGACGTACTGCCTGGGGGGACGAGACGGGCATCAAAGGCATACCAGGTCTTGATGGTCCCGCTGCCCCTGTTCTACCCCTAGCAGAAGAGCCAGAAGCAGGCGTTATGCAAATGAATCGCAGGCAAAAGCGCCAAATGGAAAAAGAGCAAAGGAAGGAGAAGCTAGGCAAAGGCGCCAAGCGTGGAGGAAGCGCATCAGGTACCCAGACCCCAACCGATACAAGCGCTCCAACAGGCGAAAGGAAGCGTGTCCAGGCGGAGAATGGCAAAATCCTTATTGTGGATTCGATTGGCAACGTGTTTCTCGAGGAGCAAGATGCGGATGGGACGACGCAAGAATTTCTGCTGGATATGGATGAGATACCTCGACCCACAATCCGAGATACCGCACTATATCGCTTTCCTCTCTGGATTTATCGCAAGGCTGTGGGTAGCTTCCAGAAAGCTCCATTGAAAGCTACTGCAGATGGCGAGGTTGTTACTACGTCTGTTGCGGACCCCGATGAAGAGAACGACTCAGGTTCAAGTTTTGAGGTGCTGGAGACTAGTGGAGTTGAGCAAATCGCCAACGGAAGTACGAAAAGGAGGAACAAGAAAAGCCGAAAGTGAATCGCATGTGATACCCAGGTGGATAGATATTGCCATCATGGAGTTCAAGGTTGGACAAGTCAGGGATAGAGAAAGGTGATACATCCTCCTGTATTAATAGAATCCTTCCGTACTTTTCCATTCAAACCATTTGTAGTTACATACCATTTTCAGCAGTGGACTATGCAAACATTTGAGAGAGTATGGGATACAGTTCCATTCCCACATATCCTGAACCTGTCCTACGTCCAAGCCCTGCAGTTGGTTGATGAGAGAGATCTGCGTAAGTCGGATTCCAGAAAAGGAACTCTGCTTTTCCTTCGACCCGCCGCCACCATCCTGGCCTAAGATATGCATTCCAATTCAAAGGTGGCTGGGATGTTTTCTTCCATATACCCGACATGGCCACTCTGACAGCACCAACGCTCTCGCCACAGCAACTGTCAAATCTCATCTTCGGCATTAAGGATTACAAAATTACTCATGGCATGCCCACTCCATCAACGCAATACCTATTGAAGTCAGCTTGTCCCTCTCTCTGTTCCCCGGGTCTCTGTTCGGGGAAGCTAGGGAACTGCAAGCGGTGTACTACAAGCTGTACGCTAGAGTCGCAGAGGACGAAGAATGGTTATTCGAAGTGCTGGAAGAGTAAGCGATCTATCCTGCAATAGTCAGAGCCAACCGCGCCTGCCTCCAAAATGGTGTCTGTATTCAGGTTCTGGTGCTGTCGCTCAAATGATTCATCGGCAAGATACATGCCTCTTTAATGTCGGAGTGATTTGAGAGCCTAAGAGGTCACGTTACGGCTTCGAAAGGTGGCTGGTGGACGATATGTCCTTTGTAGGCTTATCGAAGACGATGAGTTGCAATAACGCCATCGCGGATCTACCAAGAAGTCAAGCGTGAGGGCTATTTTCAGGTTAAGGTGCCACGAGACATTCAAAGCAAGGTCAGAAATGGCTCTACTCTTACTTATTTATCTTCTCTTGCATATGAAGTCCCTCAACTTTTTGACCTGCCCGTTCCTTGCTAGCTTGGGCTGGCGGGATACTTCTCACTCGGGGAGAGGAACACAATCCTTCTTCGCCTTTCGTTCTCCAGCTGATGGCAAAGCAAACTGAAAATGTTCTCTTTGCACATTCAGTGCTTTAAGTATCGGTGATTTAAGCATTGGTGATAACCACCGGAGGACTGCTTTCGCACTTGTCGAACATGTCATCATGCCGATGCATTACCAAACTCCCTTTCATTTTAACATTTGTGTTTCTTCTCTGAGTGATCTCGACAATGGCCCCAATATCAAGGAATGAAATCGAAAGTGCCTCCTGCTTGACGCCCTTCGCACGCAATCGTCGCAGATACGTAACCGATATATGCAGACAGGATGTCCCGTTAGGACTCTTTCGATCAGACTACATGGTCCACGCCAGTCTAGATCTCGTTTCTTCTCGTCCGATGTTGGCTCTCAAGCAGGTCGAGTTTAACACGTATTCCATTGCGGGCGGCGCACATTCAAATAACGCAGCTGAAATGCACAAGTCCGTGGTCTTTTCGTGCCGGCAGAGAGGCTCTAGCTGAAGCACCGACAGGCATTTGAATAAGATCAGCGCCACTTGTCTTTCACAGACTGGTGGTGCTTCTGCTTCGCCCGCACCCTCAGCAAAAGCAGAGCATCCTCTCCCGCCACCTCTCTTTGCCACCACCCCTGCGGCGGGTACAAGGCCGGTGGACAGCGAACGTCCCCTCACCATGACCCCTCGCCCAAGGCTTCCTAAGAGCCACATTATCGCATCACTTGTTTCCGGTCTCATTGCTGCTCATGAAGAACACGGACCTCCCAAAAGCGGAAATGCTTCCAGGACAGGCATCCTCTTTATTGTCCAGCCAAGAAACATGAACATAAGCGACGAATGGCCTCTCGAGTATGCCTTATGGGACCATGAGCCGCAAATACCAGCCTACCGCGTCTTGTTCGGAGAAGAAGTATTAGCATGTACATCCCTCAACCAGTCCTGAGAGCTACTCTACCAACCTCCCTCTGGCTCACCACCTATTGAGGTCTCTGTCGCGTATCTGCGCGCTGGATACGACCCTAACGAATACACCCCTACTGGCTACGGATGCTGCTTACTACTCGAAAGGTCCCGCGCCATCAAATGCCCTTCAATCCTAGGCTATCCCACAACATTTAAAAAGGTACAGCAAGCACTCGCCGGCCCAGGCACATTGACACGATCCCTATCCCACACCGAGGCTGAGAGAGTAGCGAAGACATTCGCGCCCATGTACCCTCTCGATGAGTCTTGCGAAGCCGGCAGACGAGGACGCGCTCTGGCGTGCAACCTACAAACGGCCATCAACCATGTCCCGAAACCCCCGCTCTTGGCGGCGGCCACAACGTCTACCGCGGCGAAATTCCGGAATTCTTGGACTCTGTTCCGAAATCGCGCTGGCACATCTACATCTTGATGGAGCTCATCAACCCGGTGATCCAGAAAGACATCCTCTTGTCACCGAGAGGGATATACACCGCAGCCGACGCCGACAGTGCTGCTGTGTCCTTCATCAGAAACACGACAAGATCCCCACACCATTGCGCCTGCAGATCAACTGCCTAGCTCAACGATCTCCGAGCTAGGCCTCTTCGGCGTCCGCCTGTGGAGGAGCCAACCGCAAAGCCATCACCCACAGCTCCTCCGGAACAGCGAGGCAGACTGGTCGTTGAAGACTAAACCCGAGGCCGTCAACGAGATGAGCGTGGTCAAGGGGTATGGGTGCTTCTGATTGGGAAACGAGACGCCGCAATACACCATGCATGTAAGATGTACCAGCCAGCCGGCCAAGCGTGAACACGATTCATGCTTATCGCTTTGCCTTTGCATTCGAGATCGAGTGCCCAGATTGTCGACCCCCATCCTCGTTGTATTCGTTCAGCCTTAGCCGTGTAAGTTTTGTTCGCGTTTCCTCGAACGCATTCCCAGCCCTTTGGTCCATAGACTTTCCGGAAGCATCCAGCAGCTTGACTGTCAGTTGGTGAGTTGAATGTATATATTCGTATGGAGATAAAGTCCCTTAATAACAAGCCATCACCATACTTCTCTGCTCCGCTCTGTTGCCTCAAAATCTGAGTATACTGGATCATTATGGGAGGTAGGTGGCTCTCGTGCAATCAATTTCTCTCCATCATTCCCCCCGCATACGTCCATCTTTGACATTTCTTGGGCGTGGAATGTGCCAGCGCAGCGTGGAAATAGGGTCGACGGGCGACTGCAGCTCACATTCTCGAGAGCCTTCGTTTATAGTCCGACTTGCACATGCAATCCTCTCTGCGTGCAATGGGTCCCGACAAGAACGATAGATGGAACACGGTTCTTTCCTTTTCGCTCCCAGTTCTCAAGAGATGACTTCAGCTCACGGCTTCTTTGTGTTCCTCAAAGCTTTCTATTGCCCTACGAGTTTCCTATTGTGCATAGGGCTTCTCGTTCTTTTTGGGTCTTCTCATCATGCTGACGGCTTTTCGTTGTGCTCCAGTTTTCTTTTGGCTTCCATGTCTTCTTTCAAATGGGTGCGGTCTTCTTGTTGTGATAGTCTCGAGCCTCAATGCCTAGCGTTTGCCCTCGTGTTGATTGGGAATGGCTTGGCTTCGTCCGTCTGGCATCTTCGCACCTCACGACGTCTATTCGTCTCTCCGTCCGCGTATCTTGTGGTTTTGCGTCATTTCGTGTGGCAATAAGGGAAAGATCATCAACATGAGATCAAGCTTCGGCTCGTGATGAATCATTATCGAAGGTAAAGGCCCAAGGTGAGACAGGCTGGTGAGATGCGAGGGTGCGAGTTGGTGCAAAGGAGGGAGGCGAAGCGTTGTTGACTCAAATGATGTTGAGTTGAAGCTTTGCTTTTAGTCCAGAGACCATGTAGGCGTTTCAAGCTTGTATTTCAAATGGTGGATCAGAACGGAGGTCCGTCGACGTCAGCTCGGGCGTCGAAAAACCCGTGAGGGTGAGTGGGTGTTGACTAGAGAAATAGCAGTGAGCAATGGAGATACTGAGTACTTCAAGGAGGGAGTGGTGGAAGATGGGAACATTGAGGCTGCTTCGAATGTGATTAGAGTTCCATGATGGCAATTTCGAGGAATCAAAGGAACGTGTGGGTGCTTCTCCAACCCTCAGGAGTCATCGCAAATATAGTATGATTTCCTAGACGGCTCTCCATCAGGCCGCACAGGTGCGATGTCATGGTTGTCATAAGTCGGGAGGGTTCTTCGCCAACTATTTGTATATCGCTCGGACCCAGCACAAACGTGGGGCGGAAGCTCCCCGAAAGGGGGGCCCGCAGTTCTACGGCGCGTTCAGGGGTGGCGCTGGGCTTGGTTCCCAACAAGTAATTGTAACCTTTGGTGCTGATCGAGATGCCTCCATCCCATTTTTAGAGAACTCATCGCCCTAGCCACGATTTTCACAGTACCTCACCTGTGGCTTTAAGATTACCCAAGATGATCAGGGGACTAGCTTTTGGCCTGCAATCATCGTTTGGCCGTATTCCAGTCCCCTCGGTGCAAGTGGTCAAGGCGTTCGCGTTCGAGCATGCGGCCTGAATCCAGCTAGACAGGAAGCTCAACAATGGTTGCAATTTCGTGATGCAATTCCATTGTCTAACATGGGGGTCGTTGCAGTCGATGGGGGGAGGCTATGGCGCCAGCGTTGCCACTAAGGGCCCGTAGGTCAGCCAAGAACGTCATGTACATGCGGATGGGAAGGCACCAACAGCTGCACCATAAAGGTAGAAGCCCGCGTGGAAGACTGGCCGACGCATGAAACTTTCAGCCACAATGGTATTGTAATTGTTACTTGGTGCAGAGGTGCCTAAGAGCAGCCACTACGCCTCAATTAGTTCCTATGCTGTAAGGCAAGCTCGGTGCGAAGCAAAACGAAGTTGGATGATGACGAAAATTCCTTCTTATTATCGGTGTTCTTTGTATGGTAGGCCCAACAGGGTCCAATGAGCCAAATACGTGCCTGTAATTCCGTGGAGTTGTGAAAGCACACTAGAAGACGGTGAGTGCAGAAGCCATCCAACCACTTCTTCCCATCTGCAAGTACCGTCGGAGTAGTGAAGCAAAGGTCATGACGTGGAGTACTGGAGATCGATTTCTGGACGGAAAAGGTTCCCGTCTGGTCGAAGGTGTCTGCAAGCAGGGGCGCTCATCCGCGTCTGTCGACCCCCGGTCCGTCAATTTTCTGCGAGGGGGATCATGTGCTCAGTTCGATCCTTTTTCTGACAAATCACACTTCGTTGTGGACTTTTCAAAGAACAAACGCCATCAAGGTTTCTGGAGGGATATAGTGAGCAAAAATTCGCATGCCCTCGAACATAGAAATTTCAAAATTGGCTTGCAAGAAACAGAACGGAGGCGTCGCATATGATCGTCACGGAAATACGCTAATCCGTGCTACGCGATTGGAGAAGCGAGTTTGCTGCGCCACAACCACAAGCGAGCCAACCGGAGCCAAAGGAGCCCGATCTAAAAAACCTGCTTCAGACCGCGCTTTGACAACTCAACAATCTTTTTAGGGACATCCCGGCAGGCCAGGGCCCGGGGACATCTCCGCGCCTAGATAGTGGCTCCTCGAGGTTGATTGTTACAAACAAGACTATTCCGTTATGTCATAATCTAGTCTTTTCTTAGGCTTGCGCATGCAATCGCCACTGCTTTGCGGAAGGCCTTCCCTTCCTATCATCGCTAAGCGGCAAATATCAATTAGCCATTTATCGTTTCTGCCCGCCGCACACCACAATCCCAATCCTTGTCGTATGCACAACCAGTGCGACAATACTGGATTAATGGGGCGGTGACCGCAACAACGGCCAAACGCTATCGAGCCAATCAAGCAATGCAACTCGCGAGTTCTTTAGCGAACCAAATGCAAACAACGGGCTCTTCTTGTGCAAGTACTGCAGAAATGACAAAGCCTCCGGCGCGAAGATAACTGAACACCCCAAGCAGGTCGCTCACGGCCTAATAGCCAATGTAGCTTTTCAACAATGCCGCTATCCCCAAAATTGCTAATGTACTTGTCTTGCAAGAACTTGACACAGATGACTGAAAGAAAACATACTCTGCAAACTTGAATTCAGCTTGTCCTCTAAGAGGCATTAATCATTTCTCGTGACCAAAGGAAAGCAATCCCACTTATCATTTATTGACTCCGACTTAGTAGGGTCGTCCTGGCGGAGGCTGTTGCATATAGCCCATGTTCATCTGATAAACTTGTCCTTGGGGAAATTGCCCTCGACTATTCATAAGTGATGGCGCCATTTGCGGCTTATGAAACATGCTCACAAGCCTTCTGCCGACACTGGGCTCGAGCTCTGTACCGTCTCTTGCAATTTTGACTTCCCGATTGGCGTTCCATGGATTCCTTAAACCTCGGGTTTTGTAGAACGGCAGTCGCTCTGTAGACACCCACTCGATCTTAAAAGGCCTGCCAAATAACTGAGAGGTCATAGGGCTGATCGCTTCTGGGTCATCGCTTTCTGTGGCGCGCTCCAGACCTTCCGCTTTCTGCTCTTCATCATCTGTATCACCATCTGCTTCCCAGAAGATTGTTCCTCTTGCCGAGTCGTCAATGATCCGGCCCTTGGGCGCAAATTCGGTCGCCGGCGTAGGTATGGTTGTTGGCAGGTCTGCAATGCTCGCCACAGGGGGTCCTGGCCGAGTAGGAGGCTCAATGTTGGATGTTGCTTCATCATCAATGGCAGAAGCCATGCGGGCGTATCCAAAGTATTCCCCCGACTTGTTTGCCGAGAATATCAAGTACACATTGTCAGCAGTCTTCCCTTAGTTAGCTACTTTTTCTGGAAAGATGAATCCAATAGAAATGCTCACCTCGTAGGCCTTGTTCAAAGCGGCTTCATTATGCGCCTGAGTGGCCCATATTCCGTTTCGAACACTTAGGTCGAGATCCTCCACAGTCAGGCTCTTGACCACAAAGAATTTCTCTTTGGCCTTCGGTACTGCTGATGGAGTCGCCGCGTCAGTGTTCTTTTCGTCCAGCTGTTCCGGCTCTCCAACTTGCTGAATCGGCCCGGCAGTTGACGGCGCCTTAGGTTTCATGCCGTCCGCCGACACAGCACCAGAAGCCGGGTTCACCAGTGTCGCGCTTGCCGTGGCGGCACTCCCTCTTCGAAGCCGACATACAAGCCGTACACCTTGGAACCGCGAGTCGTGGAACCTCGTCATTGCCTCGGCGCATGCGGTTTCGGTTTTGTAGTTCACGAAGGCGCAGTTGCTCTTGGATATGAGGAAGACGCTCTCAATCTCCTTGGTCGCACTTCTGGAGAAATGTTCTTTGAGGTCTGCGATGTGGGTGCCGGGAGGAAGGTTGCCGACCCAAAGTGCGTGGCCAGACTGTTTGGGTTTCCTGGGGGGTCCTCGTGGTGCCGAATTTCTGAGACTGGAGTCAGAACTATGTCTACTAAGGCCTAGGAGGCCAAAGAAATTAGCGCCTAGTTCCCTGACAAGGTAGAGTAAGGACCCGCAAGAGCCTACCTGGGCCTGGAGGTTGTGCGTAAGAGGCACCTGCCAGCATTGTTCCAGCAAATGGTGCTTCGCCTCCAGTCTGGATAGCAGGTCCATAAAAGTGCCCGGTGTTCTGCGGCATCTGATTCTGGGGCCGATTGGTGTCATCTCTGGCGCCATAGCTCTGACTATAAGGGCTGTAGGAGGCGTTTGGACCAGGGTAGAGTTGGTGTGACTGTGTATATGTAGTAGAATAGCTCTGTGCCGGCTGTTGTTGATGTTGGTAGTAAGGCTGGGAGGCGAATTGTTGATGACCCTGAATGTGGGTTGCTTGGTATCCTGAGGGCGGCGTGTAGTTTTGGTGAGTCGCTCGCGTCTGCTGATTATGTAGAAACGCATCGGGGTATTGCTGGGCGAAGGAAGAATCATACTGTTGTCTCGTCTGTCCGGCAAACTGAGGATTGTGTGGGTACGGGTACATTGTCGATGGATTGGTGGTCGGTTGCATAGGGAAAGCTTGCTGATATGAATGGGTGCCATAATTCGGGGATCTATAGTCCGGAAGGACATTTGCCATGTGCCCCATGTTAAGAGTCGATGGTGACCCTAAGTGGCCCATACCAATGGACTGGGAAGAATATTGATCGAACCCGGTCGCATGTTGTTGGCCTGGATCGGTTTCTCTCCGGGATTGTCGTTTGTCCAGACTCGCGTCTGTCAACCGTCAGTTAGGGGGATCGATTCAGGAATGGGCCGACGGAGGGTAAACGCAACCATTCCCTGCGACCGCCACATGAGCAAAGCAACCATGTTCTAGCCGTCAAGAATCTATGATTATTGGGAGAGTGGGCTTACCAAGCTGATCAACAGCTTCGGCTGGCAGTTCCCGCTGAGGTGGTTCATTTCCCATTCCAATATTTTCGATGATGACGGGAAGCGCACAGAACCGCTGCACCCAAATGACTGCCATCAGGTCAGCCCATGATTCGGTAGACCTTTCCAAAAGCATGTTCGAAGGTAAAAGACAACTAGAAATAATACCCTGTTTGATATCTGAACGGTCTTGAAATCTGAGCTCAGAGATTAATGAAAGCCGCCTGGAGGGAGATCGTCAAAGTGACTGAGCAAAAGCGCTGATGCACCGAGAAGATCATTGGCTGCCCGCCAGCCAAATGTCCTGCAAGTCAAATAACCAAGAATGGAATGAACAACCTGTCAGGCGCCTGACAAGGAAAGGAACGTGGTTGTGTCACGGGTGAGTCTGTTTCAGGATGCTCAAATAAGTAGGCGACAACAGCGAGTGAGGTGGAGGAGCTTAATGCTCGACTAGGATTGGATCTGCGACAGCGGAAGTGACAACGGGTTTAAGTTGGGCACAAAAGTGGCCTGATGAGCTGTGGCGTAACATAAGTGGTGAAGCGGATGAGACAAGCAGAGAGTTGATGATGTTAGAAGCACAGATCATCTCTTGTGAGAGAAGCAATGTCGCAAATCCCTGGGGCACCTCTTAGTACTTGAGGTCATTGGTACAGCCCCAGTTCCCGATCCCCGGTTAAGACTAGGAGGGTACTGCCTAACGTAGTGACAGCTTGCGTGATCTGAAGGTTTGCAGAAACGTGCAGAGGGCCGTAGGGCCGTTATCCTGCAAGAGACAAGGGCCTAGCCAGGTTTAGCACTTTTGGCAGGTGGACTCCAGTACATTTAATTGGGCGAGTGGAATCGCTCGATTGATGCGACGAGATCGGTAGCGATAGTGATCGGCGTCAAAATGAAAAGCGAGCTCGTAATGGCTCCTTCCGCGAGCCACAGCAGCGGAACCTCCATGACTTCTGGTATCGCCACAATGCCGGTATGTCATGTCGCAAAACAAGGCGATCTGGACGTAATCGGCAACGTTGGTGCCGGGAATCGTCCTTAAAGCTAGCTACCGATGTGTGGCTGAGCTTTGTTTCAGGAAACAGGGGGGCCAGGGTCGGCAAACTCAACCTCATACTCTAGAGGGAAGAGTGCATCCGAAATGGGCGGCTTCGAGCACGAGACGGGCATCTGGGAGCTACGGATACGACAGAGTATTCTAGATCTAGTCAACCTAGGTAGGGGACAGAATTTGTCGAGTGGCAAAAGGATAAGCATATTGTGCAATGAGCGACAATTGACTTGTTCCATGGGCTCTCCAACTTGGCAACGGAAAGAGCAGCTGACATCTTCAACTACAACATTTCGCGTCGAAACGTATGCTGGGGAACTAGCTGGCCTCAATGAGTGTAGCTGAAAAACGCATCTAGATTCAACAAACTTTTCACAAAAAAGGGCTGACCCGCCAAGCCACCAGCAACACCAGGCAAGAGCAAAGCCACACATCTCCCACAAAAATGCCGACCCGGGTTCTGGGCCCCCTTTTTCAGCAGAACACCCACAGCCTGAGTTCTCCGCTGTGAGCCCTAGTTAGACTCTCTGTCAGCTAATATCGTGTGGTCAGTGTTTGGCTGTTATGGCAGCAACGGTCCCTTCTGCAGCCCAAATGCCCAAAGGTTGCTTTTGTCTCAAATGCAGTGGTCCTAAAACGGAGAAGATAGCCAATTGTTACGGATCAGCAAGTGGTCGCTCTTAGCCCGTTAAAAGGGCGAGTGGAGAGTACCGGCTTATTCTGCGACTTCGCATACCATGCGCTTGGGATGTCGTAATGTTAACGCTTGTGGGACAATCCTCCAGGATGTTGGAGTGATGAAAATCCTCGAAAATCGGTTTTGTTGGCAAGGTAATAAGTGGGACTAGTCCATTGGTTGGAATATTGTTGCCGCCTCTTGCTCTATTGTTTTCTTGGAGCCTTAATGCTTGATTTGGTTCGTCTAGAACGGAGTGGTACTTTGCCACTTGACTTTAGAACTCAAAAGAGTGCTCTTGTAGTACCTGGATTCATGGGGTGGGACCGCGCGACGCAGGGGACATGTAAAAAAATTACCAACTCGAACTTAAGGAAAGCCGGTTCTTCCGCAGCGCGGGGAACCAGAGTACCTGGTTTTTGGCTTTTTGGATTTTTGGCGCAGGTCCTAATAAGATGGATGGAGGAATTTGGTATGCCGGACTATCGGTTACAAACATTTTGAGATGACGAAATTAAATGACGAGGTCCAATGTCTGTTCCCCCCGATTGCAATCGTGCATTAGGTAGAGACTGGTGAAAGTCTAATACAGCAAGTCATTCAACCGCGATTGTTCGTTGGTGGAACGGATTAATGCCTGAATCAGTTAGAACGGGGCGTTTTACAAAGTGAAGCTACGGAAATGCCACCCGGCCCCAGGTGAACATGGCCCAAAAAGGGCACTAATGTCATCTGCATTAGCGCCCGTATCCCAAGTTGCTTGGGAAGGGGACGACATGTGGCGCAGTGAATACGTCTGCAAAAAAGATTCGCCGTGATCGAGATAGCCGCTTGAGAGATCAATGTTTCGCCTCGCTCGGTAATTTTGTTAGGCGACGGACTATCATATTTCCAGAAAATCGTACCGCCCTGAACGCATATTGTTGCAAGCCACCTTGAAAAGAGGTAATGACGACGATCTTCCCAACCGTTACCTAAGCTTTTCAAAACATTTCGTTGAGACACTCGCCCTTGCTGATCTGGCATCGAAAATTCTGCTCGGCAATCTTTGAGAGCTTCTCATAAGTTCAGGTCTCAGATCGACGCCAATCCGCTCGAGTTGAATATCCGACTCAGCGTGCTGATCAATGATCGACCGGTGCTCTACCTGTCTAATTTCTGTTCATAGGGCTTGCAAGAGCCCCCCCGTGAGACATGTCGATCAATGGCCACGCATCTGAAACATACCTTGTTAAAGAGGGACCAAGGAGAGTTCGCATTCTCCCCATCATAAAATTTCTGTAGGCCTCCTCAGCCTTGTAGCGCAGTAAGGCCGTTAGTATTCTCCGAACTGGGCAGGTAACAAGATCACATACCATTCAATGTGACAGAGAAATTCGCTTGTTCCTAGATCAATGTACAGACGATTATGGGTCCCGCCTTGCGAAGATTGTCTGGAACCAGTAGAGTTCAACCCCCTTCCAAAGAGCAAGGGTGCATTCTTCTGCGACTCGTGGAAAAGGTCTCTTCAGGGGACTTGGGCTTTTTCTGCTTCGCCACAAATGATTCTCCCGGCAGGCCTTCCGAACAAATCAGATGCCCTCGAAACGAAACCCAAAATTCTCGGTAGTCACTTCAAGGAAAAGTGCCCTAACTCCGGGGGCTAGCCGCGCCTCGCAAGCCCCATGATACTCTACAACCATCAAGCCTTTCGCACCAGATCTCGAGGAATTTGCCGAGCAAAGTACGTACTTGTAGAGCTGAAAAAACGGAAAAGGTCTCGCCGGCGCCAAAACAAGGACTCGCTAAGGGGAAAAGGCCAAACCAGCAAATCCCGTTCTAGGGACCAAGTATCACACGACACTGGCACTCCACAACTATCCCGTCAAAGTCCCACTCCCCTCCTCTTCCAGCTTTGTTCGCTACTGTCTAAGCCCACATCCGACCTCACGGATCCACACTCTTTTTCTCTTTGGTTATGATCCCTCCTCCGCGTACATTGCATTTACGCTCTACGACGGCCCTGTAGGGTCTCGACCCGTTGGAAAGTTACCAATTGCGTCCAGTCACTCAGAGTCTACGAACACCGGCTTAGAGTGGACACCAGCCACTCCATACGCTCGCTCCCAATTTCCATTAAGCGTTTACCCATATAATTTGTACACTATGTTCCATACGTAATCATCCTTCTCCAGAAGTCCAGCTCTACTCCCCGATGATCTGGATCTAGCCCCGACCAGATCCGATCAGATACCCAGGACAACATTATGTCATGCCTCAGCTACAGAATCCCGTCCCGCTGCCATTACCGTTCCTACAGCACCTTGCTGTTTTTTGATCCAGCTGACCTAATTAGCCACCCAATCAACAAGCACTGCCAACCCATATACACGGTTACAAAATCGCGCTTTATGACTCGCGCGCCAGGCTCACAACCTTCCCTGCAAACCTACTCCCTGCACTCCCCCGTTTCTGCAGTTTGGAGTGTTGATCTTTCTCCGAAGATCCACTTGACCCAAACAAACTCCCGCCTCTCGTCATTGTCGGCAGCGGTCCCAACGTATCACCTGTCCCATTGCCCGTCCCTGAAGTTTTCGCTGTACGCTGCTCAATGTATAGTCTGGCTGCACTGGACAGCGGTATCGCCGGTAATTGGACAGGCACCTCGGCGCCGTTCTGGATTAGTAGCTCCGCAATCGGGAATGCCTTTGGCATTGTAGATCCAGCCCCTGATGTAGCACTGCTATTGGGTGAGACAGCAGGTGGTGGTGGTGCAGCGGAGCCAGGCCCCGCTGGGTCCGCTGCTGCAAGCGCAAGGAAGACGGCATGGGTGCCACGCGAGCGATCCGTTGCGTTGACATTGCCCCGTAGCGCTATGCCATAGAGGACGCCTTGGACGTCATTCTTCTTGATGGACGCCAGTAGCGTTTCATCAGCGGTGGCAAAGTGAGAAAGCCCTGCCGTGATAGGCTGTACGTACGCCCTGTCTGCATATTTCGCGGTGATGAAGTGCAGACGCTGCTCTCGGGTTGATTGGGCCGTCAGCTTTTGACTTCTGTCGAGTTTCGCTTCCCAGATCATGTTGCTCACCCTGTTGCCCACAAGGAGAAGCAGCTCCACGATGTCATTGGTGAAGGAGAGAGTGTCGAGGGTCAGGGAGCGGACTTTTGAGATATGGGTACCCAAAGAGCGGTGGATACCGCTACATTCGATGCACAGGATAATGCCGAGGTTGATGGATACCCATTCCACTTTCGAGGTGGAGCCACAATCTGCGCACCAGGTATTGCCCTGGTCAACACTTCTGACCTGGTCGAGCAATTTCGAGGGGTTCTCCTCATAGCTGTTGCTGTTGGTTCTGATATAGGAAGGTCGAGCGCCAACGGTGATCCTCCTGTTGAGGCCGCTGGAATCGTTTCTTGTGGCACCGCCGTGGGGCCCAGAATAAGATGAACCTTTACCGGTGAGGGCAGACCCCATTTCACGGCCTGGAGAGTCATTCAGTAGACGCTGCGGCGGCGCTTGGGCGCTACGCCCCTCAACCGCACTTTGGAGCGCATTGTTGATGGCTGTAATCCAGTGGCCCATGTCCTCTTCAGAAGTGGCCTGGTAAATCCTCTTAAATTGAGGAGTGATGACTTCGAAGCAGAACCGTCTATCAGCGTCACGGGCCATCCGGACAGAAGCCATGCGAAGGTCGATAGGCTCCATGTGTAAGTCAAGCTTCTGCTTCCAGTTGCTGTACTCCGAGAGCTTGCCTTGGTCAAGGACAATCCAAAATCTGTCACACATCAGTTACTAGTCGCTCAACAAGAGTTGACTTCCTTACTTGTGCCAAGCTTGTTTGTTAATGCCTTTGGGGTCAATGTGCGAGCCTGGTCGGCTTAACGCCCACAGTAGCCCTTCCTTCCTCTGTTGGCCACTGCCATTCCGGTCAGTTCCAGAAGGCCCAATCTCTCGCTCCTCCAGATCTCGAATGCCTTTGAACCTATTCAGGCCGGGAGAACCGATCGATCCTCCTGGAGACGCAGAAAACGCCATATTAGAGTGCGTGTGGGACAGAGAATTGCTTGGCGAGAGAGCGACACTAGACCTTGTGCTAGCGCTGTGGCCAAGTTGAGAGCCTGTGCTGTCTGCTCGGCTAAGCTCTATATCGGAAACGTACGAGCCGTAGCTGTTTGAAGAAGGGGGATTGTTGGATGTCGTTGTTGTTGCTGTAGCGTGTGACGTTGCATCTGGCTCGGTATAGGATGCTGTACTTCTTTCTAGGTGTCGTCGTTTTTCTTCTCGCTCGCTTCGTTGCAGTTGATACTCTTTGTCCGCTTCGCCAACCTCCTTCACAAGTGCATCCAATTGGGGAACCAAACTATCCACTTTCTTCGCAGCAGCAAGGAACGACTTGGCCTGGCCATCAGCATATTTTGTCAGCTGTGATAAAAGCTCCTGCTCCTTCCTTCCACCGTGCAGGTCTTGCATGAAAGATGAGTAGTCGAATCTCTTCAGCTCGTAGTTGCGTCTCTTCGTTTGATACTTGTTATCACTCTCTGCTCGCTTCTTCTCCTTAAGCGAGTCCTGACGCTGGCCCAAGTATCGGCTAACATAGGCGTAGTAATCGCGGCTCTCGTCCTCAAAATCCTTCTTCTTGGCCTCCGCCTGCTTGATGTCAAGATTATATAGTCTAGATAGGGGCTCTATGATTTGGTTCTTCAGAAGTGTGCTGTTTTGTGTTTCGTACATCAGAATTTGCCGTGCAATATGGTTGAAGTAGTGGTCCAGCGCTGGCTTGAACGCGCTTGCGTTGGAAGCAGATGCCTCCTGTAGTGCGGAGAGGAAATGTCTCATTGCGAGGTTGCATTCAGATTGAGCTGCTTGTGCAGCCTCGGCCTTCTTCAACACTTTCTTGATTTGAGTCCGCATGTTGCCTGTCTTTTGCTCAAGAGATTTCATCGTGGCTCGGAACAACGGTCCATCCTCCACAGCGCTCATATCGTCTCCTGGTCGCGGACAGGCAATGTCGATCGTTGGAGCAGCTTGGTTTGCAACTATCTGCACTGTGGAATTGTATTCCGAAGGCACGATCAGGGGAGATGGAGGGTTCACATTCTCTCCAAGCCCTTCTGAGTCGCTTGCCGCCGATTGATAAGACTGCGACGAAGGATTCCTTTGCCGCACTGGCGGGACCGTGAGCTCAAAGCCTGGCGAGGTATGCAGCGTATTTGTTGGCGGCTGGGTCCTGTGCACCCAAAATGAGAAAGATGCAAGGGTATTCAACCTGTGGGCTCGCTGGTCATATTCGAGGAAACTACAACTGTTCCTCCAACCCTGTCCCTTGTCCTCAGTCGGCTTTGGCGGCCTCCATTTCCACGACCAATCGTAGGAAATGTTAGGACTACCATTTGTTGCGTAGTCCCCGACAAGCTGTACGTTCGAGTTCTTGTGAATGTTAGGGTCTGCATGGAACTGTCGGGTAACCAAGTTGTCCAGCTCTTTAGCATTCGAGGCATAGGCAAAAGTCAGTCCTGTTATGATTGTATCGACACTGCTGCTTGCGCCAAGGCCTGCGGAAGGGTTTGGTTGGCTATTTTGTGCTTGCCCTTGTCTGGTGACGAATGAGAACCGGAATTCGAGGTCCTCTTCGTCTTCTAGGTTGAGGATGAAGGAGGGTATGGACATCTCCGGGTCCTGCGAAGTCATCAGCATCGCTTCTGGGGAGCACGGCATTGAGGCTACCTGTATGTAATTGATTGGGGTATCGTCACCAGCGCTTCTTTTCACAATCAATCGCGCAGCAGGAAAGGCGTTGGGTGAGACATTGAGCGTAACGTTTCGTCGTGTATTATTGATAGCTAGGGAGGATATTGACACTGTGCGTGCGATGATTGTCAGCCAGCCTCCTGTGAAATGTATAACACAACACATACGACGCGTTTGATCCTTGAGATACAGTGCCGAGCCATCGTCGGGTCTACTGCTGATATTTCCCATCTTCAGCGCGCAAACGCCCGCCAACTGCGTCCAGCCGCCCACCGAGCGAGCAGGATCAACCGCACATGGAAAGTGAAATCGATACTCTTGCAAAGGGAAAGGGGGCTATCTCGAGCGTCGAGGGGCCAAGGAGAAGCCGTGCGCCCGTTCTTGATGGATCGATGCAGTCTGTAACGTTTCAGGAAGAGCTTATGCCTGGATGTTCGAAGTGCGAGGATATAGCTGAAAGCTGCGGATCTCGCAGCGCTCAGATAGTTTTGCCCGTCGAATACGAAGTCAGTGTAGAGCAGGGTAATTTGGAAGGATGCGACAATCTAATTGCTGCAACTGGCGCTCGCACGCATGGAACAGGCGCCAAACACGTTATGTGGGGTCACGCAGCTTCAGTGGCGTGTGGGCAATGCCGAGAAACTCGCGGCGGGAGAACGGAGATGAGTGTAAGGCTGCTGACAATGATGGTTGGTCAAGAGTTTTACCCGAGACATCAAGGTCATGACTTATGACTACAGCATCTTCAATATTGTTTGTATTGTCGTGAAGGACATAAAAGGCGGTGGCGATGTCAGGCTACGTAAAGAGGCTTCCAGGCCACCGAACCCGCGTCCAAGCAGATGACAATCGTGAGCTCATTATTTACCTAGAAATACATATCTGAAGCGCAAAATCGTTGTTCCAAAAAAGAAATCCAGGCATAGCATTTTCCGCCCCGCTCTGTTCGTCGGCAATGTTCACAAAGGCATGGGGAACGACCTCATAAATCCTCCTTGAACTTGCTTCGTTCTCTTGATGATGGACTGTTGCTTGACTTGGCCGGAGTGCCACCTTCAACGAGAGTGCTGAGCTTCGGTGGAGGCGTCAGCTTCTCCTCTTCGAATGTGTCACGCGCTTCTTCGAAATCATCGTTCTTGTCCACGGGTTTCTCCTTGAACCCACGGCGTCCACGTGGCGCATTCGGCTTGCCTTCCTCGTCCAGATCCCTGGAAGACATAGAGCTGATGGATGGACTTCGGCCTTCCGTTTTATCTGCAGCATCATTGACTGGCGAGACTGCTTTTTCCGATGAGCCATAAAGGTCGTCTGTTTCGCGTGTTGTCGACCGTCCGACCATTGCCACCTCTCTATCTGAGTCGCTCTTGGCCCGGTCCGGGCTGCCACCAGCCTCATTAGCTTTAGTACCAGTTAAACTTGCGCCACCGATGAAGCCGGGCTTCCTGACATTACCCTCTTCCATATCTTTCTGTGTCTTACTCGACGTGCGGAACCGAGACTTTATCCAGGACTTGACCTTCGAATCTCCCTTTGGAGTGGGAGTTGCTTGAGACGTTGAATCTTCATAAGGAACAGCCGTTATTGGCTCCCCTGTGGGAACTCTAGTACCAGTTGGCTCTTCTCTATCTACTGTCTCAGCAGCTGGTGCTGGTGTGTCTTCAACTACTGCCGTCCCCTCAGCTGGCACAGGCACATCGATCGCCTGCGAGGGCTTCGAGTCTGCAGGTGCCCCTTCGGGTTGAGGCACAGTGGTAGGGAAGTGGACATCGGTTGGCTTAGGGCTCGAAGTCACCTCGAGAGGGTCCGTAGCAGCCCCTCCAGCAGTGGCAGCAGGAGCGGCAGCAGGAGCAGTAGCAGCAGTGGTAGCAGTGGCAGCAGCGGCAGTGGCAGCGGCAGTACTGGCCCCGGCGGCAGCTCCGACTCCCGCTATGCCCAAGAGCCCAGCAAACCGACTGCCTTTGCCATCTTTCGACTTTCGATTTTCTTCCTTTGCCATGCGTTCACGTTCTTTCGCAGCGTCCGCCTCTTCTTTCCGTGTTTTCTTCTCTTCGGCTCTTCGTGCCTGCTCCTCCTGCTTCCTTGCTTGCTGTTCCTGTTTTTCGGCAGCTTTCTTGGCATCCTGCTCCTGTTTCTCCGCAGCCTTTTTGGCTTGCTCTTCCTGTTTGGTGGCAGCTAGTCGTGCTTGCTCTTCCGCCTTTTCAGCATCTGGAAAGCATTAGCATAAAAACAAGGTCAAGGACATCCCATTTTGCATACCTCTTGTTCTCTTCATTTCCGCTTTCGCCTCGGCCGCTCGCACCCTTTCTGTTTCGGCATCACGCTTGCGTTTCTCCTCTTCCAGCCGAAGTTCCTCATCATGGGCCCTGCGCTTCTCTGCAGTGTCGGAGATCTCGTCCAATGTTGGCTGCAGTCTGGCTCTGGCAATAGCTTCAACTTCTGCCTGGTCGAGATATTTACCGCCTCCAATATGAACTTTACCGTGGTTCGCCATCCTCGTATCGCTGTCAGCTTGTGCCCTTTCCCTAGCTGCTTTCTCCCACGTCTCCGCCTGATGCGGGCTCGGCCTGCCTGTCTCTTGGAATACCTTCTCATCTAGGGTCGCCATGCGCTCTGCAACGTTCTTTTGCGCAGCAGCCAGAACTGCATCTCGGTCGTCTTGTCGTTTTTTACTGTCGACTGCCGCCAGTTTGCTTTGGAAGATAGACATTTGAGTTCGGATCTTTTTAGACTGTTCCTCGTCCATGTCGACTTGACCATCACTCAAAGATCTCCGTCTACCACGAAAGGAGAGTCGTGACCGCGTTGGAGTAGTAGGCTGACCGTAGTAGCTCCGGTATTCTTCATTCTCATCATGAATTCTTGCCAACTTCTCCATTGCTAACTTGCGTGCGGCTTCTTCTAAGCCTACATACTTGTTGGGCGTAGTCTCGCTTTCATCGCCAATACCAATCAAAGAGTCTGACACTCCGCGGCGGTGCATTTCCCTTGCAGCACGTCGGCCCTCGGAAGTACGTCCTTTGGCCTCGTCAATGTGACTTTGCTGAATAGCGTACATCTTTTGGGCCATTGCTATGGCAGATGCTCGGAGTGTGGCTTGGCGATTCCTCTCCTCCACTTCCATTGCTACTGGTGGATTTGCGCCGTACATCGAGCGAGACACATTACCCTTGGCCATATTCTGAATTCTAGCAGCCTCGAATCCCGGGTCGCCCTTTCCGAAGTATGCTTGATTTTGTTTCGCGCCTCTGTGTGACTTTGTAGCTGCACCTACTGCCCAAGAGTTGTCGGGCTCAGGCTTGATTGGCGCCGACTCAGCACGTCGCCGGCCGCTGGCCAAGGCACCAGCGGCTGCAAGTAGAGCTTTGCTGCGACCGTCCGCGTCCACGCCCCGTTCTGTGACTGCTCCAGGCTGCTTCATTCCCATGGCTTGTCCGGCAGCTGACGATCCGGCTTCCGAAGCTGTCGGTCGCCACACATCGACGTTGCCTCCATCGCGTTGCGCCAACATGGCAGCTTTGGAACCGGCTGTACTCATTTCCGGCTGCCACAAAGGGTCCATTTCATAGTTTTGGGCGAGGGCTGCAGCCTTGTTTGCGTGGGGAATGGCTTCGGGTTTCCAGTGTTCGAAGGACTTTTTGTTGCTTTCCGCCAGACTCGCGGCAGCTCCGGCTGAGGCGAGCTTGAGCCCAGGGGAGGGAAAGGATGGTAGGTCTTGCGGTCTGGCATATTTCAAGGATATCGCAGCGCCTGAAAGATGGTCAGTGAGTTTCTAGAGCAATAATCGGTTTCAAACTCCGGGTTGCTCACTTGCTGAAGACAGCTTGCCATCCTCATCAAGAACAGATTGACTGGCTGTTGAAGAACTGTTCACCCTGTGCGCATAGAGCGCAGCATCCGCAGCTATTCTAAATTAGCCATAATTTTCTCACAGACCTTGCTGCCAGGGTCAGTGCCGACCTTGGTCCTCGAGCTTGCTTGAAGCAGTGTGCGGGGTTCGACCCTTGGTTACAGCCGCCATGGTGGCTGTGAAGCCAATGGAAGGAAGAAAGCACTGTAGCTTAGGCGCGATCGTAGAGAGGGAGTCAATGGATGAGTGCTGCTCGCGATAGTGGCAGAGCAAAGCACTTCCTAAGCTTAGGAGAGGCAAAGAAGAGGTTCAGTCGACAGCCGACGGGTGCTGGATTGGCTTCGCGGGACGAGAGTGACGCATGCGACGTCATGCCGAAGTGCGCCCATGGCGATGACTGAGGCAGCTGGTCGAATTTTGCCTTGCCGCATGCTTCTAGCTTCCTGGGTTTCCTAGGTAGCCTCAACCCCTTAGTTTTCTGGCAAGATGTTTTGACAATCTCGTCGCCCGGTCTTATAAATGAATGATATCTGACTGAGTACCTCCCGTTAGTGTGTTTGTCTCTCACTAATCGTTTGTTGCACTGTTTGAACTGTTTCACAGCGGAAATTTTCACTTTGTGGGCTGTGAATTACTTCTGCTTCTTAATCCATGATCTTTCTCTGCCTCGGATAGACCTGGGCTGGTTTTCTTCTGCCTCCCTGTCAGATCCTGGACGTTACTGTCACATAAAGTCGCTTGTCCATACTGTCTCCCAAAGCGACCCGTTACTGCTTATACGTTTCCACACCTGCGGCCTTGAGATTCGGAATGTCGATCTATTTTCAAGCGAGTTGACACTAAACTTGCCGCAAGGCCGGACATCCACCGCCATGGCGTCCCACACAAAGTTCCAAAACATTCTCAACTTCCGCGACGTCGGCACAACCATCAACTCCTTCAGCAACACCTCCACCCTCCAACCTAGCCTTCTCTACCGCTCAGCGCGCCCCGACACCGCCACTCTCACCGACCGCTCTCTTCTCACCACCCAATTCCACATCAAAACCATTATCGACCTCCGCTCCAAAACCGAGCACATCAACGTCGTTAAAGCCCACTCCAACGCCGCATCCCTCCCACCAGCGGTCACCGACACTCCGAATGCCTCGCCAACGGACCCCCCACCCCTCAACATCCCCACCATCCAGTACCATTACATCTCCCTCAACGGCCCGTCCTTTGAGCGCTACCTCGTCTGGTCCCTCTCCTGGTCCTCACTTGCCAAGCTGCTCTCCCTCACGGCCCTCGGCTACCGCGACTCCGCCATCGCCATCCTCGGCCGCGAAGTCATGACCCCACGCGGTCTCGTCAGCTTGGGTCTCGACACACTCGACCATTCCACGCGTGAGATCAAAAACTGCTTCGACATCCTCTCTCAGCCAGATTCGTACCCGGTCATGGTGCATTGCACGCAGGGCAAGGACCGCACGGGCCTTATCATCCTTCTCATCCTCCTCTTATGTGGCGTCGGCCAGGAGGCCGCGGAGCAGGATTACGTCTTGTCCGCTAAGGAGCTCGAGCCGGAAAATGAGGAAAGGTTGAAGGATATCAGGAAAGTCGGTTTGGATGACTCGTTTGTAGGCTGTCCACCCGATTTCGTAGAGAAGGTCATTAAACATCTCGACGACCAGTACGGCGGAGTGGAGAAGTATCTCTCCAGAATCGGTGTCGACCCAGACGCGCAGCATAGAATCAGGGACATCATGGTTAAAAATGCATGAATGGCGGCGGGGTTTCTTTTTGCTATAGACATTTTGCGTAGGGTGTTGAAGGCGTTGTGGTTCTCCTTGCGGCTCATTGTAGCATAGCCTATCAGTTTCGGCTATCATACCAAGTATTCAGCTCGTCGGCACGTGCAAAGAATCAATTGTACGTGGGGTTGAAAACCGATCCTATTAAGACTCCCTAAAACTCCCTTCCGCGTCTATTTTGTACATGCCCTCGAAATCCGGACCTTGGGCCAAAATTAACGTTCATCGAAAAAACAACAACAACCAAATATCATGGGCCATCGCTGGCAAGAACAAAAGGGTATATCGTTGCAGGTCGTTAACAGATTTTGAACTGAAGATCCACAGAAACTGGTGCATGCTAGCTCTCGCATTTCGCTTTGCAAAGAATGATCGGGAAAAGACCAATAATTCAAGAGTCCGTTCGCGACTCTTCACCCCGAAGAGCATCGTCCCAAATGGTGATGCTGTGCACGCGCTCGCCTCGCGCCAGATCAACCGGGTCAAACGCATCCACCTCTTCAATAGCTTCCTCGTTCTCGTCCTCTTCCTCCTCCTCGATGATCTGACTCTTGCGCCGCGCCTTGTTGCTCCGACCACTCGTGCTTCTGTTCAAGTCGTGCAGGCCTAGATTCGGTTTTCCTGCACTGCCTTCCCTAACGCGGAGCGAGGGACTGGGCTGCCCAGTACCGAGACTCAGTCCCAACAAGGCGCCATTCAGCATGGGGCCTTTGAAAGCCGACTTTTTCCGCCGGGCAAAGACAAGGCCTGTGGGAGGCGTAGAAAGTGTTGGGGCAGTTTCATCCGCCATACGTGGTAGAGCCGAACTGTCCACCTCTGATCCAGGTACTGAATTTTTCGCACGTCTCGCGGCAGAGAAAATATGAGAGTTTGTGGTTGGGGTCGCGGGAAGTACCTTTATTGAAGTATGCGGCGATCGTCCTACACTCTTGCCGCCTGGGCTATGCAGATTCTCGAGGCTGTTGGAGGATGCTGATGAAGCCTTGCTATGTGTGTGGTGACGAGGCATGCTGCGGATCGATGAGACGGAGGACGAGGTAGATTTACGGCCACGTAGACCGACTGAGCCGCGACGGTAACCAGAATGAGGCGTGAGAGGAGAAGGAGATAAGGAATTGCGATGATGTCTCGTCCACGTCGTATCAAGGGTAGGTTGTTTGGGGTAACCCGTTCTTTGCCCATTTGGGCCTGGGTGACTTGACGTAGGGGTGAGAGCTACACCATAAGAGGATTGATTGTCAGCAGTGTTCTGAGAAACATCCCTGTAATGACCTTGAATAGGCGATAGAGAAGGCCTGCCATTGGCCACGCCCTTTTCGGCCTTGGGAGAAGTATCTTTGCTGTTGGAGCCGTTCGGCAGCAACTTAGCAGGGGACTTGGCCCGCTTTGTCGATTCGACAAGCCAGTGCTTCAGAGAGACAAGCTGACTGATAAAGGCATGCTGTTTCTTGGTCTGGCGTCGTTTAGCAATACCGCCAGGTGGGGCTAGCAAGTCTGGATTGTTTATGACAAGTTGTAGAGTACTGCTTCTGCGTTTTCGCTCTTTAGGGGGAGGAGGTGGTCGAGATGTGCTTGGAGAGCGGATCGAATCCTTATCAACTGGTGGCGGAGGAGTCGTTGAACGTGGAGAAGCTACAGCACTTCCCTCTGGAAGTTGAGGGAGGTCTGTCACTAATATTTGGGCTGCCAGCTGGTTAGCCTCTCACCTAAAAGCCTTGGACAGGCACAACTTACGAGTACTCCGACGGTGTGTTCTGCCTCTGCTACTACTCCGTGGCTTGTCCTCGGTGGTACTGGGACGCCCTTCCTCGTCCGCTTCAAACAGGGTAGGACCAATCTTGCGGGAACGGCCGCTGGCGCCACTCAAACGACGTAAGAGCTTAATTTCGGCCTCACGCTGCAACCGTTTACGTTCACGCCGAGCTTCTTTCCGCTCTTCTTTCTCAATCAGTAGTGCCCACCATCCGGCGAGACTGTCACATCGCTGCGCCCGCACATTTTCAATCACCTGATCTGTGTTGACGCCTGCGCTTCTCATTCTTTCAAGCGTCATCTTTTCCAATGGTGTCGTAAAGGGTGCCGGTTGTGACAACTTGAGCACGGCTTGTTGCTGCGGGGCGTGCTCTGAGAGGAACGGGTCTGCAAGTATATCGCTCATACTTGGGCGATAAAGCGGTCTCTTGGAGAGGAGCTTGCGAACCAAAGTCTTCGCGTCCTCCGGAAAGCCGTCTGGAAAGTCAGGTTCATCCTTCAATATCTTTGCCTTCGTGGCCTGTTCGTCATCTTCGTCGAAGGGGAGCTCTCCCCGGATTAGAGCATAAAGAATAATGCCCAAACTCCATACGTCTACCTTCTCGCCAGCATACTTCTCTCCCCTCAGCATTTCTGGCGCACTGTAGCACACCGTACCACAGAACGTCTGGAGGTAGCTGGCTTTCCCTTCATACTCTCGTGTAAATCCAAAGTCACATAGCTTGACATTTTCGTGCTTGTCAAGGAGGACGTTTTCCAACTTTAGGTCTCGGTGGACGCAGGATTTGATATGTATATATGCTACAGCTCCTACAAGCTGCGTGAAGATCTTTTGCACTCTCGGGATCGGAAGAGCTCCATGGTGGAGGAGATGATTGTAGAGCTCGTCACCTTGGGACAGCTTTTGATTAGCAAATGCATCGTGTCACGGGGATTGTTGTGTTCGTACCCGGACAGTATTCCAGCGCCAACCAAACAAGACTCTCGGTCACAACGACCTCATATAAGCGAGCAATATGTGGATGAATGAACTGTCTGTGGTGATGGATCTCTCGTGCTAGGTTCGCGTCGTCCTTCCTCGACGATTTAAGTACGACCTTGGCTCACAGTCAGCACAAGAGGCCTCACAACCTAGGATATTCTTCACATGCCTTTGTACCGTTCGTCAGGTTATGTCTCGCGAGATAGACTTTTCCAAAAGATCCCTTCCCAATCAGTTTATCGAGTGTGTAGTTTCCAACATGACGAAGGTCTGGCGAGAGGAATTCTCTGGTGGTGGGTCAAGCTCAGATCTGAAATTTCCGTAAAAGGTTTTGTGGGACTTACTCGAGGAGTTCTGAATAAGAGTTGGCAAGCTGTAGGAGACTTGTATCAGCAGCTATTTATACTTCGTCTCGGAGGCAGCCTCCACATTTGCCTAGGGATCTGGGAGGAGAACTTCTGTGCGCACCTTGTTCCTCTGCTCCTGTAGCTCTGCCTTTGTCTTCGGCGCTGTCATGCCGCAGCTTTGCCCCTCTTCGCGACGGTGTAGCCGAATTCATCTGACTCTTCGACCACACATAGAGGTGAGTAAGTAAATTCTCACGGAGGCCGTTGATTGTAGAAATTGATGTACAGGTTTGCGCAATTACCGCAGTGCCTGCGCAATCAAACAAAGAGCCTGAAGTGTTGCTATGCAGTATAGTGCATCACAAGAGACTATACGGTTAAGGAAGTGCTCTGTTAAGTACACAGAATAGTAATGGATTGGGTATGCCTGAAAAATGAAGCACTTTACCGCGTCGTTTGGCGGGTCGGGTTTCCCGAGTATGGCTTAGGGAGTTCCGGAGGGAGGACGTGCACAATGTCAATTTAAGCGCATTCAGTTGGTAAAAAGGGTGCTCGGACCGTGGACTTGGACCTCTGCCCCACTGCGAGCTTCGTCAGTCAGTTAGAATCATGTTCACAAGCCTGTGGTCCTGGAGGCATGCTAAAATGGTAGTATAGAAAAGCCCAAGACGACTTATTTACACATCAGTGTATGTGGGATAAACAGGAACAAACATCGCTAAAAAGATACCAAGAGCCCCGCTGCCCACGTCCTGCATGAGAAGCAAAATAGATCACACTTGCGCCCATTCAGATTAAATCCACAGTAAGATCTTTGCCCGAGTCTCCACTACAACCCAGCCCAAAACCCAAATACCACCATTTATCGAAACCGGGAACTTCAGAGGTCGTGAAGCCGACAGGTCGGAAATATGTTGGAGAGTGTGTATAGCTCTGAACCCAATAAACGCAACCATAACATAAACCTGAGCATTCTGCATTGCCGGGCTAGACCTGGTCGTTTATTCCTAGCTGACTCGTGACTAGATTCTGGAAATCTTGACACTCTTTGAGCGAGGCCACGATCCTCACAAAACAGGTGGTGAGCGAGTCCGCTGTACTAAGACACATGTCGTAGCAGTGCCCTGCAGATGGGGGGAGCGGATCTAATCGGACGAAATGGTGAAGAAAATGGATGCAGGATCTGGAATTTAGTCGTCTGCTCGAGCACAGATGCCAAACGGCTTGCTTCGGGACCAATATCCCCCGTTACCGCTGCTGAAAGCCATGTTGATGCGTTGGAGGAGTGGCCATTTCAGAGATTCCGGAGATCATGCTTGTCCTATCCGCTGGCAGGCCGGGCGAAGGCTGCCCCTTCGGATTCGTGTATGAAGTGTGGAAAGAGTTGTTGTAAGAGGTTGAATTCGGTAGTTCTGATGTCACGCTACTTCGATCCGAGCCACCTACATTCGGTGAAGGGAAGTTCTTATGAGTGGGCGAAGAGCCAGACAGTTCTGTCGTGATGCTGTTTCGATTGTCTGTTGGTGCCAGATGCGGCGAATGTGGCGACAGATGATGAGTTGAACCAGGCAATTCAACGGCAAACTGCCGCGATGGTGGCGACGCATATTGTGATTGCCGTGCGTGAGCCATGGCTGAAGTTGAGGTTTGTTGTAATGAAGTCTTGGCCATATCGTTATGATAGTTTCCATTGTCCTGATAAGGAGGCAAGTTGCCATGTGAGCTGTGCGCGCTCTCCCCACTCTGGTGACTGGCGTCGTCTCGGAAAGCAGGATGGCCGGTAAGCTTGGGGTCTGCATAGTAGGAGGGATGTGGAGAATGCATCGGAGATTGCATTGGAGAATGCATCGGAAGAGGCTGCATCGGGGGAGACTGCATCGAGGGATGGTGCATTTGAGGGGAGAGCATTTGAGGCGAAAGGGGTCCTTGGGACATATAGGACATATGAGACATTTGCGATGATGGTAATTGGGGCGACGGAGGCATATGGGATGCCCTTGCAAACGAGTTGTCCACCGCGGGATTGATCGTTTTGAGCCTGCCTTCTTCCATCATCGATTGTAGGACTCCCGCGTCAAGAAGCTCGGCCTTCTTCAGCAATCGGTCGACTAGAACAGCGTGTGCATTCACCAGGTTCTTTTTGACAAAGCCGACCATCATCCTCGGACACGTCATATCCACTTCTTCTCTCAAATATAGGCCATCGTGAGGCGCTGTGTCCCCAAGCTCGCGCGCTTCGCGTGGTTCCCCGGGCTGATTGCCACGAATCTGCCATTTATCTCTTATGTCCAGACCGAGAGGTGCATAGATGTGTGTTTGTAGTCCCCATGGCATGTCGTGGAAGACGCCCTTGTAGCTGACCTTGCTGGAAGCCAGTTTCCCCATGCCAGGGACGTACTGCACTCGGTCAGTCATCTCGTGCCATACAGCGAAGAATTCATCAGCAGCCGCATTCTTTGGCGCCTTTATTGGGTGGTGGTCAATGACGAGCGGGTTGAGTTCGATCATTTCCTTGTGGTTCTGCAGGAGGGCGATGGCCAGCTTACGCGGAATATGAGGCGGAAGGGGTGTAATTGTGGTGAATAGAACTCGCTTCCCCATCTTGCACGTATTTCCGCCTTGGGCGGGGGTGTTTTGCTTCGTACAGTAGAAAAGAGACGAACTCTGACTGCGGTCAAAGATTGGAGTCAAGTAGCAAATCGTTGCAATGAGGCTTTCTAGGCTTCCACCCCGCCGCCATACATGGGAGGCCGGAGTCTGTTCGAAGGATTATAATTAGTCGCTCGTTAGTTTCAACTTTTTCGCTAGCGCTGACTTATGACTGGAGCAAAGGGTCTAGATTCTTGGGGTCCGTTCCGGAACGCCTAGGCATTCAAATGGGTAATTGGGTCCTGGCCCGTTGTTTCGGCCGCGCTAACTAACATGATATTCCTCAAACACTTCCCCTGGTCTTCAGCCCCCTCCACCACGAAACTCGAGACAGGTTGGAACGTGCATGCTGGCTGATACAGAACGTCGGATCGATGTTTCTAAGCTCTGAGTGGTCGATCAAGGCTAGACTTGCCAACCCAAGATAAGCATGCAGTATGTCTAGCCAGATGTAGGATAAGCATTTTGCCAATTGCCCGTTGAAAAATGGGGAATAGCTAACCGGGTGGATCACCAACGCCCTTGCCAAACCCGCCAACCATGTGCTGGACTTTTCCAAGCAAGTATCGCCTCAATCTCTCGGAGTCTATCAGATCCAAGCGATGCAGGATCTTAGCTTCATCAGTCTTTATCAAAGGAGCAAGGATGTGCTTCACATACCGCGATCGCTCCTAGGTTCCAGAAGCTGTAGCACGTGTCGACGACCTTGTTGGGTCTACCATTGAATCCTGCGTATCGTATCTGTTCGGGCCTCGCACTCAATGGTAGCGGCGACAAAATTCGTGGCTCGCCTTCCAGCGAGAGCGGTCCAAGGTGAGGTAGATATCCGATTGCTGACGATGGTCCGAGAAATGGTTCCGAAGATGGAGAGGCAGCATCATTTTGATCCTCATCTTCATCCCCTTCTTCAAGATAGGTCGATTGGCGGCTGACGATGCAATGTATACATTCCGCATAGGCAATATTCCGCTTCTCCATCACAGCTACGCTTCGCGATTCTTCCTCAGGTATTCTCCCAAGGAAAGACAGCGTACAAATGGCGCAATATGTCAAACCAGCTGATGCTCAGTCAGTGAACGGATTTGAGGAATACCGGCCGTACAGCAGGCGACGTACAGTGAGCTTCACGAAATGGCGTCTCTCCAAAACCCCCTTCATATGACTGTGGATCTGTAAGTTCAAGCAAAGGCGCATTGCTCGACGGCGACATCGACATACCTGGCAAGACACAACATACCTAAGAAGGTTCTCAACGTCAAAGTCCACTGTATCGCTTGCTAATTGGTCCCCCGGCTTTCCACGAAGGATGTACCGTATTCCAGCAGCGCAGCAGCAAAACCTAAGATCACTACCGCCTTCTACCGTACCATTCTCACCAAGCGTCTCTCCGAAACTTCCGTTTTCTCGTTGGAGTTTCGGTAGCCATTCGAGACATTCTTTCCTTCTGATGCCTGACAAATCGTCCCCCAATACTATCAGCGTGACAATTGCGAAAAAGGTACTTGGAAGATTGGCAGGGTCCCAATGCAGATTCCTCACGGTTCTTCTTCTGTCTCCAAAATCAGTTCCGGTAGATCCTCTAAACCCGCCTTCCGGTAATTGACAGTGGTAGATCCACCGGACCCAGCCGTCACGCTCTTCTTGTGTGACTTTGGCGTCTAGAATGTCGAGGAGATCCAGTGCCGAGACGATGAAGTATGCCAAACTAAGACGGGTGGAGTCGGTGGACGTGTACTGTTCCGGTAGGAAGGTCTTCGCACAACGTAGCCAGTATTTGATATGCCGTTCTTTCAGGAAAGACGGCTCATCCAACACGTCACCCATGAGATATATTTGTGGAGTAAGGCAGAAGCATATATATATGCACTTTGTATCTAGAAGGTCAGGCCAACACCCCGCCCAAGCCGACCGCAGCAGGCACAAAATACTTTATGAGCTTGATTTCAGAGTGAGTATTATTAAGCAGGATTCAAGAAAATTAAGGGAGGGCATTCGGCAGCCTGAACGACTGCGCTAATGTCAAGGCCTAAGGCGGATGAATATTTTAGCGTAGATGAAATGGGTACTTCCTTCGCGACTTCACAGTGTAGATGATTGGAGGGAGCTCATGGAGAGGCAAACGCATCGCATATACTGGGCTCCTAAAATCCAGATGGCCTTTTCCATCTGGCCAAGGACAGCAACTGCGAGGGGTTATCTTTAGGCAAGTCTCGTAACAGTTCCTCCCATCTTCAGCTCGGGCTGCAACTAATGTCTCGGACGTAGACGCCTGGCCAATTATCTTCAGAGAGTGATCATCAATTTGCGGCAAAGTCTATGTTTGAGACCCGATTTAGGATCCTTTGCCAATCCACTTCAGGCAGCTTTACCACAGTTCTTCTTGTCATGGAAGACGTGAATGTTTGAAAGATGTAAATGTATCTCAAATCGCGGAATCATAAAGTCGCTAGCTCACGGTGCATGGGTGTACCCAGAAGCAAGCCTAATGCAGGGAACAGGATGGACAATGCGGAAGACGAATCCTATCTTAATCACATAAAATCATCATCGCCCAACCCATCATCGTAACTTGTGGTATCTGCTATACCTCTGCCAACGTCTCTTCCAGCTGCGAGAGTGGTCTTCGACTTCGCAGCCTTTGACTTCTTCCCTGTCTTGTCCTGAGCTTTCTCCTCCTTCAGCTTTTCGTTGCTGAGTGCAGTCAGACCACTCGCCGCCTTCTTGATCTCAGTGCTGGGTAGATCAGCAGAGATTTTCTTGACGAAATCCTGCAACCATAGCGAGTAGTGCGGTTTGTGTGATGACGCAGTAAGAAGCGGCACCAATGCTGTGGAGAGCGCGTCGAATTGTGATCTCGTCGAAGGAGAGAACAAGGGGATGGTGGAAAGGTCGATTGCCTGTCCCGGTTTCGACTTATCCTCAACCACAAGCGCTTTATTCGGTGCAGATCTTGTTTTCGGGCCCATTCCAACATTGGCGAGCAAATCTTGGGCATTTCTGAGATCCGCGTCTTTCTCCGCCTGTAACGCTTTTGCTCGTTTTACTGCCGGGTCATCATCCTCT
>Ga0335072_10000868_pt1 | contig 52906 bp, 41 predicted proteins | sample Lox_Sample_21_FD_206725 | JGI IMG/M metagenome (GOLD analysis project Ga0335072, IMG submission 206725) | Soil microbial communities from Loxahatchee National Wildlife Refuge, Florida, United States - Lox_Sample_2.1 | ecosystem: Environmental > Terrestrial > Soil > Wetlands | place: USA...
CCTGGCTCGGTGGGCTTGGGCTCGGTGGATCCGGGATCGGGATCGGGATCGGTGGATCCGGATCCGGGGCCGGGATCGGTGGACTCGTCCGGCGCGCCGTCCTCGGCCTTGAAGCGGGCGAGCCGGTCAGCCAGCGGAACGCCGTTGAGGAGGTCCAGGTAGGCAGCTACCCGCAGGATCTCGATGCCCCGCCTGACACCAGCGGCCCGGTACTCCTGCGCCCGCTGCTCCACCCGCGCGTGCGCCTTCAGCGCCTCATCGGCCGGCAGGCCCGCCCCCATCAGGGCGCAGGTCCCCGCCGTCTCCCGCCAAAAGCGGACCCGCGCGTTCTCCTTCTCCTCCTGCTCGCGCCGCTTGCGCGCTCCATCCGGGTCGACCGTAACCACGGCCCGCTGGACCAGCCGCAGCAGGTCCATCCACGTCTTGCACCTGGCCAGGCCGGACAGGATCAGATCCTCGGCCCGGGCCAGCGGCTCCGGATCGAGGAGCACGCCGGTCTCCTCGACGATCATCCTCGCTCGGCCCAGGTCAAGGCGCCCATCATCCAGGGCCTTGCCGATCCCCGGCAGCCGGGCCTCCAGCGCCCAGGCGGCCCACAGCAGCTTCTGTGCGGCCGGGACGGAGACGCGCAACTGCAGGGCGATCTCGCGGGACAGCCGGTCGCCGGACTCCCAGGGCAATCCGGAGTCGGTCGCGACGCCCGGACTTCGCTCGTCCGGCCGCCGGCGGATCAACTCGCGCAGCACCGCCAGCTTCCGCCCCTCAAGCCAGGAACCCGCCGCGCCCCACTGGCCGAGCACGCCGAAGACCTCGTCGTCGGTCGCGCCCGCGCACCGCCCGTCCGGCCCGGAAAGGTCGCTGAGGACCATGACCTGCCACGCATTCGGCCTGGCCCGGTCACCCGGCGCGTCCTGCGCGAACAGCGGCCAACGGGAGTCACGGTGCCCGGGAGCCCACGCGGGGGCCTGATCCCCGCCTTGAAGGCCCGCGGTCGCCACGTCTGTCATCGCGCACCCTCCCGATCGGCAGCGAGACGATGATCGATCAGATACATGGATCGAACCTATGCTTCGAATTTTATCACGGATACCAGAAAGTGCAACCACATGTGCTACTAATCGATGGCGGCCGGTCCGAAGTAACCCGGGTGGGCGGCGGGGTGGAGGGCCTACCTGTGGTGCGGGGCGAGGCTCGCCCCGTACCGACTTACCCGGTGTACTACCAATAGGGTTAATCGGGCGCATGGAGGCCGGCCCGCGGCGAAAAGGAGACAGTCCATGGATAAACGCTCGCTGGGCAGCAGCGGCATCGAGGTCACCGCGTTCGTCTACGGCGCGGGCTCGATCGGCGGTATCGGCAGCGCCGTCGCCACCCGCGGACTCGGGATCGACGCAGCGCAGGGGATGGACCGGCTCACCGAGGCCTACGGGCTTGGCATCCGGGTGATCGACACGGCCGATGCGTACGCGGGCGGCGCGAGCGAGGAAACCGTTGGCCGCTGGCTGGCGGAAAGCCGGCCCGACGACGTGCTCGTCCAGACCAAGGTCGGCGGTATCGTGCGGGCCGACCAGCCGGCCCCTGACCTGTCGGGCCCGCACATAGAACGCCAGCTCGCGCGCAGTATCCAGACCCTTGGGCGGGTCGACTTGTACCTCTCGCACATACCCGATCCGGGTACGCCGGCCGAGGAGACGCTTACCGCGTTCGCCGCCGCCCGCGATGCCGGGCTGATCCGCGGCTTCGGCCTCTGCAACGTCGACGTTCGGTTGCTTGAGGCCTTCCTTGCGGCGGCGGCGAGCCGCGGGCTACCGCGTCCCGCGCTGGTCCAGAACGGCTTCAGCCTGCTGCGCCGCACCGATGAGCGAGACCTGCTGCCGCTCCTGGCCGCGGAGGGCATTGGCTACATGGCTTTCTCGCCGCTGGCGGGTGGCGTGCTCTCCGACCGGTACCTGGATGGGGCGGCACCCGCGCCCGGCAGCCGAATTGCGGTCGCCGGGGATCGCTATTACGCGGGAATGCACTCGCCGGGCAATCTCGCCCGGGTGGCACAGCTGCGGGATGTCGCGAGAAAGAACGGGATCAGCACGGCCGGGCTCGCGCTCGCCTGGCTGCGGGCACATCCGATGGTGACGGCGTCGATCGTCTCGCCGAGCACTCAGCCGCAGTGGCTGGCGGTCAGCGAGGCCATCAGCACCGATATCCACGAGACCCTGCTCGGTGAGGTCGCTGAGATCTTCCGCTGAATCCGGCTAGCGGGCACGGCATTCGCGCTGACGCGCAATCGTGACAATCCCGGAATCGTGCACCGTCAACGGGATCCGGCGATGGCGTCGTCATCTGGGCATGCAACGCCATTGGGACAGGGTGCTCATCGCCGGGATTGCCGCCGGCGCCATCATCGGTGGCTGCGGGCTGGCGGGCTGCTCAAGCAGCGGCTCCAGCCGGTCGGCTGCCATCGCCCAGAACGCCGCGGGCTCCTCGCCCCAGAACGCAGCGGCCGGCAAGCAGGCCGCGGCGCTGCCGGCGGCCGGCAGTGCCAACTCCGGGTTCGGCGGCTCCGCGAGCGGCAGCACGTCCGGCATTCCTCAGTCGGTCACCTCAGCCCGGCTGATCCCGGCGACCCAGTCGATCATCTACACGGCCCAGCTGACGGTGCGGGCGAAGAACGTGAGCGCGGCGCTGAGCGCCGCGACGCGGATCGTCACGGCCGCCGGGGGCTATGTGTCGTCGGAGGACGCTTCCGCGAGCCCCGACCACCCAGCGAATGCCACCGCGACGATCACGTTCAAGGTCCCCGTCACCGCCTATCAGGCCACCCTGGCCAGTCTCGACGGCGGGAGCGTGGGCACGCAGCTGTCCCTGCGGCAGCAGGCACAGGACGTGACGCAGCAGGTAGCCGACGTCGACAGCCAGGTGACGTCGGACGAGGCAGCGATAGCGCAGTTGCGCTCGCTCCTGACGCACGCCGGGTCGGTAGACCAGCTCCTTGACGTTCAGAATCAAATTAACAGCGAAGAAGGCCAGCTAGAGGCTATGCAGGCCCAGCAGAAGGCGCTGGATGGCGAGACGGCCTACGCGACCGTCACCGTGACGATCGCCGGCCCGCAGGCGCCGACGCCGAAGCCAAGGAAGTCTCCGCCGCCGCCCGGGCTGGCCAGCGGCGCGAGCGGGGGCTGGCACGCGTTCCGGCTGACCGTCGACTGGCTGCTCGCCGTCATCGGGGCGGTCGCGCCGTTCGCCGGAGCGCTGGCGGTGCTCGCTGCCCTGGCCTGGTGGATCCGGCGGCGACTGCGCCGTGCCCCGGCCACGACGGCGTCAGGCCAGGTCGGCGACTAGCTGCTCGGGTGACTTGCGGCGGCCGGTGAAGAAGGGGATCTCCACCCGGGTGTGCCGGCGGGCGTCGGCCTCACGCAGATGGCGCATGAGGTCGACGATGCGGTGCAGCTCATCGGCCTCGAACGCCAGCATCCACTCGTAGTCGTTGAGCGAGAAGCAGCTGACCGTGTTCGCCCGGACGTCGGGGTACTCGCGGGCCATCATGCCGTGCTCGGCCAGCATCCGGCGGCGCTCGGCCGGGTCCATCAGGTACCACTCATACGAGCGGACGAAGGGGTAGACGGAGACGTAGTTCTTCGGCTCCTCGTCGGCCAGGAACGCCGGGATGTGACCCTTGTTGAACTCGGCCGGCCGGTGCAGCGCCATCGCGCTGAAGGTGGGCTCGCTGGCCCGGCCGAGCCGGGTGCGCCGCAGCCGCGCGTAGGACTCCTGGAGCTCGTCAGAGGTGGGCGCGACGGTCCAGACCATGTAGTCGGCGTCGGCCCGCATCCCCTGCAGGTCGTAGCAGCCGCGGGTGACGATGCCCTTGCCCGCCGCCTGGTCAATGAACTCGGCCAGTTCCCCGCTCATGGCATCCCGGCTGCCCTCCAGGGCAGAGCGGTCACAGACGCGGAACACCGACCACATAGTGTAGCGGATCAGCTCGTTCAGGTCCCGCGCCTTGAGCCGCTGCTTGTCGTCGCCGTGCTCGTGGTTCGCTGCGTGCTTCTCGCCCTCAGACATGATCCTCATCGTACAAACAAGCGGGCATCGGCCCGGACGGCGGTCAGAAGAAGGTCTCGAGCGCCTCGACGACCCGCCCGGAGTCGTCGACCAGCAGCAGCAGGTTCCACTTGTCGAAGGTCGTGCATGGATGGGAGATGCCGAAGCCAACCCACTGCCCTACCGCCAGGGACTCGCCCTCACTGAGGTCGAGGAAGGCGTGCTGGTCATTGAGGGCGATGACGGTCGCGGTCAGGTCCTCGGCCGGCCCGCCTGCCGCGGGCCGCCGCCACAGGGCGTGCGGCAGCTCGTCATCGTAGGAAACGTCGCGGCGGCCCACGTCGACGATCGCCCGCGTCGGTTCCGGGCGGGAGATCACCCGGCCCCACACCTCCAGCGCCGGCGTCAAGGCCGGCCCGTCGCCATTCCTGGCCGCGGGGGTGGCCCGGCCGTAGAGGCCGTGATCATGGGTGACGTAGCAGCCGGAACGGAGCAGGACCTGGACAGGAACGTCGGCGAGGTGGCCCCGCGGCCCGGTGAGAACGGCCACCACGTCATCGAAGAAGATCGAGCCGCCGGCGCTGAGGATCGCGGGCCGCCGCGCTGTCGCCTCGATGAGCCCGCGCTGGCCGAGCTCGCCCGTCAGCCGGACTAGGCGGTGACAGAACTCCCGCACGGCGGCGCTGCCCCTGGTGTCCGGCGTCACACCGGTGATGGCGCCCTCGAACGCGGAAATCCCGCGCAGCCGCAGGCGCGAGGAGCCGCCCACGGCCTGGGCGACCGTGACCGCTGCGGCCTCGTCCCTGACGCCGGCCCGGCCACCGGGGACGCCAAGCTCGATCAGCACGTCGAGCCCGGTTTCCGAGGGCAACACCGGCGCGAGCCCCGATTCAAGTAGCGACACCCCGTCGGGGCTGTCCACGTAGCAGCACAGGTCAATCTCGGGGTGGTCGCGCCTGATCGCGCCAAGCCACCGGATCCCGGCGGGGTCAGTCACCTCGTTGGCGATCAGGATCCGCCGCGCGCCGGCCGCCAGGGCCACCCGGGCCTGGGCCGGGCTGGCGACGGTGATGCCCCAGGCGCCCGCCGCGAGCTGCCGCTGGTGAAGTCCCGGCGCCATGGTGGTCTTCCCGTGCGGAGCCAGCAGCACGCCTCGCTGGTCACACCACTGCTGCATCGCGGTGATGTTGGCCTCCACCGCGTCCCGGCGCAGCAGCGCAACCGGCGAGGCCACGGCGCCAGCAAACGGATCGATACCGCGCAAGTTCAGGCTCTCGTCGAGTACCGACCGGTACCGCTTGGCCGTCAGCTGGCCGTTCTCATCGATGATCGGCAAGGTCCTCATCCTTCGCGCGGGGGGGAGAACCGTCTGGCGCTGCGCCCCGAGTTGATCGATGCCAAGTTCCATGACGTCTCCCGGCTGAAGCCAGACGGGCGGCTTGAAGCCCATGCCGACGCTGCCGTTTCACTCCATGGACGTTAAGCCACAGGCCCAAGTTCAGCACGTCCGGGATCTCATCTGGGGTGACCAGGTACGGCCCGCACGGGTTGAAGGTCTCGGCGGACGTCCCCTTGACCCACTGACGAGGAGCCTTGTCAAGGGCGGGGGCCGGGGAAATAGTGGGTGCTGCTAGCAAGGACGTGCCCCCCTGGGTTCCCAGGGGGGCACGCGCACGGCGGCGTCGCTTAGCTGAACTGGAACCAGTTCACGTTCACGAAGTTGGTGCCGCTGCTCGTCGTGAAAGTTACATACAGCGTCTGCGACCCCGAAGGCACCGGCGAGGCAGTCACCGGGGCGCTGGTGACCCAGGTCTGCCAGCCCCCCGTGCCACTGACGGTGATGGTCGCGAACGGCGTCGCGGTGACCGACCCGAGGCGGAACGAGATCGTGCCGAGGCCGGTGCCCGATAGCGCCGAGGCGTACCGGGCCTCGACGTTGCCGGTCAGGCCGCTCGGGAAGTTGACGCCGGTGTACTCCAGCCAGGCGCCGTTGCCGATCCAGCCGACGTCATCGCCGCCGCCAGTGTCGGAGGTGGCCTCAGTCATCGGGCCGCTGCTTGACGCCGCGTAGCTGGAGGCGGTGACGGTGGCGGCCGGTCCGCTGCTGGTCAGGCCGTAGACGTCGAACTCCCACAGCGAGTACCCGTACTGGGTGTCCCTCGCCGTGCCGTACATGCGGATGTAGCGGCCCGAGCCGGACACGGTGAGGTTCTGGATGCCCCCCGTGCCGGTGGTGGTGGAGTAGATCGTCGTCCAGGTGGAGTTGTCGTTGGATACCTGTATCTGGAACGCCGTCGCGTAGGCGGTCTCCCAGTTCAGGCTGACGCCGCAGATGCTCCGGGTCGAGCCAAGGTCGACCTCCAGCCACTGCGGGTCGGAGAACGCGCTCGACCAGCGGGTGCCGGTGTTGCCGTCCGTCGCGTCCTGCGGCGGGAAGCTGGCGCTCTGCTCAGAGGATGCCGTGGTCGGCTGGTTCAGGGCCAGGTCGGTGGTGCCGCAGGTACCGCCGCCACCGCCGCTGGTGTTCACGGTCCAGCTGAACGAGGCCGTCCCGCTGGCTCCGGTCGTGTCCTTGGCGGTGACCGTGACGCTGGAGGTGCCCGCCGACGCCGGGGTGCCCGAGATCAGCCCGGTCGAGGAGTTGATCGACAGCCCGGCGGGCAGGCCGGTGGCGCTGTAGGTGAGCGTCTGGCCGGAGGCCGAGTCGCTCGCGCTGACCTGCAGGCTAGCCGCCGTTCCTACCGTCGCGGTCTGGCTGCCGGGGTTGGTGACCGTGACGGTATTCCCGGTTGACCCCGACCCGGTCGGCAGGTTCCACACCTGTGTCGCCGAGTCGGTACAGGTCTCCAGCTCGAGCTGCCCGCTTGGATTACCTCCCGGGTCGGTGAGGCATAGCCCTGAGTTCGGGTTTTCCAGCTCCCCGTTGGACTCGTGAGTCCAGTCCTGGGCGTTGGTTCCGTTGCAGGGATACCAGTCGATATCGGTGCCGGGGGTTGTCCCCGCGGACACCACGTCCAGGCACCCGCCCTGGGTCCGCAGGGTGCTGTCGGTGTACGGCGACCATTGCTGGCCGGCGTCACCATCGCAGCTGGACGCGATGATCGGGTTGCTCGAGACGTCGAGCGCGCCCTTGTTCGCCAGGCACAGCCCGCCGTCGCCGGTGACCTGACCGGTCGCGGTAGCGGTCCCGGTGGGGGTGGAGTTGCCACCCTCCTCGTAAACGGCCACGTACTGCACGCTCATGGTCCCGCCGGACGTCGTCGCGCTGGTCGGGGCGGTGCAGTTGCACAGCGGGTCGGGGTAGTTCCCGCCCATGGCCAGGTCAAAGATGATGAAGAAGCCGTGGTCGATCGCGGCCTGCCAGGCCGCCGTGCCCACCGAGGCCTCGGTGATGGTGGACTCCACCGTGCCGTCCATGAGGAACTCTAGGGTCTCGGCGCTGGTGTTGGTCCGGTTAACGATCACCGAGTAGGTGTGGTAGCCGGTCTGGCAGGTCGATGCGGTGTTCGGGCAGGCGATGAGCGCGTGACCGCTGCTGCCCGCCGAGTCATGGAGGGTCTGGGACGCCTCGTTCGAGCCGTTGACGTCCTCCATCATGTCGATCTCACCGGACTGGGGCCAGCCGCCGCCGGCCCGCATCGGCGAGCCGAGCGCCCAGAACGCCGGCCAGTAACCGGTGCCGTTGGCCGGATTCGGCTGCTCGATCGACGCGGTCATCTCCAGTTCCCCGCCGGGCGGGGCCTCGAAGTCATCGCGGGTGGACTCGATCCGGCCGGAGGTCCAGGTTCCGCCGTTGTCGATCGCCTTGATGTCCAGGTCGCCGTTGCCGTCCAGGTAGACGTTGCTGGTGGAGTTGGTGGTGTTCTCGACCTCGCCCGTGCCGTAGCCGGTGCCGATGTCGTAGAACCAGTTCGATTGCGATGGCGCCGACCCGGCCGCGCCCGCGAAGTTGTCGGCGAACACCGTTGACCAGCCGGACGGCGGCGGCGGCGCGGTGCCGGCCAGGGCCGCGGGCGCCACCACCAGCGTGCCGGCCACGATGGCCGTCAGCGAGCCGGCCATCAGAAGGATCGCGGCCAGGGCGGTGCGCACCCGGCTTCGCGGGGGAGGGGCACTGGAGGGTGGATCACCGGGAGCCCGTCTCGGCCACGTCGCAAAGGTCATGGGACTTCCTCCTCGACTTTGTCTAAGTCTTGAATTAACCCGGATCATCACTCCGTAACACGATCCGCGCAAGACCGCCCGTGAGCGCAACTTTCCGTGGCGTGCGCGCTGCCACGCTCACGCTGCGTATCCAACACCCTGGTTTCCAGGCCCTTAAGGCGTCGAGCCGCCCGGCGCGTCACGACCGCGTTAACAGTTTTTTACGGTCTGACAGGGTTGTCAGGGCGGCCGCTCGCGTTCACATTCAAGTTAATTCAAGCCTTAGATTAACTCTAGGAGCGTGCAGTGCCCATCCATGCCTCACCGCCCGGCGTCGCGCGGCGTGCCGCCCGGGTTCTCATCACCGCGGTCACCGTCGCGGGCTTGCTCATCATCGCCCCGTTCTTCGTCAAGGCCGCCGCTGCCTCGGAAACCGCGCTCAGCGAGACTGGCTGGGTCGCGAGCTCCAACACCGCCTACTCCGCGGGGGACGCCCCGAAGAACGCGATCAGCGGCGACACCGGCGCCCGGTTCAGCTCGGATGCCGACCAGGCCTCGGGCATGACGTTTGAGGTCAACATGGGCTCGGCCCAGACCTTTAACCAGATCGAGATGGACTCAGGCGGCTACCCCGGCGACTACGCGCGCGGCTACAACGTCGAGGTCTCAAGCAACGGGTCAACCTGGACCACCGTCTACTCGGGCACCGGCACCTCCTCTCCGGAGACCGCCTCGTTCTCGACGCAGACCGCCCAGTACGTCCAGGTGGTGCTGACCGCGGCCTCGACCACCAACTGGTGGTCGATCGTGAACTTCACGGTCTACGCGCCGTCCAGCGGCCTGACCGTCACCGCCTCTACCTACGTGGCCTCCAGCAGCGGCCCGCAGACCGAGGCCACCACGGACACCGGCGGCGGTGACGACGTCGGCTACATCGGCAACGGCGCCTGGCTTGAGTACACCGGCGTCAACTTCGGCACCAGCGGGTACCCGCAGGTCGAGGCGCGCCTCGCCTCGGCCATATCGGGCACGAACATCGGGACGATCTCGTTCCGCATCGGTTCCACAACGGCAACACCGTTCGCGACCGTCAACGTGAGCGGAACGGGTGGCTGGCAGGACTGGGTCACCAGCTCGCCGGTGACTAACTCGCCCGCACCGACCGGGACGCAGACGCTGTACGTCACGTTCGCCACTGCCACCGGCGGCAACTTCGTCAACGTCAACTGGCTGGAGTTCCTCGGGTCGGGCGGCGGCGGAGCCGGCAACACCGTCACCGTCACCAACCCAGGCACCCAGACATCGACCGTCGGCACGGCCGCCAGCCTGCAGGTCAGCGCCAGTGACTCGGCCTCAGGCCAGACGCTCACCTACAGCGCCACCGGCCTGCCCGCCGGGCTGTCGATCAGCTCCTCCGGGCTGGTCTCCGGGACCCCGACCACGGCGGGCACCTCCAGCGTCACGGTGACCGCGACCGACACGACCGGCGCCAAGGGAACGGCCTCCTTTAGCTGGACCGTCAACGCCTCCTCCGGCGGTGGCGGCACCAGCGGCCAGCTCCCCGAGACGGGCTGGACCGCGTCCTCCAACACCAACTCCTCCGCCGCGGACGCGCCGCAAAACGCCATCAACGGCAGCGGCGGCCGGTTCAGCTCCGACGCCGACGAGGTGCCGGGGATGTGGTGGCAGGTCAACATGGGGTCGAAGCAGACCTTCAACGAGGTCGTGCTGAACGCCGGGGGCAACACCGGCGACTACGCCGACGGCTATGACGTCGAGGTCTCCAACGACGGGACCAACTTCACCCCGGTCTACTTCGGCACCGGCACCACGCAGACCGAGACCGCGACGTTCTCCCCGCAGACGGCGCAGTACATCCGGATCTTGCTCACGGCGTCCTCGGCCGCTGACTGGTGGTCGATGACGAGCTTCACCGTGGACAACACACCGGTGACCCCGCCGACCGCATCCGCCCCCGCCACCGGCGGCAGCCTCGGCTCGAACGTGACCGTGTTCACCCCGAGCGAGTCGGTCGCCACGATCTTGTCCACGCTGAACACGATCTCCAACGCACAGGTCTCCAACCAGTTCGGCACGCAGCGGTACCAGATCTTCTTCGAGCCTGGCACCTACGGCTCCTCGTCCAACCCCTTGGTGTTCACCGTCGGGTACTACGAGGCCATCGCGGGCCTCGGCCAGACCCCCGGCGCGGTCGTCATCAACGGGGCGATCAACACCTACAACCAGTGCCCCGGCGGCGTCCAGACCAACTGCAACGCGACCGACAACTTCTGGCGGTCGATCACCAACCTGACGATCAACGTCACCGGCATGACCGGCTGCTTCGCCAACGAGGACGTCTGGGCCGCCTCGCAGGCCTCCCCGATGCGCGACGTCGTCATCAACGGCAACGTGACGCTGATGGACTACTGCGACGGGTCGCCCGACTACGCCAGCGGCGGCTTCATCGCCAACTCTGACCTCAACGGCACCGTCACCAACGGATCGCAGCAGCAGTACTACACCCGCAACACCGAGATCGGGAGCTGGAGCAACTCGGTCTGGAACCAGGTCTTCTCCGGCGACCCGGGCGCACCGGCGCAGAGCTTCGCCTCCAACTCCGGTGACAGCGGCGGCCCCAGCTCGTACACCACGCTGTCCACCACCCCGGTGAGCGAGGAGGAGCCGTTCCTCTACACGAACTCCGCTGGCGCCTACGAGGTGTTCGTGCCGTCGCCGCAGACCAACTCCAACGGCCCGAACTGGACCAGCGGGAGCGAGGCCGGATCCTCCCTGCCGCTGACCGACTTCTACGTCGTCAACTCCTCCAGTTCGGTGGCGCAGATCAACGCCGCGCTGGCGGCCGGGGACGACCTGCTGTTCACCCCCGGCGTGTACAGCTACGCCAACACGATCACCGTCACCAACCCCAACACCAAGATCATTGGCCTCGGGTTCGCCACCCTGATCCCGACCAGCGGCAACATCACGATGACCGTCGCCGACGTGCCCGGGGTCAACGTCTCCGGCCTGATCTTCGACGCGGGCCCGACGCAGTCCTCGTCCCTGCTGCAGGTCGGCGTCCAGGGCTCCACGGCCAACAACGCGTCCAACCCGGTGACCGTGGATGACGTGTTCTTCCGCGTCGGCGGGGCCGAGGCGGGCACCGTCGCGACCGCGTTCGTCGACAACAGCAACAATTCCGTCATCGACGACACCTGGGTCTGGCGCGCCGACCATGGCGCGGGCGCCGGCGGCTGGACGGGCGACCAGTCCGCCACCGGCCTGGTGGTCAACGGCAACAACGTCGAGACCACTGGCCTGGCCGTCGAGCACTTCCAGCAGTACGAGACGATCTGGAACGGGCAGGGCGGCACCGACCTGTTCTTCCAGAACGAGAACCCCTACGAGGTGCCGAGCCAGTCGGCCTGGATGTCCAGCGCCACCCAGGACGGCTACCCCGCCTTCTACCTACCCTCAAGCGTCACCACGTTCAAGGGGTACGGCATGGGGATTTACTCCTACTTCGACCAGGGCGTAGCCATCGAGAACGCCATGGGCATCCAGGCGCCGCAAACCTCCGGCGTCCAGTTCAACGACCTCCTCACCGTCTTCCTCAACGGCTCGGGCGGCATCGAATCCGTGATCAACGGCACCGGCGCCGCGGTCAGCTCAACGAACGGCGGCCCCAGCGACGTGGTCAGCTACAGCTGAGCTGACCCGCACGTTACCCGCCCCTAGCTCGCCAGCCCCGCTGGGCCGCTCCCCGGCCCAGCGGGGCTTCTCCCCTTTTCCGCCGGCATTCCCGCTGCCGGCCTGGAGTGCCTGGCGGAGGACCCGCGAGCCGACTGAGCACAGGACTTAAGTGGCTGGGGCTACCTCGCGCACGGCGGCGAGAATGATGTCCACGACCTCTGCCGGCGCAGTGACCAGCGGCATGTGGTCGACCGGGCGCGCACGCACGTGAGCGCCCATGCGCTCGGCTGTGAAGTGCTGTGTGTCCGGGTTGATCATGCGGTCCTCCTCGGCGACCAGCACCCAGCTGGGCCCGTCCTTCCACCGGGGCCGCATGACCGGGACGGTAATGCATGCCGCGTTGAGAGGGCGCTGGACCGCGGCCAGGACTGCCTGCTCGTCCGCGGAGGCGTTCTGGGCGAAGACATTGCTGAAGGCGCTCTCTGGCAGCCATATCAGTCCGGCCGCGTCGGGCAGTAGCTCCGGGGCCTGCGGGTACGGATCGTTCCTGTAGAAGACGTCGCCCACAGTCTCGCCTTCATCGGGGGCGAGTCCGGAGATGTAGACGAGTGAGGCAATCCTCGGGTGCTGGGCTTCCGCGATGACGGCGCCCGCGTAGGCGTGGCCGACCAGCACGAGGGGGCCATCGAGCCGTTCGATGGCCCGGTCCAGTGCCGCGACATCCTCGGGCAGGGTCGTGAGCGGCAATGGGGCCGCGATCACGCTCAGGCCCGCGGCCTTCAGCGGGCCGATGATCTTGTACCAGCTTGACCCGTCGGCCCAGGCGCCGTGCACGAGCACGACGTTGGCATGGTTGAGAGGCATGTCCCCCCTGAATCTTGTCACTTGGCTGCCCTGCGGCCCCCGCCATGGCGCCATCCTTCCCCGGCCACCGCAGGCGCACCCGTCACCGCCCTCCCCAATGTCTTTTGAGGTCGCTCACCGTCGAGGGCCTTAGTCGAAGCGCAATCTGCTGAGGGCGGGACTGACGCTGGCCAGGACGTCCATGACGAACTGCGTCTTGGCGCTGGTGTAGGCCTCCCGGTCATCGTGATGCCGGGCGGCGGCCAGCCGCTTCACGTCCTCATAGGCCCGGGCCAGCCGGTCATCGGCGCGGAGCGCGTCCCTGAACGCGATCTGCTGCGCCCACCGCGGATGGCCGACGGGGATCACGTGCAGGTGCGCCACCCGCCGCTCGCCCTCGGCATCGGGCTTGACGAAGAACCGCCGCCAGTCCCGCTGGTCAAGCTCGGGCGGCACGTAGCACCAGCCGTCGGCGGCCAGCCACCCCCCGGCCTCGTCCACGACGGCATCCACGTCGCTGACCGAGGCCATCAGGTCGATGATGGGCTTGGCCGCCAGCCCGGGCACCGCCGTCGACCCCACGTGCTCGACCCGGTCCACCAGCCAGGGAGCAAGGATCTCGGCCAGCCGGACGGCCTCATCCCGCGCCCTGATGGGGAGCAGGGGATCATGCGGCTGCACCTCGGGAGGCTCCAGAGCCCATCTCGGGAGGGCATCGCTCACACGGTCAGCCTACTCATCACGGTGCGGAGCCCTAAGAAGCCCGGCCAGCACCTGGTCGGCGGCCTGCCGCGCGGTGGCGACGCAAGCCGGGATGCCGACGCCAGCGTAGGCCGCGCCCGCGACCGCGAGGCCAGGCTGGCCCGCGACGTCGGCCCTGATGCGGGCGACCCGGTCCAGGTGGCCGACGTTGTACTGCGGCAGGCCGCCGCCCCAGCGGCTGACCCGCGATTCCACTGGGCTGCCCGTGATGCCGGTTGCCTCGGCCAACTCGGCCGCGGCCAGGCTCACGAGGTCCTTGTCGTCCCTTTGCAGCAGGGCGACCTCGCCGATCCGGCCGACGGAGCAGCGGACGATGTGGACGGCGTGGCCGGCGTCCGCGTCCGCGGCCGCCCGGGCCAGGTGCGGCCACTTGACCGTGGAGAACGTGGCCGCCTTGACGGCCTTCCCGTCGACCGCGGGGACGAGGTAGCCGCTGCGGCCGGCCAGGGGGAAGTCGGCCGCCCGGTAGGCCAGCGTGATGATCGCCATGCTCGCGTAGGGGATCTCGGTCAGGGCCTGCGAGGCGCCCGGCGTGGCCGACGCCAGCAGCCGCGCCGCCGGGGCCGCCGGGCAGGCGAGGATGACCGCGTCCGCCTCCAGGTACTCGGGGTCGGCGGCCGATCCGATGGTGAGCCGCCACCCGTCGGGGGTCCTGGCCAGCTCGCGGACCATGGCACCGGTGCGGACCTCGGCTCCCGACGCCTTGGCGACCGCGGCCGGCAGAGATCCCAGGCTGGAGGTCAGCGTGACGAAGACGGGCGCGGGCTTCGCCTCCGGGTCAGTAGGCGGGGGCGGGATCAGTGACGCGGCCGCCTCCGTCAGTAGCGGGTGCTTGCGGGTCGCCGCCGCCAGCGGTGCCAGCGTCGCCTCGAACGACAGGTCTTCGCTGCGCCCGGCGTACACTCCGCCCAGCAGCGGGTCGACCAGCCGGTCGACGACCTCGGCTCCCAGCACCCCGCCGATGTACTGGGCGACGGAGATATCCCCGTCGCGGTCGACGCTGGCCTCCCGCCGCGCGCGGGTGATGCCATCGGCCGACAAGATCCCGGTCGCGGCGAGCTCGCCGGTGTTGGCGGGGACGCCCATGAACTGCCGCCGTGGCAGCGCCCTCATGGCCCCGCGGGACCAGATAGCTGACGACGTGGTGCCGGCGGGCACGAGGTCCCCGGCCAGCCCGCTTGTTGCTGTTATCAGGGCGATGCCCTCTGGCCGCCGGGCCAGCAGTGCCTCCGCCCCCTCGTCCATCGTGACCCCGGCGACCTCGGATGCCGACAGCTTCCCGCCGAGCCGGGGCGATCCCTCAAGCACCGTCACCCGGACCGGCTCCTCGCGCAGGAAGAACGCAGCCGCTAGCCCCGCGATCCCCCCGCCGACAACCACCACATGCGGGGCACTACTACCACTCGTCGTCATAGCTCCAAGCCTGCCACAGCCGGTCAGCGCCAGAGTCGTACGGTCCGATCCTCGCTCGCCGACCCGTTGCTACAGCGCTCGATTGTCGTAGGGGCGCTGTACCTTTCTCTACAACTCGGGATGGAGAGGCGATGGGCGTGACGGCAAGGCTATCCGTTCTGATCGGGCATGACCTTGATCCGGCCATCACGATACGCTGATGAGGACGAGGACACTGCCTAGCGCCCGGCTTCAGGGGGTATGTCATGACCATGGAGATGGTCGCGCCGGAGTGGATGCACGCCCAGGTCACGGCAGCCGAATACGACTCATGGACCGAGGAGCAGTGTGCCGGGATCGAAATCGTCGACGGGATGGTCGTCGTGAGTCCCAGCGCGTCTAAGCGCCACAACCGGCTTGCCCGCGTGCTGGCCAATGCCCTGGACGCGGCCTCAGGACCCGAGTGGAACGCCGACACCGACTTTGACGTGCGCTTGCGGGACGCACCACTCACCAGCAGGCGTCCCGACGTCGTCGTCTACCAGGCTGACACCATCGACATCGTTCCCACCCGGCCGGAGCATGTGCTGCTCGTCGTAGAGGTAGTCTCGCCCGGCTCGGAGACGACTGACCGGATCGTGAAGTTCAATCAGTACGCGGGTGCTGGCATCCCGTTCTACTGGCGAGTGGAACTGACTGCCACCGGCATCCCGGTTGTCTACACGTACTTGATCGACTCGGCTCGCGGACATTACCACGAGGCTGATGTGTTCACGGGAACGGTCAAGGCCACGGTTCCCTTCCCCGTCGAGGTTGACCTGCTGGCCGGCCTAGGCCCGGCGCACTGAGGCGTCGCCCGCTACAGCAGGGGCAGGACTTCGGTCAGGGTCGTTACCGGGGTGTAGCGGGGGTCGGCCTGGCCGGTCCCGGACCCGGGACGCAGCACCTGGATGGGGCGGACGCCAACCGCCGCCGCCCCGGCGCAGTAGCCCGCCTGGTCGTCGAGGAACACGGCGTCTTGCGCTCGCACTCCGAGCGAGCGCAGCGCGATCTGGTAGATCTGCGGGTCGGGCTTGGCCGTGCCGACCTCGCAGGACAGCACGGCCGCGTCCACCTGGTCGAGGATGCCCTTGGCGGCCAGCATTCCCCGGGTGCTGTACCCGCAGTTACTGACCAGCACGACCGCGATGTTCTGGCCCCTGGCGGCCGCGAAGAACGGGGCGGTGTCCTCGTAGACGCTCGTGCGGGCGAGCAGGAGCTCGGCGTCGGCGGCCACCAGCTTGTCCACGAGCGCGGGATCGGGCGCCCGCCCGCACGCGGTCAGGGCGCCGGCGAACGCTCCGGCCATCGTCAGCGCGCCGGTATCCCGCTCGCGCGACAGCCCGAGCCAGGCTGTGGTCCACTCCGCCCGCGCAACGCCGGCCAGGTCGGCGATCAGCGCGGCGCGCTCGAGGAGGTTGGAGTCCAGGATCGTGTCGTAGACGTCGACAAGGAAGGCCCTGATGGTCGCCATAGGTCAGCCCGCCACCACGAGCTTGGCCCGCAGCCGCGCGACGTCATCCGGGCCGAACCCGTGATCGGCCAGCCACGCAGTCACGCCCCCATAACGCGCCTGGACCTGCTCGAGGAACGCCTTCATGGTCTCCGCACGGGGCCGGTGCCGGTCGACGGTCCCCTTCTTGAGGTCTTCCTCGTAGGTGCGGGAGCCCATCAGCCTGCGCAAGATGGCCTCGATCTTCTCGTCGGTCGCGGCGTAGTCCGCGATGACCTCCTCCGCGGGCACGCCGACGGCCGATAGCGCCATGGCGATCACCACCCCGGTGCGGTCCTTGCCCGCCGCGCAGTGCACGAGCGCCGCTCCCGGCGCGTCCGCGATGGCCCGTACCGCGCTGGCCACCGACTCCGGCCGGTCCTCCAGGTAGCCAAGGTAATGGCCGCACATCACGTCGTCTGGGTAGCGCGAGGCGTCCCGCTCCCGCTTGAGCAGCAGGGCATCGGCTACGACGTCGGTCCGCTTTCCCACTTCGGGCAGAACGGACAGGTGCAGGTGCTCCACGCCCGCCACCCGGTCAAGCGGGGCCGGCCCTTCCGACTCGACCTCTGAGGTGCTGCGCAGGTCGATGACGGTGGTGAGGCCGATGTCGTCGACCAGTCTGGCGATATCCGCCGACGTCAGGTCCTGCAGGTTATCCGAGCGCAACAAGACGTTGCGCGCGGTCCGCCAGCCCTCGCCCCCCGGCAGTCCCCCAAGGTCGCGACAGTTGACGACGCCATCAAGCTCAATCCACGCCATACGGCCATTATCTCAGGCCGGATTGTCCGTTCCCGCCGGGGGATTGTCGTTACCTGATGCGGAAGCCCCGGGCCGGGCCGATGATCGCGATCAGCCGCCTCACCTGCGCGGGCACCCCGTCGAGGACGAGGACCGCGCCGTCCCGCTCAACTCGCGACCTCAGCTCCGTCAGCGCCCGCAGGCCCCCAGCGTCGATGAAGGTGAGGCCGCTGAGGTCGATGACCAGCTCCCTGACATGACCACGCCGGACAAGCTCCCCCATGCGGGCGCTGAACCGCGGCACGGTGGCAATGTCGAGCTCGCCGAGGACGGCGACCGTCACGGACTGGGCGCTCGCCCCGGAGGGCAGCGCCCGGTCATGGCGTTCCCTGACCGACAGGCTCAGCGAGGTCATGCGGGACTCCAGAAGGGTGGTTCTCGGAAGAGATGAAGGAGAGTTGCCGGGGCCAAATGCCCTATTTGCGCGGAATTATTACGTAAATTCCACGATCATCATATGCATTTACGGCTTGTGCCGCGACGAGGAATAAGAAAAACAGGCGTAAGGCCGCAGGTCGCGCCTACGCTGACACCTGGCTCACGCGCGGTTCGCGCATGTTGGGGCCGGTTCGGTACGGTCCGCTCAGGCAACCGGGCTGGAGGCGCGACTTGGAGGGTCTCGGGTGGATCAGGCTGGCAGTGGCCGTGTGTGGGCTGCGATCGGTGCCAGTGCCCATCGCGAGGGCTCAGCCGTGTCCCTAAGGCACGCCGTGTCGGCCTGCGCCGAGCTGCTCGCCGCGGCCGGGGCCGGGCTGTCCCTGGCCCAGGGCGGGACGCCAAGGGAGCCGCTGCTCGCCAGCGGCCCGCTGGCGGAAGAGCTGGAGGAGCTCCAGTTCACGCTGGGCGAGGGACCGGGCCTGGCGGCGACCGCGCGGCGCAGCCCCGTCCTCGTGCCCGACCTGGCGGGACCAAGCGCGCACAGCCGGTGGCCCGTGTTCGCCCCGGCGGCGGTCGATCACGGCGTCAGGGCCATGTTCGCCTTCCCGGTCAGTGCCGGAGCCGCACTGGTCGGCGTCCTGGACGTGTACCGCTCCCAGCCTGGGTCGCTGCGACCGCGGGAGCTGGCCGACGCGCTGGTGCTCACGGACGCCGTCTTGGTCCTGGCCCTGGATGAGCGGGGCGGTATCGCACCGGACCTCGACAACCTGCTGGAGGGCGCGGTCTCGGCCCGGCGGGCGCAGGTCCATCAGGCCACCGGCATGGTGGCGGCCCAGCTCGGCGTGCCGATGACCGACGCGCTTGCCGCCTTGCGCGCCTACGCCTACACCGAGGGCCGGCGGCTCATCGACGTGGCGGCCGACGTCGTCGCCAGGAAGGTGCGCCTGTCCGCTGGCTCACGGAGCGACCCACCCCCCGGCCCGACAGACGACCAGGGCAGTTCGGATAAGCAGGAGGATTGATCATGGCAACCCCCGACAGGCAGCTGCGGGAGGCGTTCATCGAGCTGACCGACACCCTGGTGACGGACTTCGACATCATCGACTTCCTTGAGCGCCTGGCCACGCACTGCACCGAGCTGCTTGGCGTGGCCGCCTGCGGTGTCCTGCTCGCCGATCATCACGGCGCGCTGACGCTGGTCGCCGGCTCCACCCCGGAGGCGCGCCTGGTCGAGCTGGCCCAGCTGGAAAGCTCCGACGGGCCCTGCCTGGACGCGTACCACTCGGGCCGGCCGGCCGGACGCGGTGACCTCGCTGATTCCGACGCCCGCTGGCCCGCCTTCACGGCGGCGGCGCTGGCGGCGGGGTTCACCGCCGTCCAGGCGCTGCCGATGCGGCTGCGCGAGGAGCGCCTCGGCGCGCTGAACCTGCTGAGCGCCAACCCCGGGCCACTCGACGACGACACCATCGCCCTCGGCCAGGCGCTGGCCGACGCGGCCACGATCGGGATCATCCACCAGCGCGTCCTGGCCCGCCGCGATGTCGTCGTTGAGCAGCTGCAGGCCGCCCTGACAAGCCGGATCGTGATCGAGCAGGCCAAGGGCTTTCTCGCCGAGCGGCTCGGGATTGGGGTGGAGGCGTCCTTCGCCCTGCTGCGCCAGTATGCCCGCGATCACAACCGCAAGCTCACCGAGGTGGCCACCGACGTGGTAGAAAACCGCCTGACCATCGGGGGACGCTAGCCGGTCAGAAGGCGACCGGGGACGTCTCGGCGTGTACCAGGTCCACCAGGCGGGCCAGGGTCGACGGGTCGGTCTCAGGCAGGACGCCGTGGCCGAGGTTGAACACGTGGCCCTCGGCAACGCGTGCCCGGGCCAGGACATCGCGGGCACGGGATTCCACCACGTCCCACGGGGCCAGCAGGACCGCCGGGTCGAGGTTGCCCTGCAGGGCCTTGCCCGCCGGGACCCGCCGGGCGGCCTCGTCAAGCGGCACCCGCCAGTCGACGCCGATGACGTCCGCGCCCGCCTCGCCGAGCAAGGCGAGCAGCTCGCCGGTACCGACGCCGAAGTGGACGCGCGGCACGCCGTAGCCGGCCAGCGCGGAGAAGATCCGGCTGGTGTGCGGCAAGATGGCCTGCCGGTAGTCGGCCGGGCTGAGCACGCCAACCCACGAGTCGAACAGCTGGATCGCCGAGGCCCCCGCCTCGACCTGCACCTGCAGGAAGGCGATGGCAATGTCGGTCAGGGCGGCCATCAGCGCGTGCCAGAGCCCGGGGTCGCCGTACATCATGGCCCTGGTGCGATCGTGGTTCCTGGACGGGCCGCCCTCGATGAGGTACGAGGCCAGGGTGAACGGGCCGCCCGCGAAGCCAATCAGCGGCTTGGGCCCGAGCTCGGCCACGAGCATCCGCACGGCCTCGGTGATGTACGGCACGTCATCTGGGGTCAGTGGCCGCAGCTTACGGACATCGGCCAGGTCACGGACCGGCTGCTCGACGACCGGTCCGACTCCGGGCTTGATGTCCACGTCCACGCCGATCGCGCGCAACGGCACCACGATGTCGCTGAACAAGACGGCCGCGTCCGCCTCGAACCGGCGCAGCGGCTGCAGCGTGATCTCGGTGACCAGCTCAGGCCGGGTGCAGGAGTCAAGCATCGGGGTCCCCGCCCGCGCCTTGCGGTACTCGGGCAGCGAGCGCCCTGCCTGCCGCATGAACCAGACCGGCGTGTGCGGGACTGGCTCCCGGCGGCAGGCGCGGATAAAGGGGGAGTTCTGAGACTCGGTCACCGGTGAATCTTACCGGCCGGGCCGGGAGCCGCAGGCGACGGGCGCCATGGCCCGGCAGAAACACGACACGCCGTCCGAGATCCCCCCTTTGCGGGGTCATGCGTGCCAGGATCTGGAGAAGCCAATGAAGGATCTCTGAGGGAGCCAAAATGAGCCGGCCGCTTGGCAACTGCCCGGAATGCGGTGGTGACGATTCATTTGAGCAGATCCACGCGGCCAGCGAATGCCCCGACGCCCCCGGCGGTGACTGCCCCGAATGGGCCTGCCCGTCCTGTGGCGCCGCGGTGATCATGGCGACGGCGCCAGCGGCCAGACAGCCCGTCCATGCAGCCTAGCGGGTGGCCGCGAACCACTCGCAGGCGGACACGACGTACCCTCAGGCCATGAGGTTGGCAGACACGCCCGCACTCGATAGCGCGGCCATCTTCCGAATGGCCGCTGAAGGGTTCGAGGCCGGCCGGGGGATCGTGCTCGAGGAGCGGGACGACATCTCCTTCGAGGATTCCCCGGCGCCGCGGCGGCTGGCGCCCTACGCCACCGCCCTCGGAGCGGTCGCGTACCGGGATGGCGAGGACGCTGGGTCGGGACGGCTCGTGCTCCTTTACGATCCCGACGGCCAGGACGGCTGGACCGGCGTCTTCCGGCTCGTCGCCTACGTGCGCGCCGACGTCGAGGAGGAGATGGCGGCCGACCCGCTGCTCGGCGAGGTCGGCTGGAGCTGGCTGACCGATGCCCTTGAGCAACGGGCACCGGGCTACACGGCCGCCAGCGGCACGGTCACCCGGGTCATCACCGAGGGATTCGGCGCGAAGTCAGGCGAGCCGCTGGCCACCGGGTTCGAGCTGAGAGCCTCCTGGTCACCGCCCGAGGACACCGACCTGGGCGTCAACGTGGCGGCCTGGTGCGACCTGCTGGCCTCGGCTGCCGGGCTGCCCGTCCAGCCGCCAGGAACCAAGGCCCTGCGGCGGCGCCAGTGACGGCGGACGACCAGCCGGCCGACCTGGAGCCTGAGGACGAGAAGACGCCCATCGTCGACCTTCTCGAGCCGCGCGATGGGCTGCCGCCGGTTACCAGCACCGAGGCCGACCTCGCCGAGGTGATCGCGCGGCTAGCCGCGGGCACCGGGCCAGTCGCCGTGGACGCCGAGCGTGCCTCGGGGTATCGCTACGGGCAGCGCGCCTACCTGGTGCAGCTGCGGCGGGCGGGAGCCGGGAGCGTGCTCATTGACCCGATCGCGTGCCCCGACCTCAGTGGCCTTGACGCCGCCCTGGCGGGGGTCGAGTCGGTGCTGCACGCGGCCTCGCAGGACCTGCCCTGCCTGGCGGAGATCGGCTACCGGCCGCGCTTGCTTTTCGACACCGAGCTGGCGGGACGGCTGCTTGGCTACCCGCGGGTGGCGCTCGGCACGATGCTGGAGGAAGTCCTCGGCTTCCGCCTGGCCAAGGAGCACTCGGCCGCTGACTGGTCGGTCCGCCCGCTGTCGGCGGAGATGCTCAAGTACGCGGCGCTTGACGTGGAGATCCTCGTCGACCTGCGGGACGCGCTGGCCGCCCAGCTCAGGGAGCAGGGCAAGGACGAGTGGGCCCAGCAGGAGTTCGCGGCCATCGCCGCCGCCCCGCCCGCCGCGCCCCGGCCTGACCCCTGGCGGCGCACCTCGGGGATCCACCGGGTGCGCAGCAGGCGCGGCCTGGCGGTCATCCGCGAGCTGTGGGCGGCGCGGGATGAGATTGCCCAGGTGGCTGACTTGTCACCCCGGCGCGTACTGGCCGACACGGCCATCATCGAGGCCGCGAGGACGCTGCCGGCCAGCCGCCATGACCTGGACCGGATCAGCGGGTTCACCGCCCGTTCTGCCCGCAAGAACGCCGCCGCCTGGCTGGCGGCGGTGCAGCGTGCCCGTGACCTCGCCGAGGCGGACCTGCCCGACGTCACCGGGACCGGGACGAGCGGCGGCCCGCCGCCGCCGCATCGCTGGGGCGAGCGCTACCCGGAGGCGGCGGCGCGGCTGGCCGCGGCCCGCGAGGTGGTCACCACGCTGTCGGCCGAGCACAGCGTGCCCGCGGAGAACCTCATCTCCCCCGACTTCGTGCGCCGACTGAGCTGGGAGCCCCCGGCGGGGGCGGAAGACGGGTCACCGGAGGCGGTCGCGGCGATCTCCAGCGCACTGCGAGGCTATGGCGCCCGGCCCTGGCAGGCCGGGCTGCTCGCGGCCGCCATCGCCGCGGGCTGGCGGCCACAGCCCACGGAGCCAGATCCCGCCGTGCCGGACTCGACCGTGCAGGACGCTTAAGGCATGCTGGCCCGCGCGACAGCGCTCGCGCTGGTGGCGCACCAGCAGCTCCCGGGGTTCCTTGCCACGGTGCAAGGCCCCCTTGATCACTACGGGATCTGGGCGATCGGGCTGCTCCTGCTGCTCGAGAACATTGGCCTGCCGGTCATCCCGGGCGAGCTGGCGATGATCGCGGGCGCCATCTACGCCGGCTCGGGCCAGTTGAACATCGTGGCGGTCGGGGTGACCTCCGTCATCGCCAGCTTCGCCGGGTCGGCCATCGGCTACGTCATCGGCCGGGCAGGCGGGCGGGCGCTGGTGACCAGGTACGGCAGGTACGTGCTGATCAGGGAGCACCACCTGGACCGGGCCGAGCGTACGGTCGACCGCTATGGATGGCTGATCATCATCGTCGCCCGGTTCATCATCGGGCTGCGCGAGCTGTCCGGGATCATCGCGGGTACCGCCCGGATGAACCCGGTCTCTTTCCTCATCTCAAGCGCGGTCGGCGCCGTCGCCTGGGTCGCGACCTGGGTGAGTCTGGGCTACCTGGCCGGCGGCCATATCGTCGCGATCTACGGCGACCTGACCAGGTACGCGATCTACGTGGCCATCGCGGTCGCCGTCGTCTTGGCGGCCTGGGCCGGCTACCGCCTCAGGAAGCGCCGCCGAGCACGAGCAGCTGACGAGTCCGCCACCGACAGTGCCCACGCCGAAGGCGCGCGGCGGCGGGTGGAGTAGGTTCAATCGGGCAGCTCGTAGCGGTCGATTCCGGCCAGGGTGCCGTCGACGGTGTGCAGGACCAGGAAGGCACCCTTCGGCAGCGGCTTGCCTGCCTTATCGGGGGACGCGGACTCGCCGAGGAACCGCAGGGCCGATGACAGCAGGGCCGGGAGGTTCTCCCGGTGCGCGCACACGATGGCTGGCTCGCGCGCGGCTATGAGCGCGAACAGGAGGGACGCGGCCGCCGGCCTGTCCGCCGGATGCCCGGCACGCAGCACGGCGGCCGGCCGCAGCGGCGATCCGGTCTGCTCCGCGTAGGGACCGACGGTGTCAAGGCAGCGGGTTGTATCGGAGGAGGTCACCGACGCCGTCGGAGCGAAGCAGGCGAGCAGGTCCGCCAGCATGGCGGCGTCAGCGGTGCCCGCCTTGTCCAGCGGCCGCTCGGCGTCCGAGCGCTTCCACTCGGAGCGGGGCAGGGCCCTGGCGTGCCGCAGCAGGATGAGCGGCGTGGCCTCGGTGATGCCGCTCGCGAAGTCGAGGAGCACCGCGACGTCCTGCTTATAGGAGACCTGCCTGAGCGCCTCGGGCACGGGCAGCCAGACGATCTCGTCAACCTCGTGGTTGGGCACGGCGGCGGCGTCCACGCTGCTGGCGGCGGCCGCCCAGTAATCGACCTGCTTGGGGCTGCCGTTGACCCTGTAGCGCACCGGGGCCAGATGACGGCCGAGCGTTATCGAAGCGCCGGATTCCTCGAGCACCTCGCGCACCGCGGTCATCGGCAGCGGCTCGTCCGGCTCCTGCTTGCCCTTAGGCAGCGACCAGTCGTCGTACTTCCTGCGGTGCACCAGCAGGACCTGGTCACCGTCCGGGCCCGGCCGCCAGACAACGGCGCCTGCCGCCCGTATCAGCATCCAATAACTCCAGTAAAGATCAGTTGCCCGCCCCCGCCGGGTACGCGGTGTCGTCTCCCCGGACGGTACCGCGAACCCGGCGCTTGGAGATCAGGCTTTCCTGAACGTCGAACAGCGGCTTGCCCTCATCGTCGCGGGAATGCCGCACCCAGGTGCCATCGTGGGACAGCCACCAGGACGCCGTCGTCGGCGCCATGCCGCGGTCAATCAGGCCACGCAGCCTCCTGGCATGCGCGGGGTCGCCCACCCGGACCAGCACTTCGACCCGCCTGTCCAGGTTCCTGTGCATCATATCCGCGCTGCCGAGCCAGACCTCATTCGCGCTGATACGGGCGTCAGCCGGCTCGTCGGGATCGGGGTCGCCGGTGCCGAAGGAGTAGATCCTTGAGTGCTCGAGGAACCGGCCAAGGACGCTGCGGACCCGGACGGTCTCGCTCAGTCCGGGGATGCCGGGCCGCAGGGCGCAGATACCGCGCACCCACACGTCGATGGGGACGCCAGCCTGCGAGGCCCGGTAAAGCGCGTCGATGACCACCTCGTCCACCAGCGCGTTGCACTTGATGGCGATCCTGGACGGCTTGCCCGCGCGGGCGCGGGCGGCCTGGCGGCCGATCCGGCCGACCATGCCCGCGCGCAGCGCCTCGGGCGCCACGAGCAGCCGCCGGTAGGAGCTGCGGCGGCTGTAGCCGGTCAGGTGGTTGAACAGGTCGGTGACGTCCTCGCCGACATGAGGGTCGGCGGTGAGCAGCCCGTAGTCCTCATAGGAGCGGGCCGTCTTCGGATGGTAGTTGCCGGTGCCAATGTGGCAGTACCTGCGCAGGCTGCCGTCCTGCTCCTCACGGACGATCAGCACGCACTTGCAGTGCGTCTTCATGTCGACGAACCCGTAGACCACGTGGCAGCCGGCCTGCTCGAGCTTGCGCGCCCAGGCGATGTTGGCCCGCTCGTCGAACCGGGCCTTGATCTCGACCACCACGACGACTTCCTTGCCCGCCTCGGCCGCGTCGATCAGCGCGTCCACGATCGGCGACTCACCGCCGGCCCGGTACAGCGTCTGCTTGATCGCCAGCACTCGGGGATCGGCCGCGGCCTCCTCGATTAGCCGCTCCACGCTCGCGGCGAAGGAGTCATAGGGGTGGTGAACGAGGATGTCTCGCTCGGCCAGCGTGGTGAAGATCGAGGCGTCCCGCGGCAGCGCGCGGGTGGACGGCACGAACGCCGGGTAGCGCAGCTCGCCGCGCGGCAGGTCGGCGATGGCGTTGAGGCCGGTCAGGTCGAGCGGGCCCAGCGTCTTGAAGACGGCATCCTCATCGACGCCAAGCTCCTTGACCAGGCGGCCAAGCACGGCCTCTGACATGCCCTCCTCGACCTCCAGGCGGACCGCCGGGTCGAAGCGCCGCCGGACGAGCTCCCGCTCCATCGCCTGCAGCAGGTTCTCGGTGACCTCCTCGTCGACCTCCAGCTCACGCACCCGAGTAACGCGGAACGCGTGGTGCTCAATGATCTCCAGGCCGCCGAACAACTGCGACAGGTGGGCCGCGATCACGTCCTCGATCGGAACGTACCTGTCCTCGCTCGCCTTGAGGAAGCGCGGCAGCCGGGGCGGGACCTTGACCCGGGCGAAGAGCCGGTTCTCCGGCTGGGCCGAGACGGAATCGTCGGCCCGGGCGGCGGGCCCCCCGTTGGCACCGCCGTTGAGCGCTCCGCCGACGATGGCGCCGACGCCGACGGCGCCGCCGATCACCGAGGTCGCGGCGGGCGGCGCGGCCAGGACGACCGCGAGGTTGAGCGACAGGCCGGAGATAAAGGGGAATGGGTGACTAGGGTCAACCACCAAAGGGGTGAGGACCGGGTAGATCCGCTTGCGGAACAGGTCGCTCAGGTCGTCTTGTTCCTCGTGGGTCAGGTCGCGCCAGCGCAGGATCTCAATGCCGACCTCGGCCAGGGCCGGCTGGACCATCTCGCGGAAGGTCGCGGCGTGGTTTCCCGCCACCTCACGGGCGACGGCGAGCGTCCCGCGGAGTATCTGGCTGGCCGTCTGCGATCCCGCCCCCTCGACGGGGAAGCCAGCCGCCATCCGGCGCATCAGCCCGGCCACCCGGACCATGAAGAACTCGTCCAGGTTGGAGGCGAAGATGGCCAGGAAGCGGACCCGCTCAAGCAGCGGGATCGACTCGTCCTCGGCCAGCTCGAGGACCCGCTCGTTGAACCGGACCCAGCTCTGCTCCCGGTCCAGGTAGCGGTCAGCCGGCAGGTGCAGCGGCTTGGTGGCGGCCATGGCCGGGGCCTCGCCGCTCACGCCACCGCCCGCCGGGCCAAGGCCATCGGCCTCGTGGCCGCCGGCCTTCCCCGCGGGCGTGCTAGCCCGGCTTGACCCGGTGATCTCGGCGATCTCGTCGGCCTCGGCGGCCCGGTCGAGCAGGGCGGTCTCGCCGTCGGCAGCCGACTCCGCTACCGCCGCGCCCGACGGCTTGGCGGCTTTCCTTGGTGCCCGCTTGGCGGCCGTGCTGCTGGCGGCCCGGGCCGAGCTTGCCGTCCGGTTTCGACTGCGCGCGGCCTTGGCGCCTGGTGAGTCGGCCGCCGGGGGCACGTTTCCGGTCTCGCTCAGGCTCATGATCATGATTGTGCCCGACGCACTTAATGCGCCAAACGGTCAGGGGGTATCCGATGCTCAGGCGGGCACGGTGTCCGGCTCGACCGGCCTGACGCGCAGGCCAGGCAGTGCCGCCGGGCCGGTGGCCGAGCAGGCGGTCAGGCGCGCCCGCAGGTACCAGGGCCGCGACACGCCCGGCGGCAGGACCCGCAGGCCGGTCACGGTGACCGGCCGGCAGGCCACGCCTGGGGCCGCGGTGCGCACGCCCACGTCCGCGTGGGCGGTGGCACCGGGCCGCAGCAGGACGCCCCGTGCCCGGCCCGTGCCATCCTCATCGGCTGGGACGCCGACTTGCCGGTAGCCGGTGCCGCTGGTGTCGTAGGCGGCGACGTCGGGATACCCGGTGAGGGTGCAGGCGCCACGGGAGATATTGGTGAAGTCCACCGGATACCAGCCACCCTCGGCGTCCGCGCCGTGGGCGAGCGAGACCGCCAGCCGGGCCGCGGCGCAGCGGGGAACGGGCTGGGCGGACGTTGTCATCGCCGCGGGGACCGCGGCAGGACGATTCAGCGTGACGGCCAGTGCCGCGGTCGCGCCAAACGCGACCATCGCGACCCCCCGCCACGCATAGCGAACAGCTGGCCTCATCGTGGCCCCCTCGCCAGGCGAAATCGGCTATTCCCATCTTTAACCACGCGTCTCGGGCATGGCTAGTGCCCGGATGCCTAAGTTTTCGCGGGACGGCCACCGCGAGCCAGGCCGCTAGGCCGCCGGGCGCCCGTTCCTGGCCTGGGCCTGGCCCAGCCGCCGCGCGCCCACCATGTTGCCCGAGCGGCCGCGGGGCGCGAGCCAGTCGCTGAAGTCCTCGCCGAGCACCCGCTCAAGCAGCCGCACGTCCGCCTCGAAGCCGGGGATCAGGGCGTTGCGCTGCTGCCACTCCAGCGGCTGCCGCTCGCGGTTGCCCCGCTGGAGGAAGCGCTCGATGCGGCTGGTCACCGCCGCTCCGCTCGTGCCAGGCAGCAGCCTGCCCAGGCCGGCGCTCCCCCGCATGGCCCGGGCGGCGGCCCGGTGCGACCAGGTGCGCTCCGGGTGAGCCGTGACGTTCTCCCGGGGAACCCGGCTGATCACCCCGGTCGCCACGCCGAGGAAATCGCAGATGCCGTCGAGCGCCCGGCCCGGCTCGTCCACGAGCAGCCGGTACCTGAGCACGTGGACCTGGTCGCGCGGGAAGAGGGAGAACGCATGCCGCAGCTGCCCGCCGTAGCGGCCAAGGCCGGTGTAGTGCCAGAAGGACGCCCAGCCCGCCGCGATCCTGCGGTCCTCCTCGGCGCAGGCCGCCACGAAGTCACCGATCGGCTCAAGGCCCGCCGACCACAGGTGCGCCCAGTTGGAGTGCGCCCGCTCGACCGGGTCGCGGATGACGGCGATCAGCCGCGCGTCCGGGATGTGGGCACGGATCCGGCGCATGGCCGCCTTGTCGTACAGGTACAGCGGAGTCGCCTCGCCCCGCAGCGTCCCGCGCGGCGCCCCGTCGAAGAGCGCCTCGTACTTGTCCCGCCGCCAGACGTGCTCACGGTAGGTGATCGCGTCACCGGGACCGCCCTTGGCGGGCGGCGGGCCGTCGGTCAGGAAGAACTTCGGCTCCTTGATCTCCGGCAGGTACAGCCCTGGATGCTGAGAAAGGGCCGCGTGCAGGGCGGTCGTCCCGGCCTTCGGCACGCCCACGACCAGGAACTCAGGTAGTGCCACGGCCGCCTCCTGCCCCGCGCCACCGGCCTCAATACCAGTATTACGATCATATTAATGGGAAATAGAGGTGGGGGCAACGGCCGCCGGCCCTCACCGGCGCTTGATCGCGTCGCCCGCTATTGGCTGGCAATGCCGGCAACGGTGTGATTTGGTTTAACCGTGGCGAAGCCAGAGGTAGAGATCGCCGATGTCGGCCGGCTCGCGCGGCGGCTGGTCACCCGGGCCGTGGAGACGGCCCGGGCCGAGGACCGCCCGCTGCGGCGGGTGCTGCTTGAGCACCTGGGGCCAGCGGCAGCCGCGCTGCCGACGGTGTCGGCGACCTGGCCGACGTGGGACCACGTCAATGTCCAGGTCGGCCTGGACGCGTGGCTCACCGCCGCACCGCGGCGACGGCACGAGTGCGTTGGCATCAGCGGCGCCGGGATGGCCAGGCACATGGACGTCACGATCAGCGACTTCATCCAGTCGGGCCAGGGCGCCCTCGCCTCGGCCGGGGCTACGGGCGTGATCACCGAGGCGGTGCCCTGCGGGCCCGGCGGGCAGACGCGCGCCTGCGTCATCAACGGCATCTACCTGGTGTCGGAGGGCGATGACCGGCTGGCCGTCATGGTGCTGCCTGTCTCCCGTGGCCCGCGGGCCGAGATCGTCGTGCAGGTAGCCGGGCTGTCTCCCGGGGCGGCCGAGGCGGCGCTCGCCTCGATCAGGGAGCTCGCGCTGGCCGGAAGCGTGTTTCGCGGCCAGGTGCTGAGCTTCGGCCCCGAGCTGCTCGGCCCCGGCTGGGGCGGCGCGCCGCTGAACTTCCTGCCGCGGCCCGCCGTGGACCGGTCGGGGGTCATCTTGCCGCCGGGCCTGCTGGCGGAGATTGAGCGGCAGGTGCTGGGGATACAACGGCACTCAGGGCGGCTGCTGGCCAGCGGGCAGCACCTGCGACGGGGCGTCCTGCTGCACGGGGCGCCAGGCACCGGCAAGACGCACACCGTCTCCTACCTGCTCGGCCAGCTGCCCGGCGTGACCGCCGTCGTCATCTCGGGCCGCGCCCTCGGGGCGATCGTGCAGGCCTGCTCGCTGGCCCGGTCCCTGCAGCCCTCGGTGGTCGTCATCGAGGACGTGGACCTCATCGCTGAGGAGCGGGCGGTCAGGCCGGGCCAACTGCCGCTGCTGTTCCAGCTCATGAACGAGATGGAGGGCCTGAACTCGGCCGATAACGTGACGTTCCTGCTGACCACCAACCGGGCCGACCTGCTGGAGCCGGCGCTGGCCGACCGGCCCGGCCGGGTCGACCTCGCCGCTGAGCTGCCCCGCCCCGACGCGGAGGCCAGGCGTGCCCTGATCCGCCTGTACCAGGGGAACCTCGTGCTTGGCGCGTCGGTGACCGGGCTTGACGACGTGATCGCCAGGACCGAGGGGGTGACGGCGCCGTTCCTCAAGGAATTGCTGCGCCGGGCCGCGCTGCTGTCGGCGGAGTCGGAGCGAGAGCCGGCCGGCGACCAGCCGATCAGCGTCACCGATGAGCACCTGGCCCGCGCCCTGGACCAGCTCCTTGATGAGCGCGGCAAGCTCAGCCGGGCGCTGCTTGGCGGCGGGCGCTAGGATCCGGGGCCTGGTCGGCCGGCGCGTCCTGGCGGCCGGCGCCGGCCAGCTCGAGGAGGGTGTCCACCGCGATTTCCAGGGGACGCGTGTCCCGGTGGACCTGGGCGAGGACGAGACCGCCCTGCACCGCGGCGAGGAGGGTGACGGCGAGGTCGTCGGGGTTGGTGCCAGCTCGCAAGTGCCCGGCGTCGTGAAGACGGCCCAGCCCGTCGCTGATCGCGGCTGACCATTCCCCGAATCCCGCCGCCAGCAGGGACCGGGCCTGCGTGTCCGTCTCGGCCAGCTGCCCGGCGAGGGATCCCAGCGGGCAGCCTCCCTTCCCCGCGCCCCGCCGCACCTGGGCGATGACCGCGTCCCGCCAGGCCAGGAGTCCTTCAGGGCTGCCCAGGTCGGCCTGCCGCTGGTTGCCGGTGATGGCAGCGGCCTGGTAGTCGATGACCGCCTGCACGAGCTCGTCCTTGCCCGCGAAGTAGTGGGACAGCTGCGATCCGCTCACCCCGGCCTCGGACCTGATGTCATCTAGTGTCGTGCCCGCGACACCTCGCTCGTAGACCAGCCGGGCGGCTGCCTCGACGATCCGGCCCCGGGTGCGCTCCCCCTTGGGAGTGAGCCGAGACGGGGCACCTGACGCGTTTTCCACTAGCCCACGATACCCGATTTTTGGGTTTGACAGCCCAGACTGCGTTGAGCAAAATGGGTTCTACAGCCCATTTCTAGTGAGCGGAGCGACTCATCGTGATTCTTGTGACAACGGCGGGCAAGGTTGGCTCGGAGGCGGTCCGCCTGCTGCGAGAGCGGGACGTGCCCGTCCGGGTCCTGGTGCGGGACCTGGCGAAGGTCACGGCGCTGGCCGACGCCGGCGCCGAGGTCGCCAGGGGGGACCTGGACGTGCCGGCCAGCATCGATGACGCGATGGCGGGTGTAAGCGCCGTGGTGCTGGTCAGCCCGGCCGTGCCCGTTCAGGAGCTGAACGTCGTCGACAGCGCGGCCCGGGCCGGCGTGGGCCATGTCGTCAAGGCGACCAGCAAGGCCTCGAGCGACTCGCCGATCGCGCGGCGCCGCTGGCAGGCGGAAATCGAGGCAGGACTGGCCGCCACCGGAATCCCGCACACGCTGCTGCGGTCGAACGCCTACATGCAGAACGTGCTGGCGCTGGCCCCCGCGATCGCGAAGACGGACAGCTTCGGGTCCGCGGCCGGCGGCGGGCGCTGCGGCCTGGTCGACGCGAGGGACGTCGCGGCCGTGGCCGCCAAGATCGCCGCGGACCCCGCCGGGCACGCCGGGCAGGCCTACTGGCTCAGCGGACCCGACCCGCTATCCAACTACGACGTGGCCGCGGTGCTTTCGACGCTGCTCGCCAGGACCATCACCTACCGGGAGCTCACCTTCGAGGAGAACAAGGATGCGATGATCGCGGCCGGCGTGCCCGCGCCGATCGCGGAGATGAACGCTCAGGCCTTCAGCCTAACCGCGCAGGGCGACGCCGAGTGGGTTACCGGGGATGTCCCGGCGCTGCTCGGCCGCCCCGCCCGGTCCTTCAGCCAGTTCGCCGCCGACTACGCCGCCGCGTTCTCCTAAGCTGCCGGTCAGTTCGCCTCGGCGGCGTAGCGGGCGAGGTCGAGCAGGCACAGCAGGGCGTCGCACCAGCGATCGTCAGGCGGCCGGGAGTCGTAGCGGCCCAGGCACTCGTTGGCCGCGTCAAGCACGGCGGTGAAGATCGCGTCGTCGAGGGCGAGCTGGCCGGTCTCCCCGCTGGCAGGCCCCTGGCCTGATGCCGTGCTGGCCAGGGCATTGCGGTGGCGGTCGAGGATGTCCGCCGCCCGGCGAGCCATGGCCAGGCCGAGCGTCTCTGCCATCAGCAGCCGCCCCGTGCCGTCATAGTCCTGCATGCCGCATCCCTTCGCCTGGCGCGTCCCCGCGTGCGAGAGGCGGGGGCAACTGCTGCCTCTATGATGCGGAGGGGTAGTGACATTCTCACGGATTGTAGTCACCGTCGGCAAGCCCGCAATTCGGACAGAAAATCGTTGGTCGTCTGGGGCCACCACGGACAAGGACGAGAACGCAAACGCCGATCCGGCGCAATATTTACTCTACGTGACCGTCAGTCGAGGACGGCGGCACTTCATCGTGGCCGGCAGGCGTCCCAGACCGCGCTGGCACCCGGGAGCTTGACCCGGTCGCCTCGGCCCAGGGAGCGGGCCAGTTCCGCCTCGGCGGCCTCGATGAGAAGCCAGTCAGCGTACGACACCGGCCGGACGCCGCGGGAGGCGAGGACGGCGTGCAGCGCCGCCGCCTCGACCGCGGTGGCCGCTACGACGGCGGCCGCCTCGCCCGCGGCCCCACCTGCGGCTGGCGAGCCCGCCGCAGCCCGGCTGACCGCGGGCAGGCGCAGCAGGCCCGGCCGGGGCAGCTCGCCCTCGCCGATGTCAGGGCCGCCCGCCAGGTCGGCCAGGATCGCCTGCGCGGTCTGCGCGCCGTCCGCCTTGTTGGTGCCGATCACGCCGGTCGGGCCGCGCTTAAGCCATCCGGCCACGTACTCGCCCGCCAGCGGCTGACCGTCGTCGCCCAGGACCCGGCCCGCCGCGCTCGGCACGGTGCGGGTCCGCTCATCGAACGGCACGCCCTCCAGGGGAACGCTCTGGTAGCCGACCGAGCGGAGCACCATCTGGACCGGGAGGGTCTCCACCTCACCGGTGCCGGCGAAGGTGCCGTCCGCGTTGATGCGGGTGCGTTCCAGGGTGATGGCCCCGGCCCGTTCTGTCCCGGTAATCTCGAGCGGCTTGCGCCAGAACCGGACCCGGAGCTGGCGGGCGGTGTCGGCGGCGGGCGCCTGCGCCCAGCCGCGCATGGCGACCAGGTTGCCGCGCACCCGCCGGTCGGCCGCCGCCAGCTCGGCCGACCCGCCGGACGGGTCGTGGGCGTCGAGGTCAAGCTCGCTGGGCTCAATCCAGGTAACCACGCCGGGCAGGTCGCCAAGCTCGCGCAGTTCCTTGGTGGTGAACTTGGCCTGGGCCGGGCCGCGGCGGCCAATGACGTGCACCTCGCGGACCCGGCTGGCGCGCAGCGCGTCAAGCACCGGCTCAGGGATGTCCGTCTGGGCCAGCTCGGCCGGGTCGCGGACCAGGATCCTGGCCACGTCGACCGCGACGTTGCCGACGCCGATGACGGCGACCGACTCGGCGTCAAGGGTGAACGCGGCCGGGTCCACGTCCGGGTGGCCGCAGTACCAGTTGACGAAGTCAGTCGCCGCGTAGCTGCCGGGCAGGTCCTCGCCGCCGATGCCCATCCGGGCGTCGCGCATGGCGCCCGTGGCGTAGACGACCGCGTCGTAGGCCGCGAGCAAGTCCTCGCGGCTGACGTCGCGCCCGAGGTGCACCCCGCCGTAGAAGTCCACGTCGGGATGCTCAAGGACGCGGCGCAGGTAGGTGGCCACTGACTTGATCGACTTGTGGTCCGGTGCGACCCCGTAGCGGACCAGGCCATAAGGCGTGGGCAGCCGGTCCAGGACGTCTACCTGGACCCGCACCGGATTCGCCAGCGCGGCCGCCTGCTTGACTAGGGCCTCGGCGGTGTACAGACCGGCCGGGCCAGAGCCGACAACGGCCACTCGCAGCATCGTCAACCTCACGATTTCAAGGACCAACAGGGGGTCCCCATCGGGAAACGCTACTCCGAGACCTGGTCTTCCGCCGACTTCTCCGCCTTAGGGCTCGCCACTGTGGCGCTTGCCACATCGGCCGTCTCCGGGCTGCGGCGCGCGACCGCCTCGGTGAGCTGACGGGCCAGGTGCTGGGGGGTCAGCCCGGTCGCGGCCAGGATGTCCGCGCGCTCCCCGTGGTCGAGGAACTCCTGGGGCAGGCCAAACGTCTTGACCGGCACGTCCACGTCGTGGTCGCGCAGCAGGCGGCAGACCGCGTCACCGAAGCCGCCGGCCCGGCCGTTGTCCTCGACCACCGCGACCAGCCGGTGCCGCCGGGCGGCCTCGATGACCGCCTCATCGACCGGCTTGACCCAGCGCGGGTCCACGACGGTGACGCCGATGCCGTGGTCGGCCAGCCGCCTGGCGACCTCCACGCAGGTGACGGACATCGGCCCGGCCCCGATGAGCAGCACGTCCTGCCGCTCGCCCGCGGCGGGCTGGGCGAGGATGTCCATGGTCCCGAGCTTGCCGACGGCCTCGGCCTCCGCGCCAACGTTGCCCTTGGGCCAGCGCAGCGCGGTCGGCCCGTCGCCGACGCTGATGGCCTCGTTGAGCAGTTCGGCGATCCGGCTGCCGTCGCGTGGCGCGGCCACCTTCAGGCCCGGGATGACCTGCAGGATCGAGCCGTCCCACATGCCGTTGTGGCTGGCGCCGTCCGGGCCGGTGACACCGGAGCGGTCCAGGGTGACGGTGACCGGAAGCTTGTGCAGGGCCACGTCCATGAGCAGCTGGTCGAAGGCCCGGTTGAGGAACGTCGAGTACAGCGAGACGACCGGGTGCAGGCCACCGAGCGCGAGGCCGGCCGCGCTGGTCAGCGCGTGCTGCTCGGCGATGCCCACGTCGTAGACGCGGTCAGGGAACGCAGCGGCGAACGGGGCCAGGCCGACCGGGTGCAGCATCGCGGCGGTGATGGCCACGACGTCAGGGCGGCGGGTGCCGAGCGCGACCATCTCGTCGCCGAACACGTCGCTCCAGCCGCGCTTGGGCGCGGCTGGCTTGACGCCGGCCGCCACCGGCTTGTGCTCCGGGCGGACCTGGTGCATCTGGTCCTGCTGGTCCTGCTCGGCCGGCAGGTAGCCGAAGCCCTTCTTGGTGATCACGTGCACGATGATCGGGCCGCCGTACTCTTGCGCCCGGCGCAGCGCGTGCTCCACCGTCAGCTCGTCATGGCCGTCGATCGGGCCGATGTACTTAATGCCCAGGTCCTCGAACAGCACCTGCGGCTGGAGGAAGTCCTTCAGGCCCTTCTTCGCGCCGTGCAGCGCGCCGAACAGCGGGCTGCCCACCAGCGGGGTGCGGGTCACGGTCGTCTTGATGTAGTCGAGCACATGCTCGTAACGCTGGGAGACCCGGACGGTGGCCAGGTGACTGGCCAGCCCGCCGATCGTGGGCATGTAGGAGCGGCCGTTGTCATTGACGACGATGACCAGCCGGGAGTCCTTGGCGATGGCGATGTTGTTGAGCGCCTCCCAGGCCATGCCACCGGTCAGGGCACCGTCGCCGATCACGGCGAGGACCGTGCGGTCGGTCTCGCCCCGCAGCCGGTAGGCCTTGGCCAGGCCGTCAGCCCACGACAGGCTCGTGGACGCGTGCGAGTTCTCCACCAGGTCGTGCTCAGACTCCCTGCGGCTGGGGTACCCGGAAAGCCCGCCTGGCTGCCGCAGCGTGCCGAAATCCTTAAACCGGCCGGTCAGCAGCTTATGCACATATGACTGGTGACCCGTGTCAAAGATAATCCGGTCCTTCGGCGAGTCGAAGACACGGTGCATGGCAATCGTCAGCTCGACTACGCCCAGGTTCGGCCCCAGGTGCCCGCTCGTCCTGGTTACCGTCTCCACCAGGACGTCACGGATCTCGGTCGCCAGCTTGCCCAGCTGATCTTGGCTCAGGCGCTTAAGATCCTCCGGGCCGTCGATGTGCTCCAGCAGTGTCACGTCGATGCTCCTCGTGTGCTGTGCGGGCCAGATGGTGAATTACCCGATAGTACGGCGGATCATCCCAGGCGGTCGCGGCGCCCAGCCGAGTTAACCGACCTGCGCGTCAGGGTTCACGCTGCTCTCATGACGCTTCGTGATCACCATAGCTAAGGACGGCGCGGGCCGCGGCGACATGAGCATGCCCGGTGGGCACGGTGCGACACGGCTGGGATATAAGGGGATTTAAGCCGAAGGAGGTGGTACCCATGCGAGCGATCGTGGCGTCGGAGCTGGGCGGCCCGGCGGTGCTCACGCCAGGCCACCGTCCCGACCCGGTGGCCGGTCCCGGGCAGGTCATCGCGAGAGTGGCCGCCGCCGGGGTGAACTTCCGCGACATTTACGAGCGGACCGGGGTCGGCGCGTACGCCGCGCCGACGCCGTACGTCCCCGGCGCGGAGGGAGCGGGCACCGTGGTCGCGGTGGGAGCCGGCGTCGCCGACCTGCCGGTGGGCTCGACCGTGGCCTGGTGGAACGCGCCTGGCAGCTACGCAGAGCTCGTCGCGGTCCGGGCCGCTGACGCGGTCCCCGTGCCCGAGGAGGTGGCCGCGAAGACCGCGGCCGCGGTCATCCTGCAGGGCCTGACCGCGCACTACCTGTGCCACAGCACCTTCCCTGTGACATCGGGCACTGTCGCGGTGGTGCACGCGGCGGCCGGCGGGGTCGGGCTGCTGCTTACCCAGATGATCAAGCACCTGGGCGGCATCGTGGTGGCGACGACGTCAGGGACTAGCGGCCTCAAGGCGGAACTGGCGCGGAGGGCTGGCGCGGACCATGTGGCCGCCTACGGCGAGTTCGTCTCCACCGTGCGCGAGGTGACCGGGGGCCGCGGCGCGGACGTCGTCTACGACGGCGTGGGCGCGGCCACCTTCTCCGACAGCCTGCTGGCGCTGCGGCCGCGGGGCCTGATGGCGCTGTACGGCGCGGCCAGCGGGCCGGTTCCGCCCCTCGACCCGCAGCGGCTGAACTCGGGAGGCTCCCTCTTCCTTACTCGCCCCACCTTGCACAACTACGTGGCGGACCGGGCCGAGTTGCTCGCGCGGGCCGATGACCTGCTGTCCTGGGTCGCGCGGGGCCAGCTTGACGTGCGCATTGGCGGGGAGTACCCGCTGGCCGACGCTGCTCGCGCCCAGGAGGACCTGGCGGCCCGCCGCACCACCGGCAAGCTGCTGCTGGTTCCCTAGCGGTCCTGCCTACCTCCCTAGGAGGCGGCTTGCGGGGAGACAGGCCCCTGAGAGGCCGCGGCGGCCGCGCCGGAGGCGCCGGGAGTGCGGGCGGCGGGCGTGTTGCGGGCGAGGAGTTCCTCGCGGATCGCCTCCAGGTGAGAGAGCGTCCCGGCGGAGGGGCCGGCGCTGCCCGAGACGGGGACCGTGACGCCAGCCAGCACGTCGTCGGTCCGGGGCTGGCTCAGCGTCAGCACGTCACCGAAGCCAGGCGCGGCGGCGTCCCGCGCGGTCAGCGTGGGCAGCGACCAGCGCTGCTCCACGGTCTTGAGCACGGACGTGTGGTCAAGCGGCACCGAGCCGGCCGGGGCGCGGAAGACCGTGCCCGGCGCGATCAGCGGGGAGACCAGCACGGTCGGCACGCGCGCGCCGAACCGGTCGAAGCCGAACCCGAACTCCCCCGCGCTGTTGTCAGGCGGCGTCGCGCCCCACGGCGGGGCCACGTGGTCGAAGCAGCCGCCATGCTCGTCGTAGGTGAGGACGAACAGCGTCTGGCCCCACTTCGGGCCGGACCGCAGCGCCTCGTACACGTCGTGAATGAGCTGTTCCCCCAGCGCGACGTCGTAATTGGGATGCTGGCTGTTGCCGGTGGATGTCCAGCTGGGCTCGAGGAACACATACGACGGCAGGGTGCCCGCCGCCGCGGCCGAGCGGAAGTCCGCGAACCGCCCGATGGTGCCCCCCGTGGCCTGCGCCACGTCCGTGAACGTGTTCGCCGTCAGCGGCTGGGCGTCGTACCCGTAGATGCCCCAGGTAATCCCGTGACGCCCGAGCAGCCCGAAGATGGACGGCGCGGTAAACGTCTTGGTCGCGTCGTCCATGTGGCCCTGGCTGGTGCCGCACCCGGCGAACGCCCGGTTGGGCAGGGTCTCCGTCGGCACGGAGGCGAACCACTGGTCGCAGACCGCGTACCCCCTGGCCAGCGCGGACAGCACCGGGAGCGCCTGCGGGGTAAAGCAGCCCATGATGTCGCTGGCGGTAGTCCCGGCCACGATGTTCCAGTTGCCCGCGGTCTCCTTGGACTCCCAGCCGATCGTGTAGGCGAAGTCGGTGACGAAGCCGTGGCAGGTGGCCGCCTGGCCGGACGACGCCGGGCCGGTGACGGAGCCGTAGTACTGGCTGTTGGTCGCCTTGTAGCCCTCGCCCGGGTCCGCGCCCGGCATGAAGTACGCGTTCGCCGTCGACGGCGTGATCTGGAACGCCGCGACCTGGTTGCCAGACCCGTCGGGGCAGGACTCGCCGCCGGTGATCCCCTCGTAGGGCTGGCCAGCGGCCGACACGTTGCCCGTGCTCGCGTAGAGGTAGCCGAGCATGTGGTCGAAGGAGCGATTCTCCAGCATGAGGACGACGATGTTCTCTACGGCCATAAGGCTGTTTCCCGCGGTGCTTCCGGCCATGGTGATTGTCCCTGTCCCGTCTCGGTCGCCGTGAAGACGGAAACGCCGGTCCCCGAGGCCCCGCCGTTATACCCGTCAAAGTCCCGTGAGGGCGAGCTTACCGATGATTGTCCGGCGGCGCACTGGCTCCGCGCCGTTATGCAGGCGGGGGCCAGTCAGTTTTCCTCCGACCGCTGCCGCGCGGCCTGGCGCATGGACGCCTTGTAAAGGACCTTCTTGGCTTCCTTGGCAATCAGCTTGTCCGGGTGATACTCGCCAATGTGCTCAAGCACGTCCAGCGACTCCGGGTGCGGTGCTCGTGAGAGCAGGTCAAGGAACTGGGCGGTGTCGCCGTCCGGCGGCATCGCCTCGGCGAAGGCCTCAGCCAGCTCGGCCGGGTCGGTGTCCTCATCGGCGCAGGCCACCGCGAGCAGGTCGATCGCCATCCAGGCCAGGTCGTCGATGTCCGGCTCGAGCTCGGGCGGAAGCGTGCTGGCGTTCTCCAGGCCCGCCAGCTTGACCAGGGTCATCTTCACGTACGGGCGCAGCTCGAGCATCTCCAGGCGCTCCCGCCAGGCCGGCTCGGCGGCCGGGCCGATCTCGTTGGCCAGCGCCACCGCGAGCAGCCGCTGCGCCGGGTCGCCGGCCGCGGCGACGGCAAGCAGCTCCCTGGCGGCCTGCCGCGCCTCGCGCGCCGCGAGCCAGGCGGCGGACTCAGCCTCGAACTCGTCGTCCGTCACCCCGTCGGCCAGCGCGACGAGCTGCTCGGCGGTCACCTCGGCCGGGTCGTCGGGCAGCACCGGGACCTCGACCCCGGCGTCGGTGAACTGCAGCCGCATCTCACGCAAGCCCAGCGGGGTGAGCCTGATGGCGCCGTCCTCAAGCGAGGGCCCGGCGACGGCACCCGCCTCGGCCAGCTGCGCGACCAGCACGGCGGCGGGATCCCCGCTCGCCGCGACGTAGGACTTCCAGGCCTTCTCCACCCGTGGCGGCGCGTCCACCAGGGCGCTTTCCTCGATGACCTCGCTGACGTCTTCAAGCGTCAGCCCCTCGCGGCGGGCCATGAAGAATAGCAGCGCGACGCTGGCGCCGGGAACGTGGAGGTCGACCTCGGCGGGCCGGCCCTCGGCCCCGGTGGCCGCCACGCACATCGCCTCGGTCAAGACGGCCGCGAAGGTGGCGGACCAGGCGTTGAGCGCGCCCTCGTCGCCCTCGGCCCAGTCAAGCGCGGTCTCACCCGCGGTCACCAGGCCCTGGCCGGATTCCTCGATCCAGTCGACCGCGCCCGCGTACTTCCACAGGTAGGCGAACTGGTCCGGCGTCACGCCCAGCGCCGTCACCGCCGCGGCCTGATCGGAGGCGGAAAGCTCGGCGTCGGCGTCGATGACCCGGCCAGCGGTGCCCACCCAGGCGGCCAGCGCCGCCAGGTCGGCGAGCAGCGGGATGGCCCGCGCCGCGGCGGCCAGCTCGGCGTCCGGCGGCAGCCGCAGCGGCGGCAGCTCGTCGGGCAGTCCGAAGGCCTCCTTGAGGTCGACCTCGTCATCGGAGTCGAGCTCATCCCAGTCCTCGTCATCCCCCTGGGCATCGCCCTCCCACTCGTCATGGTCAGCCCCGGAGTGGTCGTGGTTGTGCCCGGAGTGGTTATGCGAATGGCCTGGGCGGCCAGGGTCTTGAGCCATGCTTGCGAGCCTACTCATAGCCGGGCGGTCGGGTGTACGTGTGCACTGCATCGCCCGGGCGCGCTGGCCCGTCCGGCGGGCTTCAGCCTGAGCGCCGCCCGGGGGTGCGGCGCGCCGCCGCCCGGTGGGCGGCCTTGCGCGCGTCCCTGGCGATGCGCCGGTCCGGGTGGTACTTGCCGAGAACGGTCAGCACCTGAACCACGTCCGGGTGCGATCCCCGCGACATGAGGTCGAAGATCCACCCCTCCTCACCCGCGGGTACCGCCTCGCGGAACTGCGCGGCGATCAGCTCGGGGTCGGGCTCCTCATCACCGCACGCCATGGCAAGCAGGTCGGTCGCCAGCCAGGTCAGGTCGTCGGGGCTTGGCTCAACCACCAGGGGCATGGTGCTCTCGGCCATCACGCTGGCGAGCCTGCTCAGCTCGATCCGCGAGTACGGCCGCACCTCAGGCTGCCGCAGGCCGTCGCGCCAGGCCGGGGCGGCGTCCTGGCCCATGCCGCGCACGATGCCGACCGCGACAAGCCGGTCAGCGGCCTCGGCGGTGACGGCGAAGCCGAGCAGTTCCCCGGCGGCCCGCCGTGGCCCGCGCGCCGCGATCCACTGGCTCGTCGCCGCGGCGAGCTCGGCGGCCAGGACTCCGCCGTGCAGCGCGGCCAGGCCGGCGGCGGTCATCTGGTCGGGCTGGCCGACGATCGCGGGGACGTCGACCCCGATGGCGACCAGGTCGGCCCGCAGCGCCCGCTGGGCCAGCGCCGTGAGCCTGATCTGGCCCTCGCCCGCCGGGGAGGGCTCCACCGCCAGCAGCTCGGCGAGCTGGTCCAGGAGCACGCGGACCGGGTCGGCGTGGCCATCCATCCGGGCCTCAAGCCGCCGCCGGACCCGACCCATGGCCAGGTCGCCGACCGCCCCGTCAAGGACCAGGCCGCGGACCCTGTCGACGGGCAGCCCGCCCTCGCCGCGGGCCAGGAAGAGCTGCAGCGCCGCCAGCGATCCCTGCCCCTGGAAGCTGAGCGCCGACGGCGCCGCGGGGGCCAGCGACGCGGCCACGTCCAGGGTGCTCGCGAGCACCGCCGCCAGCAGGGCGGTCCAGGCCCGCAGTACGCCCGCGTCAGAGCCGGCGGCCCAGTCGGCCGCCATCTCCCCCGGCAGGGCGAGCCGGTGGCCGTGGCCATCTTCCGCCACCGCCACCCAGGACGCCGCGAGGGCGTACTCCCACAGGAAGCCAAGGGCGGCGGCCGTGACGCCAAGCCCGCGCGCGGCCGCCGCGGCGTCGGCGGCGGGCAGGTCGCCGGCCTTGTCAAGCGCCCGGCCGCGGCCAGTGAACTCGGCCAGGCCGGCGAGCAGGCGGGCCAGCGGCGCGCTGCGGGCGAGGACGGCCAGGCTCGCGGTGGCCGGGAGCAGCACCCCGGGCAGCCGGGCGGGAAGCCGCAACGCTCGCCGGGCCGACGTGGGATCAGCGCCGGGGCGGGCGGGCCCGGCCTCACCGCGCAGCCTGACCGGCATCATGCCGAAGTCACCGGTCGCGAGCATCGGCTTGTGCGCGATCAGCCAGCGCTCGACATCATCGGTCTCGCTCGCCCGCATCGCATCGGACAAGATCCCCGGCACATCGTCGGTGTCATTTCCCAAATACCCCGCCATGTCCAGATAGCCTAGTGGGCCGACGGATGCGGAGGTAACGGCTACTGGCAGGACATATTAACAATTTAGCGCTGGCCCGGCTGGCGGGCCGGGCCAGCGCCACAATTGCGGCCCCTTGCTAACGTGCCGCCGTCACCAGGCGGGCTATCCCTGGCTAAGCAGCGAGCGCAGCACGTACTGCATGATGCCGCCGTGCCGGTAGTAATCCGCCTCGCCGGGCGTGTCGATCCGTACGATCGCGGTGAAAGACTTGTCATCAGCCGTCACTGTAACCTCATTCGGCGTAATTCCCGAATTAAGCTCCTCAATGCCGCTGATTGAGTAGGTCTCGGTCCCCGTGAGCCCGAGTGATTCCGCCGACTCACCCGGCTTGAACTGGAGCGGGAGCACGCCCATGCCAATCAGGTTGGACCGGTGAATGCGCTCGAACGACTCGACAAGGACAGCGCGGACGCCAAGCAGCGCCGTGCCCTTGGCCGCCCAGTCCCGCGACGACCCGGAGCCGTACTCCTTGCCGCCCAGGATGACCAGCGGGGTCCCCGCGGCGATGTACTCGCGGGACGCGTCGTAGATCGGCATTTCCTTGCCGTCCTTGACGGTGACGCCGCCCTCGGTACCCGGGGCGAGCTGGTTGCGCAGCCGGATGTTGGCGAACGTGCCGCGGATCATCACCTCGTGGTTCCCGCGCCGGGACCCGTAGGAGTTGAAGTCGGCCCGGGCGATCTTGTGCTCGGTCAGGTACAGGCCGCCGGGGGCGGTCGCCTTGATCGCGCCGGCCGGCGAGATGTGGTCGGTGGTGACGGAGTCGCCCAGCTTGGCCAGCACGCGGGCGCCGGCGATGTCGGAGACCGGCGCCGGGGTCAGCGGCATGCCGTCGAAGTACGGCGGCCGTCGCACGTAGGTTGACGACTCGGCCCAGGCGAACGTGTCCCCCGCGGGGACCTGCATCCCGCGCCAGTTGTCATCGCCGGCGAACACGTCCGCGTAGCCGGACTTGAACCCGTCGGCCGCGACGGCCGACGTGACGACGGACTGCACCTCATCCGGGGACGGCCAGATGTCAGCCAGGTAGACCGGCTTCCCGTCGGCGCTGGTGCCGAGCGGCTCGCGGTCCAGGTCGATGTCCATCGTGCCCGCCAGCGCGTAGGCGACAACCAGCGGCGGGGAGGCCAGGTAGTTCATCTTGACGTCCGGGTTGATCCGGCCCTCGAAGTTGCGGTTGCCCGACAGGACGCTCACGACCGTGAGGTCATTGTCGTTGACCGCGGCGCTGACCTCGGCCGGCAGCGGGCCGGAGTTGCCGATGCAGGTGGTGCAGCCGAAGCCGACGAGGTTGAAGCCCAGCTTGTCCAGGTAGGGCAGCAGCCCGGCCCGCTCGTAGTAGTCCATGACGACCTTGGACCCGGGCGCGAGGGAGGTCTTGACCCAGGGCTTGCGGGCCAGTCCCGCCTCGACCGCCTTCTTGGCCAGCAGGCCCGCGCCGATCATCACATACGGGTTGGAGGTGTTCGTGCAGGAGGTGATGGCCGCGATCACCACGTGGCCATGGTCAAGCACGGTGGGGGTGCCATCCTCGAGCGTCACGGGAACCGAGCGGGTCGCCCGGCCGGTGTCCGGCGTCGGGGCGTCGGAGGCCGGGAACGACCCGCCCTCAGCGCCGACGTACGCCGGGAGCGCGTCGCGGAACGCCGTCTGGGCGTTAGCCAGCTCGATGCGGTCCTGCGGCCGCTTCGGCCCGGCGATCGACGGGACGACGGTGGACAGGTCGAGCTCGATCTCCTCGGAGAACCGCAGCTCCCGTGCCGGGTCGTGCCACAGGCCCTGCTCCCTGGCGTACTTCTCCACCAGTTCGACCTGCGACTGCGGCCGGCCGGTCAGCCGCAGGTAGTCAAGCGTCGCGGCGTCGATGGGGAAGATCGCGCAGGTGGACCCGAACTCCGGCGACATGTTCCCGATCGTGGCCCGGTTCGCGACCGGTACCTGCCCGACCCCGTCGCCGTGGAACTCGACGAACTTGCCGACCACCCCGTGCTTGCGCAGGATCTCGGTGATCGTCAGCACCAGGTCGGTCGCGGTGGTAGTGCGCGGCAGCGTCCCGGTCAGCTTGAACCCGACCACCTTCGGTATCAGCATGGAGATCGGCTGGCCGAGCATGGCCGCCTCGGCCTCGATCCCGCCGACGCCCCAGCCCAGGATGCCCAGGCCGTTCTCCATCGTGGTGTGCGAGTCGGTGCCCACGCAGGTGTCGGGGTAGGCGGCCTGCCCATCGGCCGACACCATCACCACGCGGGCCAGGTGCTCGATGTTCACCTGGTGCACGATGCCGGTGCCCGGCGGCACCACGCGGAAGCCGTCAAGCGCCTGCTGGCCCCACCGCAGGAACTGGAAGCGCTCGGAGTTGCGCTGGAACTCAAGCTCCACGTTGCGGGCGAACGCGTCGGGGCGGCCGAAGACGTCGGCGACGACCGAGTGGTCGATGACAAGCTCGGCCGGGATGAGCGGGTTGATCTTCTTCGGGTCACCGCCGAGGGCCTGCATGGCCTCCCGCATGGCCGCGAGGTCCACCACGGCGGGGACGCCAGTGAGGTCCTGCATGATCACCCGCCCGGGGGTGAACTGGATCTCGGTGTCCGGCTCGGCCGCCGGGTCCCAGTTCCCCAGGGCGGTGATGTGCTCGGCGGTGATGTTCCCGCCATCCTCATTGCGCAGCAGGTTCTCCAGCAGCACCTTGAGGCTGTACGGGAGGCTCGCCGAACCGGGGACCGCGTCCAGCCGGTAGATCTCATAGTCCTTGCCGCCCGCGGCTAGCGTCGCCCGGCTGCCGAAGCTGTTAGCAGTCATCGAATCTGAGCCTCCTTGCCCATGCCTGTCGTGCGCCCCCGCAAACATTATCTCGATATCAAGCTATCGCATGCGGCGAGTGGGCGCGCGGTCAGGCCCGGGGTCTAGGGAGCGAGCCGTTCGTGAACCGCGCGGCTGGCGTCGGCCATGAGCGGCGGGACGCCGAGCTCGGAGAGCATGGCCGCGGCGGCGGCCATCTCCGCGCCGCGCCTGACGGCGTGCTGGCGCGTACCCGCGACGATCCGGTCGACGGCGGCAGGGCCTGACTTCGCGAGCTCCTCGCCGATGTGCTCGTGCAGCCAGTCCTCAAGGCCGGCCGCCCTGGCGGCGTCAAGCGCCTCCACGATGGAGGCCGCCATGCCCTTGTAGAAGACGCTGCGCAGCAGCTTGCGGGTGGCGGCCAGGCCCGCGGGCCCGTCGAGCACCTCGATGCTCGCGCCGAGACCGCGCAGGAGCGTGGCGGTGGCGGCCGCGTCTCCGCTGGCCAGCATCGGTACCTTGAGGCCCCGGCCGGGCACCGGCGCCATCATGGCGATGTCGGTGACAGGGATGCCGTGCCGGTCGCCCAGGGCGGCCAGTTGCTGCTTCAGGCCCGGCGACGCGGTGTTCAGGTCGGCCCACACGGTACCGCTGGCGATCGCGGGGATCGCGGCCTCGAAGGCGCCCAGTGCCGCCGTGGAGCTGTTCACGCTGAGGACCAGCCCGGCGCCCGCGGCCGCCTCGGCCTCGCCGCGGGTGAGCGTGAAGCCTTCGGCGCCGGCCAGGCCCGCGGGCTCGCCAACGGCCGGGTCGTAGCCGCGGACCGCCGCCCCGGCCGCCAGCAGGTCGCTCGCCAGGAGGGAGCCGGCCTCGCCCAGCCCGAGCACGGCGATCACGGGGGCGCCGGCCGCCGGGCTCATCGGGTCCCGTTCCCGGTCAGGCTGGCCGACCTGAAGTCATCGAAGTAGGCGCCGATCAGCTTCCGCTGCCTTTCCAGTAGCTCATCGAAGTGCCGGTCAAGGCCGCCCGCGCCGATGGCCTCGGCCGTCTCGTACAGGTCCTTGAGCCGGTTCAGGGAATCGGCGCTGTCGCCGGCCAGCAGGTCATAGTCAATGTGCAGCAACCCGGCCAGCTCCGGATGCTGCTGCGATGGCGGCTCGAACGCGCCGCGGGCATGCTCGCCGTCCGCGCTGGCCGGCTCGAACGGACCAGGACCGGCGGCCTCGGCGCGATCGGGGCCGGCCTCGCCCTTGCCTGGTGCGGGCCCGGCGTGGCCCTTGTCTGGCCCGGGCGCCGCCGGGGTGGCCTCCCGGCTGGCCGTGGCGCTCTCGTCCGCCGCGGCCAGTGGCGGCCGTGACGGCTGGGCCCGGCGCGCCGCGGCCCCCTCGTCGGGCTCGCTCGCGGGCGGCGGCTTCTCCTCGCGGATGACGTAGGCGTAAGTCCCGCCGTTGACCGTCTCGTCCTGGTCATCGAGTACCGGGTAGGCGATGGGCGGCCCGGCGTACCCGGCGGCGGGCGGCTGTCCGGGGTAGCCCGGCTGGGGTGCCTGACCGGGCTGCGCGTACTGCTGGGCGTAGGCCGCCTGCTGGTAGGCCGCCTGCTGCGCCGCCGCGGCCTGCGCGGCCTGCTGGTAGGCCGCTTGATAGGCCAGTTGCTGCTGGTAGGCCGCCTGATAGGCCAGTTGCTGCTGGTAGACGGCCTGCTGATAGGCCGCCTGCTGCGCCTGCTGGTAGGCGGCCGCCTGCGCCGCCTGCGCTTGGGCGGCCTGCGCCTGCGCCGCATGAGCCTGCGCGGCCTGCGCCTGGGCCGCATGAGCCTGCGCGGCCTGGGCCTGCGCCACCTGGGCCGCCTGCGCGTGGGCCTGGGCTTGGGCCTGCGCCGCCTGGAACTGGGCGGCCTGGGCCTGGGCGGCCTGCGCCGCCTGGGCCTGCGCCTGGACAGCTTGCTGATAGGCCGCCTGCTGATAGGCCGCCTGCTGATAGGCGACCTGCGCGGCCTGCGCGGCCTGCGCCTGAGCGGCCTGGTCCTGATAGCCGGCCGCCGGCTGCCCCGGGTACCCGGCCTGGGCCAGGTAGGCGGCCTGGGCTGGGTCGATGCCCGGCCCGGCGTAGGACGGGTAGCCCGGCTGCGCGGGATAGCCCGGGGCCGCCTGGAATCCGGGCGCGGTGGCCGGTGCGCCCGGAGGGTAGGCGGTGCCCGCCCACTGCGGCCCGGCCGCGGCCGGCTGCGCGGCCTGTGGCGGGTACCCGGGCGCGGCCGTCGCCTGGGCGGCTTGCCAGGGATTGGGGCCATACGGCGACGCCGCCGGGTACGGCGCCTGGGGTGGCGCGGCAGGCGGATAGGTTCCGTAGGGCGGCTCGAAGCCGGGGGCGGCGCCGTAGCCCGCCGGGTAGCCCTCCGGCGGCACGTGCGGCTGGGCGCCCGGGCCCGCGGCCCCGCCGCCTGGCTCGCCACTAGCCGGGTCGATGGGGACGCCCGGCGCGTAGATGATGCTCGGGGTGATCACGCCGTCATCGGCGGCGTCACCCGGCGCGCCCGCGGGCACGTGGCTGTCGACCACGCTGCCCGGCACGACGCCGCCAGGAGCGTACCCGGCCCCTGTCCCCGGGTAGCCCTGGCCGCCGTAGGGGGCCGAACCATAGGGCTGCTGCCCCGGCGTCGCCTCGGCCCCCGGGTACGGCTGCCACTGCGCCTGCTGCCACTGCGCCTGCTGACCCCCGGCAGGCGGCCCGGCATGTGCAGCAGGGTCGGGCCACCCCTGCTGCTCCCCCACGTCTTGTCCCACCTATTGATCGTAGGTCAGCCTCGCCGCCAGCTATCCCTAAACGGGGCGAGTCAGACCTGCGGCAGGACCTCCGCGGCGAGCAGTTCCAGGTGATCGAGGTCTGACAGGTCGAGAACCTGCAGGTACATGGTCGAGGCGCCCTCCGTGGCGAACGCGCCGATCTTGTCAACGATCTCGGCTGGCGATCCGGCCAGGCCGTTGACCCGCAGATCGTCGGCCTCCCGCCCGATGGCGGCGGCGCGACGGGCCAGCGTGGCGCTGTCCTTGGCGCAGCAGACGACCTGCGCGGCGGAGAACCTCATCGCTGAGGGGTCCCTGCCGACCTGCGCGCAGGCCTCCCTTACCCCGGTGAATCGCGCGCCGCTGTCGCCCGCCGACACGAAGGCCGCGTTGAACTCGTCGGCGTACCTGGCCGCGAGCGCCGGGGTGCGCTTGGGCCCGCCACCGCCGATGATGACGGGAGGGCGCGGCGACTGGGCGGGCTTGGGCAGCGCGGGCGAGTCGGCCACCTGGTAATGCTTGCCGTCGAACGAGAACGTCTCGCCGGCTGGCGTCGACCATAGCCCGGTGATGACCGCGAGCTGCTCCTCCAGCCGGCTGAACCGCTCGCCGAGCGGCGGGAACGGGATGCCGTAGGCGGTGTGCTCGGCGTCATACCAGCCGGCCCCCAGGCCGAACTCGACTCGTCCGCCGCTCATCTCGTCCACCTGCGCGACGGTGACCGCGAGCGGGCCCGGCAGCCGGAACGTGGCCGAGCTGACCAGCGTGCCCAGCCTGATCCGCGTGGTCTCGACCGCGAGCGCGGCCAGTGTGGCCCAGGCGTCGGTGGGGCCGGGCAGTCCGGGCACGGACCCCATCTTCAGGAAGTGGTCGGAGCGGAAGAAGGCATCGAAGCCGAGTGCCTCGGTGGCCAGCGCCACGCCGCGCAGGGTCGAGTACGAGGCACCCTGCTGTGGCTCAGTAAAGATACGCAGTCTCATGCCTCAATCTTTTGCTCACGCAGCGTTCGAACCGCATTCGGTAATGAGTAACGTCGTCCATTATCAACTTTCGTCGAAGCCCCGCGATGGACGACTTAGGGCCATCGAGTACCGTGTGAGCGTGTCGATAGGTGACGAAACGGACCCGAGAGCGTATATACGCCTCGCGCTTGAGCTCAAGCGGCAGATCGAGGAGGGCAAGCTGCCCGCCGGCAGCCCCACCCCGTCGATCACCACGCTGACCCAAGACCACGGGCACGCCAGGCAGACGTGCGCCAAGGCGCTGCGCCTGCTCGTGGAGGAGGGCCTGCTGGTCAGGTATCCCGGCCTCGGCTACTACGTGGCCGGCAATCCTGGCGACCCCGCACCTGAGAACCCGGCCAAGTCCGCCACGGACGGGACCTGACAAGCCGGCCTTCTTCCCGTTCATAACGGTCCGGCCCCCCGTTGCCACGACCAGGCCAGCGGGGGGCCTCGCCATGCCCGCTCAACCTGCTCGCCCGGCTCCATGGAACAGCAAGCCCGGCCCGGCGCCATTCCTGGCATTCCGGGTCAACGTCGCCGGGCCGCACCTCGTCCTTGATGGTGGCGCGGCACTCGCCGACGGCTTGACGAGAGGACCCCGGATCCATGGACTCCGAACGCTTCATCGCGGCGCTCGAAGAGCTGCTCGCGGCCAAGGGAGAGCACCTGCGGCGCACCGCGACGCTGCTGGCCGGCGGCCCAGACGACGGCGAGGACCTGCTGCAGGCGGCACTTGAGCGCATGTTCAGGCGACGGGGGGCGGCGATCACCGAGCCCGAGGGATACCTGCGCAGGACCATGTACAACCTGGCCGCCGACGGGTGGCGCAGGAAACAGTCGTGGCGGGACAAGATCCCGCTGGTCAGCCAGCCGGCCACCGCTCCCGATCCAACCGGCGCCGTCGACGACAGGGACCATCTCATGCGGCTGCTGAGCGGCCTGCCGCCCCGGCAGCGCACCGCGATCGTGCTCCGCTACTGGGAGGACCTGTCGGAGGAGGATGCCGCCCGCGCCATGGGCTGCTCGGCTGGCACCGTGAAGGCCGCCGCCTCTCGTGGCCTAGCCCGCCTGCGCGAGCTCAGCCAGCCGCCGCCACGCCCGTCCCTGGTACCCGACGCCCCCGCCCGCGACACCCAGGCAAGGAACCTGTCATGAGCATCGACCTTGAGCGCGAGCTGCGCGAGGTGATGGAGCGGGCCCCGATCAGCCCGCGCCCGAACGTCGTCAAGGAGTCCTACCGCCGGTTCCGCAGGCGCCGGCTCGTCACCAGGGCCGCGCTCGCCGCGGGCGCGGCGGTGGCAGTAAGCGCCGCCACCGTGATCGCTGTGACCGGCCTGCCGGGCCAGCAGCACGTCGAGACCACCGCCTACGTGCTCAGCCAGATGAACAGCGCCCTGGCCGCCGCGAGCGGCGACGTCATGTACATCAGCCAGGACGGCACCGATCCGACGGGCTCTACCCCGAACCCGGAGAGCATTCAGTACTGGGCCTATGGCAGCCAGTCGCGGATGCTGACGACTTATGACGGCGCGAAGTCCGACGTGTGGGACACGCTGACGCACGTCAAGCAGGGCCTCGAGGACTCCGTGGTGTCGGTCAACTACCACCAGCGGACGGTCGTGAAGGACGGCACGATCTTCCCGCACGTGCCCACCCAGAGCACGGGGGGCTGCTACGGCATCCCCGGTGGCCTGCAGGACAGCCCGGGAAATGGGCTGATCGAGAACGCCTCCCTGCTGGCGGGCTTGATGCACGCCCTAGTGCACTGCGGGAGCATGAGCGCGGCCTGGCACCAGCGCTTCGACGGGACGCAGGCGGTCGAGCTCACCGGCCACTACGGCAACACGACCTGGCACGTGTGGATCGATGAGGCCACGTTCCTGCCGATCGCCGATGGCTTCTCCAGCCCCGACGCGGACCAGCCGTCGTCGTCGGAGCGATACGCGTGGCTGGCGCCGACGGCGGCCCACCTGGCCCTGCTGACCGGGCCGATACCGGCCGGGTTCACGGTGACCACGCACCCGCCCACCGTCCAGGTGTCAGTCCCCCACCCCAAGCCGGCCGGCCCGCCGGCCCTGCCCACCGTGTGGGGCACCGGGCCCGCCGCCGCCCTCGCCCGCCGCATGGGAGCCACGCTCAGCCTGACCGGCCAGGAGATCCTGGCCGAGCGCCAGGTCGTGGCCGGCTCCCCCTCCGTCGCGCGGGTGGCCCTCAGCTGGATCTATCCAGGCGACGTGCGCACCCAGACCTCCGACGGCGCGGGCAAGCCCGAGTCGGACACCAGCCTCATCACCACGCTGATCGGCCACAACCGCATCAAGCAGGTCTCGACGGTCGTGGACTACGTGCACAAGCAGGTGCTCAGGACGAGTGCTGGCGGAACCGCCGGGGTGTGGAACCCGGGCCTGCCGACGCCGCCGGAGGTCTGCGCCAAGGCCGCCGCGGGCCAGGACCCGGTCGGCGATTACTCGGGGGGCTTCAGCCCCCAGTACGGGGCGGGCGACTCCGCCGCGGTCATGATCAGGGACCTGCTGGCCTGCCCGCACATCAGCGTCACCATCGCGGGGGGCCAGAAGTTCAGCGGGACCAGCGCGATCAGGGTGACCTGGCCCCGCCCCGCACTGCACTCCACCGACACGTTCTGGCTGGACGCCTCGACGTACGCGCTGCTTGGGATGACATCGGCCACCGATCCCGGGTACGTCCAGCATCAGGGAGGCGCCGACGTCGGCCCCAGTTCGCTGCAGGCGCGCTGGCTGCCGCCGACCAAGGCCAACCTGGCCCTGCTCAACGTCCCCGTCCCGCCAAGCTTCGCGGGGGCGAGCTGAGCGGGACCAGCGGGGCTAACGGGCAAGCCAGGCCACGCACTCGACATGGTGGGTCATCGGGAACGCGTCGAAGGCGCGCAGGCCCTCAAGCGCCCAGCCCTGCTCGAGCAGCAGGCCGAGGTCGCGAGCCAGCGTCGCCGGGTCGCAGGAGACATAGCAGAACCGCTCCGTCCCCGAGCGATCGCCCGACAGGTAGCCGATGACCGCCCGGTCCAGCCCGGACCTGGGCGGGTCGGCCACCGCTAGCCGGGCCGGTGGCAGCGCGGCGCGTCCCCGGCCCCCACGCGGCGGGCCGCCCCGCGGCCCGCTACCGCCTGGCGCTCCGGGCCGGCCTCGCGGCCCGCGCTCACGCAGGACCACCCCGACGTCGCCCCGCTGAACGCTAGCCCAGGGCAGGTCGCGGAGGTTGTGCCTGGCGTCGGCGACCGCGGCCTCGTCGGACTCCACGCCGGCCACGGCACCGCCCGAGCCGACCGCGGCCGCCAGCGCCCCGGTAAACAGGCCCGCGCCGCAGTACAGGTCCAGGGCGGTGTCGCCCGGCTTGGGCTCGAGCGCGGCGAGCACCGCCGCCGTCAGGGTCGCGGCCGCCGCCGGGTGCACCTGCCAGAACGCCCCGGCGCTCACCCGCCAGTCACGGCCCGCCGCGTGCTGGGTTAGGTACGGCCGCCCGCGCACCGGGGCCAGCTTGCGGCCGTAGCGGGTATGTACCGACTCGGCGCCCACGTCGGGAACCTCCGCTGGCCGCCGGTCGTAGACGACGGTGACCTCACGCTGCTCTTCCTCCGGGGAGACGGCGGCCTCGACGGACGCGGCACCGGGCCAGCGACGGCGCGGGATGCCCAGGTCCCTGAGCCCGGGGTGCGCGATGGGGCAGTCACCCACGTCGATCACGTCATGGGACCGGTGCGCGCGCAGCCCGGCCAGGCCGCCGGAGTCCACGGCGAACTGAACGCGGGTCCGCCAGCCCAGGCCATCGGCCGTCCCGGGCAGCTCCTCCACCGTCACCTCGCGATCGATCTTGGCCAGCCGGCGCAACTGCTCGGTAACGACGGCGGCCTTCAGCGCCCGCTGGGCCGGAAGGCTCGCGTGCTGCCAGTCGCAGCCGCCGCAGCCACCCGGATGGGCGCTCGGGCACGGCGGGGCGACCCGGTCGGGCGAGGCCGCCAGAACCTCGATCGCGTCGCCACGGGCGAAACGGGCCGTGACCTCGGTCACCCGAACCATGACCCGCTCGCCGGGCAGCGCGTGCCGCACGAACACCACGGGCACCCCAGGCGGCCTGGCAACACACCAGCCGCCTTGGGCTACGGCCTGCGTCGTGACCTCGACCAGGTCACCGGGCTGGAAGCTCAACGGCTAGCCCCTCCTTAATCTTGGCTCGCATTCTCCCATGTAAAGGGCATACTTTGGCGGGGCGCCCGGAACAGGCGCCTCGAACGATGACCACCGTGAAAGGACTGGTCGTGCACATCGTGATCATGGGCTGCGGGCGGGTCGGCTCAACGCTTGCCCACATCCTGGAGGACCGTGGGCACACGGTCGCCGTGGTGGACCGGGATCCGGAGGCCTTCCGCAGGCTCCGGCCGACGTTCAAGGGCGACCGCGTGACGGGCATCGGGTTCGACCGGGAGGTGCTCGCACGGGCCGGGATCGAGCGGGCCGACGGAT
>Ga0335072_10000869_pt1 | contig 52893 bp, 50 predicted proteins | sample Lox_Sample_21_FD_206725 | JGI IMG/M metagenome (GOLD analysis project Ga0335072, IMG submission 206725) | Soil microbial communities from Loxahatchee National Wildlife Refuge, Florida, United States - Lox_Sample_2.1 | ecosystem: Environmental > Terrestrial > Soil > Wetlands | place: USA...
CACGGCATATGTGACTCGCGACCCCGAGTCTCGACAGCTGGTCCTTGAATCTGGAGCGCTTGTGCTGTCAGATGGTGGTGTCTGCTGCATCGATGAATTTGACAAGATGAACGACTCTACGCGGTCTGTTCTTCACGAAGTCATGGAACAGCAGACTGTTTCAATTGCGAAGGCGGGCATCATTACCACACTGAACGCCAGAACGAGTATTCTAGCTTCTGCTAATCCCATTGGATCAAAGTATAATGTCAACCTACCAGTCCCGCAAAACATCGACTTACCACCAACACTCCTCTCCCGATTTGACCTTGTCTACCTTGTCCTTGACCGAATCGACGAAGTCAACGACCGCCGCCTGGCAAAGCATCTTGTCGGAATGTACCTCGAAGACACGCCCGAGAACGCTTCAAGTCAAGAAATTTTGGTAAGTTGGGACTACTCATCGGGCTATTGAACACATACTAACTTACGTGTCTCTAGCCAATCGAATTCCTGACGTCCTACATCTCCTACGCTCGCAATAACTGCCATCCATCCCTCAGCCCCGCCGCCTCCGCCGCGCTCGTCAACGCATATGTCTCCATGCGTGCCCTTGGAGCCGACATCCGCTCCGCTGAACGCCGCATAACAGCCACAACTCGCCAGCTCGAGTCAATGATCCGGTTCGCGGAAGCACATGCTAAGATGCGGCTCAGTGCCACCGTCTTAGAGTCTGACGTCGATGAAGCGGTGAGACTGATCAAGAGCGCGATCAAAGCTAGCGCGACAGATGCGAGGACGGGATTGATTGATATGGGACTGCTGAGCGAGGGTGGAAGTGCGAGCGATAGGAGGCGGAAGGAGGATTTGAAGAGGGGTGTGTTGCAGGTGCTGGATAATGATGACAATGTGAGGAGTGGTGGAGCGGTGAGATATGCGGATGTTTTTAGGAGATTGGGCGAGGGCAGTAGTGTGGAAGTGGAAGGAACAGAATTCTCGGAGGCGCTGAGGAGCCTGGAGCAGGAGGGCAAGGTCCAGGTGGTAGGAGAAGGAGCACGGAGGAGTATTCGGAGGGTTACTGGCGGCGTTTAAATTACGAAAGTCAGATAGATTGTGGCGTCACGCGTTGGGATATAGGATTCGGGTAGGTTGATATGTGCTTGATGTGTGTATGCCCTGTACGTATGATGGGGGATTTCCGACCTGTCCAACAGGTCTTGGCACTTATCCCTTTTTGAGTTCTTATCCAGTCCTATGTATCTACAGCATGCTAAGACACGAATTCCATGTAGGCTTTTGTTCCGCAATGGAATTCCCCCATGTCTTGTGAAATCAAGCTGCTAGCCCGCTTGCTATCCACCGCACAGCCGACCACCCACCTCTCCGTCCGCCTGTGCCTTTGCCAGCACCCGCAGCACCTCATTCCCAGCTGCTGCCCCGTCCATGATCCCGCAGGTCCGAGTGGCTGGTCACTTTTCTCATCGCTCTGCGCACCGTCTTGTATCTTGACTGTTTCCGCACGAAAGCGCAGAGCCCGCCGACAAGGAGCAGCGCCAGCGCGGCGGGGGTAAAGAAAAAGAAGGAGTCGTGTCGGTGGTGGCAAGATGGGAAATAGATGGGTAGTAATTGGGCGACGAACTTAGCGCTGACGATTGACGTGCTTGAGGCTTGGGGCCGGAGAGTGATTTTTGTGGTACGGCGGGTGAATGTGGGGGTTGGGTTTGAAGAGGCGATTGTGGATGTGGGCGTGGAAATGGAGGCGGATGGGATAGGGATGCCGAGAGGGCATGGGATGTATAGCGTCTCCACGCACGCATACGTCCGAGACAGGACTCTGCTTCCACATGGAGCAGTTGCAACTTCCTCGCATTTGTCTGGTGCATCGTGTTGGGTAGCCGGCTTTCTGGCCTCAAAGTCGTCTCGTTGAAGTTAGAAGCTGGGACTTGTTTGGCCTCAGATTGACGACTTTGCGAGGCTACTGTGTACAGATGTGTTGATGCTGGGCTTGATGCTGTTCTCTGGGTGGACGGGGTGAGGGCAACATTTTCTGACACGGTGCTGAACATCTGGACGTCCTTGGTCGTTTTCCGCTTACAGTGGCCAATTCTGCACATTAGATATGTGGGCATGTGGCAGCTATAATCCGTGCAAGTCTTCGAGCCAGAAGCCTGTGTATGCGGTGGATCCCCTTGATAGTGGTGCTTGCTGTACTCTGCTCCTCTAGAGATGACAATTTCAAGGTTGGGGATGGCTGATTTCCAAGACTAGAGGGCCCAGTTATGGTTACTGTGTGGAGGACGCCATTGGCCGTTGTCGGCAGTGTGGGCAATCCAGGTGTCGTGTGCGGTAAGGAACCTGCAGGTGGACTCACAAGTGCTGAATTGTTCTTTATAATAGTGATGGTGGTGGTGCGGGTACTGGGCGGAATAGTAGACGGCTTCCCGCGTTGGAGTGAGGATGGACGTTACGAAGACCACGCTAGTGAAGACAACTGATGGCGCTACAGGTATGGGAGATTGGTTGGTAGCTGCATTTGACAAGTCCAAGGTTGCAGAGATCAGCAAGGCAATTGTCGCGACGGTTGTGGGGATGGTGGTCGTAACTGCATGTACTGCCAGTGGCGACGACGTAGTAATGTATATCGGGACAGGCAAGATCGACGGCGACTGCGTGACTGCCACTGTTGTCTACGTAGACACGGTACAGTTAACGATTGCGGTCGGGTCGGAGGTATGAAACAAACGAAATGATGAATTGGCGAGGTTTTCGATTTCTCGAAGGACCTGAGCAACCAACCCTTATCCACATCGTAGGGGTTGACTTACTGGAACCTAGCTTGAGCTTGATGTGGGCGAGAACGTGACGGTTATCGTTGGATCCTTGCCTAAGGTCGAGCTTGCAATTGAGGTAGAAGAAAAGAATATCGAAGGTGGCAAAGTTGTTTACGCAGTCGTAATGGTTGCGACGTTTGCTGGGGCGGAGGCACTTTGTCTCTCGTTCTATGATCACCAGTGCATATCAGCGACGGTCTGCATTTGAATGGTAAGTTGGTTTTCTTTTCGACAGAAGACCTGCTCAGGGCTGTTCCCTATGCTAGGCTCACCACGTTCCTTAGCATAACAACAACAACAATAGGCACTGTGATCAACAAAAATACCGCCACAATCCACGCAATGACTCTAAGTATGGATCCACAGCACCATCTTGTGTACGTCTTCTCTAACGTTGACTGGTCGCGTGGTCGAGGCGGCAGCCTTTCGCTGTTTGTTGTTAGGTCGATGTACTTCTGATTGTAGCCTTGATTGTGGCTGTTGCGAGCGAGGTCTTGCATGGGAATCGGCCCCGAGGGGCTGATGTAGGTGGGTGGTTTACCCGCCGTGGTTGTTTGGTAAGGGATTGACAGCATAGATGGAAAAGTAGGTGGAAGCGCCGAAGAATGGTAGTAACCAGAAAGGGGTGACCGCTAGAGTTCGATACCTTCAAGCAGAGAAGGTATTTGAGAAAGGCATAGTCGCTGAGGGAACTGACAAGGAAGAAAAAAGATAGCAACTCGGTGAGAAAGGTAACTGCAAAAGACAGTGCTTGACGCATACCAAGTTTGAAGCACTGCATACAAAGTGAATCGACGGCAAACAAAGCGCGCAAATGGTCACCATCGTAACACATGATCGGCTCAAAGACAAGACAGCTGTATGTAAAGGAAGATTGTCTGTAATGACATAATATTCAGCAGAGATAGCAGAACATGGCAGGAGTAGCAACTGGGGTATCTATCGGTAAAACAAAGTGCCAAAAATGTCAGAAATACCCCTCTCAATGCACCCGCTTGCTTTTTCTAGCCAGAAAATGAAGTCTCCTATGAGAATCGACTGTTTTTTTCCCCCCGAGGACGCGAAACAAGGCAACAAATATCACTTGAAACTGTACATCCTCACCTCGCCGTCCTCACTGCCACTACACATCCTACTATCGCTCAGTCCGATGCATGTCACAGGTCCCTGGTGGCCTGTGAAGGTTCGATCGCACTTCCCAGTCCTTGGATCCCAAACCTTCACCATGCGATCCTCTGCACCAGACACGATACGAAGTGTATCTGCTGCGAGAGCCCAGACACCTTCGACGTGACCAAACAGAGTCCGAATGCATCGACCGGTTGCAACTTCCCACAGGCGGATTGTGGAGTCCAGAGCGCTTGTGAGTATGTACTTGGGCGGGCTGGGGCGACCAGCGCTGCCAAAAGTCTCGTGATACCCAGTACTAACAGGTGACGAAACTTCGTAGCTGGGATGACGAGGAAAGTATTGCTCATGAGAACTATTGGGACTGCTAGAGTCTTCTGTTGATCGGACCACCTCCTCGTCCTCGAACTCGAATTCGTGTGGTAGAGGGAGAACTTGCTGCACTTGTCCGGTATGGCCTTCGAATGTGCGGATGCATTTTTTGGTGTCAAGATCCCATAGCCGGATGGTTAAATCATCGGAAGCAGTGAATATAGTTCGAGACGGAGAGTCGACCCTTACGGAATTCACCCAATCGGTATGGCCCCGAAGCGTGAAGGTCGATTTGTCTTGAAAGTTCCAAATCTTAGCTGTCTTGTCGATTGATCCAGATACTAGAATGTTAGAGTCGAAATGAAGGCCAATCACCCCATCAGAGTGACCATTGTAGGTTGATAAGCATTCTCCGGTTCTCCAATTCCATATCTTCAGCGTTTTGTCCAAGCTGCCACTAATAAGCTTTGTGTCGTCGAATTGGAGGCAGCGAATGCCCATGGTATGACCACGCAAAGTCCTGATCTCCTTTCCGGTTTCAATATTCCAGATCTTGATGGTAGCATCATAAGAGCCAGTCGCAAGAATGTTGTCGTAGAATTGGAGACACATGACACCGTTCGTATGACCGGCAAAAATTTTTGTTGAACATCGACCGTACTTCCAGTTTGAGCCGACCTTGAAACGATCTTTATACACATCCTTCCAAGGCCGTGTCTTCCTAAAGTAATCGTTTTCCGGGACTGCGGGGCTGGCACCCTTCTTGGATGCAACAGGGGATAGTCGGTTGACCGATATATTCTCGGGATCGGACGATACCTGTTCGTGTAGGGCCTCTACCTGTGGTAGAAGCTCCTCGAATGTCTCCGGGTTGGGTGTTATATTCGGCGACCACTCATTGATGCCGCGGCCTGTTGCTCGTAACTGAATTTGCCGTTTCGATGCCCTCAGTCTCTTCCTTTCCAGCAATGGCAAGCCCCACCCACACTTTGTACATTTTCTGTCAAAGTGCTGTTCGCACATTCTATGCCAAACGACGTCATCGTCTGCCAATTGACGCCACCTTCGTGATACTTGTGCAGCTTTACATAATGATGTTGTGTCGAGGAAACACAAGATACGAAAGGATATCTCGGCAGGGAGGGCAGCCAGGAAGTCGATTCTTATGAGTTCGCGCACATTGGCTGAGAGGAAGGAGAGCTGTGGGAAGCAACACTGCGCCAAAATGCCTTGAAGAATAAGGTTGCGGTGTTTGGAAGGGGCGGCGGAGAACAAAGACCAGACATGCGCAATCCCTTGACGGTCGCCTTGTGAGAGTGTATCTAGATCCTGTATACCGATCAGCTCAGAATTGTCAGCCTATTGGGGATTTACCCTTACCTTCTGTAACTTGTCCATAGAGGGTTCATCGGCCTGCCTTCTACACAGCATGTCAGGTCGGTGTCGATAGCAGAACTTCGAGTTCGGGTCTTTAGGCGCATTTGTATGTTCACCATTTGCGGTGCCTAGCGGAGCGTATTGGTTGGGGATGTGTCTAGTCAGGAACGGCGCAACGGCCTGAGAAGCCAATCTCGAAGTTGAGGCGTTGGCTGCGCCATTTTCCTTGCCGTGATCTCGCGCACGTCTTTCATGATGTTCTTTGGGTCCCACCTCGTGCTCGTGTGACTCGCGCAGGGCTGCGGGTGTTGCAGCGGAATCTGAGAAAGCGCCAGACGGTCGTTTGCGTTTCAAAGGAGGCTCCGAAGATGGTTCGTAGCCATCCTGCTCCTGAGAGTGTCTCAAGGACATCGTAGAATCGATTTTGCTTCCCTATTGCTGGAACAAGACAGGTACGGTTGCCCCAATGGTCTCATCTCCGAAAAGACAGGGCTGGATCAATGCGGGGAAACGAGCGGTGTGATAGTTTGTGGTAGACATTGAAAGACCTTGTTGGTCAGATATGGCGCAAATTGTTCGGTGAAGTTAATGTCAAAGAGGGAGAGAGAACACATGAGAGTCTGTCTGGAAATTGCAGCATTTTATAGAGTCGACGGGGGGCGCCTCTCTGCAAGTTGCGTAAGGTCACGAGCTGAGCGGCAAATCTGGCGTGCTCTGAAGGTTTAAGCTAAAATTGACTAGGTCGGCTGCTTCCGCTTAGCTAACACTCAGCAAAGAACAAATGGCGACATCTGTGAGCAATTACCAACGTTTTCAGGAGTACAGCACGCCAACTCGATTGGGAAGAGTCTTTACTTGACAGGATCTTCGTCGCAGCAAGGTAGCGCAGCCAATCCATCGCGCCTTTGTTGATTCCGACATGTACGAGAGTCGCATGGTATTCGTCCCATGCCCGCCTGAACCGGGCGCTGGAAGATAGCCTTGCAGTGCTTTTATTTGCTTGTAATTGCTGGAGCAAAATAGTCTTGCGGAGTATCTATGCTTTGAAGGGCAAGCTCATCTCGCCTCAGGATTTAATGAAGTGCAAAAAAGAAAGGCTTTGGTGGATAGGGAGTCTCTGACAGTTGCTTCGAGCAAAACAACAGGCACTGCGTCGTGGCTGTCTACGTAACGCTGAGATTTTGGGAATGGCATCGTCAACTGCCTCACTTCCCAGACCTGTGGTCTCACCTGCAGCTTCTTTCCAAGCACCCACAATCGATGGCCTCATCTCCAACCTCCTAGCCTCGAAGCGTTCCCTCGCCAGTATCCATCATGTTCACCGTGCAACCACGATATTGTCTACTGCGCGCACAGCACTTGAATCGATGACCATCCTTAGCGCACGCACAAGCTATCTCCAACGATCCTTGACGTCACAACTCAAGATCCTCCGAGGCGTGCAATTTGAGCTCGAGGAGATTGCGAACAACACCCAGTCCGAATTTAACCTGGTGCTGAGAGACCTGGATGCGTCTCATAAGAGGTTGGAAGACACCGTGAAAGCCCTCAGGGACACTAAGATAGAGGATGGCTTCAAGATCGGGCGGCCACCAGCCGCAGACGGAGAGGTGGACGGAGAGCTGAAAGAAAATCTACATGACTTTGTTGACGATAAGCCGGTAGAAGAGCTAAAAGATGGACTCAAGGACTCCATCGATGAGGTCCAAGAAGCGAGGCGAGTCATGGACGAATCAATTCAATCATTCGAAGATGATCTCCAGAATGTCAATAATGCGTTGGGTGAAAGAACAGTATCCTCATCATCGACTAGATCAGATCTACAACAGCCAGACATTCCATCATTGCTAAAGAAACTAGACGGTCATGCCAAAGAGATGGCCGAGAGTCTGGAAAGCCTGGTAAAGCATTTCGACCTATGCGTCACGGCCATCAAGCACACGGAAGGTGGTGGAGCAGCTGTCGCAAAGAATGTTTCAGCCAACGATCTGCCTGAGGGCGTTGGTGTGGAAGACTTCCAAACGCCTGCACAGCCGATCACAGAGGAGGAGAGGCTAGAGATGATGCAGGTACTGGAGAATGATGCAAACGAAGTTGACGAGGTCGTCATGGAGATTCAGGATCGTAGTGCTGAGATGGAGGCACAGCTTGACCAGATCTTGATGTGGAAGGACAAGAAGGAGGGTCGATATGAAGACTTCCTAGGAGCATTCAAACTCTTGGAGCAAGTCAATGCTCGCCTTCCCAACTATATAAGCCAAAGCTCGGTATACTCCACCAAATGGAGTGAAGAAAGACTGAAGATAGAAGAGGGCATGGCTGGGCTGGAAGACCTACGAGCGGTGTACGAGAACTTCCTCGCAGCATATGATGGCTTGATTGTGGAAGTTGCAAGACGAAAGGCTGTCAAAACACAGATGGAGAAGGTGGTGAGAGAGGCACAAGCGAAGTTGGAGAAGCTTTACGAGGACGATGCTGCTGACCGCGATGCCTTCCGCATCGATCAGGGCGATTACTTGCCCTCTGATATCTGGCCTGGACTTGCAAACCCTCCGCTAAGGTATATAATATCTCGTGCTGACGACGAGAGTGGTAGTGGGAGTGTGCCGGATCTGCCACGAAAGACGGTAGAGGAGGCGTTGAAGCGGCTCAAGGCCGACAATCTGCGCATGTCTGCACGATAAAGAAACCAGTCTAGCAAGCCTGCATGAAAACATAGATCAGCGCTTTGCAGAGTCCTCACGAATTTCAAGCACATATCGGGATTTTGGGGTCATCAGTGCTCTCTTTGTATATCATAGCATCAAGAAGAGGTTTCTGGAAAGATACCATCATTCATCAATGCACAATCATATCAAGTGCTTTGGGTTTCTTCATTTGTTTGAAGGGAGAGGGTAAAGGTAATGGCGTTCTTGCTGACCTTTGATATACAATCCTGCGACCTGGGGGACATTTCCGGCCTCGGGCTCTGGGAGCCCAGGCGCGAAACTTTTCCCGGGAGAACTCAATCTTGTTTCAGACAGCATCAAATGTTCGGTGTTGGCTGGTCATTGCCGCTTCGATTAGCGCTTCCTCGCGCTTTGACTGATCAGCTTCTTTTTGACGTGCTTTGGCATCTTTTCTTTTCTCTTCTCCCGCTTCTCCTCCTTGACCTGCTTCTTGTGTTCCTTTTTGGCGTCTTTGTCTTGGAATCTCTTCCCTCGTGGTGTCTGATCACCTTCGGAAAAGTGATCACTGTCGTCAGATGCCGCTGAACTACCTACATCTGAATCGACCTCACTTCCCTGTTTGTTGATGTCCAACTTCGGTTCTTGTACAACCTTGTCAGCGAGCAGGTCTTTGTAGATTAGTGTACTGCCGTCTCCCTCTTCCATTTGTTTGGAATCTCGTTCAGCGTCGTAGACTTGATCTAGCGTCTGTGGAATGTATTGCTTTCGGAAAACCGCAGTGTCAACTTCTTGCTCAGCTGTCTCGTCGTCATCTTCGTCACTTCGTTCCGCCATGAGACGATCGATGGTTGTCTTTGCCTCATCGAGCTGAACGCTACCTTCAGGAGCCATAATGTATTCGAAGACCTTACGCTCTGACAGTACAGCAATCTCCTTCCTTCGGCAGAAATCAGATACATTCTTGATATCCATTCGGAGAAAGTCCAGACTTCGGGGATGATCATGCTCCACACTCTGGCTGACGTCGATGATCCATGACCTATCATTATGATACAGCACATTATATTCGCTCAAATCCGCATGAACGAGCTTGCAGACTTGATACAAGATACGCATGTATGCCACGAGCTCGATGTAGACAGACCGCCAGCGGAGCTGAGGGTTTTTCTCCGTGAACTCGACATCTTTGAGCCTTGGCGCTGGTACCCCTTTTGAGTCGCCGACAAAACTCATGCCAAGAACATGCAATCGAAGATATACTGGTTCGGGACACGGTATGCCAGAGGCGTAGATACGTTTAAGGTTGCGCCATTCTTTCTCCGCCCACACCTTAACCATCGCTCGGTTGCTACTTTTGTTATAGCCCTGTCGAAATCTGAATTCGCCCGTCACGTACTTTTCTCGGTCTTTGAAGACGAGGATGCTTGTTTTGTAGACCTTGATCGCACGGTGTACCTCCTGGCCGACAAGGTCCGGAAGTCTATCACCCTCCAAATGCATAGGAATCGATAAGGCGTGGTAGACATTCGCTTCCTTTCCAGTGGAGATGACGCCATTAATCTCAGAAACAACACCGCGGTTTATCATCTGCAGCAAGATCATTCTCGTTCGCGGGTCGAGGACTTGCTCGGAAGTAGCTCGCTCGCTCTTGTCTGCACCACGGCCATGGCTAGAGCCAAGACCCGACTGCTTCTCGTCAAGGCGTAACTTTGATGCATGTTTCGCTAATGACGAGATCTGGTCATCCACGTAGGCAAATGTATTAGCGGATGGTCGATTGATGCGACCAGATGAAAATGGCTGTACATTCGTTGCATCAGTTGCTCCTTGAATGCCCCGTTGAGGATTACTTTTGGGATAATGTGAGCTGGGCAAATTCGAATCAGCAGCTGCATCGTTCAGGCGTCGCTGCCGATTATAGGACTTGGTGAAGTCAGCAGGATTGGAAGCCATGAGGTCCTCAGCATCCATTTCATCTTCATCCTCGAAGATGTCATCATAGTCTTCTTCCTCTTCTTCGTCGTCGCCATTTTCAACAACTTCGGGACGAGTAGCTGATCCCAAGTTCAAGGCGACTCCTCCATCTGCGTCATCTCCATGTAAATAGCCTTGATTTTGTATGTATGTGTGTGTAGGCGCTACGCCGTCCGCCACTCCTCGTGGTGTGGGCACAGCCATACTGGTAGAAGTGAGATGGATGAAATTGAAATCTGGAATGTTCTTCGTGGTAACAATTTCAACTCGAGCTCAAAGATACCGTGAACGTAGGAAAGAGCCTCCCAAAAGGTTCCTCACCACCACAGCTCGATTGTATCATCATGGAAACGTCATCAAGAGGGAACCCCGTTCTTGTTACCCTAACTCTTACAAGCAATTTCTTCCATCGTGGATATTGCCAAGGATTAGGACCAAAATAGGCTTGGCAAATTGAACGCTAGCTTCGATGGCAACTGGGTAGGGTACGGCCGAGCGACGCGTTCACTGCAGAGCGCGTATATTGACAAGCACCAGCAACAAATTTCACAACCAACGATATTTACCATGCCATGAGCCTCATGCTTCACGACCCAATAATTCCGAATCGTGGTGTAATAAAGCGCTACTTGCGCTGTGCGCCGCCATGCATATCAAGCAGATAATTATCCAAGGCTTCAAAAGGTACGTTTAAGACTGCCATTTGCCGTCAACAACGCGACACTCCATGACTGACAGCAAGCGTAGCTACAAGGAACAGACCGTGATTGAGCCTTTTTCACCGAGACACAACGTCATTGTTGGACGTAATGGTTCCGGCAAGAGCAACTTCTTCGCTGCGATCCGCTTCGTGCTCAGCGATGCGTACACCCAGATGGGCCGAAAAGAGCGCCAGGCGCTGCTACATGTAAGTTTTGAGCAACCATCGACAATCGGCGGTAGTACCGGACCAGCATGACTGACCTTTTGCACAGGAAGGTGCTGGCTCTGCTGTCATGTCCGCATACGTGGAGATTATATTCGACAACTCAGACGACCGCTTTCCGACCGGCAAAGATGAGCTCATCCTACGGCGAACAATTGGGTTGAAGAAAGATGAATACTCGCTAGATCGCAAGAATGCAACCAAATCGGACGTAATGAACCTGCTTGAGTCTGCGGGCTTTTCACGGTCCAACCCTTACTACATTGTTCCTCAAGGACGCGTCACCACGTTGACAAACATGAAGGACCCTGAGAGATTACTACTGCTGAAGGAGGTCGCTGGTACACAAGTCTACGAGGCGAGACGAGCAGAATCGCTCAAAATCATGAATGAGACGAACAACAAACGAGCCAAAATTGACGAGCTGCTAGAGTACATCAATGAGCGTCTAGGGGAATTGGAAGAGGAGAAGGATGAATTGAAGAGTTTTCAGGAGAAAGACCGAGAGAAACGCTGTCTGGAATATGCGCTGTATTCCCGCGAGCAGCAGGAAATCACGACCGCACTTGAAACGATTGAGGAGCAACGCCAGACTGGTGTCGATGACACCGATGAGAACCGTGAAAAATTTATCGAGGGTGAAAAAGCGATGGCCGCAGTCAACTCGCAGATAGCGCAGCTGAGACAGCAGATAGAATTTCTGAGATTGGACAAAAAGCAGCTGGAGGACGAACGTCGAGAGAGCGCCAAAGCGCGAGCTCAGGTCGAGCTGCAGGTTAAAAACTTAGCCGATGGACAAACCGCTGCCCAGCAGGCGAAATCCCGGTACACGGCTGAACTGCAGAGGGTTCAAGGTGCGATTCAACAGCGTCGGCACGAACTCGATCAGATTCTTCCTCAATACGACTTACAGAAGCAGCAAGAAGCCGATGTCAAGGCGCAGCTTGATGAGGCCGAGACAGGTAGGCAAAGACTCTACCAAAAGCAAGGTCGAAACGCCAGGTTCAGAAGCAAGGCAGAGCGCGATGGTTGGCTGCGAGATCAAATCAACGACACTTGTTCATCCCTTTCTACTGTCAAAGCTGTGAGAATGCAGACCAGCGAAGATATCAAAGAGCTAGAAAGGGATATAGAGAAGTTGGAGCTAGAGGTCAGTGGTCTCCAAGGTCAAATCAATGGTAGAGGCGATGCTGTATCCGGGCTTGACCGACAGATCCAAGCAGCAAAGGAAGAGCGAGACAGCCTTATTGACAAGAGGAAAGAGTTGTGGAGAGAAGAAGCCAAACTTGACTCAATCATCAGCAACGCTTTCCAGGAGCTTTCCCAGGCCGAGCGGTCACTATCACATAAGATGGACGGAAACACAAGTCGTGGGATTGCCGCAGTACGACGTATCGCAAAGCGAGATAATTTGGATGGCGTCTACGGGACCCTTGCAGAGCTGATCGAAGTCAACGAACGCTACCGCACTGCGGTTGAGGTCATTGGCGGCAATAGTCTTTTCGACATTGTTGTTGATAACGACGAGACCGCCACGAAGGTCACAGATGCGCTCTACAAAGAGAGGGCGGGTCGTGTCACTTGTATGCCGCTTAATCGTCTCAGGTCCAAAACGCCGAATTTCCCAAATGCACAGGATGCCTTGCCTCTAATTAAGAGGATACAATTTGACCAGCGGTATCTGAAGGCCGTGGAGCATGTGTTTGGGAAGACCATCATCTGTCCGAATTTACAAGTCGCGGCCAACTATGCTCGAAGTCACGGCGTGACGGCTATCACTCAAGACGGCGACCGGGCAGACAAGAAAGGGGCTCTCACTGGCGGGTTTCATGATCCACGTTCCTCCAGATTAGAGGCAATGGGCAACGTCTTGAAATGGCGAAGCGAGTACGATGCCCAAAAAGCTCGTGATGCAGAGATCAAGAAGGAAGTGCAGATAATGGACCAGAAGGTCACACGAGCTATGGGAGAGCTACAGAAGCTCGAACAGCGGAAGCAGCAAGCGCAAAGCAGCCATAGCCCACTTCGACAAGAATTAAAGAGTAAGATAGATATGCTGCAGAACAAGAAGGAGAATTTGGAAGCCAAAAAAAGACAGGAAGCCAATATTGCAGCAAATGTCAAAGCTTTGAGTGACCAGCAGATTGCCCACGAGGCGGAGCTCTCCACAGACTTCAAAAAAGCATTGACTGCGGCTGAGGAAACTCAGCTTGACAATCTGGGCACTACGGTGCGAGATCTACAGCGTCAGTACTCAGTGCTTTCCGTCGCCCGCAGTGAGCTTGAGGGACGAAAATCCATTATCGAGGTAGAGCTTGCCGAAAATCTCCAGCCCTTACTTGAGCAGCTACAGGCCACTGGGCTCGATATGGCAGATACTGGGGGCAACGATCTAAAAAACCAACAAAGGGAGCTCAAACGTCTGACAAGGGCTCTCGAATCGCTCGAACAGCGGGTAAATGATGCAGAGGACTCGATCGAGGTTGCACTGAGTCAGGTCAATACCCTTGAAGCTGAGAATGCGGCTACCAGAAGAACACAGGAAGATCTGGCCAAGGCCATTGAACGTCACCAACGCCGTATGGAAAAGTCAATGCAGAAGAAGGCCGCTCTGCAGAACCGGTACAAGACCTGCGCAGACAGCATCCGCGATTTGGGTGTCCTACCCGAAGAAGCATTCACCAAGTACAAAGGCACCAACTCCGACGTTATCGTTAAGCGCCTGCACAAAGCCAACGAGGCTCTAAAGAAGTATACTTCTGTCAACAAGAAGGCTTTCGAGCAGTACAACAACTTCACAAAGCAAAGGCAGACACTAGAAGAACGGAGGGCAGAGCTTGACGCGTCACGAAAATCCATTGAGGAGCTTATTGAGGTCTTGGACCAACGGAAAGACGAAGCTATTGAACGCACATTCAAACAAGTATCGCGCGAATTTGCGACTGTGTTTGAGAAGCTCGTCCCCATGGGCAAAGGGAGACTAATCATCCAAAGAAAGACAGATCGCAAGGCGCAGGCCGAGGAGGACGACGACTCTGACGAAGATCAAGCACGTCGGGAGTCCGTGGAGAATTACACTGGTGTTGGTATAAGTGTTAGCTTTAATAGTAAGCACGACGACCAGCAGCGAATCCAGCAGCTTAGTGGTGGACAAAAGAGTACGCAACCCCCCCCCTGTGCCCAAGTCCGAGCGGTCCTGACCCTTTACTAACACCTTTCAGGTCTTTGTGCTTTGACACTTATCTTCGCCATCCAGGCCTGTGACCCTGCACCGTTCTATCTGTTCGATGAGATTGACGCCAACTTGGACGCGCAGTATCGAACTGCCGTCGCGAACCATTTGCAAAGTCTGTCGACGGCTAAAGAAGGCGACCAAACCTCATCCGGTCAATTTATCTGCACCACCTTCCGGCCAGAGATGCTTCTTGTGGCTGAGAAATGCTATGGCGTTAGTTTCGAGCGGAAAGCGAGTACGATTGGCGTGGTGACGCGGCAGGAAGCGCTAAAGTTTGTCGAAGGACAGAAGCAGTAAACGAATGGAAAGAGGACGGATTCGGCACTTTGCTAGCACAATTGTGGCTCTAACACGACCATTTATGGACACTACGATGAAAAGGTTTGATCACAGATATGACAGTATGTTGATGAAAGTGGCTGCCGATCCTCTAACCCGCCGGTGAAGTTACGTTGATATACGATTGGGGTGCGGTGCCCCACCTCTTGGGGATAGGACTGAGTTTAGTCTAGGCATGTTTAAGTCATACTCACGCCGAGGGCGGGGTACCCAATAAGCGGGAGGTCTTGGCCACTCACGTCCTAGTACACCCTCATGTCAGCAAACCCAATGTAGTTTCCAGCGCATCAGCCTGAGGCTCGTCCTTTAGCATCGACCCCAATAAGGTAATCATCATGCCATCCATTTGCTCCATCTGCACATAACATCACATCCTTCGGACGTTCGCTCTCCAAACACGCGAAGCATTTGGAGCGGGCGCTCAGGTACACAATTGCCGGGATCATTCAGGCCCACCACATCACCACACCGCATGTCACTCAGCCCCCCTGCGCGTCGAGTGGCTTATCCTTGCCCCATCTCCCACAAGTTCATGCTAGTTCCTCATTCCTTTTGTTCTTCTTCCGCAGCCGTACAGTTAATTGAAGCGCGGGATGCCCTGGGACTTGAGGCACAGTCAAGGCTTGACAATACATTCTTCCAAGCAGCCACCATTATGCTACAGGCCGCACAGCATAATGATACCCTTGCTCAACTCGGCAACCCTAACCCAGTTCATAAGAAGGATTGGAGGAAGAGGAAGGCTCACGGACCTGCTGATGCTGCAGGATTGGACCTCGCAGAAATCGCACGCAGAGCTCTGCTAGCAGAAGAAAAGACTAAAGGGGCTGCAAACCGAGCAGCTAACTGTTGATGAGGAAGATCCTGGCCTATTACCGCCTCTACACGCCCCCAAAGGCTAGAGGAATCTAGTAGCACGAAGAGGATGCTTGGAAGGACCCTAGACTTTGTAGCGTTCCACACGGTCACTGTAAGTAAGGAAGGAAAGCCCCAGGGGTTACTCTGAGGGGTCGTTGGATACAACATGTGGCAGTACTATAGCTATACCTAAGCCCATATAGATCCTAATGCAATTGCTTGATCTAGTATACAGGAATGACCCTTTGCGGTGCTTCTCGCAGCTATTCTATGCCACCGGGATATATGACATCAAAGTAGGGTGTCGAGTGGCATGCGGTGTAGTGATGTGGTGGCCCTGGATGGGCCCCCCGCCTTCGACAGGCAGACGACAGGGAGGACCTGGAAATTTGGAAGCTGGCTAGAGGATTGATACATGCCGCCCCCACTGATGTCGGTTGCAAGGGGGGATTATAGCTCTTTAATAGTCGTTGACCTCACATTCATTCCCTACTTTATACCTTATGTGCGATACCACCGTCTCAGTCTCTCGCCTTCTTCACTTCAGCTCGTGTTACTCTTCAGCTCGTGTTACTGTTCCGCTCTAAGCTTCTCACTGTTGCAAAACAAGCTTCCAAGACCTATCGAAAGAACGATGTGCTGAGAGCTACGAATCCAGTGCTCTGCTTCGCTCTTCCCCCCGAGCCTTGTCCATCAGCCCTTCACTTTCCGATGTAACGTCATGGCCGATGTACACTTCGTACCTCTCTCCTCCTACAATTGGAGCCTCGGCAACTTCGATTATCTTCAATGGAATCCAACAGTGTATTGTCTCGTTGCCTCGTTCTTCGCAGTCAGTCTCTGGCTAGCCCTAGAGCTGACTGTGCAAGTTTACACTACTTTCAAACGCCGTACGGGGCTCTACTTCTGGTCGATCCTGATCGTGGCATGTGGCATCGCGTTCCACACAATTGGCCTGCTGCTCAAGCTATTCGTGCCCAGGGTGAACGTCATTTTCGCTACGACTTTGGCTAAGGTCGGATGGGTCATGGACACGACTGGATTCGCCGTGGTTCTGTACTCAAGGCTCCACCTCGTTGTCCAAAGTCAGAAAACACTGCGCCGAGTCCTTACAATGATCATAGTGGACGCTGTCGTCTTTCACACACCAATTATTGTCTTCCTACTGGGTTTGAGCCTTCGCAAAGACTGGGACCGGTATGTCGCGCCATTCGAGTACACGCAAGTTGTGGGATTCAGCATTCAGGAGACAGTCATATCTTGCATCTATATCACGAAGACAATCAAATTCCTCAAGTCAGGCTACAGCGACCAACTGCGCAACGTGACCACCATGCTCATCGCAGTTCAGGTGTTGGTCGTCATTGTGGATGTGGCCCTTCTCATCATCGACTGTATCGGCATGTTTACGCTTAAAGCAATTCTCCATCCTTTTGCTTATGGGATCAAGTTGAAGATCGAGTTCGCAGTATTGAACTTGCTCCTGAACTTGGTGAAGCACGGCGGTCCCACTGGCAACTTCTTTGAGGCACTAGATGACAACGGGGATAGAGATCCAGCTTCTAACCCGCCAACAGGGAAGGCCCCAGCTCGGTGGTCATGGGCCCGAAATACCCCGGACCACAACGAGCGTCGTTCAAACACCGTCAAAAACAACATCGTGAGGAGGTTGGAATTTGATGTAACTTGGCAGGACACAATGCGAAGCAATACGGTCACTACGGTCCTTCCCCTCCATCGCCCACACCTTGCAGCCGTTGGGCCGAACATAATGACATTAGATTCCGGCAGCACATTGCAGGACAGCTTGCTAGAAGAGGCTGAAGATAACAGCATAGAAGATGTCGAACGGCAGTACCTTGGCAACTTCGGACTTCAAAGGCCGTGAATCTACTGCATCATTTCATCCTTCATCACTGTCATTAGCGAAACGTGCATGCAACTCTCCCCCCTCAGTCTACACCTGACCACGCTCCAACGACGACTGCGACCGCTCTCCAATACTCAGAAAGTAGGTACTTTCCGGCTACGAAAATACTTAGTCCTCCAAACACCGCTACTACCTTTCACATCCACCCCATAGCATCTCCCGGCCTCACCTCGGCAAGCTTCCGGAGCCACGTACGCAATCTTACATCACCCCGACTATCCCCTCGAGGAACAAGGCCGAAAAACGCACGCCCCGTCCCCCCAACGACAAATCATACCAAATACCTAAATGAAGGATGGCATGGTAATTTATGCCTTCCCATCAAAGCCTGAAGAATCAAGCACGACACCCCCGAAAAGCCTGCTCGCTCACAACGCCGTCATGTACCAACGGCGAGTGCTCTTGCCCCGCAAAAAAAAAAGCCATAGAAACGCGAACCTGCCCCAAGGAAGGCAACTGAACAAGTCCCCTCCAGCCCCGCCGTAATCGCGGGGAAACCCTCGCCAAGCCTGAACGAAATGAAGCTGTGCAGACAATCTGACGAGGTACAATCGCCTCTGAGTACGAAATCCCACAGCTCGGAATGCTCGTCGCGGCGGAAACGACGGCGTTGGGCAAGGGGAAAGGAGAGGGGCCGGGACGAGAAGACAGGGGGCAGGAAGGACAGGACGTTGACAAACAGGGCATTGATGGACACTTTAAGATCACAACCCCGAGCATTGAAGGAGACCCAGGGCAGCGTTAGGCAGAGAGGAGAAACTGCAGGTTAGGAGAACCTTGTGATGAAACCAAGACATAGGACGGAAGGCTAGCGCTGGAGACAAGCAGATCACCCTTTAATATGGCCATTCTCATCCACCAGGTTTGCCGTAACTCGTGCCGGGGGAAGGGGCGCAGCGTTCGTCCATGTCCAGGTCATTCGGATATTGGTTTTTGCGACGTCTATGGCAATTGAGCGCCGAGCGCTTAAGAATGACAAGAACATCTTTATCGTTCGCACAACCTTGGATCTGTACCCATATTCATCTATTGGGGGAACATAAAGGAGCCATATTTCATGCCTCCGCTCAAGGCCCAAAATTCCCCAGATCGGACCCCGTAAAAGAGGTAAGCATTTAAACGCCCAATCCCAAAAAAAAGACTCCATTCGTAGGACTTCGTCAAGGTCACTCACACTCATGTCGCCATTGTTCTCTCGATCTATGTGCTGATCCAACATTCCTCGCTATGCTCCTATCAATTCCAAACCACCGCAGCTGTAGTGAAAGACATCGTCAAGTCGTCCATTTTCGCCAAGAAATGCATCGAAAGTCAAGCCAAGGCATTGTTTCTTTGCTTAGAAGGGGGCCACCCCTATCTCGTTTCATTCATGGCGTGTTGGCGGCAAATTCCGGAATGTCTGCATTATCCGAATCCGAGACGGCAATGGAGTCGTTATCTGCCCAGCTCTCTGCTGACAGCGTCTCGACGACAGTCTGCACACGCAGGTCCAATGCAGCCATCGTCTGTCTGACTAGCTCTATCCTCGACTCATCTTCGGCACTATCTGATGGGAAATAGTTGTCAACTATGTGCGCGACTACCTTGGCGACTTGCTTCGTTTGTCCGACTTCTAACGGACTTAGGCTTTCGCTGCGCCCAGCGATGTAGTTCGCTCTGATGTGCTTGATGCAGCCGTTGACGAGTTTCAATGCATAATCGCGAAGGACTGCTTTTTCGTGTGCAGGATGATCGGGGCTTTCCAAAGGCCCAAGCAGGTATTCAGTAAGCAAGTCAACTGTCTCTTGACTCACATCGTAGTGTACATTTTCTGGATACAGTAAGAGAGCCGGTGCCCAGGAATCTGCGTTGCTAAGAACGAGGGTTTGGAATTTGCGTTGATCCCAGCCTAGACTTTCGTTTTCTGCTTTCATTAACTGGGCAACGAAGTTGAAATGATCTCTGCCGAAATGTTGGTTGATGCTGTCAATTCCACTCAGGGCTTCTTTTACAACCCGCTGGACCTCTTGCTCGACTGGGCAGCGGCAGCAGAACACCAGTGTTGGGTCAAGGTAGGTGATGGCTTCCGCAACTTGGTCAGCTGCAAGGCCGAGGACCAATGTGTTCGCTATAAAGAAGGCCAGCTCTTCGTACTGCGCCAAGTTGGCGATTATACCTCCGATTGCAATTGGGTTGGCGCTGCCGACAATGACTCTTCGCAGCCATTCGAGTTTCATAGCAGTGTGGCGCTGAGGGTTGACAGGAAATATCAGATGCACCTCGTTCGGTGTGGCTCCTAACATTTTCCTCGATTCTTGTCGTTCGCCGTCAGGGTGAACTCCCAAATCAAGATCCAGACGGTCGAGAAGGGCGCGCAACAACCCAAGCAGGCCAGAGTGGCTGAAGACGCGGCCTTTTTCTCTTACGGTAACGTAGTGAGGATATTTCCTCTTGAGCTTCTTCGGATCACCACGGCCATCAACCCAGATGATTTCCAAGACCTTCTCAAGAAAACCGGCCTCAAGTATCTGCAATGCTTCGAAAAATCCGATCAAAGAGATGTGCGTCAGTAGTTCGAAATAATCGTTCCAAGCTCGGCCAAATCTGGATATTTCCTCCCACTGGTCTTCGAGCATGTCAATGATTCTCCTCAGATGTAGTCTGTACCTTTCACTGCGCTCCATGATTCGTGATTTGGTAAGGCCTTGGATCCTCGTACCCAGCTTCAACATTTTCAGCGACTCATGCAACAGCGAGCTGAAGGCCCTCCGGACAAGGGGCAGAGGATTCCGTAAGACCGTGTCCCGAAAGTTGTAGTCAATTAGATACCAGGCCACAATCCGTTCGGCGCAAGTGTTGCACTGACCGGCGTATCCATTGAGAAGTTTCAGCGTCTGTTCAAATTCCGGCAGATCCTTGAAGCGACATGAGATTTGTTGGATATACTCCAATACCAAGCCAAGGGTCCTTGTTTCCGTGTCGTGTTGATGGGAGCACCGGTTCGCTTGACCTGATCGCATTCGTTCCAAAATTTGGCGCATGAACTTGGCATGACTCCGGTCTTGAGCGCAATACGAACGCAGGAAGAGTTCGTTGTCAAGTGCTAGATGTTGTTCCCTCTCTGGGGTCAGCGCTAAGCGGACAGGACTGGCCAGATCATGCTCTCTATATGTTTCCTCAAACTTCTGAATGCTTACCCCCCTCTGATAGAAGAGCATGTAAGCATTGTAGGCTTTGGAGAAATTCAGTGGAGAGGCAAAATCGAGGCCACCAAAGCAGGAATCATTGATGCGGCTGTGGTCGAACGCGTTGACCTCAGAATCGTTGAATTGTACCCACGAGTCCTTCGCTGCTCTCGACGAAGGACGTTCACGAATGTACGAGTAGTAGTGGCCAGATTCAGCTGTGCCGCTGTGGACGAGAACGCCAACAAGCTCGAATATGTCGGGGTCGATCGGCTGATTTGGTTGGCTGAGATGTTCGACAGTATACGGAGCCATGTCAATCCGTTCCGGAAAGCGGTACTCATCGTTGATCTTGCATCGTGTCATAGTCGTGATGTCAAAGTCGAATCTCTTGAGGTTAAATATGAGGTGGTTTGGTACGTCTTTCAAACAGGCCCTGCAAAGCGTGATGTCAGTTGTAAAAAAAACTTCGTTGGAGCTGAAGTGAGGTGTAGCATTACCTTTTCACTGCATCGACGTGGCGGTTACAAGCTGTGCAGGAGTACTTGTTTTCTAGGGAGCTTGGTTAATTCCCTAAATGTATATGGTAACTTGTCAAACGTACCTCCTTGCATGACTTCCCCTTCCACATAGGCCTTCAGACTGTCTTCGAGGCCAAGTTTTCCTTTGATTTCGCATTGAATGGCAGAGAACGGCTCCAGACGCTCGGAGATATGCTCACACTCCTTAGACTTGATTTGCTGGACCAGTTGGCCGCCGTAGAAAGATCTAAAAGTCTTCCTCGCTTCTGGCGTTAGGATTTGCGCTTCAAGGCGATCGAAAAGTAGATTGAAGAACTCGTCGACATCCATCTGAACGGACACATCGATTTGCTCATTATCATAGGTGCGAATACACTCCACGGCACTACTAGGGTCCACGAATTTCCCGACATGGTTTTGCATGTACGAAAAGACTTTGGAAAGCTCAATCACTAGCCTCTGGCTTGGTTCTTCGACAATGGTGGTTTGGAAGAGAAATTGGCGAAACTCCAGATTCATGAATAGTTGAGAGAAGAGCGAATTGAGGTAACACGTATTTGAGAGATTCCTGATACCTGCGTAGCCAACTTCAGATCGAAGCGCCTGGCGTTCATTCGGCAAATGAGGTTCGAAGTATGTGTCTATTGAGGATCAGTTTTACCGAAATGGAACAAAAGCATGCAATAACTTTACCCTTAGCGACTAGACCGTCGATGTGGTCGAGAATATTATCCAAGTCATCCTGAGTTTTGCTCAGGGAAAGGACAAGGTTGTACAAATCTTCTCGGACCGTATCCTTCAGGACAGGAACTCGCGACACCTGACCCGGCTGACCGTCTGACAGGTCCGGGAAGAGGAAGATCGAAAGCAAATCCCTTGCAAGTTGACTAAAAAAAAAATGTGTGTTAGTTGCATAACAAGACAGCGAGATAAAGGACACGGAAACGAACCTTGTCGGGATGTCAACACCCATGGCTTGCAGAAGCTGGTAGCAGTCATTCAGCAGTTTCGTGAGCCCCCATACCACGTGGTCATCCGAAGCTCGACCAATGATCTGGATATTATCAGTTCTTGTCACACAAATGGGCATTCGAACCAACTCACCTCAACGTGGCGGTAGCCAATAAGAAGTTTACTCCAAGATTCGAAACAAGAGCAAAGCTCACCTGGGCCTATAGATTTTCCGACACAATGCAGGATGGCCCAGGATACTTCAAATAGCTGCTGACATTGCGACGGCTTCTTCACTACTTCAGGCAGCAACTCGACCAGGATGTTCCACCAATGAGCCAGCGACGCGTCTATCTTGCTTACGGGAAACCGTGATCGTGCAGACCTTGGATCGTGAGGTTTGGAGGGCACCTTTATCCCCGAAGTTCCGCTCAAGCCAAAAATGACATCAGCGACGGCTTTCCGAACATCAATGCGAGCGTCCTCGAGCAGAATCTTCATGATCAATCTGCCGAACTCAGGTTCACTTTGAAGAGAGTCCCACACTTGTTCATTATGCAGTGTCCCCTCAACCAAAGCTGCGAATGGTTCTCGAACCAGAAGATGAGCTTCTATGCGTGCTGTCTCCAGGCCCTTGGAGACTTGTGCCTTGGCGATCATCTGCATTAGACACTGGGCATAACCTTGAGGATCAGAGATATATGCGGGAGAGGTATCGGCCGGGACAGGGGCACGTAGCGCCAATAGAAGGCATTCGGTAAGTACGTAAGAGATTAGAAGTCGTAGAGACTCTTCCGTCTCGATCGCCTCAGGGCGAGTAAAGGCAGCGATGATTGTCCTAACGCTGTATTTGAGGAATTCTGAATTCGGACTGGTGCTGAAAGCTTCGTCCTCAACGCAGGAGCGCAAAGCTTTTGCGCAATACAGCAGCTTATACGGCTTGTCAGTCGGCAAGAGCACTCCGACCGAGGCTTGCATGGTCTGGATGTGTTCACGGACGCGATCTTGGGCTGGGAAGAGGTCCAGAAAGCCGAAAACCTCTTTGGCCAGCCTGTCCTCGAGGCTCAAAAGGTCGTAGAGCTCGTTGAAATGGCCAATGACCTTGGAGTCAATTGGAGAAGGTACTCGTGATCGGCCGTCAAATTGCTTCTCCGGAGTGTCGGCAACCTTGCGTACCATGAGAAGGCCGTTACCGATGCGTAGGTCTCGAAGTGGAGCTCCGTTTCCAAAAAGCTCGACCTTCTGGCCTCCAGAAATGCAAGTGAACTGAGTAAACCCGGTCAAGTCAATGAGATAGTGCGCAAGCTCATCTCCCGTGTTCATGTCCCCGATCGTCATTTTCTTCATTGGCATATTTGCTTGCTTGCCACCAAACATCTGGTACTGAACCACTATGACATCCCCGCGATCCTGGAATGCTTTACGAGGTAGTTCTGGGGCGCGTGTTGGTGGCGGGCTGTACCGTGGACGCAGCTTCATTCCTTGAAGAAGCTGCTTCAGGAACAGTAGCGATCTATCGAAACGCATCTGTTCTACACGAATCTCCGCCTCTGAGGCAATGATGATCATTGGCTCGTCTTCGCCACTCATGGTGCCCTCGGTGAAGGACCTCAATCTAGAAGCAGCTCCAATAACTTGTTGGACGCAACGATCCACCAGTGAGAGGTGCGTCGCCTCGATGACCTTGCGGGCCTGGCCGACCATTACGGAGTGGTCTAGGTAGCGACTGATAACAAAATCCGTCGCTGCGGTCGCAATGGCTCCATTGGAAGCTTCCAAAATGAATCTCCAAATTCGATCGATCCCTGGAATGGTAACGACTCCCTTTTCATCTGGTTGAATAGTACCGCTAAAGCGAATCTCGTAGTCAACAGAATGTTTGACGAACTCCAAAATCTTGTCATCAGAGTCGCTTGGGTCAAGTCGTGGTAGGTATTCCTCAATCATGTTGTCAAAGTACACGTTGGGAATCATCCGACGCGAAATGACGTTGGAGAGCATATGCCAGGCATTACGTCGTGCACTACGAGGTAGCGATGCTGAATTAAAGACATTTATCCATAAAGCTTCCCGAAGAGATTCCGTGACCGAATGTGGAGCAAAGTCGAGGATGAGACTTAACATATGTAGTCGAGCGGGAAAGTCAATGTCAACGAAAGCAGCGTCGGCACTAGCACCTGCAACGGATTGAGTAGTCACATTTGCGACGTTTTCGATGAGTAATCTGGTAAAATCGAAAGCCTCAACAAGCCTTGGGGTGACCACTGCAGGATTTGACGACGTCCAGGCGTTGAGAACTTGAAGACTGCCAGTGGCATGGGCATTCATCTGCGCCACGTCCTTTAGACAGAGTTCCCACAAGGTTTGCGTCTCATCATTAGAGATTTGGAGGTTTCTCAACAGTGATAGCAGATGGTCTGTTGCAAAATTTTGAAGCGTTGCTTGCTGTTCAGGCAAACAAGTCGAAGACGCGCTCGCGTCACGGAGGATTCGAACAGAAAGCTTGAAAGGGAGAGCATTAGCGAACTCACTCTGCCGTCGATTTTCACGACATTTCTGTTGGATCTTTTGGAGTAAATCGCCCACGAATTCCAGGGTTCTATTGTCGAAGCGGTGAATAGGTAGGGTCATCAGCTTGCCACAAAGGTAGAGCATCGCCGGCAACTGGGACATTGGCAGAATGCTTTTTAAGACCAACAGAACCTCTGCAATAGTCCGAGGATCCTGACTTTGAGAGACAGTCCGCCATATCGTGTCCGAGTCGGCTTCGCAATACGTTGAAGTCACGCACAGGAAGCCGATGACATTCGGACTGCGACTTATCAGCTGGGGATGTGATTCTACCCCTACAATGTACTCCACCAGTTTTGTATCCTGGATGAACTTGACTAGGTATCGCACTAGTGGTTCCTTGAGTGGTGGCCGATACTGAATGTGGTCTGTCCAAATCTCCACCAGGTCTCTTTGCATGGCCTCCATGCCGTACACACGTAGTTCCATGCGACCGGAGGTGACGTATTTGTGCAGGGTCTTGAACTTCCATGCGTAGCAAAAAACGATTGTGTCGGCGTCCTCGGGAAGAGCCGAAGAATCTATTCCGCTGCATCCCAAAGCTTCGTAGGCCAGGTCACGGTCCTCGGTGGCTATGTACTGGAGGATTGCGTAAAGGAGGCCAATGAGGTCTGGGCTGTTGTCAATCGTCAACCAAGGAAACTGTTTCGTTATTGCAACTTGTAGGATAGCATCGGCCTTGGTGAAGAATTTGAGAGAGTGGTTGAGGATCTCTGTAATGTTGCGCGACTCTGTGAATTCGTGATCTGCATGGTACAGCTTTCTCTCAGAAATGGATTTCGTGAAATTCATGATGATGGTCAGAAATTGCTGGAAGATGGACACCCAGCTAGCCTTTTTCGGCAGGAAGAGCGCCAGCTGTTCCACAAAGGTCGTGATGGAGTCTATCATATTGATCGAATCTTCGTCGGCTAGCCTGTCTACGACGGACGAGACTAGGTTTGCTGGATTGTAATTCATGGAGGCATAGATCGTGTCGTAGAAAGGGATCTGTCGATACTGGACTATCCAAATTAGTACCGATATGTAAGGTCTGCAGGCAGGCTCGTTTATCATGTCCGGGGACGTCGTATCGGAGTAGGAGCGCAACTGGTCGAGGTCATGTTGCATAAAGAGAATGGTAAGTCGGCCGTAGTCGACAAAAAAGTCTACAAGGTCATTGATTCTGGCTTGTTGCGGTAGATCGATCCTGCACATCGAGTTAGTCGTGCTGTCACTCATGGGCTTCGCTAGCCTTTTACCTTCGTCTCAGGAGGCTAGCTATCACGTCGGGGAATTCTAGCCAAAATCTCGGTTCTTCACGTAGGAAGTTGGTTGTGAGAGCCCTGGTGTTCTCGACGAAGGTGTACAGCCACTGTTTCAATTCCAGGAAAATGCCATCATCATTCGTACCACCTGGACCAACCATTAGTTTTAGTGTCGCGCCATCAAAGGAAAACTTGTTCCTACCGTTCTCAAATATGCTATAGAGCCGGGGCAACAACGCGTGAACTGCGCCAAACGTGCTGTTTGCACTGGCGTACGGAAACGTTCGATAAACGTAGTGTGGCGGTGGAAACTCCTGTCGATTGAAGTTGCTTGAGAATCGAGTTAGGGGAGTCCAGCGCGTCTCAGCCGGGGTTTGGTCGATATCCTCGGGCTCTGCAACCTGGATCTCTGGGCTTTTGCTTGGTGATGAAGAAATTGATACTGTGTCAGGAGGTGCGGCGACGATTTCAGGTGCACTGTCCGTGTCGGAAGATTTGTTGTCCACACTGCTAGACTGCTCTGGAGTCTTGCTGGGGTGGGGTGACTGCGGAGGTGTAGATGGTTGATGTGTTGGTTGATTCACCTGCGAGTGTCGCGTGTTGATGGTGACCTTGCTAGGCAGCCCACCTGGAGATGTCGGCATTTTGTTGAGGTGGTGTGGCTCGGAAGCGACAATCTGGGTGTCGGTAGATTGTGGAGCTGGTGTTTTGGAAGGTACGCTTGCAGATGCAGGGCAGCCAGAATCGGTAAGAGCTTCTTCTGAAGAAAGTTGGTCGGCGTTGCTTGAACTGAGTCTTGGCCTCTTCCGATCCTGCTGTGACCCAGACTCCTCCAAGGAGTCACTCCTGGTGCGTGAAGACTCAGGCATTGGAAGAGAAAGGTGATTAGGTGGATCTGGTGCTGACATGCCTCATGTCAACATTCTGAGTTGACCACATCCGGTCCAGGTTGGAAGGCTAGGTGGCGGAAGAAGGGTCGGAAGGCTAGTTCTTGGCACGAGAAAGTAGCAGACCAGGACCTGCCTGGAAGTCCCTGGAGTAGACTGGATCTTGCCGCAATGATGAGGCAATCAGAACAAGCTCCCGACAGTTTGATGTTCAAAGGTTTTGGTGAGTTGAGGGAGGGTGAGCTTTGAGGCAGAAGTGCCGGGCCAAGCAATCGACCTTTGTGTGCGCCCCACTAAACGCAGGCTGAAAGGTTCCCCCAACAACGATTGTCTGAAAAGCAGAGAAATCAGCTGTGATGCTCCCTTACGCTGTCCGCTCCGTTGAAACAAATTCCCTGGCGGACCACCAGATATTCAGCAGTCATCAAGTTCAGTTGTAGCTGGCCTAAACAAATCAGCTAGCCTGATGATCTGCCAGTGGACCCCACCGATTTCTGAAAACGCGCTACGTAGTAAGAATCCGCGCGTAGGGTCGGGGCACTTCGACCTCTCAGCGATGACGTAGGATCCGCCTTCTACCTGAAGACTTCCCACGATCTCAGCATAGGCGATGGACAAGAACCAAAAAGTCGTATACAGCACTACATCCTCCTACACAACTGCAGAATGGTCAGTCCTTACAGCTCGTGTGGCACTACTAGCCGAGTACTGACCCAGATACAACCAGGCCGGTGCTATCCAGCCAGGATGAGGCAGACATTGTTGATCTGCTTTGCTGGCTACTGGAACCAATTGGACGGCACCGAAAAGAGCACCTTAAGCCTTCCAGGGGAAGTTCTTCGAGGAAGAGAAAGCGAAAGGCAGCGCAACATGCTACATCTTCAACCGATGCTATGCCTGCGCCTCCAAACCCTGCCATTTCCTCCCACATTACACTTGGCTTTAACACCACAATCCGCTACCTAGAGACTTTGTCTGCAATCTCGACGCCACAACCGCTGGGCGGCCCAACTCTCGAGCAGTCCAAGTCCATTGGTCTGCTGGCTCCTCTGTCGGCAGTCTTTGTCTGCTGCGCAGGGCTACCACCGATCCTTACGTCCTCCCTACCACTTCTCACAGCTACCGCCTCTCTCGCGTTCCCAGACGAGCCTCCTACACGTCTGATACCTTTAGGCAAGATAGCAGGGGATAGATTGGCACAAGCTCTACATCAACCCACAGTGGGATTCGTTGGTCTGCGGTCAGATACAGCCGCAGCCAAGAATTTAATAGATCTGGTACGGGACCGTGTCCAGCCCGTGGACGTTCCTTGGTTGAAGGAAGCTGGTAGTGCTACATATCTGCCTGTCAAGATAAGGCGGACGGAGGTCCGGGTAGGCCCAAAGAAGAAGGTCACGCAGTCTTTACGTGATAATGGTGATCAGAAAGGAAATGCTATGCAAACAACGTGTATAGCTATAAATACATAACTGCTTGACAACCTACCCCGGGCGAGCCATGTGACGCCCTCTTGAAGCCGGCGAGCCACCAAAATTGTCGCGGCAGGGCCTTCTGCGTATTCTATCTCGCCAGTAAGTGCTTCTAGAGAATCTTCCCCTACGTAGGCTTTGTCGAGGTGCCTCCTTCTCTATGATGAGCTTCATCTGCTCGGACAGTCAACCAACACTGCGCTGCCTTTGACCACTTCGCCGTCCTTTGTCCACATACCAGCAAGTGGCAAGACTCGGCATTGACGAGTATGGGTGAGAACTGCGCTGCTTCTCAAGGGAGGTCACCCTGACAGTCAGGCTCGCTACTGAATGCGATTAGCTTTCATCGATTAATTGTTTAGGAGAGCTACAATTAGATTATCATCGAATGAAAGGAATGAGCACTGATGTTCGCTGCCGATATGCTTCGTAATCTTGGCCAAAGAATTGGACGAGGAATTGCTCCTCTTCTATACACCCCGTCAGCTCTGCATGTTATTCTTAATTTCACCGAAGACGCACTCTGGATGCGGTTCGCAAAGAACTTCCAAAGCACCACAGCATACGCTGGAAAGCAGATGGCATTCCCCAACACAAGTTGGGTGCCAAGTCCCCACCAGAAGAACCCAAAATAGGATGGGTGGCGGCAGAAGGCATAGACGCCGCTTGTGACCAGGACATGGTCGTCCTTCTTTGTCGACTGGACAATGTGGTTGAAGTTCTCTCCAGCCTCGGCCATTGCTGCCGTTCTGACATATTGGCCAGTGATGATGAGCGCAATGCCTATGGTGACGAGAATTGCTGAAGAACCAGGCGGGAAGAGAGTTGGGATCTCAAAAGGAAGACGGAGCCAGCTGGGTTTGAAGTCCGAGTACAGCCAACTTCGCACAAGTAGCTCCGTCAAAGCTGCGGTGTGGGCTATATTATACGCCGACCCGTTGGCCGAGAGGAGAAAAGATGAGACCTTTGCATCTGGAGGATTGAACCGGGCCGTTGAATCGAACTCGAGATAGTGAAACAAAGCCAGCGTTGCTATGAAGAAAGGCGCGCGCCAGAGAGCGATTTCGTAATATGCCAGCAGAGCTGTAGCGAAACTAGCAATTCCTAAGACGATGCCGAGGCTGAAGGCTCGAATGGAGATTCCCGAGAGTGACCGTTTGCCGCCTGGGAGGTATACGGAGTCTTGCGTGCGAAACTGAAGTTGCTGTAGATGTAAACCTCCATTCTGAACGGACTCTGGTATCTCTATAGGCCCTGGTATGCTAGGGCCAATCGCAGACCCGTTCCCCGAGGAAGACATGGTTGTTAGGTACTCAAGAGCAGCAAGACAGAAAGGTCGTAGCCATGTACAAGACGGATGAAGTTATCTAAAGCAGATCTAAAGAGTTGAGAAATCTATCGTCCTACGTAAGGGATGAACAATAAGGAGGCGCCGACGCGACAAGGAATGTCAGATGAGGGATTACGTCACTTTCGCGAACCCGTCGAATCGTCTAGATCTGAAAACAAGTCACCTGTTACTACAGAACAACCCGTTAGATTCCGTTGGCTTCGGAGCTGTTGTAGGTAATACTGGCTTTGTCCGCTCCTCATGCCCTCCTCTCTTATGCTAGAGTTTATTGTTGACTTCCTAAGTCAAAAAGGTAAAAAGCATGTCAACAGCCTCGGCTTACGTAACCTCAGGATCTCGCCGAGAATTCTCCCAGTCCTTTGATTCCATTGACTTGTTTCCTCTTCGGGCTTCGGCGACTTGATAGATATCTGAGCTGTTCCATCTACTCTTTTCCTAGCCACTCTTAGCCCAGTTCGCCTTACCTTCACCTCTCTTACACGTTCCTACAGCATGCCCCCCTCTTCCCCGGAATGGGACAAAGCCCTGCGTGGCGAACTGTATCATGCTTTTGTACCGGAACTCGTTGCAGCAAGGGATCGTTGCAAGCAAGCTTGTGATATCTTCAACAAGTCCGACGATGTGTCTCGTCGCCGCATGGTACAGTTGTGGAGAGAGTATGTCGTTCCCGACCCGTGACCCGTTGACCCCGCCAGCATCCTCTCCTTCAGCATGACGTGACCCAAATCATCAACCATTCCTTTCCTTACCGCCAAACAGCATAATTGAAGACCCCACCCCTTTGCCCCCACCAGCACCGACAGCAGAAGCGGACGCCTTACTCTTCGCCTCTGAACCCTGGATAAACGCTCCCGTCCATGCCGACTATGGCTGCAACATCAAACTCGGCACCGGCGTCTTCCTCAACTTCAACACCACCTTCGTCGACACCTGCCCCATCACTATTGGCACCCGGACCCTCGTGGGCCCGAATTGCAGTTTCTACTCTGGCACCCACCCACTCGATCCCGCCTTGCGGAATGGCACCGAAGGCCCGGAGCTCGGCAAGGAGATCCACGTGGGAGAGGACTGCTGGTTTGGCGGGAACGTGATCGTTCTTCCTGGGGTGAGGATTGGGAAGGGCTGTGCGATCGGGGCGGGGAGTGTGGTAACGAAGGTAAAAGTCCGACGTCCAAGCTTTACATCTGACGTTTTGTTGTCGAAGTTTCTTACCCACTCTTCATAGGACGTACCACCTTTCCACGTAGCTGCCGGCAATCCTGCTAGAATTCTCAGAAAGATTGAGACCGCCATGGACCCAGACCAGACCAACGTCAAAGGCTTCCAAGCAGATGCAGAGGGCGCCGAAGTGCCCATGGCAGAGTTAAATTAGCGATTGATGCATAAAACCACGCGTCCCATGAAACTCCACAATCTCCATCCATCCATCCTCCTCATCTACCATCCTGCCATACGACTTATCTGTACCAATGAGCAGCGTAAAAGACCAAAACCACCTCCTTCGCTACGAGATTGCGCGCGTGTGTGTACTGTTTTTTTCGCGCGCAGGTCAAGTGCGTTTCGTGCGAGGAGGGTGAGGGGAATTTGTAGGTCCCAGCGTCTAGCTGCGCACTTGGGAACTCATTGTACACACAGTGCGTCAAATGTAGGCTCCTGCACCTAGGATTGAAAAAAAAAAATAGGTTGGGAATACCCTGAGGCACAAGGATGACAGTAACCTTCAGACATAAGGTAAATTCTCGATTGGCCAACCGTGGCGATCAGGGACATAGTAAGGAAAGCTGAAGATCTTCCATTTCTATCACTGAGAATGAGTGGTATGCAATGACTCAAGGGCTATAGATTCCGGAAGCTGTGGCGCAGAAGCGACGACGTATCATATCACCGATACTTATCCATAAATTCTTTATGGAACTCCACGATCCGTCCCACCCACTCTGTGCCCGGTGCCAAAAACGTCGTCCTGATGTGGAAAGTTCCTTCTCTCTGTCCAAAACCTGTCCCCGGGACGACGCATATCCCTGTCGCATCCAGCAACCGCAAACAGTAGAACTCATCTGGCTGACGATCCGCTTCCTTCGCTGCCTGGATCGCTTTCTCCGGCAACGTGATGGTTGGGAAGAGATACATTGACCCCTAGTTACGACAATGTCAGCATCCAATAAATCAAACCACAACCAAAGATCTTAACATACCTGCGGTTCACCAATCTCTACCCCCTCCATCTTCTTGAACGCCTCATACAGCGCTGTCGCCCTCTGCTTCAGCCCATCCTTTATCGCATTGTATTCCTTATCATACAACTCCCAACTCGGCTCCCCTTCTACCGGCGGATGCACCATCATCTCCACCAGACATTGTCCCACTACCGGCGGACACAGCATAATGCTGATGAACTTGTAAATCTGCGCCTGCACCTCCGGGTCGAAGCCCACTAGCTCAAAATAGCCACCCCGGTGCCCGCACTCGCCCACCATTCCCTTCGAAATGGAGTGCAGCGAGACGAGTTCCACGTTGTCGTACTTACCAGGCTCGCGCTTCTGCATGTCGCGCAGCGTCTTCTTGAAGCTTATAAACTCGCCAATGAAGACGTTCGTCTGGTAGACTTCGTCTGCCATCACAACGAGCTGTTTCTCCGCGGCGAACTTGATCGCCTCTTCGATATCCTCGACTCGGAGGGAGGCACCGGTAGGGTTGCCTGGGTTGATAACCACGATTGCCCTCACGTCTGTGCCATGGCTTGTCGCCTGTAAGTACGAGTCTTTGATGGCTTGGAAGTCGGTGCCCCATGCCTTGGACTCGTCAAGGTAGTAGGGGACGCATCTGCAATTCAGGACGGCAAGGGTCGCGGTGTAGAGTGGATACTGTGGGATGGGAACAAGGACGCCGGTCTCAGGCTTGCTGGCAATGATGTGTAGAAGGGTATTTACACCCGAAGAGGCGCCAGCGGAGAGGTAGATGTCTTTGGGGTCTGATGGATAGCCGTCTCTTCGCTCAATGTATTTTGCAATAGAGCCGCGGATCACGGGCACGCCGGCCGATTGGGAGTATGCGCCCACCGAGTTGACTTCCTTGAGGAGCCATTTGGCCCGGTCAATTACGTCTTGCTTGTATCCGAAGGTTGATGTCAGTGCTTCCTCATTCTGTAGTAACGCTGGGTATTCCAGAAGGGACAAGACTTGTCGGAAGAAGGTTATGGGTTTTTGATCCAATTGTTGTGGATTACCAATATTTGCGGAGATGACTTGATCGAAGGGCAGTGAGGCAGCAAGACTGTCTTTCTTCTTGAGCTGAGAGCGATATTCTTCTGATTTGATAGCCAATTCGCCGCGCACAGCATATTTTGCTTCCTTCACGTGTGGGTTTATATTGTCGATATTGAGACTGCGCAATCGAGGAGTGGACGACATGGTGCGTGCGGAATAGGCACTCAGCGACGGGGAGAATCTTCGGCGGCCTAGGGTCAAAGCTCAGCAAGGGCGGAGGGCGAAGAAATAAGCTCCATAGGAGCAAAAAGCAAAACTTTTTTTTTTCCTTCGAGTCACTCGTTGCAAACGCGGGATGGCGGGGTGCGCCGTCAAATCGCGCAAAAGAAAGAGACTTTACCTCCACGGAGTTCTAGCGTTGAGGAATTATATGTGCTTTGTCTCGTTATGGCAAAGGGATCACAAACTCGAGAAAGATCATGAGAGAGTCTTTGGGCTCTGAGCAGGATTGATGAAGCTCCCAAGGAGGGCATGACAAGGGAATTTATGAGATTTGGGAGGCCATGCCAATGAAGGTCCACAATCGTATCATATCAGCATTCTAGAACAACTGTAGAATGAACATCAGAAGAGTACGGCACCAAGAGCTATGCTCTCGTTTCTCCCTGATCAATTGTATTTGCTGCAAAGCGGTTGGTGCGATAAGAGCGCGATAGGGCGGGGGCAAGATCTGATCGTTGAATGCAATATGCTGTCATAACCGAGCCTCTCGGCTGCCTTAGCCGTGGAGTCTCGAGTTGCTTAATACCCAAGCCGGAAACACGACAATCACGGTTTACAGATGCGCAGCGGATCGGTTTGAGTACCTAGTCTGGACGCGTAATGACTGTATGACTCAGGTGTTGGTCATCTATATCTCAAACCAGCTTCTAGCTAACGAAGCAACGCCAGTCGCTAACAATGCATTGAAGGGCGGGCCAGCGCAACTGTCCAGCTCACCGACAGAGTCTCCATCAAGCACGTTCGCTCCCTCTTAACCGCACAGCCTGACCATACTTCTGTAGCTTAGTAATCAACGCGTCTCCTTGCTTCACAACGTCGGCATATTGCTTGTTCTTGTCGTCAGGTCGGGTGGTTTCAATCGTACCCTTCACACGATCAATCGTACACGGGATGCGGTCTCCAGCAATGAATTTTGCCAAATCCCGGTCGAGAAAGTCCACGGATACGCCAAATGCTTTCGCCATGGTCTGTAGGCCAACAACACGGTAGCTTTGCAACAGTTGCTGATACGCTTTCAGCCGCATCTCGCGGACGAACCATGCTCGATGTTCGAAGAGGTATCGATCTTGGCTAAGGAATTTCTCTTCCACTGAGGCGAGCGAAAGGAAGAAAGTCTTATAGTTGCCATTGTATAGGCTGTTGACCAGATTTGCTAGGCCCGAGAAGTCCATTGGAGGTTCTGTCTCGACCTCCACCGCTGAACTGGTACCAAGCGTTGAAAGGTTGACAAGAGTTGCGGCATGCTCTGATGTTGCGCTTGTGGCATCTCTCATCTCTTCATCTGCTCCCGCTCCTGCTCCTGGTAGTTTGTCATCGGTCTCTCCAAGTATAGCTTTGATCTCGGGAGCATCAACGACTTTGGCCTTGAAGTCGACACGTTTGAGGGAGAGCGAGCCGGCAAGGACAGAGTATACGACAAGGGAGGAGTAGCTGCACAGCTCATAGCTCGTGAAGGTGGAGAGACTGTCGAGAAGGAGTGGAGCCGCAAGACTGTAGGAGCGGACGGTGAGGAGGTGTAGGCCTTTGTATGCCTTGAGTCTGTTTCTTCTGTCCCAATCACCTCCGCTCTCAACCAAGATACTAGCTCGGTCAACCTGCTTCTTCACGAACAATTTGTCACCGAAGAACAGTCCTACCCGGATGATGGCAAGGACGATGTCGATCTTCGTTCCCAATGGCCCGGTCTTCTCGAAGAGCACTTCGTAGGCAGCAATGGCTTTGTCCTGGGATCCTCTGTAAGCAAGTGAAATAATGAGGGCAGACTGGAAGAACCAACTTTGTCACCGACGCGTGCCCAGAATTCGGCCCTCTTTCCTCGCACGGTCTGGATTTCTGTCTCGCCTGCATTCTCCTGAGCATCGTCCTCTTCCTTTTGCATAGCGGCCAACTCCTTCTCATTGTCCTCTGTCAATTCGTTGTAGAGTTTCTCATCCCATAGTAGAATGCCTGAAGGCACCGGCTTTCGAGGCGGCAAAAGATTTGATGAGATAATTGACCCTCGCCGCGCGATTGGGTGAGGGCCTATGTTTTGAGAAGTCGCTTCGCCAATATTGTTCAGCATTCCTTCTGTGGGGTGCGCGAGATGCCGGTACAGAGGCGCCATCTTATGTTCTTTGATTGCATTTTGGAGGTATTTAAGTGAGGTGTGTTGGGCGGTCTGAGGGGCGATGACGAGAGAAAAGATGTTCTGTGCAAGGCCTAAGCTAGGGTATTTGGCATACTGGGGATCTGAGCCCATGGCTGGAGGAGTACTGTCCGTATTCGTAGAGCTAGTTAACAATCTCGAGGTTTACGGTCAGGCGTGAAAATGCTCAAATACCTTGGCAGTCAATAATACATCCACGTGACTAGCGTCCAGAACTATTTCACTGCTCTCCTTACAGACTTTTCACGCGCTTTCATATCTATCTACATCGCACTGCTTCAGGAATTGCTCAACCACACGTGAGACCGGTACGCGTGACGTGGACTAAACGAAATCTCGGGGAGATGACACAGATGATATTTGTCGGCAATCAGTCTATATTCCGCCATATGCTGTTTCTTAGGCACAGGAGCTAGACGTAGGAGGCGCATAGGCTATGCATGTGGGCGTAGGCTGCGGAAGGGGTTTGCACTTCGGTTTACCCTAGATTGTGGACTTCAGCCCAATGCGGAGATTTGGTGGATATTCATGACACAATATATCGCACTACAACGTGTGTGTGGAGAGGAAATGGAATACAACACGATGTCGGATTCAAATCAAGTGTTAACTCTCCTGAATCGAAGAAGGGATTCAACTGGATATTGTAAATTCCGAGCCGATTTTAGTCCCAATCTCGACGACGGAGAGCTTACGAGCAAAAGCCGGAAGCTTCTTAGTCTGTGCTGATTGTTCATAAAGTTGCCACGACACAACATAAGTCAGGGTATCAACAAGGTGGTGGGTGGAGTGGCAGGACGATACATAAACCACAGAAATACCCTAGTGTCGTTACGGACGTTTATACGGCCTGAGCAGCTCAACCACCGCCGTGCGCCCCAGTGCGGCCGCCCACCACAGCGGCGTCCGTCCTTTGTACATGTCTTTCGAGTCAGGCTTGACCTTACCCGTAGCAAGCAATGCCTCGACCACCGCCGTGTGCCCTCTTTCGGCCGCCTCCGACAACGGTGTCCGTCCGTCGAAGCTGTTTTCGAGTCTGGCTTGACCTTACCTGTTACGAGCAGTGCTTCGACCACCGCCGTGTGCCCCCCGTAGGCCACCAACCACAGCGGCGTCCGTTTGATGGCGTCTTTCGCGTCCGGCTCGACCTTACCCATCGCGAGCAGCGCCTCGACCACCGCCGTGTGCCCCTCTGAAGCCGTCCAGTAAAAGCCCTAATGCCGCATCTTGGGCGTTCTGGTCATTTCCTTCGCAGATATGATTCATCCTGTTCGTTACAGCGTAGTCAAGAAGTGGGTTTTCTTCCAATCGACGTTCGTATGGTTCATCGGTCGGACAATAGCCCTCACCAAACACACTGAGCGACAAGTGCTTTATACACCTTACTCTAATGTCGTAGTGAGCAAGGGGGAGATGAAGTGAACCGCTTTCTTCAAAGTATTTCTGCGTCGTGTAGTGGATTAAATGAACTACGCCGCTTTCTTCATCCACTCTTACTATCCCAGCACAGACATCAACGAGGATATCCTGAGGCGTCAAGCTGTCTTGTGAAGCTAATCGATCCTCAGGTTCAAGATCATCAATAGCTATGGCGTGCTGTATTTCTGTGAGATGAAGAGGCCTGAAAGCGTGGACAATCCATGATCAAAGTCGCAACGCAAGGTTTCTGTTATCCGCAGATTGTAGTTCAATTCTCTTTATGGCTTCTTCGTATATGCCGTCCAACTCCTTTGGTGGTTCCTTCAGTGATTTTCGGACAGCTTTAAGGTTTTGCTTCCTGGCCAGAGATTCGACATGAAGTTGAGCAGCAAGAAACTTTTGGATACGTCAGATTTGCATCCAGGGTGAAATATCGTTAGGATAAGACTTATATTCCCAGAGCCTTTGATGCAACTGCCTCCAGAATCTCGCTTTCAGGGGCAGCATCCTTGCTACAAAATCCAAGCAAACGATCTCTAGACTTAACTTGTGCCAGAATGTAAGTACTGATATCCGCATAGTCCGCGCGTATTTCGATACGAGTCGAGTCTCTTAGTATTCCTCCCATATCGCTGATATATCTTGAGGTGCAGAGCAGGCGTAGACACTCATGAATACATCCACCGACGACCCAAGGATCGAGGTTACCACGACGAAAGACCACTTCCTAAGTGAGGCTGACGGCACACAAGCTGCGCTGTGGTTCGGTCCTGGGCGAGGACCACCCTTTGTGCCGTAACACTCTGATGGCATGGCCATTTATCGATGTCTGTGAAAACAATTATCCAATGGTGGCAAGATCGATTGTGATGGTTATCGTTAGAGAACGGCAACATGTCCTGTCTTGGAGAATGCCCCGTGCACAAGTCGACGGATTCCTTCCAAAATTCGGCAGGCCCGATAGCCTCCACGTTTCCAGCAGGTACCCTTGGCTTACCTGCAATTTCGTGTCCATTTCTAGGCACCTATGGATGCTCACGTGGGCCATCGCCAATTTGACAAAAGAGCACCTGCGCAGAGAGACGGTAAGATTCTTGTTACCTCTGTTGTCATTTTCTCCAGTGTGGGTTGTAGTGTGTTATTGTTGGCCTCAACCCTTAACGGCAAACCCCTTCTCGACAAGTCCGATGGATCCTGGCATTGGAGGGGCGCCGAATGAGTGAGATTAATACTAGTCTGTGATGATTGCGAGCTGGGCGGAAAAAGCTTAAGCCAGGGTTGGAGATCGTTGATTGAGTAGCCAGAGCTAAGCTTTACGATCCGCAAAGACCTAGCGTTGGGACAAATTCTGGGTCACGTCGTCATGCTGGTGCTGGGTACTGGGGTGGGAATTTGACTGCTACCTGCCGACGACCAATCTTCAAGCGCTATCTATACCACGTGCTGCGACGGAGAAAGCTTCAGCAGATGACTAGTGCTTGATCTGGCACGTTCGAGATGAACCTCGACCTCAAAGGTTTCACGAGACCCATCAAACGGCTATAAGTTATGGCCTCTCACACGGAGCGACCGAGGCTGTGGTTGCAGCAGCCAAGCCAGCACCATGCAAAAGCAACCCAGTGTTGGTACCTTAAATGGGCACTGCGGTCAAGTCAAAGGGCTTCTCTCGTCCACTAAAAATTCAGCTACGGCCATTTGGCGAGCGCCATTTCTACGCTTGCAGCGACGATCATGCGCACTTTCACCACCCCCCACTGCCAAGTTGGCTCTTTCAGCTCCACTTAGCATCACGAGGATGGACTTGCTCTATCCGACCTCATATGTAAAATCCTGTGATGACACCTTCCGTGCTGTGGTGCTGCTTTCCCACCATTTAACAGCTCAACCTCCTCTCCAAAGGTTGTGGTCCTCAATCCCAATTTCAACACGTATTGGCACTGTGCATAGGCCAACTTACAATGGAAAAGGATATCAAAGATAGCTACTCGACAGACCCTGAGAACCGCGAACAGGACGTCCATGAGGCACCCCTCGACGCCGTGCCCAAGTCGAGATGGGAACGTAGCTGGCCTGTCATCGCTGCCGGTGCAGGTTTATTTTCAGATGGCTACCTGAATGGAGTGCGTGACAATGTCCTTCCTGTCATCGTGTCCGGGCACTGACGTAATCGACACTGCAGGTGATTGGTTCAGTCAATACGATGCTCAAGACAATCTACAAGAAACAATATACCTCTTCCCACGCGCAGAGCAACGTCTCTTCCATCGCATTCGCCGGAACTGTCGTGGGTCAGCTCACATTTGGCTACCTTAGCGATCACTGGTCTCGCAGGAACTCCCTTCTGGTCTCCACCATCATCCTCATCATCTTCGCTGCTCTCGGAGCAGGCTCGTATGGTGCCCATGGAAGTATCCAGGGTCTCTTTGCTGCCCTGACGGCTTTCCGCTTCCTGCTTGGTATCGGTATCGGAGGTGAATATCCTGCAGGCAGTGTATCTTGTGCCGAGGCTACGGGCGAGCTGAAGAAAGGTCACCGCAACAGATGGTTCATATTCTCCACAAACTTCGCCATTGATGCTGGATTCGTTATTGCAGCTCTTGTGCCAATGATCCTTGTCCTCATATTTACCGAGAACCACTTGCGCGCGGCGTGGAGAGTGTCACTTGGCCTTGGCGTCATCCCACCACTGAGCCTCCTCTGGCTACGAATCAAGCTAAAGGAGCCAGAACAATACAACCGGCAGAAGATGAACAAGTATCCAATCTGGCTGATTGTCAAATTCTACTGGTTCCGCCTCGCGGTCGTCTCGCTGATCTGGTTCATCTACGACTTTTCCGCATACTCGTTTGGCATCTATTCGTCAGCTTGGTTGGCATTGATCCTGCCCAGCACCGCCCCTTTGTGGAAGAGTTTTGGCTGGTTTGTGACCACTATCTATATATCAATCAACCCCCTCTTCTCATGCAACCAGGGGCTAACAAGACCTTGTTCCTTCTAGGAATACCATTATCAATCTCTTCTACATCCCTGGCGCATTCATCGGAGCCTTTACCAGCGATTGGATCGGCCCAAGATACTGTCTGGCGATTGGTGTCTTCCTCCAAGGAATCCTCGGGTTTATCATGGCTGGCTTGTACGCTCGCCTCGCCACTTCCGCGCACGTTGCTGGATTTGTGGTAGTTTATGGGTATGAACTTGATCCCTGCATCTCATTACTAGTCACTAACACCAACCAGTATTTTCCTTGCTCTTGGCGAGGTCGGCCCGGGCGATAATATCGGACTGGTGGCTTCAAAGACAAGCGCTACTTGCATTCGAGGACAGTATTACGGCATTGCCGCTGCGATAGGCAAGGTCGGAGCTTTCGTGGGCAGCTACATCTTCCCAATCATCCAAAATAATGCACCAAACCCAACTCGTGCTGGACAGGATCCGTTTTTCGTTTCCAGCTCGTTGTGTATCTTCAGCGCAGCCTTGGCGCTTTTCTGCCTGCCGCATATCGGTCAAGATACCATCACCGAGGAGGACATCAAATTCAACGATTACTTGGATGCACACGGTTATGATAGGAGCACCATGGGAACGAAGGAGTACCAGATGCATCGCGCGTCCATCTCGAATTGAAAGAGTCATGAATGAGTTAGCCCGGGCTAAGCGTTACGGTGGCTATAATCATTGTTTGGTGCAGATAACACTAATTGCAGATATCCAATGAGAATCTTAGACCATCTGGCCTTCTCTGCACAAGCTCTCACATTAGTCAAAAATTTCCCAGAACATGTCATTTCTTGACCGAAGTAGAACGCGGAGAGGCAATCGGGTACTCCTAAACAACCTATGCTCTCTATTGTAACGGGGACAAGCTCCAGGATTATGAGAATCAATGCGCAATGCATCACTTATAAAGTAAACAGCTAGCGCAAGTTAGACCTCACTCTTTTCTCTTGCCGGCGATTCTGCATGTTTTGAACGCCAGGTGACCTTCCGATCGCAAAACAGCTGTCATTATTGCATACTCCCATACCTTTGGCTTCTTCAGGCCAGCCATCGGCTGAAATTTGGCCAAAAGACCACCACCAAGGCAGTTAGTATAGTTCGGTGACACTGGGGCTTTAGTTTGTGAAAAGCCCCTGCTACTTGGCTAATGTAGGCGAAGGTTGAGGGGGTGGAGGTAATCATACATCCGAATGCGGAAGCCCCAAGCTGCCAGTTCCCGGTGGCCTCTCCCCCCCCACGCCTTTTAGTTCCGCTGCTCTAAAATCGTCGCCAGCGTCACTTGAGCAGGATATTGATGATGTATTTTTGCAACTTTCTCTTTCCTTTCAAGAAACATGCTCACGAAATGCTGCCGGACCAACTTTCCAAGGCCTCTAGTTCACATTCTGCGGTCCTGACTTTCATTGATACATCCCTGCATGATCGAATATGACGCGTTGCCGGGCTCAATGCAGATTTGATGAGTTCACAATGCCGTACAAGATTGAAATACGGCTGTCTCCCTCCTTCCGTAAAGCTCGTGCTGTGAAGTTTTCTTGCTTTGTCCAATATGCTGTCCCTTGTACTGTCTGTGCTGAGTGCGAGCGCTCTACTTAGCTTTGCCCAAGTCTCGCTAGATCTTGGGGCTTATGGCCCTGCGCTCGAAACTGTTCATCTGTACTACGATGAGTGGCCCACTAGTACTGGTGTTCCATCTCTAACAACCCGAGCGATTCTCTGAGGTATCGCAGCCTCGTTCGAAGGGATGCATGTTCCCAAATTATCTTCCAGGCCTAGGTCCCAAGGATTCTGTCAGACTGGTGCCTAGGTGTGCCTGGAGGCGCCTAGGTATGCCTAGAGACGCCTAGAGACAGTGACTCAGGGACACACAGGTTTGTAGACTACTAAAGGAATCATCTACTACCTAGATAGAATGGACAAGCAATTCAGCACCTCCTGAGTCTGACAGATTCAAATTACACAGTTGCCAAACTAACAGGGAATACCACCGAGAACCCCTACCCCTCTCTGGAACACAACACGCCCCCGGCAGGTCGCAAACCATTCCACCTACTCAGCCGTGAGCTTCCATCGTCCAAGCCCAAGACGGCACCTCGCGCTGACATGATCAATTTAGACCTGCGTTGGCGACCCCAAACGCCTTACCGGCGTCCAAAGCGTCGTTATAGACCCTTGCTGACAGACTTTAGATTCTCACACCGGCCGTGCAGCTCTCCCCAATAGCGCGTTGCCTATGTCCAGCCTTGGGGGCCCCCAAAACTCGTTGGCGTCGACCTTTCCAACAACACCGTCTTCACCACAATCCTCTTCCCTAAAATAGTCGCCTTCTCAAATTTCTACCTCAACGATGTGCGCTTCCACCTCCGCCCTTCCCTCACCTCCTCCGGAAAAGAGGTGGCCTACATCACTGTCTCTTCCGAAGGCAACAACGGTATCATGATCGTCGACCTCATGGCTCCTCCTGGCGCCACCTCAACAACGTCAAATCCATGCGCTCGGAACCCCGCTTCTTCCTCCAGGTCTGGGGTATGCCCACCTACCACAACCCGGGCATGGGCCAGCCCATCACACCCATCACCTTCGGCTCTGACGGAATCACCCTCTCCGTCGACGGCGAGACCCTCGACAGCCGTGTCGTCAGCGGCCGCTACCTCTATTCCGTGCCGACCGCCCTGCTGCGCTCGCAGGACCCGACGTCTGAGCTCCTCTCCTCCGGCGCCGTGAAAACTTTAACGCAAAAGGGCGTCTCTGACGGTCTGGAAAGCGACTCCAACGATATCACCTCCGCCAGCAGCTCCGAGACCAACTTCATCGTGACATTCAACCCGGTCAATGGGACCGTACAGACGTTTGTGCGCGACCTACGCCTCAACTGGACGGATACGATGAGCGTGACTACGGACGGGCATCTCTATTTCATGAAGAACCAGTTGCATAACGCGCCGAGCCAGCAGGGCGGTGTCGGCAAGAGGGTCAAGCCGTACAAGCCGTATCGCGTCCCCTTGCCGAACGGAGGGAAGGAGATCATGTTGAAGTGATTTGTGGACATTTCCTATATCGTTCCGGCGGGTGAGCGCCGCCGCCCTGAGCTCGCGCGACTCGGGCGAGACTGGGGTGCGGTGTTGGTGGCTGCGGGGTGAGCGGGGATGATGCCTGGGCTGCATGGGTGACGCCGTGATGGTGCCTCATCCGCGGCTGACACTGGCTTGGTGGCGGTGCCTCCCCTTAGCCCACTCTTCAAATTAGTCCATCAATAACTCCCACATCTTTACGCGTCCCGGAAACTTCAAACCTGCTCTGCCAGACTGCTGCCTAGAGTCCCGTCCTGCATGATCGGCCCTTCGCATTCCTCCGCGTGAGGGTTCACACGACCTCTGGGGGTCTACAAGTCTCGAGAGCCAGAACGTGTAGGAGCAGAGATTGATGCAGCAGCATAGGGATGCTGTGAGAGCTAAGCGGATGGAGCAGAGCGACGGCAATTGGGAGATGAAAATGAAGTCGAAGAGCCTCTTCAGACTGTCGAGTCTACTGATAGCACCGAAGTGAGTTGGGAGTGAGACAAGACAGAAGGTTGGCTTCGAGATTGAAGAAGGAAAGAAGGCTGAACGAGCACGGACCAAGCCTTCCTCAAGTGCCCGAAACGAACAGCTTGATGGCTTCTCCTCCCGAGTCCTAGCGCCTCACTTGACCCCTAAGAGCGGCCTCGATTCTTCACCTGCTGCAAGACAGCAGGGGAAACCCGAAGGGGGCGGGGATGCTCATGTGTCTCGCATGTGCATATTGTGCTAGGCGCATGCCTAATGATGGCTTTAACTCTACAACGTAGAAAGACTGAACGTTAAGGGGGGGTCAAGATGCAAATGGCCAAAAATAACGGCCTTGACGTCTTTGATGTCATTGCCTGTCGCCTCGATAGCCGCTGACAGGCGCTGCGAGTCTTCGTATTCGACACCAGGAAATACATCAGTTAGGGGGGCGCCCCATTTCTTCCGCAGTTAGTGGTGGTTACCGCTCAGGAATCGTGAAAGGACGTATGACATCTATGTCCTCCGCACAGCCAGTTCAAGGAGAGTCGGGCTGACATCAGGGTGCTCTATCAGAGCAGCCAGAACGATAAGGTCTCGACTGCCGGAGTAAGTTACTTGGTGAGGGTTTACCATCCTCCGTCAGCTTGAAGAGTGCCCAAGTCCAAAAATGTCCATTTTCATTCCTGGGGGACACCTGAATGCAGGTACACCTGCCGTAGCTAGGAGGCCTGCCATTTGCGATCCGGAAGTCTGGGCTATGCTATCTTCGATCTTTCAATCACAATAGGTATGAAAGTGGTCTCTAGTAACGGTTGCTAGGAATGAGTTCATCCTTCAGGCATTCTAAGAACATCTGAAAAGCCTACTCAACTTCCTCGAACCTCCATCCGGCCCGCCTTGAGAACGCCAGGGAAATTGTCAAAGTTCGGCTTCTCGGGAGTGCCATTGTGGCCAGGCCAAGATCTTAAGTGAGAAGTTAAAAAGTCGTGCTCAAGGGAGTTCGTGGCCTGTGCGTGGCCTGTGCGTGTACCGCGTATGCACCAAACGACCAACATGGAAAGGTTTTAGGTGAGAAGTGTCTCGAATCATTTAGTATGACGCTTCATGGGACGTGAGGTGGACCTCGAAGGTCGCAGACTAGTCAGTCTAACCCTACCAATCTGTCTATTTAGACAGAGAGCTACTCTGCGGAGGTTCAAGTTGTTCATACATAAATTCGAGATATATCTGCAGATCTCATATTATCTTGTTCCTCCTCCGTGGCCCCCAGCGGGCTTCATTGCGCCATTGCTTCTTGCGAATGCTTAACCCCTCCTTCCTCCGCTCCTTCGTTTTGTCTATATACCACCCGCGAATATGTTGACGGACGACCAGGAAAAAATGAAACGATAGATCAAGCCGTACCCAGTCACTCAATTGTGAGGGCCGGAAAATCGCCGACTCCATGAAACCCAATCAGCCGCTATGCCCCAAAAAAAGAAGCAAATAAGACCGGAGGCAAAGCAGCACAGCGCTGGCAAGGCTGCACTGGTTATCGGGGGCTGAATGTAAAAAAACTCCAAAGACCGTCATGGGATGGAACATTACCACGTATCGTCGTCCTCTTCATTGTCTCCGTGCATGTACTCCGAGTGCGGGTTGGGCGAGTCGTAGTGCCCTTGGTAACCCTGGCCGCCGTACATACCACCCTGCTCGAGGCTGTGTTTACTACCTCGAGAGCTCGGTCTCTGATTGTCACCTTCATAAGTGTAACTTGAAGAGTCGCCATCATGGTCGGTCTGCACGGGGCCGTAGCCTTGCTGTGCACTCTGCTGCTCGCCATGCTGCATTTGTTGCTAGTAGCATGTTAGTGAGTGCTTGAAATACAAATATCTTAAGAATTAACGAACCTGCTGATAGCGCTGATACTGCATATACTCATCTGGCTGTTGCTGTACCGGCTGCTGCTGCTGCTGTTGTTGTTGCTGCTGTTGCTTCTGTTGCTTCTGTTGCTGCTTGGCACTCGTGGGTAGATTCATTTGCGGATGCATTTGTTGCACTTTTGCAAGGTAGCTGTACATGAAGTTGGACAACAGGACCTGAGAATACAGGGCTCGCCGTGGATTCGCAAGCTTGATGTGGGCCATCCGGTAAATTGCTCTCTCTTCCAGAATTGAAAAGCGCGTCCAGTTGTAATCGATGTCGGGTTTGAGCTCACGATATGGAGGATCGGGTGAGAGACCGCGATTGTGTTGCTTCTTTGACGAGTTTTCTTTTTCTGACTTGTTTTTCTTGCCTCCAAAGAAAGAAGAGAACAATCCGTCTTTCTCCTTCTTCATGTCGCTGCCTGCTGATTTACGTTGGCTTTCCTTTTTTCGCTCTTCTTCCAACTTGAGATTTTCGCGATCCAACACGATGCTTTCTCTGCCCCTGCCCGCGCCGTCGATTGACGTTTGCAACAAGTCCAATCTTGTGTTGTCGTGCTTTTCCGGTGGTTTGGGGATTTTTGCTTTAGGCTTCGAATTGGGCGCGTCGGTCCGTTTGTCTTTGTCGCTCTCTTCCTTCCCGAGCAGCCAGCCCCAGCCAGACTTTTTCGACTCTTCTTTCTTGTCTTTCATCTTTCTGTTATCGGCCTTCTTATCTTCGGTGAGTGTGGGAATGAAGGACAGGTTACCTGTACTTGTGTCCATTCCTGGTAGTGGTGACGGGTGTGATGACATATGATCTAAACTGCCAGAGCCTTGAGGCGGCATACCAGTTCCTCTCGAAGTGGGCCTTTGTACAATCATTGGTGTGTTTTGCTTGGCCGGTACCGGAACTCTTTGAGGGATTGGCGTCTTAGGATCTTCTCGCGAAGACGTCCTTTCAGGTAGCCGGTTCTGTAAGGATACCGGGACCGAAGCTGAAGCAATTGGCGTCGACGGTGCCATCGCACCGGAATGAGGATGTGAGGAAGATTCCGATGGAGGAGTCTCTACAATCTGCGGAACCTTCTGCCGGGTTGGTGGAAGGCTAGGCCTTTGTCTGTCCTGACTAGACATGTGCATTTGTATTTGGCGCTCGTGTAGTTGCGCTTCATGACTGGGCTGAGGAGCAGCACTACTTTGAGCAATTATCGAGTCGAAACTGGTAGCTGGCATTGGCGGGGAAGGAGTTCGACCAGCAGGCCGCGAAAAATTGGTCGACACCTGCGCCGGAGTAGGTGCGGGAATGTTAACGGATTGTGCTGGTTTCGAAGTGTCCTCCAAAACAATTGACGGGACTGGGGGCACATCGGGTATTGCAGGAGGTCCTGCTGCAGCTGAGCCGCTTCTTCCTAGCCTCTTTGAATATGGCAATCGCTCATTATTAGCTTTTGTACTGCCCGGCCTGCGATATGTCGTTCTCGTGGACCTTTTCAAGCTCGATCCCGGAACTGTTGGGAGTATGATGTCGCCATTCGTGCCATCTCCTTGTTCCGCTTGATTCTCGAGACTCAATCTCTTGAGCAGGCCACCGTCGTTAACCAACGACTCTAGCTCTTCTAAGTTTTGATCAATTGAGTTTGATGTCTTGGGCAAAGAGCGCTTGCGCTCCAGTCTTTCTGCTCCATCCCGATAGCCTTCAGCCGCTCTTCCGTTTGAATTATCTATCTGCCTCGAGAGCATCGATTTCTTCCGGCTCAAACCGATGCCCGAGTCTAGAGAGCTGGAACGAGATGATTGGCTTGAAAATGACGATAGTTCTCCCGATCGTCTTCGTATCTGTTCCGCCTTACTTTCGAGGAAGGACTTGAATTCCTGTGGCGCCAGCTCCGGATGAAGACGCGCCGGAACCCAGAATAATCTGGATGAATCGTCTTCGCTATCTGAGGCGGATGGGGCCATTCCTGGCATCCCAGCAGGGCTGAGTGAGGGCAGATCGGGATCACCTGCAGCTGCAACATCCATTGACATTCTCCTCAGAGCTTGTAGATTACTTAACTCTTGAGCAACGGCTGCAGGGCTTGATTCGTAGTCAATGTCGTTTAATGGGAATGGGGAGGTCGCCGTATCCGACGGAGATCTTTCTTGCGACGGGATCGTAGGCGTGCCGGCCCCATTTTGTCTTTCCCACGAGTTCCCTTTACCAACGGAAGGTTTACGCTGTCCATTCACAGGAGCCGTTGCTTGTCCGGTCGATGTTTTTCTTTCTGGAACCGGTCGCCGTGATACGGAGGTAGAAGGTAGCTGCCGTCGAGCGATAGAAGAGGTTGGCGAAATTATAGGATCATGGCCTGCAGAAGTGGAGTAATTGCTCGAAGGTTTGGATTGGCGCCTCCCATCATAGCTATCATCATCTTCGTACATGTACCCAATTGCTTCGGTGACATGATGGTTGTCATCGCTAATAGAGAGTTGTGAGATATGGGCTCTCCTTGCAGCGAAGCTCGCTCCAGGCTCTCGAGGTCGAGTCGAGGTCTGCGAAGCAAAAGAGATGTCAGCACAGGAGGCCTCAGAACGGAAGAAAAAAGCGCTAGACGTTAGAGGGACGTGGCTCGAAGAACAAGCGCTTGATTTCACTCGCATTCGTTGGCACCTTCAAGGCGCACAAGTGCGAACTAGTCAGGTAGAGGTCGCACTCGCGTACAGTGTGGGAGTGACGACTCGACGGAAGATGACGAACCTGCATCGAGAAACCTGAGAGGGACCGAGGCAAGGTAGAGCCTCCTCCTTGCGTTTTTCCCTTTGGATTTCTCTGCCTCCGATTAGGAGCTCCGGTACCTGGAGGGAAGGTCCACCAAAGCTGCCGCACTCATCGGGTCTGTTGGCGGCGCGTCAACGTAATGAGGCTCCGACTATGTCCTTTGATATTGGTGGAGGTAAGTTGCAAAAGGACTGTTCGCTCATGATGGCTGCATGAAGCCTGGGATCATTTGGCCTGCGAATCGTTGCCGGCCGAACATAGCAACTAGCGTGTGGAGGTGAACCAGTGACGAGCCGGGGAACGTGCTCCGTCCTCATCAAACTTCACGCCCCCCTCTGAGGCGGAAACTAGTCCTGCACCCTAAATTGGCGCTTCGTGGCGTTTGGATTTTCCGTGTTTCCATCGTCCAAGGCAATCTTGATGGAGCAAGAAGGCGCTGAGACTTGTAAGAGAGAAAGCCATTGGCAAGCCGGCACCATTGAAATGCTAACATTTTGACGTCGCAATGTGGACCGTGCCTAGGTATTACTTCATTACGAAGTTGGGTGGGCACTTTTCCTCGGCACGCTATCTACGGCAATCTATCTTGTAACACTCGCGCAAGGGCTAAAGATCGCTCCTATTTGGCTTCTACAAGTACAACATCGAGCTAAATCAGGACGAAAGTCACTCTTGATCTTCCTCTTCCCCTGCTCTTGATCGTCACGCACACCTATCATGATGCAAGATGTTTCTGGTCTGTGATATGCTGGTTCTTGAGATCGCATAAGCTGATTCAAATCGCCATCGTCTTTTGAAACCTGCGAAGCTTAAATGCCACGTGGGGGGGTATTGCAGGTAAAACGGAGGGCGCAAGGAATGATGTGCATCTGCCCATGGGCCAACTTTCGACACAAGCTGGCATGTACAACGTCTCTACCAGTATTTCGTGACTCTTGGTGTCTCATCCTTCAATTCCTTTTGTTAATCCAGCTCGTGCTTGACAGCTAACCCCAGGGGTTGTCAAATGGATCAGATGTACTGCCAAAACCGCCACTACTTTTGGATGGCCCCGTGGCTGGGGTTTGCGTGGCAGAAGCAGATGTCCAACCACCAAAGTCCTCGTCAGCAGTGATCGTGGGCGCTTTCTTGGCCGAGGTTATTGGTGCGCCCCATCCGCCTGAGATATCATTCGGGGTGATGCGTGAGGGTGGTTTGCCAATGTCGACAGTTGGCGCGGTGGGCTTCGCAGGAGCAGGATCTGACGCGCCCCAGGCATTGTCATTACCAGAAGACCATGGATCGAACATGGCAGAACTAGTTTGAGACACCATTGGCGGTGACTTGGGTACTGTTGATGCAGGTTTCGGTGCAGGTGCTGACGTTGACGGCGAGGAAAGATTGAAAGCCGAGCTAATATTGCTCGTGAACGGGGCCACTGGCGATGAAACCTTGGTAGGTGGAGGCACTGGTGGCGGGGGTCCCGGCGATGCCGGCGATGCAGATGCGAAGCCAGAAAACTCGTCAGATGCAAAAAGATCATTTGAGATTCCTGGCACAGCAGGTTTAGCCGTTGTGACAGCAGGCTGAGTAAATGCGAAATTCAATCCGTTTGACGGGGCACGACCTGGACTCGTAGGCGCTTTCGGCTGAGATGGTGGTTTCGATGGTCCGGAATCGAAGAAGCTGCCTCCACCAAGGGGAGGCGGAGAAGTTACTTGGGGAGCAGAGGGCTTTGATTTGGCAGGAATTGAGCTGCCAAAGCCTCCACCGCTTGAAAAGTTAGTCTGTGCTGGCTGTGGTGACGGAGACTTGACTGATCCCGATGACGGGAAACTCAGGCCACTAAAGGCATCTGTGAGACCGCCAAAGGAGTCTTGCTGCTTCGCAGGTGGAGATGACAAACCACCAAAGGAGGCTTGTCGATTGTGAGGGGTTGACGTGGCCGCTGGTGCTGCAGCAGGTTTTGGAGCTGAAGCGTACAGCGAGAGTATTGATTGCTTCAGATCAGGCCTTGAGTTGGCGGTAGAACTCAACGGGTTGGACGCCCCACTTGACGGTCTATCATTCGACTGTGAGCTGCCAAAGAAGTCAAGGCCAAGCAATGAATCCCCTGGTTTGGTAGACCTGGTCGCGACCGGTGCGGCAGAAGTTCTAGTAACAGACTTCGAGCTAAGGATATCGGCTGTGCTTGGCCTGATGGGTGGAGTAGGAGTCTCGTCCCCGAACAGATCCATGCTTGGTGCTGGCTGTCGAGTTGCCTGCGGTTGTTGAGGAGCGGAGGCTATTCTCTGAGATGCCGATCGTTCAATCTTTGCCTTTTCTTGCACAATATTTAGAGGAACATCATCATCGCCATCGGCATCCAGCGTCGCGGGATCTGGCATAGGCCCATCCATCACCCACCTCTTTGACTCGTATTTTGTGCGTATGAAGTTCTCGATCTTCGCCTCTGAAGGCATGTGACCTGCAGCAAGCTTGGACTCCCAGTATTTATTTGCCCGAGAGTTACCCCATCGCAGTACACTCTGCAGCTGTTCGTCCGTCCAGGAGTCCAGATCCACTGATTTGATCCGACTGATGTGAGTGCCCATTCCTCGGTGAATGCCCGAGCAGCGAATGCAAACAAAGACACCCAAGTTCCAGCTCGCCCATCGTGGATGCTTGTTTCGCTTGCAGTCTGCGCAGATTTTGTTGGCCTCAAGTTTCAGTAATGCTTTGATGGTTTGCTGGTTCTGTGCGGCTCGGTCTGCAGGCGCTGTTACTCGGCGTGACATTTTGGATTCGTTCAGCCGGATCAGTAGGTGAGGATAATCCAAGTGCAGTTTGCTGGTGCCTTGGAGGGCTGGCGGAAAAGGGTTGTGGATTAGACGCCAGGTGCTCCTCTGAATAATTGTTTGCCAGAATCTCCGACTCGAGTGGTCCCTTCTGATGTAGCAGGCTTGGCAAGTAAAGTTGCAGTAAAATGGCTACAATCACGTTCCTCTTTAAATTCAAGCTACGGGTGACACCATCAGAATAAGCTTAAGGCAGACGTCTTCAGTTTCGTGAGGCTTCCTCTCAATGTAATGCATTGGATCTGCCATGCTCGAAGTTCTGCTCTAATAATGTACACTCATGTACGCCGTAAATCATCACCATCCTCTCAAGCTTTCGACTCAGGCTTCTTAGAATCTCCATCTATCACCGGGTCGTTCTCATTGAATTTCAAGCTGATACTGTTCACACAATGCCTCTCATCTGTAGGGGTGTTGTATCCCTCACCCTTGAACACGTGTCCAAGATGTCCACCACAGTTGCTGCAAACGATCTCTGTCCTGGCCATTCCGAAAGAGTTGTCGGTGTGTCTCGTCACGGCGCCCGGGATGTTGTCGAAGTATGCCGGCCATCCACAGCCAGACTTGAATTTGTGGTTTGCCTTGTAGAGTGGCGCATCGCAGGCGGCACAGGTATAGACTCCCTGTTCCGGCATATGCTTGTCATATTTTCCGGTGAATGGAGCTTCAGTGCCCTTTTCGCGGAGGATGCGGAATTGCTCTAGATAACACAGAAGATCAGCGACTGCGAGTACCGGGCAGAATGCGTAGACAAGACATACCTTTATTAAGTACGGCTTGCCATTCCTGGTCGGATCTTTGATCTGGGTAAGACATATCGTTTGAGGAACTCGAGGAGCTGAAGAGTGATCCGAAGAATGGAATGGTTGGCATAGACTTGATAGCTGTGGCGCGGATGAAGGGCGAGATTACTTTTTGCGGGGCTTGCAGGCGGGTTGTTGCGTTTGTAAATGCGTAGAATGTACGGACAAGAGTTGCGAAGGATGGTGGACGCATTAATATACACAACGACAGGAACAGTTGGTGGCAGACCAAAGACAGAATTTGGAAGAATCCTCGACGCCGAAAGTACAGGATAACATGCGCCCTCACTCGTTTGTATGTCATCATCGGAGATGACAAGGGTGTTCGGGTTGCCATTTGGGTTAGAGCGTTATGGAATCAAACATTGGCTTGGCAATAGTCTCCGCAAATGGTGTCCGATGATCTGTCAACACATTTGAGCTGACCTGCTTTCCGTCTTCTGTGGTCAAGCGCTGCGATGACGGCCCCAGCGTTTGGATTTTCTGTTGGCGACTTCATCCAAGCAATTTGAAAGTCTTTTGAAAGACCATAAGGCTGAGATGTGAGATAGCTTTGATAACGGATGTGAGGCAGACTCTCAAAAGGACTGGCGGGGCGTCTGCAGAATACCATGATATTATGTTCGACCTAGGTAGCCTGAAGCGCGTTCTACGTCAATACTATCCGTGATATGGCGCTTGCCTATCAGTTTCCGCTTTCGAGACTTCCTATCGAGAATCGCAAAGTGTGTCGTCGGGGGCTTTGTCCTTCGCAGCAGACGTCCAGCGACTTAGAGGCGTAGTGGCTGGTAAGGTTGCTAGCATCAATTTGCTTTTGGCTTTGCACAACGCGTAGGTCTTTCTGATAGGGATAATGTTTAGCTTTTTTTGAGCCTCAGGAATGAGGCGCCAACTGTCCACTTTCCGTATGGAGTTCTCAGCCAACCAAGCACAGATTCAGAACACAATGAAAAGCGTCCAGAACGATGTTCAGTCTATGCATCAGCAATCCAACAAAACTCGTTGCGAACTCACAAACCAGATTTCTTCTGACACAGTCGCGATAGCCGCTGTTCAGACTTTAATTGCAAAGGTGGAGACAGTCAGACAGAGTGTTGCGGTTTATCACTGGGTTCCCTAATGACATCCGAGAAACACTTCTGAAGATCATGCAGCTGAATTACCACTCATACGCTCTTGTGCTAAAATGTACAGCAGAAGCTAACTGTGAACCCATTTAACACCTCAAATACGGACATCGGATTTACCGATACGTTGAACAGGGAGAGATGCTCAGCGTTCGATGTCTTTTCGTTTCTGGGAGGTATGGGCTCGCTATTGGAAGCACGCGCCTCG